>Ga0209577_10002499_pt1 | contig 17662 bp, 15 predicted proteins | sample GraSoiAngelo_109_FD_185874 | JGI IMG/M metagenome (GOLD analysis project Ga0209577, IMG submission 185874) | Grasslands soil microbial communities from the Angelo Coastal Reserve, California, USA - 14_0903_12_20cm (SPAdes) (version 2) | ecosystem: Environmental > Terrestrial > Soil > Grasslands...
CTCGGCTACATCGAGTCAGGCCGGCTCGAGGGCGCACGTGTCGTCGTCGGAGGCGGCGTGCCGAGGCATCTCGACCGCGGCTTCTTCGTCGAGCCCACGCTGTTCGCTGACGTTGACAACTCCATGAGGATCGCCCGGGAGGAGATCTTCGGCCCTGTCCTCTGCATCATCGGCTACGACGACGAGGACGACGCCGTTGCGATCGCCAACGACAGCGTCTACGGCCTTTCGGGGGCGATCACCTCGGGCGACGTGGAGCGGGCCAAGCGGGTCGCCCACCGCATCCGGACGGGCACGCTGTCTCTGAATGGTGGCGTCTGGTACGGCGCCGACGCCCCGTTCGGCGGCTACAAGCAGTCGGGCGTGGGGCGGCAGTGCGGCATCGAGGGCCTCGAAGTGTTCACCGAGACGAAGACGGTTGGCTGGCCGGTTCTCCCAGATACAGCTGGGTGAGGACATCGGCCGACTGCAGCTCTCCCCGGTCGCCGACGAAGGCGACCCGGCCCTTGTCGAGGACGTAACAGACGTCGGCCACGTGAAGGGCATGGGTGACGTACTGCTCGACGAGGAGCACGGTCTGGCGTCGGGCCTTCAGCTCGGCGACGGTGGCGAACAGCTGCTCGACGATCTGGGGTGCCAGCCCGAGCGACAGCTCGTCGATCACGAGCAGCCGGGGGCGGGCAAGGAGGCCGCGCGCGAGGGCGAGCATCTGCTGCTCGCCGCCTGACAGCGTGCCGGCGGCCTGTGTCAGGCGTTCGCCGAGGCGGGGAAAAACGTCCAGGACGTCATCGACCGCCTGGCGGCGGTCCGACCGCCCCGCCCCCGCCTTTGCCCGGGACGCGATCTCCAGGTTCTCGCGCACACTGAGGGCCGGGAAGACACCTCGGCCCTCGGGCACGAGGATGACGCCGCGCCGGCTGACCTCGTAGGGCCGGCAGCCATCGAGGCGACCGCCGTCGAACAGGATCCGCCCTTCCCATGCCGGCAGCAGGCCGGCGATCACCCGCAGGGTGGTCGTCTTGCCGGCACCGTTGGGGCCGAGCAGCACAGCGACGCCGCCCTCCGGCACGGAGAGGTCCACCCCGTCGAGGACACGCACCGTGCCGTAGCCCGACACCACACCCTCGAGCCTCAACAGTTCGCTCATGGAGTCTCCGCCACGAACGTGGAACCGAGGTAGGCGGACCGCACGGCGGGATCGGCTTCGATCTCGTCGGGCCGTCCGCTGGCGATGAGCCGCCCGAAGTCCAACACGTAGATGGTCTCGGCCACGGCCAACACGAAGCCGACGTCGTGCTCCACGAGGAGGACCCCGATGCCTTGGGCGGCGAGCTCGTCGATGACGGCGCGCAGGTGGTTGGTCTCGGTGGCGTCCAGACCGCTGACCGGCTCGTCGAGGAGCAGTATCTGGGGCGCCGCACACAGAGCCCGGCCCAGCTCGACGAGCCGCAGGACGCCCGTCGGCAGGTCGCCGGCCAGACGGTTGGCACACCAGCCCAATCCGAGCCGCTCGAGAGCGCCGTCGACGGTCGCCGTCACATCGCCATCGGCGCTCCCGCGGCGCGAGAGCAGGCCGCGCACAACCCCGCCCCCACCGCCGACGGCCTCAGCCGCCACCTGGAGGTTCTGGCGCACGGTCATGCGGGTGAACACCTGCAGCCGTTGGAACGTGCGGCCGATCCCCGCTTGGGCGCGTCTTGCGGTGCTCCAGTTGGTGATGTCGGCGCCGCCGAGGCGGATGGTGCCGCGGTCGGCGTCGAGGATGCCCGTGAGGCAGTTGAAGAACGTCGTCTTGCCCGCCCCGTTCGGCCCGATGAGGGCGACGACGTGACCCGGCTCGACCGTGAGCGAGAGCTCGTCCACGGCGACGAGCCCTCCGAAGCGCTTGACGACGCCGTCCGCCACCAAGGCGCCGTCGGTCAAGGCTTCGTCTCCGAGAGGACCCGCTCGGCGTAGGTCGTCGGCACGTAGTCCGCAGATTCTTTGGCGGCCGGGCGGCCGGCGGGCACAGGCGTTCGCCGGGTGGCGGTCTCGGCCACGCGTGCGGCCGCGCCCGTGACGCGCTCGGCGATGGCCCGCAAGCCGCCGAGCAGGCTGTTGCCGGGGAGGCGCCCGAGGCTCAGGGCGCCGATGCCGATGAGCAGCTGCGACGCGCCGGCCGTCTTCAGGAACACATCGAGCAGCACGAACAGGGCGCCGGCCAGCAGCGCACCCGACAGCTGCTCCACCCCAGCCACGATCACCACGGTGAACCACACCAGGCTCGAGGTCAGGGGGTGGAACGACAGGGGCTCGAAGATGCGTGCCTGCTGCGTCAAGAGCGCACCGCCGAGGCCTGCGATGAACGCACTGATGGCGAACACGAACAGCTTGTACCGACGGGTCTCGATACCGACGGAAGAAGCGGCCGTCTCGGAGTCCCGCATGGCGAGCAGCACCCGCCCCAGGCGGCCGCTGCGCACCTTGTGAGCCAACACCAGCACGACCGCCAGCCACACCAGCTCGAAGTAGTAGAAGGAGTACGGGCCGTCGAGCGCCCAGCCGAAGACACTGGGGCGGCTGACGCTGAGCCCGTTGGTGCCCCCGGCGAACACGGTGCTCTGGAACACGAAGCTGTACGCCAGCAGCCCGATGGCCAGCGTTGTCAGCCCGAGAAAGAGCCCGCGGCGGCGCAACGCCGGCCATCCCGCCGCCAGTCCCATGAGCATGGCGCCGACACCGCCGACGACCATGGCCGGGATGACGGGCATGCCCCAGGAGTTGGCGACGCGTGCGGCGACGAAGCCGCCGAAGCCGGCGAACGCGCCTTGGCCGAGGGTGATGTAGCCGCTGAAGCCGGTGATGACGACGATCGACACGAACACGATCATCAGCGCCACCATGCGCTGTCCGTAGGCGTAGGTCGTGAGCGAGAGTGTGAACGGGAGGGCCACCAAAGCGACGCCGATGCCGCCGTACACGCAGGCGGCGAGGCCCGGGTGCTCGGCCAGCCGGAAGCGCGATCCGCTCGGCGCCGGCGGCGTGTCGTCCTCCCCGACTACATCGAGCCGCCTGTAGACGAGGAGGGCGGCGAACAGGATGACGACCGACAGGTTGGGCTTGAGCTGTTCCAGACCGGTGCCGAAGAAGCCCTGTCCGCCGGAGATGTGGGCGCTGGTGAGCAGGCTCTGGGCGACGCCGAGGAGCAGGATCCCGGCGGCCACCGCGATCGGCAGGCTGGTGAGCCGGGCCACGACGGCGATCGAGAACGTCTCGATGACCAGGAGTGTGAGCCCGACCGGGTCGAGGCCGTTGGTGGCCAGCAGCATCCCGGTGAGGCCGGCGAACATGCACCCGAGCGCCCACGACAGGCCGGCCACCCGGTCGGCGCGCACCGCGGTCAGCTCGGCCAGCGTCCGGCGGTCGACGACGGCCCTGATCTCGGTCCCGAACTGCGTCCGCCGGAACAGCACCCACACGGCGGCGCTGATGACGACGACGAGGACGACGATGACGAGCTGGTCGGTTCCGATGCGCAGACCGGCGCCGAGCAGGAGCGGCCGGTTGCTGAACAGGCGCGGTCCCTGCCGCACTTTGCCCGTCCAGATGGCGTAGGCGGCGCCGAGCAGCAGCGTGAACACGCCGAGAGTGGCGACGAGCTTCTCCGACGTCCGTGCCCCCTGGCGGTCGAGAGGGCGGAAGACGAACCGCTCGAGGACGTAGCCGAGTCCGCCACCCACGCCGACGAGCGCCACGGGCACGGCGACCCACAGCGGCAGCGACCACCCGGCCCTCAGCTCCCAGAACGAGTAGGCCACGATCATGGCGACGGCGCCGTGGGCGAAGTTGAACACGCCTGTCACCTTGTACGTGAGCACGACTCCCATCCCCGCCAGGGAGTAGATGGCCCCCGTGGCGATGCCGGCGAGGATGAGCTGGACGTAGAACACGTGTCGTCAGGCCGTCAGGACGGGTCGCAGAGCAGGCACGGCGTCAAGCCCTGTTTGCGGGCCGACGACGGAGCGAGCGTCGTCACTCCCGACTTCCCCCGCAGCACACCGCAGTCGGGGGCGTGGAACGTCGTGCCCCGGCCCACGACGTAGACCCGGCGGCCGCGCCGACCGTCCGCACCCGCTCCGTTGCCGACGGTGTCGCCGTTGTCGGATGCAGCCTCGTGTTCGACGGCGGCGAGCGGCGACTGGACGTCGGGCTCGTCCGGCCTGTGCAACAGGACACGGTGGAGGTCGTCGACCTTCTCCTGGAGCACGGAGAGAGCGGCCTCGAACTGGTCGAGACGCTCGGCGTCGCGCCGCACGTCCTGGGTGGCGAGCAGCACGCCGCCGACGACGACGAACGCCATGCCTCCGATGCCGCCGGAGATGAGATACGGCAGCTGCTCGGCGACCAGGACCCGGTCGGCAAGGCCGAAGTACCCGACGAGGATGGCGAGGGCGCCCACGCCGATGAGGACCCAGCCGACGACGGGACGGCCGGCCCGGCCCGCCCATCGCCAGAACAGGGCGGCGTCGGGCACGTCGGTGTGCTGCGGCGTGCTCCGGCTCTCGGTCTCCATGGACATCTCTCCCCTACGGTCGACTTCCCCCTCGGGCTCGACGCAGCCGCGCCCACCACAGCGCGTGCGTGCCGAGCGCCAGGGCCAGGCAGGTCAACGTCATCACGAGGTACAGCGTCTTCACGCGCCCGAGCAGGCCCCCGTCGGTAGTTGCCGCCAGCTTCCCGCTGAGGCGCGCTGCGCCACGGGGCTGCGTCCCTGCGGAACGACGCGCCGAGGCGGTCGGCTGCTGGGACAAGCCCGCCACGGACGCCGACGACGCGGGGCTGCCCAGCGGGGTCGCCGCCGTCTCGTCCGCGCCGGACACCGTCGGGGGAGCGCCCACCGCACCGGCCACGCCCACGGCGCCGGCCGCGGCCGACACCAACGTGCCCGCCTGCCCGAGCTGCACGGCGGTGGCCACGGCGTTCACGGGCCCGGGAAGGCGCGGGTCCCCGAGCTTGGCTGCGTAGAGAATGCCGCCGGCCTGCCCGCTGCTGGCGACGCCGGCGTCGGTCGCCGTCGTCGTCTTGTCGGCCGACAGGAGCACGACCTGGGCGCCGGCCGCGGTCAGCGCCTGGCCCAAGGCGTCGTTGAGCGACTGGGCCAGCCCGGGAGCGACTGCGTTCGACCCGATGGTGATGCCGCGCTCGTCGATCGTCGCCGGCTGCCCCGCCGCCGTCACGGCGCCGAGCACGGTGTGGGAGTCGTTGGTCGCCAGCTTGGAGGTCGGGTCCACGCGCGCCACCGACGTGGTGGCGATCGATCGGATCGAGATCGTGCCTCCGAGGAGGTGCACACCGTGCAAGGTCGACTCCGCGATCGAGACGAGGGACCCGCTGTCGTCGAAGGACTGGCGGGTGTGGGCTGTCAGCTCGTCGACGCGCACGGCGTCGCCGTCCGCTGCGGACGGCCGCACCTGCGAGGCGGCTGCGGGTCCGTGCAGGATCGACGCCGCCTGACGACGGAACGCGAGGGCGGCGGCCGCGCTCGCCGAGGTCCCGCCCAGCCGCACGCCCCCGTCCGACGCCGTCGACTCGGCCCGGTCGGTCCCGGCATGGGCGATGGCGGAGAGCGCCTGCGCCTCGACCGGCCCGCCCGGATCACCGAGGTGCTGGCCGGTGGGGACGCTGGCGTCGGGGGTGACGGGGTACTGGGCAGTAGCCACGGTGGGGAACGGCGGGGGGAAGCCAGGCGGGCACGGGAACCCGGCGCTGCACACCAAGGCGGCCCCGCCGGTGACGCCGAGGCCCGGGTAGTAGGTCGACGCCGTCGCCGCCGCCGCCCCGCTGGCGTCCCACGAGCCCGACCCCTGGGGAAGGTCGCCGCGCCCGAGCTCGGCGACGAACGGGGTCGGGACGGGGTTGGCCATGATGTGCAGGGCGGACGTGTACGAGGAGCTCGAGAACACCGGCGGTCGAGGGGCCGCTGCGCCCGCCGACGGCCAGGCCACGACGACGGGCGCGCCTGCGAACAGCATCACGGTGGCGATGGTGAAGAGGCTCCGCCGGCGCCCGGCTCCCATTACGAACCGTCGTTCGACGGGGTGTAGGCGACCCACGGCATCGTGAGACACGTGCTGATCGGTGCGCGCGTGACCATCATCTTGGCCGAGTCCTGCCACTGGGCGATCGAGAAGCAGTTCGGTGACGGCTTTGAATAGTCGTAGGGCCACTGGAAGTCATGGGGCGCTTCGAGGCCTCCGCCCGTGTAGTCGCGCAGACCTGCCAGCCAGCGCTCGACGCCGGCGCGCGTCACGTTCGGGCCCTGGGCGGCGACGGCCTCGGCGAACATGGCGGCCGACGCCCATCCCGTCAGCGCCCACTGGTGCAGCTGCACGTCCGGGTAGTACTTCTTCATGGCCGCCTGCATGCGGGCGACCTCGGGGTTCGACGCGTCCGCGTAGTTGGTGTTGTTGTCGAAGGCGAACACGCTGTTGCGGCACGGTGAGGAGAACGACCCGATGATCTGGCCGTAGGCCTGCGGGTTGCCGACGTTGGCCTTCACGGTGAAGCTGTAGCGGTCCATCGACTGGCACAGCTTCTGGAAGCCATTCATGTCGATTGCGTTCACGACGATGTCGACGCCCTTGGACCGCATCTGCACCACATCTGCGTCGAACGTCGGCGCCGCCGGGTTCTCGCCCTGGTCGGAGCCGCCGCCGTAGTAGACGACGTCGACGCCCTGACGGCGCAAGGAGTCGGCCCACAGCAGCCCGGCCTGGCGGGAGATGGCGATGTTGTAGAAGAACACGGCCGCCTTGGTGACGCCGACGTTGTCCTTGAGCCACTTGAAGGGGCCGTCCTGCGCGTACTCCTTACCGTTCACTCCCACGGACTTGCCGTCGCGGGGGTAACGGAACGACGTTGGGATTCCCCAGATGTGGGGGTACTTGGCACACCAGTTGCCGATGCAGAAGTCCCCGACGGACGGCGCCCCCGTGCTGTTGATGTAGTTGGCGCTGCCGTTGCCCACGCGGGAGTCGTTGGCGACCATGGCGAACACCTTCTGGCTCTGGACCAGCGACTGGGCGCAGCTCAGGTTGACGTTCGGGTCCTCCTTGTCGTCACACGTCACGAACTTGATCTGCCGGCCGTTGATACCGCCCTTGGCGTTGAGCTCCCGGAAGTAGGCGCTGGCGCCGAAGTAGCTCGGCGAGAAGACGTTGGGGCCCAGGGCGCCGCCGACCGACGTGATGTTGCCGACCAGGATGGAGTCGGCTGTCACGCCCACGTCCGACGCGCCGCCCCCCGAGGCGCCGGCGCGGCCGCCGCCCGTCGCTCCGTTGGCCGCCCGACCGGTCCCGGCGCCGCCGCCTCCCGGGCCACCCGCAGCCCCGCCCGCTCCCTGGTCGCCGGCGCCGTTGGCGTCGGCGCCCGTACCGCTGAGGGAGCCGTCAGCGCCCGTACCCGGCTCGCTCGCGGCCGCGCCCGCCTGGGTGCCGTTGCCCCTCGCCGCCGACAAGTAGTCGCTGTGGGGGCGGCGGGGACCGCAGGCCACGAGCACGGCGCCGATGAACAGGATGACCACGACTGCGTAGACCCCGCGCCGGGGCTCTCGACGTCGTGTGGTCACCTGCATCGCGACCCCCAGTCGCCCGTCAAGGCCGGCACCCCGGCGAAGAAGCACCCGTAGGGAGTTCTACGTTAGCCGTCGCGGCTCCTCCTATGCGACGCGACTGTTAGGAAAATCCGAACCCGTTCCTAGCCAGGCGCAGCTCTCGTGAAATAAAGTGACGCGAATGTCAGAAACGGCGACGTCGTTGTGCTCACGCACGGTCCCTGACGATCTCGCCGTCCGCTGGAAGGGCGAAGGCGCGTGGTTGGACGTCACCGTCGGCTCGCTCCTCGACCGGGGCACACGCGAGCACGCGGCCGTCCGGTTCCGCGTCTTCTCCGACACGCGCCCATACGACGGGACGGTCGGGGAGGTCGCCGAGCGGGCCCGCCGCCTCGCCGGTGGATTGGCCCGCCGCGGCCTGGGTCCTGGTGACGTCGTCGCCTACCAGTACCCCAACTGGGCCGAGGCGGCCGTGGCCTTCTGGGCCACGAGTTTGCTGGGCGTGACGATCGTCCCCGTCGTCCACATCTACGGTCCCAAGGAGCTGCGCTACATCCTCGAGCACACCCGCGCTCGTGCCTTTCTCACGCCGGACCGCTTCGGCCGGACCGACTACTGCGAGGTCCTGCCGAGCCTGATGGACGAGCTGACCGACCTCGAGCTCGTGGCCGTCGACGGTGACGACGTGCCCGCCGGCGCCGTCGCCATCAGCGACCTGCTCGACGCCGACCCCGTGGAGGCGCCGGAGTCCGTGGACCCCGACGCCGCGGCTGTCGTCGGGTTCACGTCGGGCACGACCGCCGAACCCAAGGGCGTCGTCCACACCCACCGCACGTTGACGGCCGAGATGCTGCAGTTGCCGCGCCTTCAGCCGGCGGCCGACAGCCCACCCCTGCTCACGGCGTCGCCGGTCAGCCACATCACCGGCATGATCAGTCTGTGGGCGCCCGTGATGGGCGGGCGGGAGATCAACCTCCTCGACAGGTGGGACGCGGCAACCGTGCTCGATCTCGTCACTCGCCATGGCCTCTCGGCGGGCGGCGGCGCCACCTTCTTCCTCACGAGCATCCTCGACGCTCCCGGCTTCGGTGACGAGCACCTGGCGTGGATCCGTTCGGTGTCGCTGGGCGGCGCGCCCGTCCCTGCGGCCATCGCCGAGCGGGCTGACGCCCTCGGGATCTCACTCGTGCGCGCCTACGGATCGACCGAGCACCCGTCGACGACCGGCGGCTCTCACGCCGACGACCCACGCGACAAGCGCCTCTACACCGAGGGGCGGCCGATGCCGTGGGTCGAGTTGCGTGTGGTCGATGCCGCGGGCAACGAGGTCGGGCCCGGTGAAACGGGCGAGATCCACAGCCGGGGCCCCGATCTCTTCATCGGCTACACCGACCCGGCCCTGACCGACGACGCCATCGACGGCGACGGGTGGTACGCCACGGGTGACGTCGGCTTCCTCGACGACGGCGGTTACCTGACCATCACCGACCGTCTCAAGGACGTCATCATCCGGGGCGGCGAGAACATCAGCGCCGTCGAGGTCGAGGAGCTCGTCCAGGAGCTTCCCGCCGTGGCCGAGGTCGCCGTCGTCGCCGCGCCCGACCCGCGTATGGGTGAGCGGGCGTGCGCCTTCGTGCGACCGCAGGCCGGCGCGTCCGTCGACCTCGAAGCGGTCCGCGCCCATCTGCGGGCGCGCGGACTGGCGCGCCAGAAGTGGCCCGAAGAGCTGCAGCTGGTCGCCGACTTCGAACGGACGGCGTCCGGCAAGATCAAGAAGTTCGTGCTGCGCGAGCGGCTTCGCCAGCACCCGAGCCCACGAGGTTGACCATGACGACGACCGCGCTCACCTACGAGATCCTCGACGCCGACAATCACTTCAACGAGCCCGACGACTGCTACGAGCGCTACATCGACCCGTCCTCGCGCGACCTCGCCATCCGCTCGGTCCGCGACGCGTCGGGCCGGACCGTGCAGCTGTTCGCCGGCCGACCGTCGAGGTTCCACGCCGAGCAGGTGACGTACTCGGCCGAGGAGCTGGAGAGGATGCTCGGCGGCGCCGTCACCGACGACGGGAACGGATCGGCGACCGGGTCGGTGATGCCCGGGATGCTGCTCAACCGTCTCAACCCGTTGAAGGGGCTGTCCGAGGACGAGCGGCGGGAGCTGATCGCAGAGTTCCGCGAGCAGCGCGAGTCCTATGGGAACCGCGACCTCCGCCTGGCCCTGATGGACGACCAGGGCATCGAGGCGGCCCTCATGTATCCCGCGTCCGCCCACAACATCGAGTACGAGCTGGCCGACAACATCGAGGCCCTCTACGCCAATGTCCGGGCCTTCAACCGATGGATGCACGAGGAGGTGGGGTTCGCCCACCGGAACCGCATGTTCCTCCCGCCCTACATCGCCCTCGCCGACGTCGACCTCGCCATCGCCGAGCTCGAGACCGTCCTCGGCCAGGGCGCCCCCCTCATCCAGCTCAAGTCCGGCCACGCCCACGGCGGGCGGGACAACCCCTTCGGCGGACGCTCGGTGGCCGACCCCGTGTTCGACCCCTTCTGGGCGCGCGTCAACGAAGCCGGCGTCCGCGTGGCCGTGCACCTGGGAGGCACCGACTATCAGAAGTACGGCGCCGACTGGTCCGAGGACCCAGAGGCGACCTTCGGCGACTTCGACGCCTTCCAGTGGGCGATGTACTGGGGCGACCGGCCGGCCCTGGAGCTGACAGCGGGCACCATCCTCCACAATCTCTTCGGGCGCTTCCCCAATCTGCGGTTCTGCCTGTCCGAGCAGGGCACGGTGTGGCTCCCCTACACGCTGCGCAAGATGGACCACGCCTTCTTCATGGGCCGCAAGGCGAAGTGGGGCGAGCTCGAGCGCCGGCCGTCCGAGATCTTCCGCGAGCACTTCGTCGTGGCGCCCTTCCCGGAGGAGAATGTCCGGCGCGTGGTCGACGAGGTCGGGATCGAGCCGATCGTGTTCGGCTCCGACTTCCCCCACGGCGAGGGCCTGGCCTGGCCGCGGCAATATGCCGAGGCCCAGCTCAAGGGCTTCGACGACCACGAGATCAAGACGATCATGCGCGACAACCTGGCCCGCTTCCTCGGCATCCCCGCGTGAGCACCCGGGTGCCGGCGGGGCACGACGACCCGTCGGTCACCTACAAGCGTGACGGCAGCGTCGGCCTCATCACCATCGACCGTCCGCCGGTCAACGCCTACGACGAACGTCTGCATTGGGAGCTGGACCAGTGCTGGCAGCGGGCGGCGGCCGATGACGACGCCCGCGTCGTCGTTCTCCAGGCCGAGGGCCCCCACTTCTGCGCCGGTGCCGACGTGTCCGGCGGCGGACGTCGCGCCCCTGAAGGCGCCACCCTGCGCCCGCCGTGGGAGGAGCTCACCTTCATCCGCAACCTCATGAAGCCGACGATCGCCGCCGTCCACGGCGGATGCGTCGGGGGCGGCCAGCGTCTCGTGTTCCCCTGCGATCTCATCTTCTGCAGCGAGGACGCCTTCTTCCTCGACCCACTGGCGTCCATGGGCATCGGCGGGATCCAGGCCCCGCTGCACGTCTGGCTGTACGGCGAGCGCGTGGCCAAGGAGATGCTCTACGCCGGCGAACGTGTCCCGGCGGCGCGCCTGTGCGCCATGGGATCGGTGAACCGGCTCTACCCGCCCGAACGCCTCCACGCCGAGACGCTCGCGTTCGCCCGCCACGTGGCCGAGGTGGACCCAGGGGCGCTGCGCCAGGCGAAGCGAGCGGTCAACACGACGCTCGACATCATGGGCCAGCACTACATCGTCAACCGCTTCGCCGAGCTTCTCGACGACATGCCGTCGCCGAGGCTCCCGCCCTCAGCCCCGGGGTAGGCCGAGCACCCGCTCGGCGATGATGTTGCGTTGGATCTCCGACGTCCCCGCCGAGATCGTCCCCCCGAACGAGTTGAAGTACTGCTCGATCCATGCCTGCTCGCCCCGCCGGGCCTCCCAGACGTCGAGGCCCCGGTCGCCCTGCAGCTCGGACCCGACGAGATGAAGCCGGCGGCTGGACTCGCTGCAGAACGCCTTCATGAGCGCCTGCTCGGGCGCGCTCCCACCGCGGGCCAGCTTGGCGAAGCTGCGGTACCCCAGGCACTTGGCCGCCTGCACGTCGATGTAGCAGCGCACGACGTCGTCGACGGCGCGCGCTTGCTCGAAGGCAGGCATGCCGGGGAGCACCTCCCGCGCCTCGCCGGCCAGACGCTCGAAGGCGGACTCCAGCTCCATCACCGTGCCCACCCACACCATGCCGCGCTCGTGGGCGAGGGACGCCCCGGCCAGGGCCCAGCCGTTGTTGAGCTCGCCGAGGAGGTTGGCGGCGGGGACGGCGGCGTCGGTGAAGAAGACCACGTTGAGGTCTGTCTGTTCGGGTTTTGTGATGTGCGGCAACGGCCGCACGGTGACGCCCGCAGTGTCCATGTCGACGAGCAGCACGCTGATGCCCTTGTGCTTCGGCGCGTGCGGGTCGGTGCGGCAGAACAGGAAGCAGACGTCGGCCTGGTTGGCGCCCGACGTCCACACCTTCTGGCCGTTGACGACGAAGTGGTCGCCGTCGACCACTGCTCGCGTGCTCAGCGACGCCAGGTCGCTCCCGGCGCCCGGTTCGCTCATCCCCAGGCACGCCGCCTTCTCGCCCCGAAGGATGGGCATGGCGAAGCGAGCGATCTGCTCCTCTGAGCCGAAGTCGAGGATCGAGGGGGCGACGATGCCGAGCCCCTGGGGGTTGGTCGTGCGTGGCACGCGGGCCCGCTCGAGCTCCTCCAAATAGACGAGCGTCTCGACGGCCGCCGCGTTCCTGCCCCCGCGCTCGGGTGGCCAGCCGGGCACCAGCCAGCCGTCGTCGAACATGCGCCTGGTCCAGCGCCTCGCCCAGTCGGGCAGGTGGGCCGAGGAGATGGCGGGATCGGCGGCCATCTCTTCCGCCGTCGGCCGGTGCTCGGCCAGCCAGGCGCGGAACTCGAAACGGAAAGCCTCCACGGTGTCGTCGAAGGTCAGCCTCATGACGTGCCGTCCTCGAGCAGATGCAGCGACTTGGCCACGGCGGCTCGATGGCTGGCGGCCGACCCGAACAGGGCCTCGCAGGCCTTGGCCCGCTTGAGGAGCAGGTGCAGGTCGTACTCCCACGTCATGCCGATGCCGCCGTGGAGCTGGAGGCCGTCCTCGACGACCAGACGCTGGCAGTCGCCGGCGGCCGCCTTGGCGAGCGACGCCGCCTCGTGCCGGCGGGCGTCGTCCTCGGCCACCGTGAGGGCGGCGAAGTACAGGAGGGCGGTCGACCGCTCGACGATCGAGTACAGGTCGGCGATCCGGTGCTTCACGGCCTGGAACGACCCGATCGGCCTCCCGAACTGCTCGCGCGTCTTCGCGTAGTCGACCGTCATCTCGAAGATGCGCCGGCACGCACCCAAGGTGGCGGCCGCCACGGCCACGGTGGCCTGGTCGAGGACGCGATGCAGGGCATCGACCGTTCCCGGCGCGCCGGGCTCGGCCAAGACCCGGTCGGCCGGCACGTCGATGCCGTCCAGCGCCACGTCGCAGATCCGCAGCGTGGGATCGATGACCGAACGGGCCGACACACGGAGGCGGTCGCCGGACACGACGAAGGCGCCCAGCCCCGCGGTGCCGGAGGTGCCGGGGGCCCGGGCGACGACGACGGCCTCGTCCGCGGTATCGGCATCGAGCATGCTGCACTTGGCACCCTCGAGCACCCACCCGTCGCCCGCGGGGCGAGCGACGGCGCGCACGGCAGCAGGGTCCCAGCGGCCGTCCTCCGCGATGGCGAGGGTGCCGGTCGTCTCTCCGGCGGCGACGGGTGCAAGGAAGCGCTCGGCGTGGTCCGCGGTCTCCGAGCCGAGCTCGCACACGGCCGGCACGAACTGGGTCACCGTCGCCAAGTAGGGCCCGGGGGCGACGGCGCGTCCGAGCTCTTCGACGACGATCGTCACGTCGACGAACGTGCCCCCGAGGCCGCCGAAGCGCTCGGGCAGACCCAGGGCGGGCCAGTACAGCTCCGCCATCCGCTCCCAGAGGGCATCGCCCGTGTCCTTGCCTTCGAACACCGAGCGGACGAGCGATGGGGGGCAGGCGGCGTTGAGCACGCGCCGCACGTTGTCGCGGAGCTCCAGCTCGTCCTCGGAGAGCTCGAGGTCCACGTTCGCTCCTGCTGTGCCGCGCCTGGTCGGCGCTCAGGCGTCGGCCCGAACCCGGTCCTTGACCGCAGGCACGATCGGCGGCGCCGAGCGCCAGTCGGGGATGCCGGACTCGGGCTTGCCCGTCGGCCGCTTGTCGTCGTTCACCACCGCCCAGTGGGCATGGTTGAGCTCGTGCAGGGTGAAGCACGCGTTCAAGGCGTTGTAGAAGCCCATGTTGTCCACCGACTGGTTCACCGACTCCTTGATGAGCAAGGCGGTCATCGTCGGGAGGGCGGCGATCCGGCGGGCGAACTCGACGGTGCGTTCCGCCAGCTCGTCGGTCGGAAAGATCTTGCTGACCATGCCGAGGGCGTGGGCCTCCTGCACGTCGAGAGAGTCGCCGGTGAGCATGAGCTCCTTGGTCTTGCGGGGCCCGAACTCCCAGGGGTGGGCGAAGTACTCGACGCCGCACATCCCCAGCCGGGTGCCCACCACGTCGGCGAACCGCACGTTGTCGGCAGCCACGATCAGGTCGCACGCCCACATGAGCATGAGGCCAGCCGAGAAGACGTCGCCGTGGACCTGGGCGACGGTGATCTTGCGCAGGTTGCGCCAGCGGCGCGTGTTCTCGAAGAAGTAGTGCCACTCCTGGAGCATGAGGTTCTCGGCGCCCCCGCGGGTGCCCCCGTTGATCGTGCGAGTCGGGTGCTGACCCGGGCCGGGCAGGTACTCCTCCATGGCCACCTTCGATCCCATGTCGTGCCCCGAAGAGAACATGGGCCCGGCGCCGGAGAGGATCACCACGCGAACCTGGTCGTCGGCTTCCGCCTGCAGGAAGGCCTCGTGGAGCTCGACGAGCAGCCCCCGGTTCTGGGCGTTGCGCGCCTCGGGCCGGTTGAGCTCGATCCGGACGATCGTGCCCTCGTCGATCGTCTCGTAGTTGATGAACCTGAAGTCGGGCACGACGCGCTCCTCAGTCCTGTGGGCGTCCCCGCCCCCTGAATGTGACACTACTGTCAGAATCCTCGACCACCAGGATCGCCCGCTCGGGGCAATTTCCCGCTCCCCGCCGGGCGGCAGCCTCGAGGCCCTCGGGGACCTCGCCGGTGGGGTCGATGCAGTACCCGTCGTCGTCGCCCTCGAAAAGTTCGGCGGCGAGCGTGTAGCAGCGGCCGTGCCCGGTGCAGGCCTCTTTGTCGAACACGATCCTCACGAGATCCGCCTGATCATCGACTCTTGGGCGAACGACGCCACCAGTTCCCCGCCGCCGTCGAAGGCGTCACCGCGCCCGTAGGCGCGCCCGCACGCCACCACCGGGCTGTGCTGGGCGACGAGAAGCCAGTCATCGGCCCGGAACGGCTGGTGGAACCAGATCGAGTGCGACGTCACCGCGGTGTGGAGCGCCACCGTCGAGTCCGCCTGGGAGAGGCCGTCGAAAGGACGCAGAGCCGTCCCGATCACCGTGAGCTCGGTGGCGTGCGCCAGCAGGCCTTGGTGCACCTGCCGGTCGTCGGGCAGGGCCGGCGCCCGCGACCACCACTCCAGCACCGGCGGTCCGGGTTCGCGGCTCGAGAGGTCGACGCCCCCGACGATCCTCGTGTCCCACGGCACCATGCCCAGGTCGACGGGTGTCGCGTCGGCGGGAGCGCCGACCGCCGGCGGCGCATCGCTGCGGTGCAGGCCTTCCTCGTCGACGTGCATGGAGACGACGGCGGTGGCCACGACTTTCTCACCCTGCGACGCCACCACGCCGATCGTGCCGAAGGTGCGGCCGTCGTGGTGCCTCTCCACGCGGTAGCGCATGGGTTTGGCCGTGTCGCCCTCGCGGGCGAACGCCACCGACATCGACTTCACCGACTTCCCCGGTGATGCCTGCGAGGCGGCGGCGATGGCCTGGGCCAGGATCTGGCCGCCGAAGACCCGGTGGTACTCGATGGGGAGGTTGCGGCCCTCGAGCTCGCCGGGCCCGACGTCGTCGAGGCGCAGGCACGCCAGCAGGTCGTCGACGCCGAACACGGGCACGGCACGATTCTGGCACGGCGGACCCCTTGCGATCTAACAGATGCGTCATCTAAAGTCGCCACGTGCCGTCGCGCCAGCTCGACTTCCCGGTCTTCGACGCCGACAACCACATGTACGAGACGCGCGACGCGCTGACGAAGTTCCTCCCCCGTGGGTACGAGGGCGTGATCGACTACGTCGACGTCAAGGGCCGCACCAAGATCACGGTGAAGGGGCGCATCAGCGACTACATCCCCAACCCGACCTTCGAGAAGGTGGCGGCTCCCGGGGCCCAGGAGGAGTACTTCAAGCGGGGCAACGCCGAGGGGAAAACGCCCCGCGAGATCTTTGGCAAGCCCATCGTCTCGTTGCCCGCCTTCCGTGAGCCCGGTCCCCGGCTGGAGCTCATGGACGAGCAGGGCGTCGACCGCATCCTCCTGTGGCCGACGCTGGCCAGCCTGATCGAGGAGCGCCTCCGCGACGACCCCGAGGCCACCCACGCCGTCGTCCACGCCCTCAACCAGTGGATGCACGAGCACTGGACGTTCGACTACGAGGGACGGATCTTCCCGGCGCCGATCATCACCCTGCCGATCGTCGAGAAGGCCATCGAGGAGCTGGAGTGGGTGCTGGCGAGGGGCGCTCGGGTGATCCTCGTCCGTCCCGCCCCCGTGCCCGGCTTCCAGGGATCGCGCTCGTTCGCCCTTCCGGAGTTCGACCCCTTCTGGGCCCGCGTGCAGGACGCCGGCGTGCTCGTCGGCATGCATGCCAGCGATAGCGGGTACCAGCGCCACCTCGATGAGTGGGAAGGGCGCCGGGACGGCGAGTACACGCCGTTCCAGGGCGTCACCGGGTTCGCCATGATCGTCGGCCGCAGCCACCGACCCATCACCGACGCCATCGCCTCCGCCATCGGCCACGGGATGCTGAGCCGCTTCCCGGGGCTGCGCGTGGCGCCGGTGGAGAACGGGGCGTTCTGGGTGGCACCCCTGCTCGACTCCATGGCGTACGCGTACCGGATGTATCCGCAGCTGTTCGACGAGGACCCGATCGAGGTGTTCAGGCGGAGCGTGTTCGTCCACCCGTTCCACGAGGACGACCCCCGCGCCCTGGCCGATCGCATCGGTGTGGACAATGTGATCTTCGGCTCGGACTTCCCGCATCCGGAGGGCCTGGCCGACCCCATCAGCTACGTCGACCGCCTCGACGGCTTCGGCGAGGCCGACACGGCCAAGATCATGGGCGGGACCTTGGCGCGGCTGCTCAAGGTCGCGGCGCCGGCCACCGCCTGACGCTCAGGCGGAGGCGCCGAGCAGGCCCCGTCGGATGACGACGGCGGAAGCATCGATGGCGACGCGCTCGTCCAGGGCGTCGCGGACCAACACGCTGTAGGGCACGCCCTCGATGATCGACAACAGAGCGATGGCGTCGACGGTGGCGTCGCCGAACTGGCGGCGGCTCACGATGCGGGTGAGGCGGTCGAACACCGTGGCCGCCACGGCGATGGCGTACTCGGCCAGTTCAGGGTCGCGGTAGTCGATCTCCTGCCACGCGCTGATCACGCCTCCGTTCGCCCGGTAGGCGTCGAACCACTGCTCGAGCCACCGGCGTAGCTCGTGTACCCCGGTGTCTTCCGGATAGGCGGCCAGCGACTCGATCATGCGGGCCGCCGCCTGTTCGGCCAGCGCGTAGAAGAGGTGGTCCTTGGTGTCGAAGTGCCGGTAGAAGCTGCCCCGCGCCAACCCGGCCGCTGCCACCACGTCGTCGACCCTCGTGTCGTGGTAGCCCCGCTCCAACAGCACCGCAGATGCGGCGTCGATCAGCGCCTGGCGGGTGCGCTGGCCACGCGGCCGCAGCGGCCGACCGCGGTCGCTCGTCGGCGGGTCGGGGAAGCGGGGCGGGCG
>Ga0209577_10002503_pt1 | contig 17656 bp, 30 predicted proteins | sample GraSoiAngelo_109_FD_185874 | JGI IMG/M metagenome (GOLD analysis project Ga0209577, IMG submission 185874) | Grasslands soil microbial communities from the Angelo Coastal Reserve, California, USA - 14_0903_12_20cm (SPAdes) (version 2) | ecosystem: Environmental > Terrestrial > Soil > Grasslands...
GCACCGCGCTCACCGCGGCGATCGCGAGATAGATGCCGCGGCGTTTCCAGTGTCGCCGTCGCACCTGCGAGGGGGTCAGCAGCCCATCCGGCGTGCTCGCCGCGGTCAGTTCTTTCACCAGCTCGGCAGCCGTTGGTCGCCCCGCTGGCTCCTTGGACAACATGCGGTACACGAGTCGAACGAGCGCCACCGGCATCTGGGGCTCACGCTCTGATACCTTGGGGATGGGCGCCGAAATGTGCTTCGCGATCACTTCCGTCGCGTTGCGCCCCGAGAAGGGACATGTGCCCGTGAGCATTTCGTAGAGCACGACACCCAACGCGTAGACATCCGAGCGACCATCGACTTGCTCGCCAAGCGACTGCTCGGGGCTCATGTACAGTGGCGTGCCGGTGGTGGATCCGAGGAGCTCACCCGCCGGGCGCGACGTCACGAGCGCGATCCCGAAGTCGGTGACGGTCGCATTGCCGTTCGCGTCGAGCAGGATGTTCCCGGGCTTGATGTCACGATGCACGACGCCAACGGCATGCGCCGCCGCCAGCGCGCGCGCGCACTCCAGCCCGATCCGCGCCGCTTCCGCCGCCGGGACCTTTCCCTCGGCGATCCGATCCTTGAGCGACTGGCCGGGGAGGAGCCGCATGACGAGATACAGCAGTCCTCCGGTCGACTCTGCGGAGTACAGGGGCACGATATGGGGGTGCTCGGCCGCAGCGATCGTCCGCGCTTCGTGCAGGAATTGCTCCTCGCGGGCGGCGTCGACGGCGAGTGACGGATCCAACACTTTGATCGCCACGTCGCGCTCCAGAAACGGATCGTGGGCACGGAAGACGGCGGCGAACCCTCCCTGTCCTAGGAGGGAGCCGAGTTGGAGCTGCGCGCCGAGCGCCGCCTCAAGCTTGGGCCGCAACGTTGCGATGTCGATGCTCATGGATGGTCGAGTGCCCAGGCACGCACAGGAGTGTAGGTTAGCGCTGAACGGCTACGACGCCAGATGCGGGAGCTTGATAGCGCGCAGAGCGCGCGCTGTACATTGACCGCTGTCGAACGTCGCCCATCCCATTCGAAACGGTGCGTCGTCGTGCCGCCGCCTAACACGCGCTTGAAGCTGGCGGCGCGCGTAGATTAGGGAATGATTCTTTCTTCAGCGCGCCGCAGCTTAAGCGCGATCCGTTAGGCGGCGCTTCGCTACCGACAAACATCCGGGGACAGCGGACAACTCCATGAACAAGCAGTCCATCTGGGCGGTGGTCGCTGGAGCGGTCGTCGCCATCGTCGCGACGACACTGGTCGACGTGGTGCTGCATATAGCTCACGTTTTCCCGCCGATCAATGATCCGATCAATGACGCACTCGCTCTGGTCGCAACCTCGTACCGCATCGTGATCGGCGTCGCAGGCGCTTGGCTCACGGCGCGGCTCGCACCGGACAAGCCTTTGAAACACGCCTTGATTCTCGGGTATCTTGGCGTGGCCTTAGGGCTTGTGGGTGTCGTGGCCACCTGGAGCAAGGGACTCGGGCCTCACTGGTACCCCATTGCCCTCGTCGTCTTGGCGGTGCCGCAGAGCTGGGTGGGTGGGAGGCTCTACGAAGCGCGGGCGCATCGCCGCCTAACAGGCGCTTGAAGCTGACGGGCGCTTAGCGCCTTAAAGGAAACGGAGTGTTGTGCGAGGGACACGGATGGTCGTCCAACACCCTTGCGCCGGTGAGCGAGTCGCCCGCAGCTTACGCGCGATCCGTTAGGCCGCAGCCAGATCGACTTTCTCTCCATGCCTTCATCCATTGGTCACGCGCTGGTAGCCACCGCGATCGGTGCGCCGCTCGCCCCCGTGGCTCCAACCCGTCGATACTGGATCGCTGGCGTTCTCTGCGCCGTGCTGCCCGATCTTGACGCGGTTGGACGACCCTTCGGTTGGGGCGACCTTGCGTTCGTGGGCGGGCACCGAGCCCTCACGCACTCGATCTTCTTCGCGCTGGTTCTCGGACTTGTCGTTGCGGAACTCGCATTTCGAGACGTTCGATGGCAGGGCTACCGCGGGCGGATCATAGCCTACCTCGTCCTCGCCACCGCATCGCATGGTGCGTTAGACGTATTCGCGCCGTATGGAGACGGGGTGGAGTTCTTCTCCCCGTTTTCGGCGGTGCGCTACGCTGCTGCTTGGCGGCCCCTCGACCTCGTCAACGAGATCCTCTGGATTTGGTTTCCTGCAGTTCTCACGATCGTTATTGTGAGGCGCCTCCGCACATCGCGCCACAGTGCGGAGCCCAATGCTGCGGCCTAACGCCCCGCGCGACATGGCTTGGAACCCTTGCTCTCCTCTCCTCCCTGTCTGGCTTCTCAGCGGATGTATCGTCGCCCCGCTGCGCCCTCAGGCTTCGCAGCAACGCGATACCGTACACTTGGACTTCGTGTGTAAGTGGCAACCGCGGCCGCCCATCACTAAGCGCGTGATCGTGGACCTCTCGCTGCACGCTGGCCAATTCAACCGCACGCCGAATGCGGACGACATTCGCGCGGTCGAAGCAGCGGGTGGACGGGTCCTGTACCAATTCCGGGTCGCCCTCCTGCGCGCAGAGCTCGACACTGCAGCGGTGCGCGCGCTTGTCGCTGACTCTCCAGGGATTGCAGACGCGGCCTTTACCGTACCCGATTCGTCCAAGTTCGACGCTAGTGTGCAAATCTTCTACAAACGCCCCGTTACCGATCACGACGAGGAGGCGCTGCGGCACCTCGGGGCCTACGACGTGGCGCGAATGCCGATCCCGGTGCTTCAGACAGCCGTTCGGGACTCGCTGATTCCCCGTATCGCGGCATTGCCCGGGGTCGATTTCATTCGCGCCACCGCCTGGGGCTGTGCACAACCCACGAACGAGACTCGTGACCGAAGGACTCCGCCGTAGACGGCTGCGGCCGAACAAGCGCTTGAAGCTGGCGGGCCGTGATCGCTTTAAGGAAAGAATTGTGTTGTCTCGCGCCCTGACTTCCCTAGCCGGTCAGCGCCCTTGCGCCTCTGGGCATTGCGCCCGCAGCTTAAGCGCCGGGCGCCAGGCCGACACTGCATTGGCGACGCGGCGGACCCAGATCATCTATGAGGCTAGCGATCGCCCGCGGGGAGCCGAGGTCCGGATTCGGACTACCGACGCAGCGGCCGTGGCAGCGATTCACGCCTTCCTGGCGTTCCAGCGTACCGCCCATCACGCTGCTGGTCACGAGGCCATGCCCCGTGGAGTCCACTGAGCGGGCGCCTAACAAGCGCTTGAAGCTGGCAGGCGGTGATCGCTTTAAAGGAAGCGGAGTGTTGTGCCCTGGCGCGCACGCACCATCGTTCAACGACACGGCGCACGGCGGGCGAGTCGCCCGCAGCTTACGCGCGATCGGTAGGCGGCCGGCCTCCACCTGTTTTCAAGCTCCACGCCTGAGGAAATGAGCGTATGCCGACGCTCGTGTGCCGCGAAGCCAATCTCGCCGATGTCGGCGACCTTGCGCGGATGCGCGTCGCAGAGTGGGGCACGGAGCTCTACTGGCAAGAGCGTATCAGCCGATACATGCGAGGCGAGCTACACCCGCAACAGGCCCTGGTCCCCCGCGTGGTGTTGCTCGCGTCAGAAGACGGGGTTCTGGTAGGCTTCATCGCTGGGCATCTCACGCGTCGCTTCGGGTGCGACGGGGAGCTTGAGTGGCTTAATGTCGTTCCCCAACGACGGCGAGCGGGCGTGGCAAGTGAACTCTTGCGTGCCTTGGCGCGATGGTTCGAGGGACGTCAGGCGCAACGCATTTGCGTCGACGTAGATCCACAAAACGTGGCGGCGAGGGCCTTCTATCGTCAACACGGAGCCGAGGAGCTGAATCCACATTGGTTCGTGTGGCGTGACATCACGACGCTGGCTCAGCCGGCCGCCTAACATGCGCTTGAAGCTGCCGGGCGCTCACAAGTAAGGGAGGAATTGCGTTCCCTCGCCGGCAAGCCTTAGCCAGCGTGCTCAGCTAGCCGAGACCGCGAGGTGTGACTTATGCAATACTGGCTTTTTCACCACCGGCATTCCCAACTCGCCGTACTGATTACGGGCGCATCTGTAGCCGTCAGCGCGAGCGTCCCTCTGCAGCGCCAAGACCTGCCACCTCTCCAGGCCTCGTCGGGATTGCAGCTGCTGATTGATCAAGAGAATGCAGCGCCCACATTGCGCGTCATCCTGCCTGGCCGCTCAGCGTCTGATCGCACCATCGAAATCCTCTTTCCTGAGCACATCACGGTCGTTCAGCATGGGAGCACAACGCCCCAACGATTGTACGTTGGCGGCCGGGCCTCGGGGCCAGTCCGCCGGAGTGGCGCCGCGCCGAGACATCGTTCGAATATGAGTAAGATCTCGCCGGGTCCATACATCTACTCGCGCGCAGCACGCTAGACTCCGATGGCGTGCGCTTCCGCTACGAGTTTCGCAATGGTTCGCCGGTAGGGTACGACATGATCTACGCGGTTACTGACCCCCGCCTGACATCAATCTTCCACGACATGCGCCTGGAGCGAACGTACGTACATTACGCCACTGGCCCTCAGCTGCTCGCTGCGGAGACGCCGGCCCGCCTGACCATGCCCCTTCGACAGTGGCTTCCGCTCAGGTACCTCGCCGCATTCACATGGCCTGTGCCGCCCAACCGGATCGAAGATCGCGGTGATGGCATCACCTACTACAACACCTCGCGCGCCGTGGACCAGCCGTTTATCGCGACTGTGTCGTCGGACCGTGCCTGGGTGGTCGCCAGTGTCGCGCGAACCACCGGCAACGTCTGGAGCAACCCCGAGCTAACCTGCCAGCATGTGGACCCACAAATCACACTCGCGCCCGGGGAAACTGCGGTTGCCGAGGTCAAGATCCTAATTCTGCGCGGCTCACTGAACGACGTCTTTCGGCGGGCCGTACAGGAGCGTGCGTCATTGCAATGACGAGCGGCACGTCAGTCAATTTCAATCTTCAACTCGGAGCGCTGCCATGCGAAACCTTCTGCCAATGGACACGCATTATCTCTACGCTTTTCCGTCGCAAACGGCATGTAAAGCCTGAGGACGACATGGAACGGAGCCACCCGCTCCGTTTCCCTACCTTGCGCCCGCGGCCATTGCGCCGGCAGCTTAAGGGCGATCCGTTAGGCAGCAACTGACCCTCGCGATGCAACTATGGTCATTCAGTGGAAGAAAGGCCGGGACGGCCCGCCGAATCTGACCTGTGTCCGGGCTGATGGCACGCGTACCTGGCGCAGGGTGCATCCTTTCTTTCCGACGCACGATCTCGTTCATTGTGCCGTCGAGAGCGTCTTCGGCCTCACCCAGGCCTTCTTTGGCCTTGTCGCGTCCGGCTGGTCCCTTGACGACTTCGACCAACGAGGGCCCCCCGCGCGCTTGCCGAATGAAGCCCTGTGGGCCGAGAATATGGTGGGCCTCTTTGATCTTGAGCGTGCCACCGGGCATGTTATGGCTGCAGCGGAGTTCAACGCTGCGCTCGCCGCAAGCCTCAGCGCGCAAGGACGGCCGCCGTTTCGCTCCGTTACCGACGCCGATCTGGCTCGAGTGCGAGCGTTGGTGGCGGACCTGCGCGGGCGATGGCAAGTGATGGCCGTGGGAGACACACTGGCGATTCCGTTCCCGATGGCTGCTGCCTAACGAGCGCTTGAACCTGGCGGGCGGTGGTCGCTCTACAGGACGGCGCGGCTCACCTCAGCTCAACACTTGAATGGCCTTCGACGAACGGTTGGCAGAACGAATTCGGGGCTCGCTTGGTCGGCGCAAGGGCTTCGCCGAGAAGAAGATGTTCGGCGGAGTCGGCTTTCTCCTCCATGGCAATATGTGCGTCGGCGTGCACGGTTCCGAGTTGATCGTTCGGCTGGCACCCGAAGAGACCGACGCAGTCCTCAAGCAAGCGAATACGCGGCGCTTTGATCTCACGGGGCGGCCGATGAAGGGTTGGATTCTGGTGGAGCCGGCCGGCCTCAGGACCGACGCCCAGTTGGGCAAGTGGATTGCGGTGGCGGCCAAGTTCGCTGGTGCATTACCGGCCAAGTGAGCGTGGGCGGCTGGTATGACCCCTCGTCAACCTCAGGCACCGAAGGCCCGGACACGGGGCGTGCGCGTCGCTGAAGCGCGCCGCCTGTTGCTTAAGCTCCCCCAAGTTACGGAGGGCCGGTCGTACGGCATGCCGTCCTTCCTCCTGAATGGTCGGTTTCTCGCCCGATTCCGCGACGATGCAACGGTTCTGGTGCTTCAATTGCCAACGATCAGCGAGCGTGATGTCCTGATGGAGCTGGATCCACGCGCCTTCTATTTCACCGAGCACTACCGCAACTATCCCGCCGTCCTCGTTCGATTGGCGGAAGTCGCGCGCCCACTGCTGATCGATGTCATGACGGAGGCGTGGCGCCATGTAGCCTCTCTGCCGCCGCCCCGGCCACGTAAGAAGCCGGCGCGGGGCATGAAGCGCGGTGAGCGCTCGCGCGGCCCGGCAACGCCGGCACCCCCTCTGGAATGAAAAAGCGCCGTCCCAAACTGGCACCCACCGTTCCTGGCATCTTCATCCAGACTGTCGCCTGAGTGCGTTCGCTCGGGTCAGACCCACGAGAATATCCGTATTCCGTGCCTGCCATCCGCCATCTTAGCGAATTGCGGTTCGAAACACCTGTGACGTTCTTCGTGGGAGAGAAGGGCTCTGGGAAATCCACGCTTCTCGAGGAAATCGCCGTCGCGTTCGGGGTTCTCCGCGTTGCTGCGGACCTTTGTCGCATAGCATGCTACCGACTTCAGTGATGTTGCCTTCCCACGCCCTTGCGCCAGCGAGCGGGTCGCCCGCAGCTTGAGCGTTAATGCGAGCTCTCGTGCCCCTCGAAGTCATTACCGCCCTCGTCTATGGGTATCTCGGCCTGTCCCTCTCGTGGACCAATAGCTTCTCAATCGTTCGCGGCCTACACTTTATCATCGTCGTCGCCGGAGCTCTCGGGATCGCATGGGGCGCTTGGCGAAGCACTCGGTGGACTCCGAAGCTGGCGATTGTCTTGGCGGCGTTGGTGGGCATTCCGAATTTCACCACGGTGGCTGCCGTCCTGCGTCTAATCGATCGGGCCGCCGGGCCCGCGGTCACGGCGTCTTTCGGTCTGGTTGTTCTCGCAGCCCTGTCCCAGCTTGTCGCACTGGTCATCGCGCTGCGGCGACTGCGCTTCGATGTAGGCCGGCTCGTTCAGGACGGTCGCAACTCGGAGGGTTGAGGTCCAATGACTGCGCCAACCACCCAGGCACAACTCGGCTACATCGCACCGTTCTTCATTGTCCGCGATGTCATGCCAGCCATCGCGTTCTACAAAGATCGTCTAGGCTTCGACGTAACGTTTCTCGGCCCCCAGGATGACCCGTACTTCGCCATGCTGAAGCGCGACGGCGTTCGGCTCATGCTCAAGGCCATCACGCCTGAGGTGCAGCCGACGCCGAATCCCAGCCGGCATCACTGGGCCAGGTGGGACGCGTACGTTTATACTCCTGATCCGGACGCGCTGGCCGAGGAGTTCACATCCCGTGGCGTTTCGCTCCGGGAGCCTGTTGGCAACAACTCGGACCAACTGCGGGGGTTCGAAGTCATGGATGCGGACGGGTACGTTTTGTACTTCGGGCGACCACTGTAGCTCCGACAGGGTCGTGGCCTCGTCAGGGTTCATTGATGAGGGGCGTGGGCGTGCTGCCTAATCAGTGCGCATGGGTGAGCGCCACCGCTGGGTGGACCTCCTCATGTACGGGCCGGATGGCGATCGGCTCTTCGCCGGCATCGAAGCGGCCCTTCGGGCGTACCCTGTGCGTAGAAATGCGCGCGTGCTGATCCGCCCAGGGCCACCTGGCACACCCGCCAGAGAGCTTCGGCTGTGATGCCGCCTAACAAGCGCTTGACGCTTGGCGGGCGGTGATCGTCTTAAAGGAATCGGAGTGTTGCGCCCCTGGCGGGGCACGGAGTTCGTCCACTTCACTTGCGCCAGTGGGCGAGTCGCCCACAGCTTAAAGCGCGATCCGTTAGGGGCGTGCCTCTCATGACCCCGGACCAGGTCGACAGAACAAATAATGGCCGAGACACTTGCAACGCGTCCTCGCTGGACGATCGCCCCGTATCTGATCGTGGACGACGTGGTCACCACGGCAAACTACTATCGGGATAAGCTCGGCTTCCATTACGAGCGGTTTTGGAACGACCCGCCTTCCTTCTGCATGGTCAAGCGAAATGGCATTGTTATCATGTTGGCCCAGCTGGAACAGTCCGGGATCATGCGCCCTAACCGCCGTGTGGACCCGGAGGGCGGAGCTTGGGATGCATACGTTTGGATCGACAACGCAGATGCCCTTCACGCTGAGTTCAGCTCGAAGGGTGTGACAATCGCTCGAGGTCTCTGCGACCAGCCGTATGGGTGCCGTGACTTCGAAGTCGACGATTGCAACGGGTATCGCTTGTGTTTTGGCCAGGATCTGGAGAAGTGAGCTGGTGCCTGAGCGCACCCAGCGGACGCCCTCGTCCCTGGGCAGATTTCGGCGGTCATCGTCCACCTCTAGCCGCGGTCGTACCTGGTTAGTGCTGTGGGGGTTCACCCATGCAAAGACTCGCTACTGCGGTCGCTCTTGGGTTCATTCTCGGATGGGCAGCGGCCCATGCCCTGTTCCTCCACTGGTGGACCCTTGTGCCGTGGGGAGTCGCGGCGCTGGCTCTGGGCTACCGGGCAAACAGGGCAGGGGCGGTCACTGCCGGCGCCGTCTACGGCTTCGTCCTGTGCTTCGTATTCACGCTCGCGACCTACGGCGGTGCAGCTCCGGCGATCACTCGAGTACCGTTTTTCACCGTCCTGGGTCTCGTCGGCGCCTTGTGCGGCCTGCTCCTTGCTCTACTCGGGGCGGCGCTCGTGCCACGGACGGTACCAGTGGGGCCACCGTCCGGGGATGATGCCGCCTAACAAGCGTTGCAGCTGGCGGGCGGTGATCGCTTTAGGGGAAGGGGAGCGTTGTGCCCTACGCAGATCGCTGCGGCGCGCGTGAGCACCTCGGTCTGGAACTGGATCGTCCACCAGTTCCGTGTGCGTCGACGACCCATCGTCACGGTGGCAGGGGTCAAGATCCGGCTGGGGCGTCACATGTCGCCACAGGTCGAGCGTACGGTCTCGCGGGGCCGATACGAACAGGATGAGTGCCGGCTGATTGAGCAAGTGCTCTCACCCGCTGACGTCGTGCTCGAGGTCGGGGCCGGGCTGGGGCTGATCTCCGCCTATTGCGCGAAGCGACTCGGGTCGAGCCGCGTGTTTGCCTACGAGGCCAATCCCGATCTCGAGGCGTGCATCCGAGAGACCTATTCGCTCAATGGGGTCCAGCCAACCTTGGAGATGTGCGCCGTGGGGCCGGACGCCGGCAAGGTAACGCTGTTCCGCAGCGAGGACTTGTGGGCGTCGTCGGTGCTACGCCCTAGCGGCAACGTCCGTCCGGTCGAGGTTCCGGTACAGGCGCTGAGTGAGATTGTCCAGCTCGTTCGGGCGACGCTGCTCATCGTCGATGTCGAGGGGGCCGAGAGCGAGTTGTTCGACCGCGCTCACTTGCCCACCGTGAGCAGGATCATCCTGGAGCTGCACGAGTGGGTGATCGGCACTGCGGGCGCGCGGCGGGTCCGATCAACGTTGTCGGCCATCGGATTCGAGGAGCTCCCTGACCTGTCCACTGGCAAGCACCTCGTGCTGCAGCGCGTCGGTTGGAGCGGCGTTACATGACCCTTGTTCGCCAATGGGGTTCGACCTCGTATTGCCACCGGTCGACTTCCGCAACTCCCATGGCGGGCGCCTCCAAGTATGGTAGAATGGGACGGTCGTTTTGGCACAGTCGGTGATCTCATCCCGGAAGGGGCTCCGCGACTTCGTCGACACGGATGACACCGAACGGACCGTGGCTGTCGCGCGCGCCCTCATCACCGATCGAACCATCTCGCACGTCGGCGTCGGTCGCGAAATGCTGCGTTGCCGGAAGTGCGTACATCCGGGCGTCAAGTCCCTCTGGGAGTTTCACCAGGCTGCTGACCCGACGCGGATTGCCAAGACCCACGACGGGTGTGGAGCCGCCATTCGCGTCGCGCCGGTCGGCATCTTCTGTACCTCGCACCGCCTCGACGAACTCCTCGTCGGCGCCCGAGAGGCTGCGGTGTCGACTCATGGTGGCTCACCCGCGATCGCCGCCGCTGCCGCGACGGCCGCAGCCGTGTCCGCCGCAATCGATGAGGCGTCTCCCCGTCAGATTCTCGAGGTTGCGGAATATGCGGCCGCCGAAAGCGAGCGGCGTTGGCCCGGTCCCGTCACCCCTGCCTTCACGAACGCGATCCGCGCGGTGCATGACTACCTCGAGCGCTTGCCAGCACTGCGACCAGCCGAGATCGCAGCGTCTTGTTTTCCGAATCGGCCGATGACCATCGTGCCATTGGCCCTGGGACTCGCCACCGTGATGCAGTCGGCAGAGGAGGCCATTCTCCTCGCCGCCAACATTGGCGGCGATAGTGACTCCGTCGCATCGATCGCTGGGGGGATTCTCGGTGCAATGTATCCGATGACGGTGAACCACGACTGGTACACCGTGGTCGAAGCAATCAATCACCACGACTTGGTCGCGATCGCGAATGAGCTCGCCCGGTTGCGACACTGATGGTGCCTTCGTGCAAATGATCTCAGGTCAGGAAGCACTCGCTCGGTTGCGCGCGGGCAACCGTGGCTTTGTTGCCAGCATCCGTGACCCCGCTGCCACGCTCACCCCAAGCCGCCCCCGGCAACTCCCCGTTGCGCAAGCGCCCTTTGCCATCGTCCTGGGGTGTTCCGACTCTCGTGTTCCCGCAGAGCTCGTTTTCGGGCAGGGGTTTGGTGACCTCTTCGTCATCCGGGTAGCTGGGAATATCGTGGCGCCCTCCCAGGTCGGCAGCGTTGAGTTCGCGGCTGCGCGCTTTGGCACGCGGCTGGCGGTCGTGCTTGGGCACACGCAGTGTGGGGCGATCGCCGCTACGTTAGACGAGCTACGTCAGCCCGCCTCCCATCAGTCCCCCAATCTCCGCTCCATCGTGGACCGGATCCGACCCTCGGTCGAGCCCTTGCTGGCCGCGACGGTGGGGCTCGAGCCCGAGGCCTTGCTCGCACACGCCGTCCGCGCCAACATCCGAGCGGCCGCGGACCACTTGCGCCACGGGTCCGAGGTGCTAGAACGCCTCGTTGAGCGCGATGGGATGCTCATCGTCGGCGCGGAGTACTGTCTCGAGACTGGGGTCGTCGAGTTTTTCGACGGCGTGCCCGAGGCCGCCTAGGTCTGGGCATCGCGAACCGCTCCGTGAGGCCGGCATCATTATGAAGGCGAGATCGAACATGAAGGCGAGGTCGAAGGCCAAGCGCACGTCGGCCACCACGTCCAAGTCCCCGCGAGCGACCGAGAAACACGCTTCCCGGCTCATCGACCAGCGGATCCGCGACCTGGGAGGATGGCGCGGGGAGACCCTGGCCCGCATGCGGGCGCTGATCCTGGAAGCCGACCCCGACATGACCGAGGAGTGGAAGTGGATGAATCCGGTCTGGTCGCACCATGGGATTGTCTGCACCGGGGAGGCGTACAAGAAGGTCGTGAAGCTCACGTTCGCCCGGGGGGCCTGGATCCCGGACCCAGCGCGCCTCTTCAATTCCAGCTTGGAAGGCAACATGCGAAGGGCGATCGACATCCACGAAGGGGAGACGGTCGACGCGGGCGCGTTCACGGCGCTCGTGCAGGCCGCGGTGCACGAGAATGGTCCGCCGGCGAAGAGACGGTAGACGTGGCCTGCAGGCGGCGCCAGAAGGAGTACGAGAACCCCCAGAGCACGCTGGTGGCCGCCGCCCAGCCCCACGCCGCCGGGCCATCGCCCACCGAGAAGTGGGCGATGAGCGCAGAGCCGAGGTTGATGGCGACGCTTTCAACGTTCGGTGCCGAACTGCTTTGCGTACTCGGCGTTCAATCGCTGCCAGCCGTCGAACTTCATGGCATCGGGGCCGACGATGCGTCCCAGGGGCTGACCCCCGAGCAGCCGTTCCAGCACATCGAGGCAGATGTGCCATCCGGCAGCACCCATCGAGATGAAGCGGCGATCGATGTTGGTCCACAGCGTCAGGCGCGTGCCGCCGCCAAGCGCTTCGAGCTGCCACCGGACATCGAAGCCACCCCAGTTGTACTCGAGCGCCCTGGGAGCGTCGGCCCGCGTCACTGTTGTTTCGGTAACATGGAGCGTAGGCGCTCCCACGGTGGTGAGCTTCACCCTGGTTCCCGCGGTACCCAGGTTCCGATCGGCGTCGAACGGCGCCCATTCGGACAGCTGCGCTGGATCGGTCAGCGCCTGCCAGACCATGGCCGGCGGATGACGGAGCTCTCGGACGAGAACGAGCGTCCATTTCTCTCCATCCCTCTGAACCTTCACTCCGGCCGCGGGGCCGGGCGTGTACTTCTCAGGGTTGCTCATCGCTTCTTTCCTTTCCTGGGTGTCTGCTCCATCCGATCGAGATGGCGTTCGAGCGCATCGACGTGGGCCGTCCAGAAGCGCCGGAACGGCGCCAGCCAGGTGTCGACCTCCATGAGCGGCTGGGGCCGGAGCCGATAGACGCGCCGCTGGGCCTCGACACGCGCCTCCACGAAGCCTGCCTCGCGCAGCACGCGGAGGTGCTTGGACACGGACGTCTGAGGGATCCGCAGCCGGTGCTCGATCTCGCCGACGGAGCGCTCCGACGACGCCAACAGACTGAGGATGGTCCGGCGGTTCGGCTCCGCGATGATCGCGAACGACGATTCCATGGCCCTAATATACCTGGTGGTTCATATGCCTGTCAAGGAATATGCGGACGGCACTGGTAGTCGCTAAGCTGCCCAACATGCGTGCGACTCCATTTCCCGCCGCGGTGTGTGCCTTGGCGCTGCTGCCCGCTCCCGCGTCTGGCCAGGCTCCGTCGTCCGCGCGAGAGCAGCTGGTCTGGCATTGGTTTGGTGGCTGCGCGGGTAATGACTCCCTGTTTCTCGAGTTTCATGCCGACGGCAAATTGGTCTACAGCGCCACATTCCCCATCTGCCACGTGCGTCGCGCCGACGTCAGGCCGGAGCCACAACAGCGCGTGCTGACGTTCCACTTCGATGCGGCACCACATCGGTTCGGTGCTCAGTATCGCGCGTCTGAGCCGGAGCCCATCACCGGCAATGTCTGGGAGGCCGATCGGCGGGGGACGGCGGTGGTGTTGGGTGTCTCGTTCGCCACCGCGGAACGCGTCCTGTTGAACACGCGTCATGCGGCGCGTCCCGATAGCCCGGCGCGGTCTGAGTGGATCCGGGGGCTCGAGCTGATCACGCGGCCCGTCCGGCGGCGGTGAGCTCATCGCCTCCTTTCTTGACGAACACGCGATCGACGAGTTCGTCATCAGTGTGGTCCCGGTGCTCATTGGGGATGGCATTCCGCTCATAGCGCGGCGTCACCGCCACGTGCTCATGGATTTGCACTCCGTCGAGCGCTTCGAGGATGGGCTGGTTCAACTGCGTTACCACGTTCAGAACCAGGCCCGATCGATCGGTTAGGCGGCAGCGCCCATGGTTCAATATCCGATCGAGCAACTCGCAGCGCTGTTTCGTGAGGCTGGCGCCGCCCATGAGAAAGCCTTTGCCGCCACCCGTGGCCAAGATCCGGAGTGGCCGAGCTGGTATGCCCGGTACCTGGCGCCGCGGTTGGACCAAGCGCTTGGGGGCCGGGTGGATCAGGCGGCGCTCGCCGCGGATCTGCTTCAAGTGGACAGCGACTATCGAGCCGGCGAGGGCAGGGAGCCGTGGCCGGAATTCTACGCCCGATGGTTCATCGGCCGGCGGCGGCAAGCTTAGATTGCTGCCATGCGCATCCTTCTCATCGGTGCGACCGGCACCATCGGCAAGGCCATCGCCGCTGCCCTCTCCCGTCGACATGAGGTCCTGCTCGCGAGCCGCCAGCAGGCGCCCCTTCACGTGGACATAGCCGACCCAGCCTCCATCCGAAGCTTGTACGCGCACGTCGGCAAGGTCGGCGCCGTGATCAGCGCTGCCGGTCAGGCCCGCTTCAAGCCCCTCGACGAGCTCTCGGACGCGGACTTCCGTTTCAGCCTCGACAACAAGCTCCTGGGCCAGGTCAACGTGATCAGGTATGGACTCGGCTCGGTCGCCGACAACGGCTCGATCACGATTACCAGCGGCGTTCTGGCGCAGCAGCCAATGCGCGGCAGCGGCGCCGTGAGCCTCGTGAACGCGGGCCTCGAGGGCTTTGCCCGAGCCGCCGCGCTCGAAGCCCCCCGAGGTATTCGGATCAACGTGGTGAGCCCACCCTGGGTCACCGAGACGCTGCAGGCACTCGGCATGCCGCTCCAAGGGGGCTTGCCGGCCGCCACCGTGGCACAAGCGTATGTCGGCAGCGTCGAAGGAACGGCGACCGGCCAGGTCATTTCCCCGTAGGGGCGCCACCCACCCGCACGACCCCGATGGCATCGCCTGGGTCCTATGCCTCCTGATTTGCCTCCGTCGTCGCCCGATCTCCGCAGGATGATCCTGGCCGCCTGGAGGACGAGCAATCGAGTGACCGTGTCCCTCGTCGCGCACCTGCCCGTGGCGCTGTGGGAGGTCGCCGTTCCTGAAGCGCCCCAGCGCACGATCCGCGCGATTGCGGCGCACCTTCACAACGCGAGATGTATGTGGGTCAAGACACTCGGCCGAGAGCACGGCATACCGGCTCCGCTGCGCGTCGATCATCGGCGCGTCGCGCGGCGAGAACTGGTCGCGGCTCTGAAACGCAGCAGCGACGGGATCGAGGCGCTGCTCGAGCTGGGGCTGGCCTCGCACGGCGAGGTGCCGCCGTCGAAGGGGTACGTCTGGCGCAACCTGTCGCTCGACGTGACCCATGTTCTCACCTACTTCGTCGCCCATGAGGCTCATCACCGCGGCCAGATCGTCATGGTGGCTCGCCAGACGGGTCACCGGCTGCCGCGGACGATCGTTGACGGATTGTGGCAATGGAAGGCACGTTGACGTCCGGAGTGGTCACCGTGAGAGGTGCTTCATGACGCGATACCACACCGCGCAACTGCTCGCGGGAGTGTCCGCGGTTGGCTTTGTGCTCGCGGCCGGACTCCACACATCCGAGTATCGCGGGGTGGTGCTGCGGGCACAGCAGGGGTTTTCCGGGCTGGCGCCGTTCGTGGCCGCGCTCTGGCTGACGTTCGCCGCCGCCCTGGTTATTCTCGGCTTGATCGTGACCCTCGTCGCGTTCGGCCGCGTTACCCCTGGACGGTCGATCCTGGCGCTGGCCGGTTGTTTCCCGTCGGTCACGGTGGTCCTACAGCTGCATTTTCTCGGGTTCACTCCACCGGTCGCGGTTTTCTCGGCGGTCGCGGCGGTGACTTTCGCTGCGGCGCTGACGTTCCCGACCGGCCGACGCCTTGCGCCCTCACAGACTTCGCCCGCAGCTTAAACACGCTCTCGCCGAGGATGGCCACTTGGACCCGGTCGTGTTTCTCCTCGCACTCCTGATATTCGTGGGGATCCCGGCCCTCACGGTGGTCAAGGTCGCTCGGCTACGTGCCGGGCGTTCCCAATCACTCTCGGCCGACGCCATCGCGCGCCTCGAGGCACTGGAACGTGGCGTCCAGGATCTCCAAAAGGAATTGGCGGAAACACACGAGCGGCTCGATTTCACCGAGCGCCTGCTCACCAAGGCGCGGGAAGAGCGATGACCGATCGACGATACAACGACAAGGAGATTGCGGCCATCTTTCGCGTCGCGACGGAACTGAGCGTCTCAACCCGCGCGATCCGGTGACCCGTAGATGATCGGGGAGGGAGCGATGCATACAGACTCGTCGGAATTCACGTGAACGTGTTCCCGATCGCGCCCGCCGAGAGCCGCTACTTGTGGCTCCTCATCCCGGTGACCGTCCTCCTCCTCTGCGTCCTGATCGGAGGTGTCGGGCTGCTCGCGACCTCCGTGCGAGGCGCCCATGCGTCGCGTTTCGAAATCGAGGGCGACGGCCTCCATCTCGTGGGCGATCTGTACGGCCGGGTTGTTCCCAAGCGGGACCTCCGTGTCGATGCTGCGCGGCGGGTCGATCTCGCACGCGAAGCGGGGCTGCAGCCGAAATGGCGCCGCATCGGAACCGCGCTCCCTGGCTACCAGGCCGGGTGGTTCCGCTTACGAAACGGAGAGAAGGCGTTGCTGTACCTCACCGACCGCACGCGGGCGGTCTACGTTCCCACCACCGCCGGGTACAGCTTGCTGCTGAGTCCGGCGGATCCCGACGCGTTCCTGTCGCGCTTACGCGCCGTGTTGGGCTCCTGAGCCTCGTGCGCCGCACGCGCTTGCTGCTCGTCGTCGTGCTCGGCCTCGCGGCTGGGCTCGCGGTCGTGCTGCGCCGGCGGACGCCCACGGCCGGCACTCCCGAACCCCGCCCGGCACCGCCGGCCGTGGAGCCGCCCAAGCCGGCCCTCCAGGCCGACGCCGAAGGCTCCTATGTGCCCGGCTATGAATTCACGGTGAACCGGTTCCGATTCACCGGATTCAGCCTCCGCCCCGACGCCGTTGTGACCTTTGCCCAGACCGGCACCGGCGCTGAGCAGCCCATGGCGTGTCTGGACGTCCTGATCAGAGCGGATACCGTTCACCTGCGGTGTGACGACCCTCAGGTGGGCACCGTCACGATCGACGGTAGGTTCCGCACGCGGGTGGCGACCAATCGACTGGATACGGCGGTGTTGGCCGCGGTGGTGACGGTTCGCAGTGGGAGCGGAGAGATTCTGTACCGGGCGCGAGACTCGTTCAAATGGCACCCGCGTGATTCCGGTGAGCCCGGGACCTGAACCGCACGCGAGCCGCGTGTGGATGCGGGCGATGCTGCTCGTCGCCCTGGCGTACGTCGTCATCGGCGTCGGGTTCGCCGCCCTCGACCGGTCGTCTGACTCCGGTCAGGTGCGCCTGTGGCGTCTCGCGGCGTGGGTGGCGAGCGCCGCCGCGGCCGCGCTGCACGTCGGCTACGAGCACTCTCGTGGCCGCTCGCCCCGCGCGACGGCACTGCATGCGGCCGGGGCGGTCGCGCTGGGGGCGTTCGGCCTCGCGCTCGCGGCCAACGTCCATTGGCTGGTCGCCGGGGTACCCGGCCAACGCGCGCCGCTCCTCGCGCTGCCCGTGTGGCCGGTGGTCACGGCTGTGCCGGCGTTTCTCGGCGCCCTCGCCGTGGCGGCCGTGTTGGCGCTGCTGACGCGCCGGCGGACACACGGAAGGGTCCATCACACGCCCGGCAAGCCGTCGCTGTGAGCACCGCGATTCAGATGAACGAACGCTTCGGCGGCGGGCACACCGACTTCCCGTCCGCGCCATTGCGCTATGATCTCGTGATGCTCCCGCCAGATGCCCCGGCCATCCTGGCTCGCGTGCGCGAACAGGGCGGCCTTTTTCTGCTCGACCACGGACGAGATGTCCACGTAGCTATTGGGCAGAAAGCCTTCCGTTTGACTGCCGCTGTTGACCTCGAAGAAGTAGAGGCGCGACGTGGGCGGGCCTCCCTCCATCCACGCGCGGATCGCGAGCACGCTCGCGACTTGATGATCCATGTGCGTGTCCACCG
>Ga0209577_10002505_pt1 | contig 17655 bp, 11 predicted proteins | sample GraSoiAngelo_109_FD_185874 | JGI IMG/M metagenome (GOLD analysis project Ga0209577, IMG submission 185874) | Grasslands soil microbial communities from the Angelo Coastal Reserve, California, USA - 14_0903_12_20cm (SPAdes) (version 2) | ecosystem: Environmental > Terrestrial > Soil > Grasslands...
GCCATGTACTGACAGTACGGAATCGAGAAGGCTATCGTCTCGGTCGACACGGTCACATGGCCGCCGGTGACAGGTTCGCTGTCGCTGTTGTTCGAACGGGAGCTCGCCCCCTGGACGCACGTGCCGACCTGGCCGTAGGTGCCTTCGAAGGCGCTGCCCGTTTGCGAAAAGACGTACGACCCGGTGTCACTGCACGTGATCCCGTCCGCCTGGTCCACGAGCGTCTCCGTGAAATCCCACACGCCACCGATGTTGATGAGCTTCACGGTGACTGTGGACTGGCCCGTCTTACCCTCGGCCGTCGCAGTGATGGTGGCCGAGCCCTCGGCGACGCCAGTGACGAGCCCGCTCGCGGATACGGTGGCGCGGGTGGACGCGCTGGTGGACCACGTGATGGTCCGGCCGGTGAGGGTGTTGCCGGCCGCGTCCTTTGCGACGGCGACCAGGCGCAGCGTGTCACTCGGGCCGATCGTCACGGCCGCAGGTGTCACGGCTACCGAGGCGACCGCACTCGCCCCGGGGCCGGTGGACTCGTTGTTGCACGACTGCCACGAGGATGCCGCGATTGCCGCGAGCCCCATCATGAGGAAACGTGGCCGGCGGGTCATAAGGCGACGAACGTTTCAACGAGGAACGCCGGATCGTGCCGGTTCCAGGCGGCGGAATAACTCTGCGCTACAGCGAGGGCGTTCATGATCTTGCTCCCGTCTTGTCCCGCCCCTACTATCGCTCGGCCCCATCACAAGGCTGTCAGATGGGCATCAGCGGCCGGCCCCGCTTCCGGCTGACGACGCTCGGTGCGCTCGCCCTCACGGGCGACGAGGGGCCCCTCGCGGGTGCGGCCGCGCAGCGACGATCCTTGGCGCTGTTGGCGCTCCTCGCGTTGGGGCGGACCAAGGGTGTGACCCGGGACAAGCTGGTGGCGTATCTGTGGCCCGAGAGCGGGGAGGAGCGCGCGCACCACGCGCTCGCGCAACTGCTCTACGGGCTGCGGCGCGACCTCGGTACGGCCGACGTCGCCGCGGGGACGAACGACCTGCGGCTCAATCGCGACGTGATCTCCGTCGATCTCGACGACTTCGAGGCGGCGCTCGCGCGGCAAGACCTCGAGGGGGCCGTCGCGGCGTACGGGGGTCCGCTGCTCGACGGGTTCCATCTCGGCGGCGCGTCTGAATTCGAACGGCTCGTAGACGGGGAGCGGGCCGACCTCGCTAAGCGTATGGGGGCGGCGCTCGAGACGTTGGCTCAGACCGCGAGCGGTCGAGGCGACCACGTGGCGGCGGCCGGCTGGTGGCGGCGAGTCGCGGCGATCGATCCCCTCAGCTCGCGCGTGGCGCTGGGCCTGATGCGGGCCCTCGAGGCCGGCGGAGATCGCGCCGGCGCGCTGCAGCACGCGCGAGACCACGCCCGCATCGTGCGGGCGGAGCTGGATGCGGCGCCCGACGCGCTGGTCACGGCATTCGTTGCTGACCTGCGACGCACGCCGCTCCCGCCACCCCGCCGTGAGGGTCCTGCCGTCGCGTCGATCGCCGTCCTGCCGTTCGTCAACCTGGGACCGGATCCCGACACCGAGTATGTGAGCGACGGCATCACGGAGGAGCTGATCAACGCGCTCACCCGTGTGGCAGGTTTGCGCGTGGCCGCGCGGATGTCGGCTTTCGCGTTCAAGGGATCGACGGCCGACGTGCGAGACGTGGGGGCGCGCCTCAACGTCGGGACGGTCCTCGAGGGGAGCGTGCGCAAGGCGGGTGGGCGGGTGCGCATCGCCGCCCAGCTGGTCAACGCGGCCGACGGCTATCACCTCTGGTCGGAGACGTACGACCGGAAGCTGGACGACGTGTTCGCGGTGCAGGACGAACTCGCTCGGGCCATCGCCGGGAAGCTGGCGCACACACTGCTGCCCGTGGCGACCGCGCCCCTGGTGAAGCAGGCGACCTCGAGCATGCCGGCCTACCTGCTCTACCTCCGCGGCAAGCACCACCTGGCCCAGCGTAGGGAGGAAGGGTTCCGCAAGGCAATCGACTGCTTCGACCTGGCGATCGAGTCGGACCCGACGTACGCTCCGGCGCACAGCGGGCTCGCGAGTGCGTACATCCTGTTCTGCTTCGATGAGTACCGTGGGCTCTCGCCGCAGCTCGCGATGCCGCGGGGCAAGGCCGCCGCGCAGCGCGCACTGGAGCTCGACGCCACGCAGGCCGAGCCGCACGCGGCGCTGGGCTGGGTGAGCCTGTTCTATGAGTGGGACTGGGGCGCGGCGGAGCGGGCGTTTCAGCGGGCGATCACGCTGCAGCCCAATCTGGCGGTAAGTCATCACTGGTACGCCCTGTATCTGATGGCGATGGGCCGGGCGGAGGAGAGCATCGCCGAACTGCACCGGACGCTCGCACTCGATCCCCTGTTCCCCATCGTGCCGACCAATCTCGGGCGAGCGTACGCGTTTGCGGGGCGGATCGAAGACGCCGTCACCCACTTCCGGCTGACGCTGGAAATGGATCCCGACTTCGTTCCGGCGCAATTCGAATTGGCGCGGATGCTCGGGCTGCAGGGGCAGTTCGCGGAGGCGCGGGCGGTGTGCCGCGCGGCGCGGGCGGGGGCACCCGACAGCGTGCGGCCGCTGGTGGCCATGGCGTGGGTCGAAGCGCGGGCCGGCGCGGCCGACGTCGCACGCGCGGTACTGGCCGAGCTGGCCGAGCGTGCGACGAGGCAGTACGTGCCACGGTACTACGTGGCCGCGGCCTACGGGGCGCTCGGCGACCGCGATCGCGCGTTGGAGGAACTCGCGAAGGCATGCGACGAGCGCTCGGCGTACGCCGTGTTCCTGAAGGTGGAGTTGATGTTCGAGTACCTGCGCGGCGATGCCCGGTTCGGAGCGCTGCTCAAGCGCGTCGGTCTTGTGTGACCGCCCCGCCGCTCGATCGTCTCCGCGCGGCCCTGGCCGACCGCTACGCCCTCGATCGTGAGCTTGGCCGCGGCGGGATGGCCACCGTGTACCTCGCGCGCGATCTCCGCCACGGCCGCCCCGTCGCCATCAAGGTCCTCCGCCCTGAGATCGCCGCGACGCTCGGCCCGGAGCGGTTTCTCCGCGAGATCGAGCTGGCCGCCCGGCTCACCCACCCCCACATCCTGCCGCTGCACGACTCGGGACAGGCAGGCGGGTCCCTCTATTACGTCATGCCTTACATCGAAGGGGAATCGCTGCGGGACCGGCTCGAGCGGGAGGGCCCGCTGCCGCTCGAGGAGGCGCTGCGGATCACCCGCGAGGTGGCGAGCGCGCTCGGCTACGCCCACAGCCACGACGTGGTGCACCGCGACATCAAACCGGAGAATATCCTGCTGTCGGGGGGTGAGGCGGTGGTGGCGGACTTCGGGATCGCACGCGCGATCACGCAGGCGGCGGGGACGCGGCTGACGGAGACGGGCATCCCCGTCGGCACGCCAGCATACATGAGCCCCGAGCAGGCCAGCGGGGGCGGGCCGATCGACGGGCGGAGCGACGTGTACAGTCTCGCGTGCGTGTTGTACGAGATGCTCGTGGGGGAGCCGCCCTACACCGGGCCGAGCGCGCAGGTGGTGATCGCCAAGCGATTCACGGATCCGGTGCCGTCGGTGCGGCGGCTGCGGGAGACCGTTCCCCCGGCGCTCGATGCGAGCGTGTCGAGGGCACTCGCCAAGGCGCCAGCGGATCGGTTCGTTAGCGCTGCGCAGTTCGCCGACGCGCTGACGCCGTCGGCCGCTGCGGCGGTTCGGCCGTGGTTCTCCCGTCGCCGGATCCTCCTGGCGGGCGCCATCACGGCCGCCACTGCGGCGTTGGTGGTGACGGTGCTGCGGTGGCGTGCGGGACCGGGTCCGGCGCTGGACGCGAACCTCATCGCCGTTGCGCCGTTCGAAGTGCTCGACCCGAAGCTCGACTTGTGGCGGGAGGGGATGGTGGATCTCCTCTCCCGTCAACTCGATGGCGCGGGTGCCTTGCGGACGGTGCCTCCTTCGATCGTGCTCCGCCGCTGGAGCGGACCTTCGGATGCCGCGTCCGCGACCGAGGTCGCGCGGCGCACCGGAGCCCGGCTGGCGGTGTTCGGAGCCCTCGTCGGCAGCGGAGCGGACTCGGTGCAGCTGACGGCGACGTTGTACGACGCCGACGCGCGGAAGCCGGTGGGAGAGATCGAGCTGCGAGGCTCCGCGCTGCGGATGGATCGGCTCGTCGATTCGGTCGCGCTCCGTCTCTTGAATGAGCTGGCCCGTACGCGACCCGTTACCGCGGTGCGTCGGGCGTCGCTCGGCTCGAGCTCGCTCCCGGCGCTCAAAGCCTTCCTGGAGGGAGAGCGGTTTTATCGGCAGGGGCAGACCGACTCTGCCATAGCCTCCTACCAGCGGTCCGTCGAGCTGGACAGCTCCTTCTGCCTGGGCTGGAGGCGACTGGGACAAGTCACGGAGTGGAGCACCTTCTCGGGGGACTCGCTGGCCCGCGTGTACCTGCTGCGGGCCGGCAGGTTGAACCACGGACTGCCGTCCCGGGAGAGCCTGTTGGTCGCCTCGGAGTCGCTGTTCGAAGCCCTGTACCAGGATCCGCCGGAGCCCGGTTGGTGGGAGCATCGTACCCGTCTCTTCACGACGCTCGAAGGAGCGGCGCGGCTGTATCCTGACGACCCCGAGGTTTGGTACGAGCTCGGTGAAGCGCGTGTACACTGGCCGGTGGGCGGTCGCAATACCACGGACTATGCGCTGGAGGCGTTCGCCCGGGCGATCGCCCTCGACTCCTCGTTCATGCCGGGGTACTTCCACACGGCAGAGCTTGCACTGTGGCAGGGGGGGCCCGCCGAGGCGCGGCGATACCTCGCCGCCTATCTGGGGCACGCCGCCGCTCTCGCCCGCGGGCATCGCGACCCATGGGCGAGCGGCGTCGAGCTCAGCTACAGGTTGCTCGGTTCTGACGTGTCTCGAGAACAGCGCGAGCAATGGCTGGCCGCGGCCTCGCCAGCCGAACTCTTCGCCGCCCTCCACGTTCTGGTAGCATGGCGCGATTCCGCGGAGACTGAGGTTCAATTGGCACGGGCGTTTGCCGCTCGCCCTCCGGCTAGCAATAGTGCGTGGGAAGACTCCACTCAGAAGCAATTTTTCTTGGCGCTCGCGCTCGGTCAGCGTGGGCATCAGCGTGAGGCCCAAGCTGTCGGCGGACCGTTTGTCTGGGCCCTTGCTCCTTCGCTAATCGGTGCCTCGGCGGACGGCACTGGCGCGCCTTTCAGCCGCCTCTTGAGCGCGCCCTCGCGTCCTGTCCATTGGGTCTCTTACGCGGAGCTGTACGTCGCGGCGGGCTGGTGGGGCGCTCAGCGTGACACGATATCCTTGCGGTCCATGCAGCGGCGAATGGATCAAATCGTCCACGATTCGAAGAGCACGCTCGCAGTCGAGCGGCACGCCCTCTACGGTGCCGCCTCAGCACACGCGTATCTGGCCTTGGCACGGGGAGACACCGCTGAGGCGCTGCGCGGATTCTTAGTCCTGCCCGACAGTGTCTGCTCCTGGTCGTTTTGTGTCCTCGATCGCCTGACGACCGTTCACTTGCTCCTCGCCGTCGGAAGGCTGAATGACGCCACAGCCGCGATAGACCGTCCGTTTCCGGAGCAGCTCTACTTTTCGTCAGCGGAGGGTCTCTGGCGGCTCGAGCGCGCCCGTATCGCAGAACGCGTCGGCCAGCGCGCCGAGGCGGCTCGCGAGTATGCCTACGTCGCGGACGCGTGGCGGTCGGCCGACGACGAACTTCAGCCCTATGTGCGGGAGGCCCAGGCCGCCATCCAGCGGTTGAGCGCGGAGCCGCGGCGGTGACCAGCGAGCTTGAGTCGCTCCGCGCAGCCCTGGCCGACCGCTACGCCCTCGATCGTGAGCTTGGCCGCGGCGGGATGGCCACCGTGTACCTCGCGCGCGATCTCCGCCACGGCCGTTCGGTCGCCATCAAGGTACTCCGCCCCGAGATCGCCGCGGCGCTCGGCCCCGAGCGCTTCCTGCGCGAGATCGAGCTCGCGGCGCGGCTGACTCACCCCCATATCCTGCCGCTCCACGACTCCGGAGAGGCAGCTGGCTTCCTTTTCTACGTCATGCCGTACATCGAGGGCGAGTCCCTGCGCGACCGGCTCGAGCGGGAGGGCCCGCTGCCGCTCGAGGAGGCGCTGCGGATCACCCGCGAGGTGGCGAGCGCGCTCGGCTACGCCCACAGCCACGACGTGGTGCACCGCGACATCAAACCGGAGAATATCCTGCTGTCGGGGGGTGAGGCGGTGGTGGCGGACTTCGGGATCGCACGCGCGATCACGCAGGCGGCGGGGACGCGGCTGACGGAGACGGGCATCCCCGTCGGCACGCCAGCATACATGAGCCCCGAGCAGGCCAGCGGGGGCGGGCCGATCGACGGGCGGAGCGACGTGTACAGTCTCGCGTGCGTGTTGTACGAGATGCTCGTGGGGGAGCCGCCCTACACCGGGCCGAGCGCGCAGGTGGTGATCGCCAAGCGGTTCACGGACCCCGTGCCGTCGGTGCGGCGGCTGAGAGACACAATCCCGCCGACCATGGATGCAGCGATCACGAAAGCTTTGGCGAAGGCACCAACGGACCGGTTTGCCACGGCGGCGCAGTTCGGGGAGGCGCTGATGCCCTCGGTCGCGCCAGCCAGGCCCCGGCGCTCCGCTCGCCGCCTCTTCGTGGCGGGCGCCGTCACCGCTGCCCTCGGGGCGCTGGTGTTGACCGCGGTGCGGTGGCGTGCGGACGCCCGCCCGGCTCTTGACCCGAACCTCGTCGCCGTCGCGCCGTTCGAGGTGCTCGACCCGAAGCTTGAGTTGTGGCGGGAGGGCTTGGTGGACATCCTGTCGCGCAACTTGGACGGAATCGGCCCGCTGCGGACCGTGTCGCCCTCGGTTGTGTTGCACCGCTGGACGGGTCGGGCAGATGCTACCTCGGCGGCCGAGCTAGGCCGTCGCACCGGTGCGCGGTTGGCGGTGTTCGGTACCCTGGTGCGTGCCGGTCCTGACTCCGTGCGGTTGGCGACCGCCCTCCTCGACGCGGGCGCGGGGCGAATCCTCGCCGAGGTCGACGGGCGCGAAGGCGGGGACCGAGTTGACCGACTCGCTGACTCGGTGACCTACAGCGTTCTCCGCGCCCTTGGGCGTGCGCGACCGGCGGGTGCCCTGCCAGCGGGACCGTTGGGATCGCGGTCCCTTCCTGCCGTCAAGGCGTTCCTGCGCGGTGAACAACTATACCGCAGCGATAGCTGGGACTCTGCCGGCGCCTATTATGCGCGTGCTGTAGGCATCGACAGCACCTTCGGCCTCGCCTATCGACGGTTAGGCTTCCTCGGGCAGTGGGGTTGGGGTCCCGCAGGCGGCTCGCCGTTGCGATACAGCCATCTGGCAGCGCGGTTCAACCACGGGCTCACGCCGCACGACAGCCTGTCCATCACTGCGGAGTCTCTCTTCATCGCTCTGACCGTACGTGCCGTGGCACCGCCGCAGGTCCTGGTTGTCGCTCGCAGATTGCAGATCATGCTGGACCAAATCACGGATCGCTACCCTGAGGATCCGGATGGATGGGGTGTGCGAGGTGAGACGGAGCTGCATTTCGGGTCGTATCTAGGAACGACCCCCGCACAGAGTGTCGCTTCCTTCGACCGCGCGATTGCGCGCGATTCCGGGGCCACGGAATACTACGAGCACCCACTGCAGCGCTCGCTCCTGGCCAGCGACCGTGCGGCGGCGCGGCGGTACGCGATGGGCTTCGCGCGCTTCAGTGCACCGGGTCCGGAAAGGGACGGCCGGCAGCTGGTCGTGAGCCTGCTTGCCGCGACTCCACTCGACTCCTCGCAGATCGACCAGCTGATTGATACCGTCTCTTCCGATGTCCTGATCGAGGCATGGCGGTTCTTAGCGCGCTGGCCGGACTCGACCGAGATCGCACTGCGGCTGGCCCGGCACCTCGCGGGAAAGAGGGTCGGCATCGGGGTGCCGCTGAACTTTTATCCTCTGTACACCACAGCGGCGTACCGGGGACACCTTCGAGAGGCGTACGCACTGATGGCGAGCGAGGCGGAGTCGGCGCGAGTGAACCGGGTGCCGTTGCCGCCCATGATGGAGTACTACTTGGCGGAGCAGGCGTTCGCGGGCGCCATTCCAGCCCACGATGCCACGCCCCTTCGAATTCGGCTCAAGTTGGGTTTCGAGCCTCCAGCGATGCTCTCGTGGTGGGGCATCACCAGGGACACCGTGCACCTCACCGAGGCGCTGCGTGCGGCCGACTCCGTCTTGCGTGTGAAGCCGGACTGGCGATTCGGGGCATACTTGCGCGCCAGTGCACTCGCCAACATGGCGCTTGCCCGAGCGGACACGGCCGAAGCGCTCAAACGGTTTCTGGGACTGCCGGATGCGCTTTGCCGTAACGTGTGTCTGGCGGACGCACTCGTGCTGGTACGCCTCCTCGAGGCGCGACGCCAGCTCCGAGCGGCAGCGGAGCAGCTCAGCGCTGAGCCGCCGGAGCGAGACGAGCTTCAGGAAGGGCTTCTCAGCGAGGTCTTCTGGATACTGGAACGGGCACGCGTGAACGATCGCCTTGGGAACCGAGACCAAGAGATCCCGGCGTATCGCTTCGTCGCTGACGTGTGGTCGCACGCGGACCCCGAGCTGCAGCCGTATGTTGCCGAGGCGCGCGCGGCGCTCAAGCGGCTGAGCGCAGAGCCACGACCGTGAGCTCTCAGCTTGAGTCGCTGCGCGCCGCCCTCGCGGACCGCTACGCGCTGGAGCGCGAGCTAGGCGCGGCGGGATGGCCACTGTTTATCTCGCGCGGGATCTCAAGCACGGACGCCAGGTGGCGATCAAGGTACTGGGACCCGAGATTGCCGCAGCGCTCGGCCCCGAGCGGTTTCTGCGCGAGATCGAACTCGCGGCGCGGCTCACCCACCCTCACATCCTGCCGCTGCACGACTCGGGCCAGGCGGGCGCGTCCCTCTACTACGTGATGCCCTACATCGAGGGGGAATCGCTGCGGGACCGGCTCGAGCGCGAGGGCCCGCTGCCGCTCGAGGATGCCCTGCGCATCACCCGCGAGGTGGCGAGCGCGCTCGGCTACGCCCACAGCCACGACGTGGTGCACCGCGACATCAAGCCGGAGAACATCCTGCTGTCGGGGGGCGAGGCGGTGGTGGCGGACTTCGGGATCGCACGCGCGATCACGCAGGCGGCGGGGACGCGGCTGACGGAGACGGGCATCCCCGTGGGGACACCGGCGTACATGAGTCCCGAGCAGGCGAGCGGAGGCGGGCTAATCGACGGGCGGAGCGACGTGTACAGTCTCGGTTGCGTGCTGTACGAGATGCTCGTGGGGGAGCCGCCCTACACCGGGCCGAGCGCGCAGGTGGTGATCGCGAAGCGGTTCACCGATCCGGTGCCGTCGGTGCGGCGGCTGCGGGAGACGATCCCGCCGGCCATCGATGCCGCCGTGTCCAAAGCGCTGGGGAAGGCGCCGGCGGATCGGTTTGTGACCGCGGTGCAGTTCGGCGAGGCCCTGACGTCGCTGATGGTGACGGACGCCGCGCCGGCTCGGACGTGGCTCTCCGCCCACCGCGTCTTCGTCGCGGGTGCCGTGACAGCCGCCATCGGAGCTCTTGTGGTGTCCGTGGCGCACTGGGGTGCGAGCGCCAGCCCGACTCTTGACCCGAACCTCATCGCCGTCGCGCCGTTCGAAGTGCTCGATCCGAAGCTCGAATTGTGGCGGGAGGGGCTCGTTGATGTGTTGTCCGCGAACCTCGACGGCGCCGGGTCTTTGCGCACTGTCCCACCCAGCGTGGTGATCCATCGCTGGCGTGGGCGCGGAGACCCCGCGTCCGCGACTCAGTTCGGCCGCGTGACGGGCGCCCGCCGAGTTGTCTTCGGGACGCTGGTCGGCAGCGGCGCGGACTCGATCAGGCTCTCCGCGACGGTGCTGGACGTGGCGTCCGGTGCCGTGACGCAGCTTCAGGTCAGGGAGTCGGCGGACCGGCTCGACCGGCTTGCGGACTCCCTCACGGTGGACCTGCTGCGCGAAATCGGCGGCTCGCGGCCACTGACCGCCCTGCGCGTGGGGTCACTCGGGACCACCTCCCTTCCTGCTCTCAAGGCGTTTCTCCGGGGCGAGCAATTCCTGCGTCGTACGGTGTGGGACTCGGCCCGGATCTACTACGAGCGCGCCGTGGAGCTGGATAGTGGGTTCGCGAACGCATGGAAGCAGCTGGGACTTGCCACCGATTGGATGGGAGAAGTCTCACCCGCGCCGTCGTATTACCTCCAGGCGGCGAGGCGAAGCAATCGGAGCCTGAATCCACGCGACAGCATACTGATCGCCGGCTTGTTGCTGCTTCAGCAAGCGGACGCCGACACCCGCGACAGTGCGTATCACGAGCACCGGGCCCGCCTCCTCGCCACGATGCAGTCGGCAGTCCAGGCGTATCCCAAGGACCCCGAGATGTGGTATTACGTGGGACAAGTACACTGGCTCTGGCACGTGCCGGGCCGTGACGATCTGGCGGAGGCCCGAGCGGCGTTCAGCCGTGCGATCGCCCTCGACTCGGCGTACGGCCCGGCTTATCCGCCCGCAATCGACCTCGCGGCGCGCGCCGGCCAACGGGCGGAGGCCCTGCGAACGATCGATGCCTACCTCGCGCTCGGCCCGACGGGCGTATCGGCGGAGGCGGCGCGCCTCCTGCGGCGCGTGCTGGTCACAACCGAGGACGGGACTCCGCGGATCGCGATCGCGATCGATAGTGCCCCGGACGACGTGCTGTTCACGGCCCTTTCCTCGCTTTGGGACTGGCCGGACGCCAACGAGGCGGACGTGCTGATCGCCCGACGGCTCGCGACTAGCAGAGACGAGCAGCCCTACATCACCTCCTCGTTCGGCGACTCGTTGTTGCGGAGGCGCTGGGCGGCGCTGATTCTGGCCCGCTATGGTCACTGGCGCGAAGCCTACGTCACCGGCGGTCCCCCGATCCACTTTTTCGTTGGCCTGCTGCTTGGGGGCGCCTCGGGTGACAGCGCCGGTGCCTGGTTCGGCAGCTCGGCACCGTCGTTTCGGAACTACTTCCAGGTGGACCGGTTTCTCAGCTTCGCGCTGCCCTGGTGGGCGACTCTGAAGGACACCGCTGCTCTGCGCTCCACGGCGCGTCGCGGCCAGGTGATCGCCGGCCGGGCCACACGCAACACTGAAGGTCGCCTGTGGGGCCTGTACCAGGCCAGCGCCGCTCGCGCGTTCCTCGCGCTCGCGCGCGGCGACAGTGCGGATGCTCTGCGTCAACTGGCGGCGCTCCCGGATACCGTATGCGATTGTCTCATGCACCGCGTCGTTGCTGCGCGGCTGCTCGAGCGTGAGGGGAGATTCGCGGCTGCGGACAGCCAGCTCGCTCGGGCTCATCCGGCGATACTGGACCTCGCGGATGGGTACTGGCATCTCGAGCGTGGTCGGGTCGGCGAGCGCGTCGAGCACGTTGCTGAAGCGGTCCGGGACTATCGCTACGTCGCCGCGCTCTGGCGTCACGCGGATCCGGAGCTCCAGCCTTTCGTGCAGGAGGCTCGCGCCGCCCTCGCGCGGCTCGGCGCAGAGTCACGACGTTGACCTCTCAGCTCGAGTCACTGCGCGCCGCCCTGGCCGACCGCTACGCGCTGGAGCGCGAGCTGGGGCGCGGCGGGATGGCCAGCGTCTATCTGGCCCGGGATCTCAAGCACGGCCGCCTGGTCGCGATCAAGCTGTTGCGCCCCGAGATCGCCGCGGCGCTCGGCCCGGAGCGATTTCTCCGCGAGATCGAGATCGCCGCCGGGCTCACGCATCCCCACATCCTGCCGCTCCACGACTCCGGCGAGGCTGCTGGCCTCGTCTACTACGTGATGCCGTTCATCGAGGGCGAGACGCTGCGGGACCGCTTGGCGCGCGAGCGGCAGCTCCCGTCGGAGGAGGCACTGGCGATCACGCGGGACGTAGCCGAGGCGCTGGGCCACGCTCACGCTCACGGGATCGTGCACCGCGACATCAAGCCCGAGAACATTCTCTTCGAGGCCGGCCACGCCGTGGTGAGCGATTTCGGGATCGCGCGGGCGATCACGGCCGCCGCCGGCGGCAAGTTGACGGAAACCGGGATAGCGATCGGTACGCCAGGCTACATGAGTCCTGAGCAGGCGATGGGGGGTGAGCGAGTGGATGGTCGCAGCGACCTGTACAGCCTCGCCTGCATGCTCTACGAGATGCTGGCGGGGGAGCCACCGTTCACTGGGCCGAGTGCCGAGAGCGTCGCGCGCCAGCACGTGGCGGCGCCTGCGCCACACGTCAGCGTGATGCGCCCGGGGGTCCCGCCGGCGGTCGATCAGGCGATCGCCCGGGCGCTCGCCAAGACCCCGGCTGACCGCTTCGCGACGGCGGCCGAATTCGTCCGGGCGCTGCACAGGTCCCCCGATGTCGCGGCGAAGCGCCCCCGCCCGCGGGGGGCGTCTCGGGTCGCGGGGGCTCGCGGCGCCATTGCCGCACTGGTGATCGTCGGCACCGTCGTCTACGCCCTCTGGGGACGACACAAGGGCACAGTGGGAGCGGAGCCGATCGGGAAGCGTAAAATGCTCGCAGTCCTCCCCCTGGAGAATCTCGGCGCCCCCGAGGACGAGTACTTCGCGGACGGATTGTCGGAGGCGATCAACTCGCAGCTCGGCGGCATCCACGGTCTTGGCGTGATCGCCCGTCAGAGCACCATCGGGTTCCGGAAGACCACGAAAAGCCCGCAAATCATCGGCAAAGAATTGGGCGTCGACTACATCCTGGGGGGGACAGTGCGCTGGGAAAAGTCACCACCCGCCCCCAGTCGGGTGCGTGTGAGTACGGCCTTGGTGCGTGCCTCGGACGCGACCCAGCTGTGGGCGACGCAATACGACACGGTTGTGGCGGGTGTCTTCGGCGTTGAGTCGAATTTGGCGGAGAAGGTCGCCGGCGCACTCGGCGTGGCGCTCGCCGACCACGAGCGCCGCGCTCTCGCCGCTACTCCGACCGAGAGCGAAGAGGCTCACGAGTTGTACCTGCGAGCGCGGTACTTGGTGGAAAAGGGCTCCGCTCCCGACGCGCGCCGCGGCCTTGAGCTGTATCGTGAGGCTGCGGCGAAGGACTCGCGCTATGCGGCGGCGTGGGCGGGGATCGCGCAAGCGTGGTTGTCCCTGGCCGGCGGAGATGTCGCGCCTCGGCAGGGTTTTCCGCAGGCCAGAGCGGCGGCCCTCGTAGCACTGAAGATCGATCCGACGCTCGCCGAGGCGCACACCACGCTGGGCATCACCGCGTTGGTGTACGAATGGGACTTTGCGGCGGCGCGGCGTGAGCTGCTACGAGCGATCGCTCTGAATGCGAGTGATGTGACTGCGTACAGCGCCTACGCGGACCTCGTTGGTGTCCAGGGTCATCCCGATTCAGCGCTCGCCCTGCTGCGGCAAGCGCGCGCTCTCGATCCGCTGTCTCCCGATGCGAGACTCACATTCGCGCGATGGCTGGTGTTCGCCGGTCAATACAACAAGGCGCTCCAAGAGGCGACGAGCGTTATCGACGTCGATCCCCGTGGGGCGCATGCCATGAGGGGGTACGCGCTGTTCGGAGCAGGCCGGCTGCCCGAGGCGCTCGACGAGTATCGGATGGACTCCGTCGACGTCGTAGCTCCTGTGGCGGCGAGGCTCGGTCGGCGAGACCAAGCCCGCCGTCTCGTCTCCCGTCTGATTGGCGAGCGGCGAACCCGCTACGTTCAGGCCGATGCTATCGCCGGGCTGTACGCCAACCTCGGTGACCGCGACGCCGCCTTCGCGTGGCTTGACTCAGCGTACGCGGAGAGATCGGTCAACATGATCTTCCTGTCCCTCGGACCGATCCTGGAACCGATCCGAAGCGACCGGAGGTTCACAGCACTCACGAAGAGGGTCGGCCTGCCGTAGCAAGAAGGCCTTCGATGGCGCCGGCGAATGCATGACGCCGGTATGATGTCCGTCTGATGCGGGCCCCTCATACTGGGGGCATGGCGAACCTCCTCATCTTCCCGCGCACGGCGGCCCCCGTCGCCTGCGCCATCGCGGCCCTGGTCTCGACGATAGTCCGCGAACCCCCGAGCGCCGACGTGACGACAGCGCCCGGGGCCGTGCTCCGGGTGACCGCAGTCGTAGCTGACACAGTGATCGCTGGCCTGGTGCTCGAGTCGACCGCTCCTGACATCGCTGAGCCGCTCCGTTTTCCGGTCGCGGTTGAGAACGGCTTCGCTGCAGCGACCATCCGCATCCCGCCCGGACGGGCGCGGACGATCGTGGTCTCATCCTTGGACCGCGGCGGCAGCCGGAGCGCCGAGGGAGCGATCACGGTCGACCTGGTGGCGGGCGCGAACCCGTCCGTCCTGGTCCCTCTCGTGCCGAGCAGGCCCGGTGTGCCAACCATCGACGTAAGGCTCGGCCCTGTGGTGTGGTGGTGCGGCCCGCAGAGACCCGTGCGGTGACCCGCCAATCCCCCTCTGACGGGTTTGTGACGCCCACCTGACCCGCCTCCGCTATCCTTGGGCGCACGACCAACACTGGAGGAGGCTTCCATGGCTGCCATCGCTCGCATTCCCGCCACCGTCGGCGCGCTCGCCGCCCTGCTCGTGACGTCGTACGCGGCTCCCCAACGGACCACCCACCGGTCAGCCTGTGCTGCCGGTGCGAACGCTGTCACCCTCGCCTTCGTCGGGCAGTTCGAGGGCGTCAGCGAGGCCGACCACAACAGCAATCTCTGGTCCGGCCAGGTGAGCGGCTCCATGAACGGCGCCTTGGTCGTCACGCTCGAGCCCCTCGGCAGCTTGATGGAGACCGCCAACCCGATCTGGCAGGTCAAGACGCGCTGGAGGGTCCCCGCTGCGGGTCCGGGCGGGAGCTCGCTCGTCGCCGAGCTGTACGGCACCGTCAACTGGAAGACGGGCAGGATGCGGCTCTCGGGCGTGGTGACCGAGGGATGCCTCAAAGGGTACGAGGCCGTCGTTGATGGGCGGTTTGCCGACTTGGATGCCGCCGGCACGCTCCAGATCCAACCGGTGATCGCGTCGCGCTAGGGGGGACGCTCGTCACCATGATACGCCCGGGGCTCGTAGCCGTCGCGATACTCAGTTGCATCGGCAAGCCGGTCGGCGCGCAGTCAGCGCCCCCGGCGCCCCCGCCCCCCGTGCCCCCGCGCGTGACAGTCGTGCGGATGGTGGAGCGGGTGCCGTACGGCATTGCCTTCGAGCCGGCCCGGGTCACTGCCCTGCCGGGTGACACGGTCCGGTTCGTCCAGGCGGGCGGGATGCCTCACAACGTGGAGTTTCGCAGCATCCCCGCGGCCGTCGACCTGGGAGAGCGGCGCGTCGGGCCGATGCTCGTCTCGATCGGGCAGACGTACGACATCGTGATCGACGGCCGATTCCTACCGGGGAAGTACGTCTACGTGTGCACCCCACACGAGGGGTTCGGGATGGCGGGCATTATCTACGTCCCGGAGCGGCCGCGCTGAGGCTGTTCAAGGCCCCTCTGGCGCGACCCCGCCGTCGGCTGCAATCGTTCTTGAGTGCGCGTTCTGATCGTCGAGGACGACCCCGAGCTCGCCGCGCTGCTGCGCGACGGCCTCCGGGCACAGCGCATCGATCCGACCGTCGCCGCCACGTTCGCGGCGGGTCGGGAGCAGGCGGTCCTCACGAGCTTCGACGTGATCATTCTCGACGTCCGCCTTCCCGACGGCACCGGGTTCGCGCTGTGCGGCGACCTGCGCCGCCAGGGCGTGACGACGCCGGTGCTGATGCTGACGGCGCTCGATGCCGTGGACGACCGGGTGCGCGGTCTCGAAGTCGGGGCGGACGATTACCTCACGAAGCCCTTCGCCTTTCGGGAGCTCGTGGCTCGCGTCAAGGCCCTGGCACGCCGCCGGCCCGCGCTCACGCCGGCGGTGCACCGCGTCGCGGATTTGGAGGTCGACATCGCAGCCCGCCAGGTACGTCGGGGCGGCCGCCCGATGACACTCTCCGCCAAGGAGTTCGCGCTGCTGGAGCTGTTCGTCACCCACGCGGGACAGGTGCTCGACCGTGCCACCATCACCGCGCACGTGTGGGACGACAATCACGACCCCTTCACCAACGTCCTCGAGGTGCTCGTCCGCCGCCTGCGGCGCAAGATCGACGACGGGTTCGAGCCCAAGCTGATCACGACGCTGCGCGGCGCCGGCTACCGCTTCGGGTCGTGAGCGCGCGCTGATGGAGCAGCTCGCGCGGCTTCGGCTCCAGCTCACGGCCTGGTACGCCGGTGTGTTGGGACTCGTGCTCCTGGTGCTGGGCGTGGGGCTGTTCCTCACGGTCCGGCGCCAGATGGCCCGACACCTGGACGTCTCGCTGCGCGCCGCCGCGGCCGCGCTCGAGCAGGCGGCACGCATTCGCGAGACCGAGCGAGCCGCGGCCCACGGCGCCGTGGTCGACGCCGTGGACGAGCTCCACATTCCTGACCGCTCGCTCTACCTGCTCGATGATGACTTTCATCCGATCAAGCCCGCCGTGTTGCCCGACAGGATCCGGGAGGCGATCCGCCAGGCGGCGCGGGACAAGCAACCCTACCGCGATCTCGACGCACCGGACGGCCGCGAGCTGCGCGTGTACGCGGAGCGCTTCACGGGGACCACCGGCGCGTCGTATGTGGCCGGCGTGGTGGCGGACCGGCTGGAGCTCGAAGACGAGTACACGTCTCTGATCGAGGCGTTCGCCGCCGCGGCGCTGGCGGCGCTGGTCCTGGTCGCGGGGGGCGGCTCCATCCTGGTGCGCAAGTCCGCGGCGCCGGTCGAGCGCTCGATGGAGCAGATGCGCCGTTTCATGGCCGACGCGGCCCATGAGCTGCGGACTCCGATCACGCTGCTGCGCACGCGAGCGGAGGTAGCAGGGAGTCAGGAGCGCGAGCCCGCGCGCGACGCGGCGACGCTTCAGGCGATCGAGCGCGAAGCCGCGCGCCTGGGGGAGATCGCGGGGGGCCTGCTCACCCTCGCGCGGGCCGACGCCGGCGAATGGCCGGTGGTACGCGAGACGTTGTACCTGGACGACGCGGTCGCCGGAGCGGTCGATGCGACACGGGCCTACGCGGAGCAGCGGCGGGTGTTCGTGGAAGTCGGCAGCTTCGAGGAGGCGAAGATGCTCGGGGACCCCGCGCTCGTGCGGCGGCTGCTCCTGATCGTGCTCGACAACGCCCTCAAGTTCACCCCCGCGGGGGGCCGGGTACGGCTGGACGTGTCGGCCCAGAACGGCCGGGCCGCGGTGGTCGTCAGCGACAGCGGCATCGGCATACCGCCCGAGCACCTCCCTCACGTCTTCGAGCGGTTCTACCGGGGCGACCAGGTACGCCAGGACGTCGCCGGGGGAGGCGCCGGCCTGGGGCTCGCCATCGCGCAATGGATCGCGTCCGTGCACGGCGCGCGCATCGACGTCGCATCGCAGCCGGAGACCGGTACGCGCGTCTCGATCACCTTCCCGCTGGCCGCGGGAGGGTGAAGCTCCTGCCACGCACGGCGACGAGCAGGGTCGGCACGGCGAACAGGGTGATGGGCGTCGAGAGCGCCAACCCACCGATCACGGCGAGGGCGAGCGGCCGCTGCATCTCGCTCCCCGCCCCG
>Ga0209577_10002507_pt1 | contig 17647 bp, 17 predicted proteins | sample GraSoiAngelo_109_FD_185874 | JGI IMG/M metagenome (GOLD analysis project Ga0209577, IMG submission 185874) | Grasslands soil microbial communities from the Angelo Coastal Reserve, California, USA - 14_0903_12_20cm (SPAdes) (version 2) | ecosystem: Environmental > Terrestrial > Soil > Grasslands...
AGCCCAGCGACGTGAGTTGCGGCTGATCGCGAATAGGCTGCCCGCTTGGAGCTCACCGGCAGAGAACCTCACGCGCGCGTCGCAGTGCTCGATCGCGTGCCTTCGCCGGCGCTCGTCGTCGGCGCGATTGCTTCGGTGCAGTTCGGCTCGGCGCTTGCCGCGACGCTGTTCTCTCGCATCGGGCCCGCCGGAGCCGTAACGCTGCGCCTCACCGTCGCCGCGCTGGTGCTCGCATTGATCTGGCGCCCGCGGACACACGGGCGCTCAGGGCACGACCTCAGGCTCGCAGCGCTTTTCGGACTCGTCCTCGCCGGCATGAACCTGAGCTTCTACGAGGCGCTGCACCGAATTCCGCTTGGAATCGCAGTCGCCATCGAGTTCGTCGGACCGCTGGGCGTAGCGATTGCCGCCTCCCGGCGAGCCGTCGACCTCCTTTGGGCAGCGCTCGCCGCGCTTGGGATCGTCGCATTGACACGCGCAAAGACGCACGGAATCGACGGCGAGGGAGTCGGGCTCGCGTTGCTCGCGGGCGTTCTGTGGGGCGCGTACATCGTTCTCAACACGCGCATCGGCCGCGCGTTCCGCGACGCGACCGGGCTCGCGATGGCCATGTGCGTCGGCGCGCTCGCGCTGCTGCCCCTCGGCATCGCGAGCGCGGGAGCGCACCTGCTCGAGCCACGCTCGCTTCTTCCCGGCGCGGCGGTGGGCGTGCTCTCGTCGGTGATTCCCTACTCGTTCGAGCTCGAGGCCCTTCGACGCATCCGCATGGCCGTGTTCGGCGTGCTGATGAGCCTCGAGCCCGCAGTCGCCGCCGTGGCGGGTCTGATCGTGCTCGGGCAGAGCATGAGCGCGCGCATGGTCGTCGGGATCGCGCTCGTGTCGATCGCATCCGTCGGAGCCTCGCGCCGCGCGACGCCCGCCGTCGGCGGCGCCTGAGCGCCACCCCGAAGCCCGCACGCAGCAGGCCTCGGAGCGCGCACGGCGGACCTAGGAGCGCGGCCGGCAGGAGCGCCGCAGCGCGGCGAGCGCGGTAGCCGGCTCGCTCGGCAGATCGGCGAGCGCCGCGGCCAGGTCCGCCGCCGCGTCGATGCTCGCGCCCCGCATCTCCGCAAGCCAGCGCGCGAGCCAACGGCACGCCCACTCGTCGTACGCTTCGCTGTCCTGCGCTACGACGAGCGGCAGCAGCTCTAGCGCGAGCTCAAGACCGATCGGCCTGCCGTGCGCGCGGGCGAAGTCGCGCGCGATCGCGCTCGCCATCTCTAGGTCGCCCCGCCGGATCGCGCCTTCCAAGTCGCGCACCGGCCGGTGGGGTCCCGGTCCCATCATCATGCGAACATATGTTCGCATGAACGGCCGCGTCGCGGGAGCTCCATACACTCGCCTCACTGTGACCCGCTCGAGCGCTCACTCGGCTCCACCCCGCCGCCCGCGAACGCGTGCCAAGCGACGTGCTGTCGCGGCCGTCGGCCTCGCGGCGCTCCTCGCTTGCACACCCGCGATCGCGCGCCTTGCCGCGAACGGCCTCGCCTACTCGAACGCGAGCGCCCAGGTCGTCCAGCGCCAGCCACCGGCGGGCAGCTGCCACGCGCGCGCCGGCGGACTGTACTCGCGCCCCGATCCTCGCTGCACACCGGGCGCGCTAAACCCGGCCGTCAGTCAGTCGACGATTCGCGCCACGATCTGCCGCCGTGGCTGGACCAAAGGCGTGCGTCCGCCCGAGTCGGTCACGGGGCCCGAGAAGCGCGCCAGCCTGCGCGCGTACGGCGACAGCACGGCGACCTCGCGCTTCGAGTACGACCACCTCGTGCCGCTCGAGCTGGGCGGTGCCGCCAACGACCCGCGCAACCTCTGGCCCGAGCCCGACTACCCGGGCGGCAGCAACGGCTTCTACCTGAACCCGAAGGACGAACTCGAGAACGCGCTCAACCGGCTCGTGTGCAGCGGGCGCATCGCGCTCTCGCAGGCACAGCACGCGATCGCCGCCGACTGGGTCGCCGCCTACCGCCGCTACGGCTGATGCTCGTGCGCGGACTCGAGCGCGCGGACTGGCCGGCGGTCCTCGCGCTCAACCAGGAATCCGTGCATCAGCTCAGCGACCTCGACGCCGAACGCCTGTGCTACCTGCTCTCCTGCGCGCATCGCGCGCTGGTCGTCGAGGACCGCGGCGCGCTCGTCGCGTTCGCGCTCGCGATGGCACCCGGCTGCGACTACGACAGCATCAACTATCGCTGGTTCAGCGAGCGCTACGAGCGCTTCCTCTACCTCGACCGCATCGCCGTCGACTCCAGCCTGCGCCGCCGCGGCATCGGAGCGCGGCTGTATGACGAGATGGAGGACGCGGCGCGCGCGTTCGAGCGCATGGTCTGCGAGGTCAACCTCGAGCCGCCCAACGATCCCTCGCTCGCCTTCCACCGCGCCCGCGGCTATCGCGAGCTCGAGCGGCTGCGCCACCCCGAGAAGCTCGTCGTGCTCATGGCCAAGGAGCTTCGCGACGGCGGCTAGAGGACCTTCGAGAGAAACGCGCGCGTGCGCTCCTCGCGCGGTTCGCCCAGCACCGCCGCGGGCGTGCCCGACTCAACCACGACGCCGTCGTCAATGAACGCGACCGCGTCCGCGACCTCGCGGGCGAAGCCCATCTCGTGCGTGACCACCACCATCGTCATTCCGTCCCGTGCGAGCTCCTTCATCGCCTGCAGCACCTCGTCGACGAGCTCGGGGTCGAGCGCCGACGTCGGCTCGTCGAAGAGCATCAGCTTCGGCTCCATCGCGAGCGCGCGCGCGATCGCCACGCGCTGCTGCTGGCCGCCGGAGAGCTGGGCGGGATAGTGCTCGAGCTTGTCGGGCAGCCCGACCTTCGCCAGCAACTCGGCTCCGCGCGCGCGAGCCTTCTCGCGTGGCGCGCCCTTGACCTTCAGGGGCGCGCAGGTGACGTTCTCGATCGCCGTCATGTGCGGAAACAGGTTGAAGTGCTGGAACACCATGCCGATCTGCGCGCGCCTGCGCGCGACGTCCGCTTCGCGCAGCTCGTGGAGCTTGTCGCCGAGCTGGCGATAGCCGACGAGCTCGCCGTCGACCGACAGCCGCCCCGCGTTGATCTTCTCGAGGTGGTTGATGCAACGCAGGAATGTCGACTTGCCCGAGCCAGACGGCCCCAGCAGGCACATCACCTCGCCCGCCGCCACCTCGAGCGTGATCCCCTTCAGAACCTCGTTTCGGCCGAAGCGCTTGTGGACAGCCTCGGCCTTCACCATCGGTGCGCTCACCGGCGCTCGCCTCCCGCGGGGCGGAAATGCTCGCCGCGTTGCGGAAATGAGAACAAGCCACGAATGACGCGTCCCGGGAGCGCTTCGGCTTGCTCGCGTGAGCGCCCGCGAGCGTAATAACGCTCGAGGTAGTACTGGCCGACGTAAAGCACGCTCGTACAAGCCGCGTACCAGATGCTCACGACGATCAACAGCGGAATGGTTTTGAAGTTCGCGGAGTAGATCCCCTCGGCCGCGAACACCAGCTCGGCGACGCTGATTGCACTCGCGAGCGAAGTTGTCTTGAGCATCGAGATCGTCTCGTTGCCCGTTGGCGGGATGATCACGCGCATCGCCTGCGGCAGCACGATGTGCCGCATCGCCTGCGTCCGCGTCATGCCCAGAGACTGCGCCGCATCGGTCTGGCCCTCGTCCACGGAGATGATGCCCGCGCGCACGATCTCGGCCATGTACGCGCCCTCGTTCAATCCCAGCCCGAGGATCGCGGCGCGAAACGCCGTGATCAGCGTGTTCACGTTCGGGTGCACGAACGCGGGCCCGAACGGAATCCCAAGCCCGAGCTTCGGGTACAGCGCCGAGATGTAGTACCAGAAGAACAGCTGCACGAGCACGGGCGTACTGCGGAAGAACCAGATGTACACCCAGCTCGCGCCCGAGAGGAGCGGGTTGGGCGAAAGGCGCATCACCGCGAGCACCACCCCGAGCACGATGCCGATCGCCATCGCGATCGCTGTCAGCTCGATCGTCAGGACGAGGCCTTCGAGGATCCGCGTGTCGAACAGGTAGTGACCGACGACGCTCCATTCGAAGTGGGGATCCGTGACTACCGAGCGCCCGACCGCGACGGCGATCACAAGTACGATCGCCGCCGCTATCCACCGCCCGGGACGGCGCACCGGGACGGCCCGGATCTCCTCGGGCCGTGCCTCGTGCTCGGTGACTTCGGCCGACGCCACCGCCTACTTCACTCCGGCGTCAGCTGATCGCGCCGTTGATCTTCGGGTTGCTGATCGCACCCGACTGGATCCCCCACTTGGTGAGAATCTGCGTGTAGGTGCCGTTGGACATCAGGTGCTTCAGCGCCGCGAGAATCGGCGCTGTCATCCCCGAGCGCTTGGCGATCGCGAACCCGTATGGCTTGAAGTTGTAGGTTTCGCCGATCAGCTTGAAGGCGCCGTTGGACTGCTTGATCTGGTACAGGACGACCGGAGAATCCGCCATCCCCAGTTCGGCGCGCCCGCTCGAGACCGCGAGATTGACCGGGTTCTGGTTGACGAAGCTCAGCACGTCGACCGCCTTCTTGCCTTCCTTCGTGCACTTCGTGCTCTGCGCCTTCGCTTCTTCTTCCTCGACCGTGCCCTTCTGCGCCGCGACTTTTTTCCCGCACAGGTCGGCGATCGTCTTCACTCCGGGGCTCGACGCGGTCTTCGCGTAGAACGCGATCCCCGCCGTGTAGTAGGTCACGAAGTCCACCACCTTCTCGCGTTCTCTGGTGTCGGTGAACGACGACACGCCGAGGTCGAAGCGTCCCGCCTGGATGCCCGGAATGATCGCTTCGAAGTTCGAGTTGACGAGGTTCACCTTCAGTCCCATCACACGCGCGATCGCGGTGATCATGTCCGCGTCCATGCCGATGATCGTGTGGCCGTCCGGCGCGAGGAACTCGTTCGGCGCGTACTGAGCTTCGATCCCGATGTTGAGCGTGCCCTTCGATTTGATCGGCGCAGGCACCTGAGCGGCGATCGCCGCGACTGCGGCTTCCGCCGGAGCGCCCGACGTGGTGCTCGCGGTTGAGCTCGATTTGCTCGAGCCGCAGCCCGCCACCGCGAGCACGGCAAGCACCGGGATTGCCCAACCGCCAAGCCTTCTCAAAAGAACCTCCTACGTGGGTGTTGCCGTTTGACCCCCGACCGCCGGGGAAGGCCTCCAGGAACGACCGGTAAAGCGCGGCAAGTATACGCGCGTGCGTCCGCGCGGCTACTGGCTGGCGTACGCTGCCTCTAATGCTCTCCGTCCCTCTAGCGGAGTCCAAAGCGCTTGAGGCCGCGCTGCAGCTCGCGCCGCTCGCCGCGGTCGGCGTCGTGTATCTGCGGCGCGCGCGCTCGCTCGCGCGCTCGCGAAACGCGGTTCAGTCGTGGCGGCAGGCGAGCTTCGTGGGCGGTCTCGTGCTGATCGCCGCCGCGCTCACCGGGCTCGGCAGCGTCAGCGACGAACTGCTCTACGCGCACATGATCGAGCACCTACTCGTCGGCGACATCGCGGCGTTACTGCTCGTGCTCGGACTCACCGGCCCGCTGCTCGCGCCCGTGCTGCGCGCCCGCCTCGTAGATCGCCTGCGCGTGCTCACGCACCCCGCCGTCGCGTTCCCGCTGTGGGCGGTCGACCTCTACGTCTGGCACCTGCCCGCGCTTTACGAAGCCGCGCTGCGCAACGCGGGCCTGCACGCGCTCCAGCATGCGATGTTCCTCTTCTGCGGCGCGAACATGTGGATGTGTCTGTTCGGGCCGCTGCCGACGCCGAGCTGGTTCGGCAACCTCGCGCGGCTCGTCTACATCTTCGCCGTGCGCCTCACGGGCGCCGTGCTCGGGAACCTCCTTCTGTGGTCGGGCACGGTGTTCTACTCGTATTACCTGAGCGGCGACGCCGCCCACCACATCTCGCCGCTTGCCGACCAGAACCTCGCGGGCGCGGTGATGATGGTCGAGGGCTCGATCCTCACGCTGTGCCTCTTCTGCTGGCTGTTCTTGCGCGCGGCAAAGGAGAGCGAGGAGCGCCAGGAGCTGCTCGACTACGCGAGCGCCCGCGGTCTCGAGCTGAGCGAGACGCGCGCCGCGCGCGCCGTCGCCGCCGGCCGCGGCAACGACCTGCGCCGGCGCCTTGCCTCCGGGGCGGTCGACGGCCCCGCCGTCGACGCGCGCGCTGCGCAAGCGCCCGAGCCGCGCGGAGCGCCGCGCGCCGCGCAAGCGCCAGAGCCGCGCTGAGCGCCGCAGACGCCGCGCAAGCGCCAGAGCCGCGCTGAGCGCCGCGGACGCCGGGCGGCGGAATTAAGATCCGCGCATCTGCGTCGGCTGCGCGGCCACCGCCGCCTCTGCGGCCACCGGCGCCCGCTCGTGGATTGCCGTGCACCGGCCGCCCGACTGGATCGGCCCACGGCGAATGCGCGCGATCACGCTCGCGCTGCTCGGCGCAGCCGGGATCGTCTCAACGGTCGGCTTCAGCGGCTCGACGCCGCCGCCGCGCGCTCAGCCGCCGGCGACCGCCGGCAGAATCGTCAGCTCGGCGCCGTCGGGAACGCGCGTCGCGAGCCCGTCGAGGAAGCGGATGTCCTCGCCTGCGAGGTACACGTTCACGAACCGCCGCAGCGAGCCGTCGTCGTCGTAGATCCGCTCGCGTAGCTCGTCGTGGCGCTCGAACAGCCCGTCTAGGACCTCCTTCACCGTCGTGCCGTCGAGCACCGCCTGGGACTCGCCGCCGGCCGACGCGCGCAGCTGCGTCGGGATCTTGACGGTGACCGCCATCAGCGCGCGGCGGACGCCGCAACCACCGACTCGAACGCCTCGACGCTGGCCGGGATCGTGTGCATCGTGAACGTATCGCGGACCGCGTCGAGCGTCTTCAGCCCGTCGCCCGTAATGACCAGCACGACGCGCTCGTCGGCGTCGATGTCGCCGCGTTCGGCGAGCTTTGCGAGCACCGCCGTCGTCACCCCGCCCGCGGTCTCCGTGAAGATGCCAGTCGTCTCCGCGAGCAGCGCGATGCCGGCGCGGACCTCGTCGTCGCTGACAGCGTCGATCGCGCCCTCGCTGCGGCGCGCGAGGTCCAGCGCGTAGGGGCCGTCGGCCGGGTTGCCGATCGCGAGCGACTTCGCGATCGTGTGCGGCTTCACCGGCCGGCAGACGTCCGCGCCGGCCGCGAAGGCGTTCGCGACCGGTGCGCAGCCCTCCGCCTGCGCGCCGTTCATCCGTGGCAGCGCCCCGCTCGCGAGCCCGAGCCCGAGCCACTCCTCGAAGCCCTTCGCGATCTTCGTGAACAGCGAGCCCGATGCGATCGGCACGACGCAGCGGTCAGGCAGCTCCCAGCCGAGCTGCTCGGCGATCTCGAACGCCAGCGTCTTCGAGCCCTCGGCGTAGTAGGGGCGCAGGTTGATGTTCACGAACGCCCATTCGCGCTCCGCGCACAGCTCGGTGCAGAGGCGGTTGACGTCGTCGTAGCTGCCCTCGACGCCGACCAGCTCGGTGCCGTAGATGCCGGTCGCGAGCACCTTCTGCTCCTCGAGGTTCGAGGGGATGAAAACGTACGAGGAAAGGCCCAGCGCGGCGCCGTGAGCGGCGACCGAGTTGGCGAGGTTGCCCGTCGAGGCGCAGGCGATGACGTCGTAGCCGAGCTCGCGCGCGCGCGCCACCGCGACCGAGACGACGCGGTCCTTGAACGAGTGCGTCGGGTTCGCCGTGTCGTTCTTGACCCACACCTCGCGCAACCCGAGGCGCTCGGCGAGGGGGTCGGCGCGCACCAGCGGCGTGCAGCCGGCCGGCAGGCCGACGCGCGAGGCCAGCCGCCCCGACGGTCCCGGCGGCCCGCCCTGTAGGGGCAGGAAATCGGCGTAGCGCCAGATGTTCTGCGGTCCCCCCTGGATGCGGCGGCGCAGCGCGCCGACGTCATCGACGGGCGGCGTCGCGTAGGCGACTTCGAGCGGGCCGAAGCAGCGCTCGCACACATACAGCGCCTGCGCCGGATAGTGCGCCTTGCACTCCTTGCACTCCAGGTGACTCACAGCCATCGGGCTCCCTTCGTCGTCTTCGCCGGGTCACGGTGTGGCAAAGAGCGCGAGGCCCGCCACACATCTCTCTGGAATTGGCACCTTCCCGCCGTGACTCGCGGTGGTTGCCGGGGCTTCAAAGGGCCAGTCCCTCCACCCCTCTGGATGTGTCCAGCTATGTGCGCGGGAGTCTAGCAACGATCCCGGCGACGCGAACGACGGGCCCAGTAACGCCCGCGTCGGGGGGTGTACGGCGCCTGTAGATGACCGCCACCGGCGAGCGCACCGAAACCCCGCAGGCGGCGCTCCTGGATACCGGTCCGGACGCGCAGGCGCCCAAGCGGCGCATGCTCATCATCGTCAACCCGTATGCCGCGACCGTCTCCGACCGCCTGCGCCACCTCGTCGTATACGCGCTGCAGGGGCGCTTCGAGGTCGACGCCGTCGACACCGAGGCGCCGGGGCACGCGACCGAGATCTGCCGCGAGGCCGCGCACGAGGGCTACGACGTAGTCGTCGCCTTCGGCGGCGACGGCACGATCAACGAAGCCGCCAATGGCCTGCTCGGCTCGAGTACGCCGCTGTGCTGCCTGCCGGGCGGGACGACGAACGTGTTCGCGCGCCTGATCGGCATCCCCGCAGAGCTCGTCGACGCGACCGAGCACCTGCTCGCGATGGTCGACGACTGGCGCCCGCGCAGCGTCGACGTCGGCGTCGTCAACGGGCGCTGCTTCACCTTCGCCTCCGGTCTCGGCCTCGACGCGAGCGTCGTCGAGCGCGTCGACGCCCGCCCGCGGCTGAAGGCGCGCCTCGGCCCGTACTTCTTCACCATCGTCGCCGTCACCACGTTCGCGCGCCGCTACCTCTTCCGCCCTCCGCGCCTGGAGCTCCGCGCCGACGGTGAAAGCGTGCGCGGCGTCACCGCGATCGTCCAGAACGGCTCGCCGTTCACGTACTTTCGCGACCGCCCGATCGAGGTCGCCGAGGGCGCCCGACTCGACTCGGGCACGCTGTCGGCTGCCGTGCTCCGCCGCGCGCGGTTCTTCGACATGCCGACGCTCGCCTGGCGCGCGTTCGCGCACCGCGCACGCGTGCTGCGCCACCGCCAGGTGACCGGCTTTGAGGCCTTGAGCGAGCTGAGCGTGCGCACCACCGACGGGCGCGAGCTGCCGCTGCAGATCGACGGCGACTACGCCGGCCACGTCGCCGAGGCGCGCTACTCGATCAAGCCGCGCGCGCTGCGCATCGTCTCGTGAATCAGCTGCCCGCGCCCGGCGTCACGCGGTAGGCGTCGAAGACGGACTCGACGTTGCGCAGCTTGGAGATCGCGCTCTTCAGCGCGTGCGAATCCGCGACCTCGATCACGAAGCGGTTCTTGACCATCGGCGGCGCCGACAGGCAACGCGCTTCGACGATGTTCGCGCCCGACTCGCTGAACGAGCGCGAGAGGTCCTCGAGCAGCCGGTGGCGGTCCCACGCGTCGACCTGGATCTCGACCACGAACGCCGTCGACTGCTCGCCGTCCCACGAGACGTTCGTGAAGCGCCCGGGGTCCTTGCGCAGGAGCTCCGCATTCGGGCAGTCGCCGCGGTGGATCGTGATCCCGCGCCCGAGCGAGATGTAGCCCACGATCTCATCACCGGGCACCGGCCGGCAGCACTTCGCCAGGCGCAGCATCACGTCGTCCACGCCGTCGACCTTGATCCCGTACTGGCCCGAGTGCTTGATCGGGTGGCGGATGCGTGAGCGCCCGACGCGCAGAAGATCCATCGCGCTCGCCTCGCCCCTGCTTGAGACGCTGCAGGACCTTGTTGACGACGAGCTTCGGCGAGACCTTGCCCGCGCCAAGCGCGATGTAGAAGTCATCCGCCTTGCGGTAGCCGACCTCGCGGATCACGTCCGCGAGCAGCGGCGAGCCCGTGATCCGCTGCGCCGGCAGGCCCGCCTTGCGCAGGTGCTCCTGCAACAGGTCGCGCCCCGTGTGCTCGGAGTCCTGGCGCGTCTCCGCCTTGAACCACTGCTTGATCTTGTTGCGCGCGCGCGTCGTCTTGACGGTTGCGAGCCAGTCGCGCGACGGCCCGCGCTCGCGCTTTGAGGTCAGGATCTCGACGATGTCGCCCGATTTCAGCTCGCAGTGCAGCGGCACGATCTTGCCGTTCACACGCGCGCCGACGCAGCGGTGGCCGATCTCGGTATGCACCTCGTAGGCGAAGTCGAGCGGCGTCGCGCCGGCCGCGAGTGACTTCACCTCGCCCTTCGGCGTGAACACGAACACCTCGTCCTCGAACAGGTCCGTGCGCAGCGTCTCCATGAACTCGCGCGGGTCGGACAGGTCCTTCTGCCAGTCGAGCATCGAACGCAGCCACTTGACCTTCGCGTCGCCGCCCGGCGGGTCGCCCGCCGCCGGCGAGCCGGGGCGCTGCTTGTAGCGCCAGTGAGCAGCGATCCCGAACTCCGCCATCTCGTGCATCTCGTGCGTGCGGATCTGGATCTCCAGCGGCCTGCCTTCCGGCCCGATCACCGTCGTGTGCAGCGACTGGTACATGTTGAACTTGGGCATCGCGATGAAGTCCTTGAAGCGGCCCGGCAGCGGCTTCCACAGCGAGTGGATGACGCCGACCGTCCCGTAGCAGTCCTTCACCGATTCCACGATCACGCGCATCGCCGTCAGGTCGTAGATCTCGTTGAACTCGCGGCCCTTTTTCGTCATCTTCGAGTAGATCGAGTAGAAGTGCTTCGCGCGCCCCGCGATCTGTGCCTCGATGCCCAGCTGCGAGAGCTCGCGCGTGAGGTATTCGCCCGCCTGGTTGACGAACCGCTCGCGGTCCTCGCGCTGCTGCGAGACGAGCGCCTTGATCTCCTGGTACTTGCGCGGGTGAAGCGTCGCGAACGCGAGGTCCTCGAGCTCCCACTTGATCGCGTGGATTCCCAGCCTGTGCGCGAGCGGCGCATACACCTCGAGCGTCTCTCGGGCCTTCGCCGTCTGCTTCTGCTTGGGCATCGCATCGATCGTGCGCATGTTGTGCAGCCGGTCCGCGAGCTTGATCAGGATCACGCGTTCGTCCGTCGCCATCGCGACGATCATCTTGCGGTAGTTCTCGACCTGTGCCTCGTCGTGCGAGGAGAACGTGATCCCTGTCAGCTTCGTCACGCCGTCGACGAGCGCCGCGATCTCCTCACCGAAGCGCTCTCGCACCGCGTCGAGCGATGCCGCGGTGTCCTCGACGGTGTCGTGCAGCAGCGCCGCGCACAGCGTCTCGGTGTCCAGGCGCATGCCCGCGCAGATGCGCGCCACGCCGACCGGGTGCACGATGAAGTCCTCGCCCGACTTGCGCCGCTGCGCGGCGTGGTGCTCGCACGCGAACGCGAACGCGTCCTTCACTCGCGCGCGGTCGACCTCCACGCCCGAGTCCGACGCGTGCTCGGAGATGATCGCGAACAGGTCGCCGAGCAGCCGCCGCTCGAGCTCGCTCAGGTGGAGCGGCGGGTGAAGCGCCGCGCTCGCCGCCGCGGCGCCCGTGCGGTCGTCCGTGGCGACCACGCCGACGCTGCGCTCGGAGGGCTCGACGTCGCTGCTGACGGTCGCTGCGCCGTGTGAGGTCTGCGATTCGTCAGAGGAGGCCATGGCGTAAGGGTAGGGGAGCGCCCGACCGGAGCCAACTGCGCTACTCGAGCGCGAACAGGACGAGCTCCTCGAATTCGCCTTCGCGCTCGCGCTCGCGCGGCGCGAAGCCGCGCGCGGAAGCCGGGATGGGCGGGCGCCGGTCGATCGCCGCCGGATCAACCTCCGGCGGGCGCGTCCCCGCAGCCACCGCCGGCGGACGCTCGTCCGCAGCCATCGACGCCGCGCGCGCTCGGCGCAGCACCAGGCGCGGTTCGCTCACGCCGCGCCACTCGTTGACCTCGAGCGCGAACGTCGCCTGCGCAGGCTCGCCGTCTTGCACCGGCAGGCTCGTGCCGATCCCGAACGCCACCGCGCGCGCTCGCGCTCCGCGCGACTCGACCGTGAAGCGCACGTGACGGCCCTCGCCCATCGGGCGCCGGTCGCAAAAGCGGGCGTCCTCCAGGAGCAGCGACACCGCCGGGTTGCCCGCCCCGAAGGGCGCCAGCGAACGGAGCTCCTCCGCGAGCGCCATCGACAGCTCCGGCCCGGTGACGATCGCGTCGACGCGCTCCACCGGCAGCGTGTCCTCGTCGGCGAGCACGCGCTCCGCGTGTTCGTTGAGCGCCGCCGTGAAGCCGTCGAGCCGTCCGCGGTCCAGCTCGAGGCCCGCCGCCGCGCGGTGCCCGCCGTAGCGCGACAGATGCTCCGCGCACGCCGCCAGCCCCGCGTGCAGATCGAACCCCGGGATGCTGCGCCCTGACCCCTTCCCGCCGTCGCCATCGAGCGCAACGAGCACGACCGGGCGGCGGTGGCGTTCGGCAAGCCGCGCCGCGACGATGCCGATCACCCCCGCGTGCCAGCCCTCTTGCGCGAGCACGTACGCCTTGCGCGGCGGAAGCCTTGCGATCTCGTCTTCGGCCGCAAACATGATTCGCCGCTCGACCGCCCGCCGCTCGAGATTCGCGCGCTCGAGCTCCTGGGCGATGCTGCGCGCGCGCGCGGGGTCCTCGGTGAGCAGCAGCTCGAGGCCCGCGTCCGCGCGTTGCATCCTCCCGGCCGCGTTCAGCCGCGGCCCGAGCGCGTAGCCGACCGCGCGCTCGTCGACGCGGCTGCAGTCGATGCGCGCGAGCTCCATCAGCGCGCGTAGGCCGGGCTTGCGCGTCGCCGCGAGCGCGCGCAGGCCGTGCCGCGCGAGTGCGCGGTTCTCGCCCACCAGCGGCACCACGTCCGCGACCGTCGCCAGCGCAACCAGATCGACGTCCGCCTCGAGCGTCGCCGCGTCGCCGCCGCGCGCCTGCACGAGCGCGACCGCGAGCTTGTGCGCGACCGCCGTCGCACACAGGTCCCTGCACGGATAGCCGCACAGCGCCGGATGCACGATCGGCGCGTCCGGCAGCGAGCCGTCGGCGCGCGGGCGGTGATGATCGGTGACGACGACGTCGATGCCGAGCGCGCGCGCCCGTGCGACCTCCGCGACCGCGGTGATCGCGCAGTCGACCGTGATCAGCAGCTTCGTGCCCCGAGCCGCCAGGCGCTCGACCGTCTGCGCCGACAGCCCGTAGCCGTCGCTTGCGCGGTCGGGCAGGTAGAAGTCCACGTCCGCGCCCAGCGCGCGCAGCGCGCGTACGAGCACCGCGGTCGAGCACACGCCGTCGACGTCGTAGTCGCCGTGGACCGTCACGAGCGAGGCCTCGTCCAGGTGGCGCACGATCAGCTGCACCGCCGCGTCGATGCCCGCGAACGCCGCCGGCGGGTGCCGCTCGGAGGCGTCGAGGAACGCGCGCGCGGCGTCGGACTCGCGCAGCCCGCGGCGCACGAGCACCTGCGCGAGCGCCGCGCTCACCCCCAGCTCGCGCTCGAGCGCCCGCACCTCCTGCTCCGGGCAGTCCGGGATCTCCAGGCGAAACGGCTCCGGCTGCATCGCCGCGCCACACTACGGCCGCCCTGGGACGGAATCGCCGCGCGATCGCAACCCGGCTGCGCGGGCTTCGTGCGCCGCCGATGCAATTCCCGTGTGGCGCGCGTGGTCGCGTCAGCGCGCCGCGGCAGGCGCGGTTCCCGTGCCGCGCCGGCGGCTGCCTCAGCTCGCCGCGCGTTCGCGGCGGATGCCCTCGAGGTACACCGCCGCGATCCCCAGCAGCGCACCGGGTACGGCGTACAGGACGATCCCGATGTTCGTCGCCTTTTCGCCCGGAATCCGCAGCGCGGAGACCTTGACCGCGTAGATGATCAGGCCGACGACGATCGAGCCGACAAGCGAGCCGACGAACGCGCCCACGATCCCGCCCCAGAAGCGGTCGGGCAGGAAGATCGTGAAGTGCCAGATCGCGAGGCCCATGATCACCCAGCCGAGCAGTCCCATCAGCGCGACCTCCCATGGCGGCGGTTGCGGGGGCGGCGGCGCTTGTCGCGCGGTTTCGGCTGGTCCTTGAGGACGAGGTCCTCCGGCGTCAGGTCGGCAGCGGGATCGCGCTGCTCTGACGCTACGCGTCCCACTCCATCCTCCTCCTCCTCCTTCACGCGCTCCTCGACCACCGCACGCCCCGCCCTCGCGGGCGCCGGGGCCTCGGTGCCCTCGACGTCGAGGTCGCGCACGAGTTCCTGGAACTCGTCGCGCGAGAGCTGCTGGCCGGGCTCCTCCGGCGCGACCAGGCTGCCGCGGCGCGTGCGCCGGCGCTTCTTCTCGGGCTCGACGTCCACCGGCTCGCCCGTCGCGCTGGTCGCATACGCCGGCACCGCTCCCAGTTCGCGCGTGATCCGCGCGCGCCGGCTGCGGTAGCCGCTCTCGCGCTCCTTCCAGTGCGTCAGCACCGGCGAGGCGATGAAGATCGACGAGTACGCGCCCGACGCGATCCCGACCATCAGCGCGAACGCGAAGTCCTTCAGCGTTTCGCCGCCGAATAGCAGCAGCGCGATGACCGGCAAGAGCGTGCAGAAGCTCGTCGCCAGCGATCGCGTGAGCACCTCGGACATCGAGCGGTTGACGATCTGCGAGAACGCCGCGCGCGGCATGCGCGGGACGTTCTCTCTGACCCGGTCGAACACGATGATCGTGTCGTACAGCGAGTATCCGAGGATCGTCAGCAGCGCGGCGACCGTCGCCGTCGTGACTTCGCGGCCGGTCAGCGAGTAGACGCCCGCGGTGATCAGGAGGTCGTGCATCAGCGCGATCAGCACCGGGACCGCGTACTTCCACTCGAACCGCAGCGCGATGTACGCCGCGATCACGAGCAGCGACGCGATGATCGCGATCACCGCGTTCTTCGCCACCGTTTTGCCGAACGTCGGGCCGATCGAGCTGTAGGAGAAGTTGCGCGTGCCGAACTTTTCTTGCAGCACCGACTTGATCTGCGCGACCCTGTTCGGCTGGAGCGTCTTCGTCGAGATCTGGAACCCGCTCCCGCCGATGCTGCGGTTGGTGAACTTCTGCACCTGCGCGTTGGGGAAGCCGGCGGCCGTCATCGCCGAGGCGACCTGGCCCTCGGACACCGGCCTCACGAATGCCGTCTGGATGCGCGTGCCGGACTTGAAGCTGATGCCGAAGTTCAGCCCTTTGCCGCCGATCGCCAGCGCTCCGACGAGCAGGATCGTGCCCGACAGCGAGAAGAACCACTTCGACGCGCCCATGAAGTCGAATCGCCAGCCCTGACCGCGGCGCGGCGACGCGCCGAGCATCGCCGGGTGCGAGACCACGCGCGTGCGGCTCATCGTTCCGAGCGCCGCCTGCGTCGCGAGCACCGCCGTGAACAGCGACACGAGCGTGCCGATGCCGAGCATGAACGCGAACCCCTTCACTTCCGCCGTCGCCAGCGCGAACAGGATGAACGCCGTCATGAACGTCACCACATTCGCGTCGACGATCGCGGCGAAGCCGCGTTTGTATCCCGTCGCGATCCCCGAGATGATCGATCTGCCCCCGCGTATCTCCTCCTTGACGCGCTCGAAGATCACGATGTTCGCATCCGCCGCGACGCCGATCGTGAGGATCAGCCCCGCGATCCCCGGCAGCGTCAGCGTGATCGGGATCAGCTTCACGAGCGCGAAGAAGTAGACGCCGTAGATCAGCAGCCCGCCGACGGCGATCGCGCCGAGCACGCGATAAAAGACGAGCAGGAACAGGCACACCACCGCGAAGCCGACGAGCCCCGCGATGAGGCCCTGGTTGAGCGCCGTTTTACCGAGCGTCGCCGAGACCTGCGAGCTCGAGATCAGTTCGAGGTTGATCGGCAGCGCGCCCGATTGGAGCTCGCTCGCGAGTTCCTGCGCGGAGGAGATCGTGAACCCGCCCGAGATCTCCGACCCGTTGCTCGCGTCGATGCCTTCGGGGTACTTCGTGTAGTCGATCGACGGCGTCGTGATCAGCTGCCCGTCGAGCACGACCGCGAAGTGCTGCTGCGCCGATTCCCTGGCCACGCCCGGTAGCTGCGCGTTCGCACCGCGGTGCGCGATTTCCTTCGTCACCCGTTCGAACACTTCCTTGCCGTGCGAGGTGAAGCCGAAGTTCACATTCGGCTGCCCGTTGCCGCCCGCGCCTTCGTCGAAGCCCTGCTGCGGGTTCTTGATGTCGTTTCCGAGCAGGACCGGGTTGTCCTTCAGGACGTAGTAGCTGTTCGGACTGCGCTGCGTGACCTTGCCTTTTTCGGTTTCGATCGGCCGCGCCTGCACGACCACCGTCCCCGGGTTCACGCGCACCGCCTTCGGCTTCGCGCCGGCCGGGATCTTGAAGTCGGCGTAGAGGTTCGGTTGCGTTTCCTCGGGGCCGCGCAGGACCTTTTCGTGCGCCGTGTCGAGCAGGTACCACGAGCCGTAGATGCAGCCGCCGACCTGCGCCGGTGTGCAGCCGGGTTCCCAACCGCCGTTCTTCTTGTTGATGATCGTCAGGGTGGTGCTGTTCCTATGCAGTTCGGGCCCGCGTTTGGCCGCCCGCAGCACGGCCTGATAGAGGGGCAGTCCGAACTGCGCTTCGCCCGCGCGCACGCCACCGGTGGCCGTCGTTTCGGTCGGCGCCGGGGCACCCGAGGCGCCGATCACGTTCGGCTCCCAGTCGTAGAAGATCAGCTGCGCCGTCTTGCCCACCTCCTGTTCGGCGCGGTGGGTGTCCGTGACGGCCGGCAGCGCGACCGTGATTTCCTCCGGCCCCGAGAGCTGGATTTCCGGCTGCGCGACGCCGAGCTGGTCGACGCGTTTGCGCATGATTTCGATCGCCCGGTTGAGCGATTCGCCGTTGACTTTCGTCTGCGCCGTCGGCTTGCCCTTGTAGATCAGCTGCACGCCGCCCTTGAGGTCGAGTCCGAGGCGCGTCTTTTTGATGGCGATCGCCGCCGCCGAGCCGATCAGCAGGCCCGCGACGAGGAGCATGACGAGGGAGTTACGCCGCCAATCCGTCATCGCGAGCCGGTCACCGTCTCTCAGGCGTGAGCACGAGCAGCAGGCCGCCGTCGTCGTCGTAGGCCGGGAACACGTCCGCCGTCGCCTCCGCGGGCACGTCGCGGTCGCCGCTCACGCGGACCGGCACCTCGAGCTTGCGCACGCCCCACTCGAGCACCGTCGCGAGCGGGTCCTCGCCGTTCTGGAACTCGAGTCCCAGCACCTCCCCGACGCCGCGCCCGATCACCTCTTCCTCCTCCACGCCCGTGAACTGGAACGAGTTCCTGCCGCAGCCGATCACGCGGCCCTCGGCGTCGCAGACGAAGAACGCCGCGTCCGGAGCCGGGTAGTAGTCGTCGAGCAGTTCGAACAGGAACGCGAAGCCGCACTTTTCGCAACCCTTGCGTTCGCGCGTGAAGCCGAGGTTGCCGTCGAGCGCCGCAGTGCGGTGGCCGCAGTTCGGGCAGATGAAGGGATGCGACATGGACCGCTACAGAGTACTTAGCCCCGGCGCCGCGCGGCCCCGCTTTCAGAACAACGCGCGCTCGCTCGCCGGCCGATCTCCGATCGCCGGCGGCTCCACGCCCACGTGAGCGAACGCCGCCGCGGTCGCCTGGCGGCCGCGCGGGGTGCGCTTGATCAGCCCCTCCTTGAGCA
>Ga0209577_10002508_pt1 | contig 17646 bp, 14 predicted proteins | sample GraSoiAngelo_109_FD_185874 | JGI IMG/M metagenome (GOLD analysis project Ga0209577, IMG submission 185874) | Grasslands soil microbial communities from the Angelo Coastal Reserve, California, USA - 14_0903_12_20cm (SPAdes) (version 2) | ecosystem: Environmental > Terrestrial > Soil > Grasslands...
TCATCGTCGGCACCGCCGTCGCGGCCCTTGTCCTCATGGGCCTGGTGCCGTTCCTGCTCATCGCATCGATCGCCCTCGGTGGCCCGCCACCCCAGACCGACCCCTCCTCTTGCACGGGCCCCTCGGGCGCCGCGGGCCCCGCCACCGACCTGTCACCGGGGACGGTCGACGCCATCAACAAGCTGCGTGACGTCTACGAGAAGGTGGCGGCCGCCAAGGGCCTGGCCTGGCCCATGCTCGCCGGCATCGACTACCGGGAGAACGGCAACGACCCGAACCAGTCGATGCTCTCGGGCGAGCCGCTGGGGTCGCCCAACCCCGACAACCCCAACGTCACCACCTACTCCAAAGAGGACAGCGTCAACAAGGGCGCCGACCACCTCAAGGAGATGGCGGCCTCGGTCTACGGGGTCACGCTCTCGGCCTCCAGCCCGGCCGACGACGTCAAGGCCGCCTTGCTCGCCTACAACCGGGGCTTCATCTACAAGCGTGTCGGCGCCAGCTGGGACACCTCGCCGTATGTCATGAACCAGTTGGACGCAGCGCACACGGACATGGGCTGGCCCAACGTCCCCGGCGAGCCCCTCGCCGGTCGGCCCGACCACCGCTACGGCACGTTCACCATCTTCGTGCGCCTCGGTGGGTCGGCCGGGTGCGCGGGCCTCAGCGGCAACCGCATCGTGGCAATCGCCCAGCTGCAGATCGGCCTGGCGGAAAGCCCCAAGGGCTCCAACACCGGCCCCGAGATCGCCAAGTTCGAGGGGCGCGCCGCCGCCTACGGCGAGTTCTGGTGCGCCGATTTCGTGAGCTGGGTGTACAACGCGGCGGGAAGCCCCTTCAGCGGCGGGCAGGACGGCGGGTGGCGCATCGCCAGCGTCGACGGCCTCCAAGCCTGGCTGTCCCACAACGGCATGTGGCACAACGGCGGTGACGGCGACGTGCCCGAGCCCGGTGACGTCGTCGACTTCCGCGACGGCGGCCATACCGGCATCGTCGAGAAGGTCGAGGGCGACACGCTCGACACCATCGAGGGCAACTCCTCGGACATGGTCGCCCGCCGCTCCTACAAGGCCTACAACGGCGACGGCGAGATCACGGGGTGGGGCCGGATGAAGGCGGCGGCATGAGCGGGGGGAGACGCGCTTCAACCCCCCGCGGTCCGCATAGGCCCACCAGGGCGCGCGGCGCGAGGAGGAGGCGATGAAGAAGCTGCTCGTAGCGATGGCCGTCGGCGGTCTGGTCCTGATCGTCGCCGGTCTGGCCACGGGTCACCGCGGTGGTCGATCGGCTCGGCCGACCGTCACCACCGACACCGAACCCGAAGTCGTCCTCGAGGCGCCGACCACCACCACCTCGACGACGCCGACGACGTCGACGACGGTGGCAGGGGCCGGCCCCGACACCAAGACCGACGCGCTCGAGCGCACCCAGCCGCTCTTGCACGTGCTCCCGCACGAGACGTCGCACTACACGATCGACTACCGGGTGCTACCCGACGGCAACCCCCTCGCCCTGACAATCACGCTCAAGGCGATTCTCAACCGGGCCGACCAGCTGGCCGCTTACCAAGCCCAGCTCAAGGCCTACAGGGCCGAGGCCCTCGCCTTTCTGCGCTCCCAGAACGTGGACCCGGCGGCGTATCAGATCACCTACGACCCGGCCGAGGCGGCGAACCTGTGAGCGCCCACAGTTCCTTGACGGAGGCAGCGGGCAGCCCCCGGCCGGCTGCGCGGATGACAGCGCGTATCGGCGCGCGTATGGGCGCGCGTCGCCCCGGGGCGGGCGCTAAGGACTTGCTCGAGCTTCTGTGCTGCTCAGGCCCGCTTTCGTACGGGATCGGTCAAGGAATCCCGACGCGGGACATCTCTTGTGCCCACACGTCTCTTCCTCCCTACCAGGCTGTCGCGGGGTGAGTTCCTTCCTAGCAAGAGGGACGCTGTTCGTGTTCGCGATGAGCGGTGATCGTCCGTCAGGGACGAACGTCCCCGTCTCGACCACTGCGGCAACTGCAAAGAGAACAGCCGCCGCCGTAGGCGGCTGGCTGAAGAGCTTCGCGCCGAAGGCGCTCCATCCTGGAGTGCGGTACGCGGTGGCGACTGTGCTCGTGATCGCGGTCATCGTCGGGGGCGTCGCCGTGCTCCGCCTCTGGGCGACGAGGCGCTCGCTCGCTCGGCGGGTGCGGTACGCGGTCCTGCCGACCGACTCCTTCGACCCACCGGAAGAAGAGATCCTGCGCTTCGCCGGCCAGCTGGCCCGGACACGCTCGGTCGTGGGCAGACCGTTGGCACGCTCTGCCACGGCCGTTCGCATCCGCATCGACGCCCTGACGGACGGTCGGCTGCTCTACGGCCTCGAGGCGCCGGCCAAGGCCAACTCCTTGGTGCGCTCGGTCCGCTACCACCAGGCCGAGCTGCGGCCATCCAACGAGTTCGACACCTCGGCGAACCCCATCGGTGGCGACGACATCGACAATCCCTCGACCTTCGGTGCGCTCTACCAAGGCCTCGCCGACGCCGAGGCCAGACGAGTCGGGACAGCAGAGGCGGAGAGCGAATGACCGACGAGGCAGGCGCCTGGGGCCCCGAGGGCGACGCCGACACCGAGCAGTTGGCGATGCCGGCGCAATCACAGGATGCGCCTATCGAGGAGCGCCCCGTGCATGTGGCTCGGGCCGAGCTGGTGCTCGCCCAGCCCGATCACTTGCCGCTGCGGCGGGTGCCGTTGCAGCCCGACCCGCTCAAGCACTTCGCTGACGCCTTCGGCGAGCTGCGTGAGGACCTGGATGACCGAGCGTCGGTGGTCATCGACCTCATGCCGGTGACCTTCGCCTGGCGTCGCCACCGGGTCCGCCAAGCCATCGCCCGGGAACGACGACGCAGCGGCGGCGGCGGGGGTGGTGCAAAAGGCGTCTGGGACGGGCTGCGAGACGAAGCCATGGGAGGGCGCCATACGAGCCAACGCCCGGCTTCTCACTACCCGACCGGTCCCTTGGAGCTCACCGATCGACGGACCGAAGAGCGAGCCGTGGCGGGCAAGCTCGTGGGCTCGGAGCCGGCGTTCTTCGTCCAGGTCCTCATCCGGGCCTCCTCGGAGATCAAGGGCCGACCCCAAGAGCACGTGCGGGCGCTCATCGACTGCTTCGACGTGTTCGCCGGGGAGAACTACTTCAAGGTGCGGGGCCGGCGAGTGGGCTTCTGGTACCTCGGCGCCGACATGTGGTGGCGGCGGGGGGACTTCGACCGCCGCTTCGACACGGGTCTGTTCGCACCCAAGGATCGGCGTCTGGTGACTGCTCCGGAGCTGGCGGGACTCTTGAAGCCACCGTCGGTGCACTGCCGGACCGACAACGTCGTGCGCTCGGGCGGGCTGATCCCCGCCGCACCCCGGGCATTGCCGGATTTCCGCCATCAAGTGGGAGTGCTGCCCCTCGGCATCGTGCGCACCAAGGATGGTCACAAGGCCAAGGGCGTCTATCTGGCCGACACGATCTTCTCCTACTTCAGTGGCAAGGCCGGCTACGGCAAGACCGAGACGGCCATCAACCAGTTCATCCACCTAGCTCGTTCGGGGGAGGGGTGCTTCTTCTTGGATCCCCACGAGGACGCCCTCAACCGCATCAAGCCGTACCTGACCGACGTGGCCGACCGGGTCGTGGAGATCAACCTGGCCGGCGGCGGCGGCGAGCGGCGCCAAGCGGGCTGGAACCTGTTCTCCATGGAGGGGCTGTCGGCCGAGCACATGGAGGCCAAGGTCACCGCCGTCGTGAACTCCTTTGCGTCGGCGCTGGGATGGGACGAGCGTAATGACCGAGCGCTGTCCCTTGTCACCGCCGCGTCGCAGTCCCTGGTCGAGCTAGCCCTCGTCCTGCCGCCGGACATAGCGCCCACGATCTTTCAGATCTCGACGCTGTTGTGCAACGACGAGTGGCGACGAGCTGTCATCCCCTACCTCTCGCGCAACTGGCAGGACTACTGGCTGCACCGCTTCCCCAAGCTCGCCTCCGAGGCCTTCACGGTCGTCACCAACTTCATCGACCGGCTGCGCTCGTCGTCGCCGGTGGCTGGGCTGTTGGGCTCGTCGCGCTCGTCCTACAACGTGCGGCGCGCCATGGACGAGGGGAAGATCGTGCTGACGTGTCCGGCGGGCGTGGGCGACAAGGACCGCCTGGTGGCCAACTTCATGGTCTATGACCTGCTGCAGGCCGCCCTGTCGCGTAAGGACACACCTGCCCATCGGCGACGCCCGTTCTACGTCTTCTTCGATGAGGTCCAGACCTATGACGGGGCGACCAAGGGCAACCTGGCGGCGACGCTGGAACAGGCGCGGAAGTACGGGCTGCGCGCCAACCTGCTGAACCAGAACCCCAAGCGGCTGACGCGCGCCACCCGCGACGCCGCGTTCACCAACAGCTCGATCCTGTCCTCGACCCAGGTGGACGCCGATGCCGCGGCCATGCTGGCCAAGGAGTGGGGTGGGCTGCCTGACCGCGACACCATCCTGCGGCTGGAGAAGTACACGTTCCTCACCCGGGTCACCCTCGGGGGGGAGGTCAGCCGACCCTTCCTGGTGCGGGGCTTCCACGTCGACGAGCTGTGGGCGCCCCACTACCGGCCCGACGACGTGGCCCAGATGGAGGAGACGATCGACTCCTCCCTCCGCCGTCGGCCCGTGGCCGAGACGATCGCGCAGCTCGACGCCCTGGACGAGGCGATCTTGGCGTACCTCAGCAGTGGGGGGGAGGACGAGCCTCTCCCCGCTGATGGCTCTGGTGGGCCGTATCGGCCGGGCAGCGTTCGCATGCACGATCGGCGGGGGGCGGCGTGAGCGGCGAGATGGAGACCGTGCGGGAGCGCTGTCTGAACGCTCTGTACTGGCACCGGCTCTTGGACACCGACCAGCTGCACCGCATGCACAGTCCGGAGTCGCATCCAGCGTGGGTCCGCAGGCAGCTGCGGGAGCTGTGGGGGGACGGTTATGTCGACAAGATCGCAGCCTTTCGAGCCACGGCCCAGGCCGCCGTGTGGTTCCTCACCCCCGCCGGGGTGAAGCTGGCCGAGGAGGGCCGGCGCTCGCTCTTCGGGCGGCGCTACGTGGTCAACCCCGACCAGGCCCGGGCGAAGCTGGCGCACACCCTGGCCGTCAACGAGGTGGGCCTCGCCTTCTTGGACGCTGCCCGTCGCCGCCCCGGTGACCAATTCGGCTACCTCGACTGGGAGCCCGAGGTGGCCCACGCCCATCCCGAGCGGCGGGTGGCGGTGATCGCCGATGCGCTCGTGACCTATGTGGCCGCCGAAGACGACGAACCGGGTGGCTATCGCTTCGTCGAGCGCTTCGTGGAGCTGGACCGGGGCACCGAGTCGAACAAGCGGTTGCGGGAGAAGCTGCGGGACTACCACGCCCTCCGTCGTCACTGGGTGGGGACTCGCGCGGGCGACGCCGGGCCGCGGGGGAGGGGGAGGACGGGCGACACCCGCCGGTGGGTGGATCGCTACCCCGATGTTTTCCCGCATCTGGTGGTCGTGTTCGAATTCGGGGGGACAGACGACAGCGCTCGGAGGCGCGCCGAGCGGCGCATGCGCCTGGCCGCCGAGGCGTGTCGGTCGAGCCACGAGCTCTTGCGTGGCGACTGGCCCATCCTGTTCTGTCTCCTCGCCGACCTGCGTGCTCGAGGACCGTTCGAGCCGATCTTCTGGCCCCTGACGCCTCGACCCTTCGACGTCCCCGTCGACGTGCTCGGTCGAGCGGCTGATGGAGCGGCCGCGTGAGCGAGGAGGCGCTCGGCGACGACGTAGTCGTGTCGGCCGAGACGCGTCCGTCGGCGGCGGACCTGGCCAAGCGCCTGTCCACCTCGGAGCGACTGCGCCGGCGTCGCTACGAGCTATTGCCCACGACGGGTCCTGGTGCTCCCTTCACCGAGGTGCAGGGGCGGGGGCCGGGGGAGTCGGTGGCGCCCACCAACCTCATCGAGCTGATCAGCTCGATCTCCTCGATCGGCGTGCTCCAGCCCGTGCTCGTCGAACAGCTCCCCGACCAGAGCGTTCGGGTGGTGGCCGGGGAGCGACGGCTGCGGGCCGTGCGCTGGGGAGCTGTGCACCACCCCGACAACCCGCACTTCAAGACGGTGCCCGCCATCGTGTGCCCCGGGCCGCTCTCGGAGCAGGAGCGGCGGATCTGGCAGCTGGTGGAGAACCTGTCGCGAGAGGATCTGCAGCCGGGGGAACTCGCTGCCGCCCTGTTGTTTGAGCGCTCGGCCGTGCTCACCACCAAGTTGCTGGTTGCAGAGGTGCCCGTCCCGCCCGAGGTCGCCTATCTCGAGGACCCAGTCGCTCGTTGGCGCGCCCTTGACCGCCTGCGTGTCAACGCCGGCTGCCACCACGTCGGTGCGCCGTGGGAGGAGGTCCTCCGCCGGCTGGGCATCCAGCTGCGGCCCGAGAAGGCCAAGGCCCTGGTGCGGGCGTTCGCGGCGATCCCCGCCGAGATCTCCGCCGAGATGGACGCCGCCAAGGTCGCCCTCCTCACACGCATGGAGTACCTCCGCCTCGGACGCGGTCGTGCCGACGCGGCCGCCGAGCTGTGGGAGGCCGTCAAGGCCACCGAGCGCCCCGAGCTGTTGGGCGCGGCGGTGCGCGAGCGCCTGGACCACCCCACCCTGGACGCCGAGGGTGCCCTGGAGGCGGCCCAGGCACTCCACGACGCCGCCGACGAGGCGCGGGCCCGCGCCCAGCGAGAGCGGGTGGGAACCGCGACATCCGACGGGCCCCAGCCCGTCCCCGAGGATGTGGCGCGAGAGGCGGCCCGGGCCCTGAAGGAGCTCCTCGCCGCCCTGCGCGCAGGAGCGGCCCTCGATCCCTACCTGGCCGGCTCCTTTGCCCTCTTCGCCACCGAGCTGGGCGAGCTGGTGGGCGAGGCCGCGGCCCGAAGCGAAGTGGCAGCGAAGGCGGCGGCCGCGTGACCCGCACGAGCCTGGCGGTGCTCGCCCCCGCTCGGGGCTGTGACTGTGGAAGCTGCCCGTTCTTCATGGGTGACGCCGCCGCCGGTCTGACGCCCGGCGTCGAGCCTGTGTGCTCGGGCTCGAACAGCGACTGCGCCTACTGCAGCTGCGCGCGCGCCGAGGCGGTCGGCTCCGGCGCGTCGTCACCGTGTGGGCAGTGCCCGATCCGCTGCGGCAGCCGTGTCGACATCGCCGCCTGGATGGCCGACGTCGGGGGAACGATGAGCTTCGAGGACCTGGTGCTCGAGGCCGTCCTCCCCGAGGACCTGCCCCGTTTCATTCCGCAGGTCGACGGGCACGCCGTCGCCGGCTTCGACGAGGACCTCGGATGGCCCGCCTACGGTGTGGGGCTGCGGCGCGTGTTCTCACCGGAGACCCATCGCATCTATCCCAAGTTCGACGGGGCCACGGCGCATGAGGCCCTTGGGCTTCGGCCCGGCCAGCTCGCGGTGCTCGTGGGCTATGGGGAGGACCCGCTCGTGGAAGCCTTCTGGACGCGGCGTCACGACCTCATCCCTGCCCTCGCCGCCCAGCGTTGGGATGTGGTGCTGGCGCCCAACTTCTCGATGTACGGCAACCAGCCCCGCGCCGAGCACCTCCTCAACTTCCGCCGCAACCTTCTGATTGCCACCGAGCTGGCCAGCGCCGGCCTGTGCGCCGTGCCCAACCTCTACTGGTTCCGCAAAGAAGACCTCGATCGCTACCTGGCCTGGTTCGCCGACTGCGCCCCGGCGGCGATCGCCGTGAACCTCCAGACCTTCCGGACCGAGGAGGACTGGGAGCTGATGGCCCTGCCCGGTCTCGCGTACTTGTCGACGGGCGTGCCAGCGGGGACAGCCGTGATCGTGACCGGGTCGTCTCGAGCGGACCGGATCTCGACGCTGCTGGAGCTGTTCGGGTCCCGCCTGCACCTGGTCTCCCAGAACCCTCAGCAGTACGCCCGCCATGGCGCCCAGATGACGTCGGAGGGCCGCGTCGATCGCCAGGCTCGCGTCGAGGACCTCTTCGCGGCCAACGTGCGCTTCTACGCCGGGCTGGTCGAGAACTCGCCGGCTCGGAGATGAGTTGGCGGGTGTTCGTGCTGTTGGCCCACGACCCCGCCACCGGCTACGCCAGCGCCGCAGCGGGCGTTTTGGGAGTGATGCCGGGGGAATCGGCGGGTGCGGACGCTCACGTCTCCTGGATTCCCTTCGCCGACGGCGACGGCTGGCGAGAGCGCATCGCCACCACCACGGCGCCCATGGCCGAGGCGGTCGCCGCGTGGATGGACATGGCCGACGGCATCACCTGGGACATCGTCGAGCTTGAGACCCCCTCCTCCTCGGACCTGCGGGGGTCGGTCGAGATGACCGTCGACGAGTTGCTCGTGACATTGACTGTGCCGACCCCGGGGGGGAACTGATTGGGCGCGGGCAAGAAGAAGGCGCACGAGAGCTTCAGCGTGGCGCCCTCGGTGACCGAGGCCCCCGTGATGCCCGAGGGTCTGGCACCGCTGACCGAGGCGGACCTCGACGCCATCGCCGCCCCCTCAGGCGACGCCGCCGTCGCCCTCGAGGCCTACAAGGATGCGTTGGCGGCGGCCACCCAGATCGCCAAGTCGCCCGACGCCGCCACCCACGACGCCTACGTCGCCTTCAAGGAGAGTGTGTACGAGGCAGCCGCGCACCTTGCGGCGGGCGCGGCCGAGGGACTGCCGCCCCAGTTGGTGGCCGAACAGCAGAAGGCCCTCAATCACCTCTCGACCGCCTATCTGAGCGGGCTGGACCACGCCGAGCTGGCCTCGCTGGCGGCCGAGGAGGGCTTCGACCACCCCACTCTCGTGGGGCTGAACACGGCGGCCGGGGGCGCCCACCCTCTCGTTCACTGGCTCGATCCCGCCTATCCACCGACGTCGCCCTCCAAGTTGGCCATCCAGGCGAAGGCGGCCGAGCGCTACGGCGCCCTGGCAGCCGGCGAGACCATCGGCGGGCTGACCCTGGCGCAGGTGCAGGCCGAGGAGGCGCACCTCTCCGGCGCGCCCTTGCCGCCCGAGGCCAGCTGGGAGGCCACCCCCGCACAAGTCGTCGAGGCCCAGGCCGCGCTCAACCAGGCCATGGCGGAGTTCAACCCGTCTACGGCCGTGGACAACGGCCTCGGGAACCTTGTTACGGCCGAGAACCATCTGGTCACCGCCCACTGCCTTGAGCTGGGCCCTCAGCTCGACGTCTCCAAGGCCGCCGCCAAGGCCGCCGTCGACCAGGCGATTGGGACCAAGTCCTATGCGCTGGGCAACGCCATCAACGATCTGGCGAAGAGCGCGCACAAGGCGGGCACCTTCGGTGACGGCGAGGTGAAGTACCTCACCCGCGACGAGCAACTGGCGCTGTTGCGGCTGTCGACACCGGCGGGCGAGCGGGCGGCGCTGACCGCTCTCGCCACCGACCGGCACGACCAACTGCGCACGCTGGCGGCCCTTAAGGAGTCTTACCAGGCCGGGTTCCACGGCGGCGCCGTGCACATCGTCGGCCCCGATGACCCGGTTGTCGGCGCGTCGGGCGTGGTCGGGTTCGCCACCAACGCCAAGGCCTACTACGACCAGCACGACAAGGTGATCGCTTGGGCGGGAAAGGTGGCGGGCGCCGCCGAGGTCACGGCCCTAACCGGCGCCACGTACTACCCGTCGGCCTACAAGGCCCAGGACCTGACCAAGGAGTTCCGAGCCTGGGCCAAGGGCCAGAAGCTCGCCGGCCTGCGAGATGCTGCTTTCACCCTCGGCCTGCCACAGGCCAACGGCGCGTCGCGTGCCCAGGTGCAGAACTACATCGCCGCCAGCTGGGACCCGATGCTCGACAAGGCGGCGATCAGTGCTCAGGCGACGGCCAAGGTTGCACCGAAGCCCGCGACCGCGAAGCCCGCGACAGCGACCCCCTCCGCGACGGCCGCACGCAAATCGGGAGCGCCAGCGCCAGCGGCGACGCCGACGCCCACGGCTGCACCGGTGCCGCCCCAGAGTCCGAAGTCCTTCGCCGCGAAACACCTGCAGATCGTCGAGTCCCTGAAGGCCCACCAGGCCGTGGCCGCCGACCTTCCCGCCCGCCCGCCGGCGTCGGCGGTGGCGTCGTGGACCTTCGGGGCGGCCAAAGCGGCCCATCTGGGAGGTGCACACACAAAGTCGCTGCATGCGGCGCCGGACGGGTCGCTGTGGATGTTCAAGCCCGACAAGACCAACGCCGGAGCGCGAGCCCACGCCGAAGCCGCCGCGTCGGAGGTCTTCAGCCGGGTGGGCGTCCCGTCCGTCGCCGTCTACTCCCGCAGCATCCACGGCAAGCCCGGATCGATCCAACCCCTCGTCGAGGGGGCCACCACCCTGTCGTCGGATCCCAAGTCGTGGTCGCAGGCCGATGTCGACAACCTGGTGCGCTACCACGTGGCCGCCTGGGCCGTCGGCGACCACGACGGCAACGCCCAGAACGTCATCCGCACCCCCTCGGGGGGTCTGTGCCCGGTCGATCAGGGCCAGGCCTTCAAGTTCTTCGGTCGGGACCGGCTGGCCAGCGACTACCACCCCAACAACTCCTACGGCTCAGTCCCCGTGTTCCATCAGGCGTACGCGGCAGCCAAGTCCGCTCAACTGGCCAAGGGCGTGACGATTCGCCCCGAGGCCGCGCTGCCCACCATCAAGGCGTTCGAGTCCATGCCCGAGGCCCAGTACCGGGCGCTCCTCAAGCCCGTGGCGACCGAAGGGGCACAACATGCCGTGCACTGGGTCGAGCCCATGCGCGTCGCCGCACAGAAGCGACTTGGCAAGAAGCAGGTCACCAACGACGAGGTCGCCGAGGAGTTCTTGCGTACGGCCGTCGCCCGCAAGGGATCGCTGCGCGCCGACTTCGCGTCGTTCTTCGCGGGATTCGGCTTCGGCGGCGCGTCCAAGCTTGAGAAGGTGGCGTGAGCGTGGGCGCGGGCAAGAAGAAGGCCCACGAGATCTTCGTGGTGACGCCCAGCGCCGCCGCCGTCGTGGCCGAGCCCTCCGTACTCGACGGTCACGAGGTGCTTGGCCAGGACGTCGAGTCCGACGCCACCGACGATCAGGTCGACGACTCCCACACCGCAGAGGTCGACGTCGCCGGTTTCGACGAACCCAGCGACGGTGTCGGCGCCGTCGACCAGATCGAGCAGCTCGAGCAGCTCGAGCACGAGCTCGAGACGATCACCGATCCGCCTGCGCCAGAAGAGCAGACCGACGAGCTCAGTGAGGATCCCGACGCGGCCCCGCCTCTCGCCGATGTCGACGCCCTCACGCCCGTTCCCACGAACCCGAGCCCCGGTGACATCAGGGGCACACCGCTGTTGGTGGGCGGTGTTGACTTGGAGGACTCCCTCGCCACCCTCGTCGCGTACAAGGACGACGACGGCTCCCGCGAGGTGTTGGTCGCCACGGTGGCCCGCGACGCCGAAGCCAAGCTGTTCGAGGCCCTGGCTCTCTCGGAGGAGAAGCTGGTGCCGGTGGCAGTCGACAAAGAGGTGACCGGCCGGCTTCCCCTCGATACGACCCACCAGCTGCACGAGCAGCTGGTGGCGGTGGCCAAATCGGTGAACCACCACCTCTCTGCCGCCGACGACATCCCGGCGCACACGCACACGAACCTCGAGAAAGTCATGGGCCAGCTGAGCGCACTCTCTGCGGAGGCCCAGGGCGACGCCGACAAGGAGATGCTGGGCCATTACGCCGCGGCGGGGGAGTCGATCGCCGAGCGCCTTGCGCCTGGCTACTCGACTCCGTACCTGGACGGGGGCAAGGTCCCCAAGGTCGAGCCCCACGAGACAACCGGCACCGTCACCGTGACCGAGTACGTGCCGGCGCCCTCGGAGGACGTCGCTGAGGGGCTGCTCTCGGCAAAGGTGCGCAACGCCACTCGCATCGGCGCCACCGTCGGCGCCGACGGCTCGACGAGCTGGGACGGCAAGGCCCGCACGCCGGCGTCCGGCAAGGAGTACGTCGTGGACCTGGGCGACGGCTACCAGGCGGTCTACCGGCCCTACGTCGTGGCCAACGCCAAGGCCACCGACTTCAGCCATCGAGGCTCCCTCGAGGTCTGTGCCCCGCAGGGCGCCGGCCATGGGCCCGCGCTCGTGCACCGATTGGGTCAGCTCAATTTGGTTAACCGGCCCATGACGGCGGAGGAGGGTGAGTGGGCCTACCTCACTCGCAACGTGGAGGCTCAGGGCCTTGCCAAGAAGGCGGCGGTGGCGGGGGCCCTGGCCGAGGCCCAGGGCCTGGAGGACGCCACCCAGGAGCTGCTCGTGGCCGAGAAGGCGCACGAGGCCGTGGGCATGAGCCACCCCGAGCTGGTCCGCTTCGCCAAGCAGCTCCGTCTGGAGGCCGAGGCCAAGGCGCTGCCCGACAAGGTCCGCCTCGTGCGTGAGGCCGTTGCCACCATTCTGGGCCACACATCGGGCGACGACCTCGCCGCGTCTGCGGGCTACGACCCGGTTCCCCGCGTCTCGGGTGGCTGGCTGGTGTGGGACCGATTCGACGTCGCAGCCGACCCCAAGGCGACGGAGGCAGCCTTCGGGTCACGAGGGCTCTACCACCACGTCACCGGTGGGAACTTGGGCGACATGATCCGCAACGGCGCGGTGCTTGCGTCGACGGAGCGGCGCCGGATCATGGGCATCGGCGCCGGCAAGGGCATGAGCGAGTCGACCGACATGGGCACGGGCGGGGCGAAGTCGGTCTTCCTGCGGGTGCACTCCAAGCCGTCCTCTGGGCCGGCGCTGTACTGGCAGGACCCGTCAGTCTTGCTGCGCCGTTCAGACTGGTACGCCTACAACAGCGACCACTTCGGGTCGATCAACAACGACGGCGGTCACTCAATCTCGGGGATGTGCCGCGATCCCCACAAGGTTGCCGGGTTCACCGGAGGCTCCAACGAGGTCATGTTTCGGGACGGCATTGACCTGTTGGGCGACGAGGCCCCCAGCCTCATTTGTTGCTCGTCGGCGCCGCAGCGCGCCGGCGTCCTCGAGGCACTGAGTGCCCGAGGTATCACGCACCTGCGGGGGAAGCCAGTGGAAGAGGTCGTGCAATGACGGCGAAGCGGGAATGGGAACAGCGGCTGGCGGCCTGGCTGGCGGGGGGCGTCGATCTCGAGTCGGGCGCCGAGCTGGAGGTGACCGACCACGATGGGAAGGTGGTGTTCCTCGCGCCCTTGGCTCGCCAGTATCGGGTGGCTGACGACGCCTTGTGGATCCGTCCGATCGTCGGGGGCTACATACCGGCCGGGGAGCCTGGCCTGCCTCCGTATGCGTTCCATCTCAACGAGGCGCGTGCTCGGGCTCTGGCGCCGCTTAAGAGCGTTGAAGCAGTCGGCGAGGAGATCATCATCCGCACCGGCGCCGGCCAACTCGCCCGAATTCGGCCTGCGGGATCAGAGACGATGCGCGCGCTCGTGCGCTGGGACACCTTCGTTTACACGGTCCTCAGTGCCGAGGACGAAGCCGACTTGGAAGCCGTGGTCGGCGACAGTGACTGGGGGGAATGGGCGTGAGGCCTCCGGGTGCCGGGGTGGCGAAGGCACGTCGAGGTAAGCGACTTACCTGACTGAGCGTTCGCACCCATTCCGGTGTCGGCTACGAATAGATAGTCCCTTCGCGCCATCTTCAAGTTGGTTCTGGCGGATTGACCTGGCCAGGGCGAACGTGTCCGGACATGACGCGCGAACGGACCGGCTCTGGACAACCGCCCCGTTCACCGCAATGCGCGACTCACGTTGTGCTCGTGGGCCGCGAGGTCCACTTAGGTGCAACGACCATGCGGCGGTGGTGCGGGAGGCGGGTAACGGGCCGTCGGCTCGGTTCAACCTTCTGGTTCCCGCATATCCCCTATAGCCAAGGCACCGCGTCGTGAGTCGCAGGAGGTGATGATGAAACCCGGGCGGACGCGCAGACCGCGCGCGGAGTCGAACGTCCGGGGGACCCGTTGGAATATTGGCCGGCGCGCAATGTTTCGCACGGGAGGCGTGCGTCTCGTCGCACTGGTTGGCGTTATCGCAATCGGACCAACTGCGTGTGGGGGCGGACACAGGGCATCGCCGCCGCTCCCAAGGGCTGCGCCACCGGCCCCATCGACGACGTCGACGACAGCAGATCCGAACCGCCGAGTCATCGCTGATCTGCAGTCTTACTACGACACCTACTACCGCGTCTCGGCAGCGCCCGACCCTGGTGACCCTGGCATCGCCGAGCACATGACCGGCAGCCAGCTGATCGGGTTCCGCGGGTTCATCGAGGGTCTTGTGCACGATGGTGAAGTCGCGCGAGGAAGCTCTGTTGACCGCCGCTTCGCAGCAGCTTCTGTCCAGGCGACGACGGCGACCGTCGACGAGTGCGACAACGTCAAGGATCCAGGCCATCTCTTTGAGTCGAAGAGCGGGCGTCAACTCGCGGCGTGGGGAACGCTTGGGGCCAGCAGCGTGGAGATCACGATGCAGCAGGAGGGCGGCACATGGAAGGTCGCCGACACCGTCTCCAAGGCAGTCGCGTGCTCTTGAAGCTCGGACGAGCCGCGCTGGCCATTGTCGTGGTCATGGGTGTGCTCGCTGCTGGCGCAGAACCGGCGTGGGCGGGGGGCCATTACGTCTGTGATGGAGCAGGGCATTGCACGTGGGTCGTAGACAGCCCAGGCAGCCCTGGCGGAGCTAGCGGGGGCGGGGACTCAAGCGGCGGCGGCACGGGAAGCTCCGGACCCAAGACGTGCACCGCAAAGGACGGGACCTTCGGCCCCATCACCTCAGCAAAAGAGCCCGTCTGGGGCGACGGGTTCGGACCGAACACCGGAGCCGCCCCACCGCCAGGCGAGACGCGCCCTGGGCACTACTACGCGGTCTACTGCGGGGGCCACTTCTTGGACATCGAGTGGGTCCCTGACGGGACACCTCCGCCGGGGTCGGCAGCGGCTGCTGTGGTCGATCCAGCGACTTTGGCCCAACAAGCCGTCAAACAAAGCGCCTTGCCCCCGCCACACATCCACATGAATCCGGATCCGACCAAGGGCGTGGACCAGGTAGTTGGGATGGCGACGTGGCTCTGGGTGGAGGGCGGCGATCTCGTTGCGCCGCCGGTGACCGTGACGGCCGGAGGAACGAGCGTCACTGGGTCATTCTCGGCGCAGTACATGACGTGGTCGACCGGCGACGGGAGTACGCAACGCTGCCAAGGACCTGGACAGCCCTGGACGCTCGGTGCGACCCCCGGCCCGCAGGCGTGTACTCACACCTATAAGACGTCGTCGGCGGGGCAGCCTGGTCCTCCGCCGAATTCGTTCCCAGTGACGGCGACTGTCACATGGGCCGTGACTTACACGGTCAATGGCGGCCCTGGCGGAACGCTTCCCCCCCAGACGACGTCGTCCTCCACGACGGTGCGCGTCTCTGAAGTGCAAGCCATCAACAACGGCTGAGGAGAGAAACGATGACCATGACCCCTCCGGCGACCCGCACCCCGCCTCGGCCTGGCCCGGGTCCGGTCCGGCCTCAAACAAACGGCATGAGGGTCAGCCCTACTAAGCCTCGTCGTAGCGCGCCCCTCGTTGCCGTCGGGGTCCTGTTGGTGGTCGGGTTCGGCCTCGCCACCGCAGCGCTGCAAGTGCGAGCGGCACATCGAACCGCGGTGCTCGCTGTCGCTCGCCCAGTGGCGATCGGCCAGGAGATCCACCAGAGCGACCTTTCTTCAGCTCGCATCTCGGTCGATCCGGCGCTCCGACCCATCCCTGCGACGGAGCTCTCGAGCGTCGTGGGCCGTTCGGCTGCCGTTCCTCTCGTGCCCGGGTCACTTCTGACCCGAGGGGCCATCGCCGACAGCTCACGGCTGCCGAAGGGCAAGGTCGTGGTCGGTCTGGCCCTCAAGGCGGGCCAGCTCCCTACGAACAGCCTCCGCGTCGGCGACCAGGTCCTCGTCGTAGGGACGGGTTCTTCAGCGAAGAGCGCGAACGGGGCTTCTGCGGCGGACCAAGGCGCAGTACTCGTGCGTCAGGCCACGGTCTATGGGCTGGGCCCGACGGCTCGCGCTGGTGAGAGCTCGAGCACGCTCTCGATCGTCGTCGACGAAGCCGATGCGCCCGCGGTGGCAGCTGCTGGCTCTGCCGGCCAGGTGAGCCTGGTCCTGCGGGCGGCCTCATGAGCGTGGTCGCCTTCGCCTCAGCCAAGGGCTCGCCCGGGGTCACTACGACCGCCGTCGCCGTGGCCGGCTCCTGGCCCAGCGGCCGGCGGGTGCTCCTCGCCGAGTTTGATACCGCCGGGGGTGATCTGGCTCCTCGATTCGGGCTGCAGGCCGATCCCGGCGTGGTTGAGCTCGGCAGTGCCCATCGGCGCGGCCTCACCGCTGAGACCATCTGGGCACACACCCAGTCCCTTCCGGGCGGGATTCCCGTCCTCGTCGGTCCGCCCTCGCCCGAGCAGGCCGTCGCGCTCCGAGAGTTCTGGACCGCGGCCGGCCCTGCCATGGCCGGGTTGCCCGACACCGACGTCATCGTGGACTGCGGTCGGGTGGGACCTAACTCTCCCGTCGTCGAGGTCCTCCACTACGCGGCCATCGTCGTCCTCGTCGTGCGACCCGACTTCGAGGGGATAAGGCATCTGCGCGCCCGTCTGGCCCGACGGCTCACCAATGCCCGCACCGCCGTGGTCCTCGTGGGGGACCGGCCGTACTCCGCAGCTGAGGTTGGCGAGGTGATCGAGGCCAACGTGGCCGCCGTCCTCGCTGACGATCCTCGTGCCACGGCACTACTCGGTGGCCACCCCGGCAACCAGGGCACGCTTCGCCGCTCGGCGTTGATGCGCTCGGCCCGGGAGCTCAGCCTGGCGCTGGCCACCATCGCGCTGAAGACGCCACCCGCGGCTGTGCCTGATCGCACGGAACGACCCCAGAGCCCCGCAGGCGTTCACACCGCTCGTTTCCAAGGAGCGCCGCAATGAGAATCCAACTCAACCTCGACCTCGTGCGCGAGCTGCGCCAGGTCGTTGCCACCGGTCTCAGCGCCAAGCGCCAGGACGACGAGGGGACGGGACGCCGTGCGATGCGCCCGGAAGATCAGCACCAGTACGCGTGGCAACTCATCAGCGATGCGCTCGGCGCCGAGGCGCATGCCCGCATTCAGGCCGGCATGGAGCCCTTCGACGTCGACGAGGAGGACCGGATTGCCCAGGCCGTCTACGACGCCCTCTTCGGACCTCTCGGTCCGGTCCTCGGCCAGCTACTCGAGGACTCCTCGGTCACCGACATCCACGCCAACGGGTTCGATCGGGTGTGGATCATCCGGGCCGACGGCACCAAGGAGCTGGGACCCGCCATCGCTGCCAGCGACGCCGAGATGACCGAGCTCATCCGCAACGCGGCGGCCCGTGCGGGGTTGGGCGAGCGCCGCTTCGACGCCGGCAGCCCCCAGCTCGACTTGCGCTTGCCCGACGGCAGCCGCGTGTCTGCGGTCCGGGAGCTCTCGGCGCGGCCGGTGCTCTCCATCCGCCGCCATCGCTACATGCAGGTGAGTCTCGGGGATCTGCGGGCGGCGGGGACCCTCGACGTCGCGCTCGAGGAGTTCCTCCGCGCCGGCGTGCTGGCGGACAAGAACTTCATCATCAGCGGAGCGACCGGTGTCGGGAAGACCACGCTGCTGAGGGCTA
>Ga0209577_10002509_pt1 | contig 17646 bp, 15 predicted proteins | sample GraSoiAngelo_109_FD_185874 | JGI IMG/M metagenome (GOLD analysis project Ga0209577, IMG submission 185874) | Grasslands soil microbial communities from the Angelo Coastal Reserve, California, USA - 14_0903_12_20cm (SPAdes) (version 2) | ecosystem: Environmental > Terrestrial > Soil > Grasslands...
CCCAGAAATACGTTAAGGATATCGCCGAGCAAATTGATCGCCAGAAGAGACACAGCCAGCCGGTAACCCCATCGTGCGCCGCGCCACAAACCCACTGCCGCCAATGCACAAGCTATGCAGACGGCGCCCATCAAAATAACCGCCCACACGCCCATGCCGCCAAGCCCTGCGCGCGCTCTTGGATTAAGCCGCCAGATCGGTTCGAGAAAACTTCCCGGAAACAGCAGCGATATGAAAGCTACGAAGCTCGCGCCCGCGCCAAATAAGAAGAACAGGCTAAGGGCAGTGATACCGATTGGGCGAACTTCAGCTTTGGTCATCGTTATTGTCCTAGTCGAGCTTTGTCTTTTCGGCATCAACTTGCTTCATCACCGCGCGTACGAAAGAATCCATTCCATGATCGGATCGCGTCCGGCGCGAAACTCTTCCCAGGTTGGCTCGATTCTTTTGTCGGGCGCAATTTCTGAATCTGTGGCGGCGCCGGTGCGGTGAAACTGGGTCGCGTAAGAGACGCGCAGGCCGGAGTTCGGCAGACGGAACTCTGCGCTGTCGCCGTAATGGTTCGGTCGTATTCCCGCGGGAGTGCCGACGAGAATTGCATGCCCGCGGTTGCGCAAATCTAGCGCGCTTACGCCTGCTGCTGAGAATGTTCCTGGTCCTATAATTACGAACAGGCCGCCGGCTCGATTGATTGCCGAGCGAGCTTCGATGATCGGGAGCAGGAGGGATCGGAAGCGCTGAAAGTCTCCGCCTTGATTACGGCGCAGATCGATCACTAAACGGCGTGTGTGCGATTCGTCGAGCAGCTTGGCGAGTGCGGCGGCGCGCTCTCGGAATTCGGCTTCCTGCGGATAAGCGCTGAAGGAAAAATAAACTGTCTGAGTGTCCGGCAGGAACTCAGTCCACCAGGGCTCGTTCAAACGCCGTAGGTAAAGCGGCGGCGTATCTCCGCCAGCCACACGCCAGGAAGAGAAATCCCCGATGCGTACCGGCGAGAGCGTCACGGTAATGCGCTCGCCCGCAGCGTTGTCCAAGACGAAAGGCGCTCGCTCGCGATCCGCAATCACTCCCAGACCGTGCAAGACTTCAGGAGACGTTAGTTGCATGGCAGCGGTTTCGCGCGTCCGCCCTGCGGTCTCGTCGCGGGGAACGAGTTCCGTTGTTCGTTTCATCAATTCAGCCAACGGAACATCGCCGATCGCGACCACTCGCGCGCCCAGCGCCGCGTGGTAGGGAGCGCCCGCGGCAACGACGCGCAATTCATCGCCGAACCAGTGTAATTCGATCGGGTAACGCGGAAAGCTGGGAGGCAGATCCAGGTGCGTATGTCCGTCACCGATGAGGGCGACAGTCCGCATCAGCCCGTCAACACTTTCATCGTCGGTCAGGCCCGGGATGGCAGCGTCGAGACGCGCGACTTCATCAGCAAAGCGTTCCCGGGTGATGGTGTGAAAAGCGTCGACGTGCCGGCGCGGAAGTTCGGCGGCAAGATAACGAAGGTCTGCGCGCCAAGCGTCAGGAGTGATGTTCGTGGTCGCGTCCTGCGCCGCGCACGCGGTCAGAAGAATGGCGAGCGTTAGCCCGACTAGAGTCTGCCTCATTCCTCACCGGTTTCCCATTTCACAGAATTACTACGCGCGGGATCTCTGTAAGGTTGCGGCGTGGTTTCTGTGTCAGGAAATTGGCCGTGGATGAGCACGGAGACACGCGGATAAGAAAAGCGTACATCTTCGTCAACGCGTAGTGTCGGCTGATTTTTAGCCTTGGCTTTCAAGCCACGGTAAATCTTAAACGCAAAGGGCACAGAGTTCGCCGCAAAGGTCGCAAAGGAAAACCTTCTTTGCGTTCCTTTGCGAATCCCCTTAGCGTCCTTTGCGTTAAAAATTATGCCGATTACTTCACCAGTTAAGTTTGACCAAGCCTCTGAAAGGCCGGGTTAAACTAATTGGTCGCTCTGCGTCGAAAATCACGCCCTTACGGTCGGGCTATTGCACAATTCGGTCCGCGTGACAATCTCACTTCGGACTGATCGCACCGGCGGCCGGCCAACTTGTATCGCCGAGTCGTTTGAGATTCATATTGAAGATGCGGACGGGGTCTTTACCGGGCATGATCCGATCGCCGACCTCGTGCCAGGCGCCATCCTTGATCATTGCGGTGTAGCGGATCGTGATTGGTCCCGCATGGATTTCCCAGACGAAGCCATCGGCGGTAGGCTTGAACGCAAAATCTCCGATGTTGCCTTGCGCGTATGAATGCATCGGGTAGGCACGCGTCGCGAGAAGAATGGCCGCAAATTAACGGCGGACAAGCGCGGATCAGACAGAGGTAAACGACTGCGAGGTTACCGAGAGGATACCAACATTCACCTACTCAACAATCTTGAATGAATTCAAAAATTGATTACCAAAGGATTCACTGCCGGGCCGAGTCAACGCTAACAGCACAAACAGATGGCGCTCGTCGCCGGCTTGTTTGGTGAACACACGCGCCGTTCCTGAAAATCCTTCCGCGCTCAGGTAGTACTGCCTGCCTAAATAACTCCCAAGCCTTAGGTCGCGTGCCGGCTTCACCGATATCAGTGGCCCCGATCTCGAACTGAGGGCTCCCTGGTTCATGCCATCAATGATTTGCTGGAGTGCCTGATCAAGGATTGATGGGTCGCTGCGATTTTCATTTGGCCCTTTGCTCGAGACTACGAAATAAAAGCCCTGATCACTACCGCCCGCGAGAAAGTGGACCGCTAAGGGCGCGCCGCTCGAATCCGGTGTGAAAGACGAACCCTCGACGGCATTGCTGGGGACCAGAACTGAGAAGTGCTGGGTGGCTGATTCAAATCTCGTCCAACGACTTGCGCTTCCATTCTCTGCGATGGGCCTGATGCTCGGCCCCCAGGTCTTTGAGCCGGTGCGCGTCACCGCGCCGAACAAATCATCGTTGGACAACGCTGAGTGCTTCGCCGCCGCACGGTTCTTCGATTGGCGGGGAGAATCACCGCCGACGATGCTGTCAACCTTGGCAAGTTGGATCCGACGAAACTCCCAAGGCGCCACCGGTGACGGATCCTGCCAGAGGCCGCGATGTTCCGCGCGCGCCGCCTGTTCACATCGCGAATACAGATCGCGATCGCTTTCGGTCAATTCATAACTCGTTGCCGAATCGTACCAGGCCACGCCGTCCCGAAGCATCTGCGATCCTATATCAATTCCGTTGAGAAAGATTCTGGCGTCCAGATAACCGTCGGCAAGATGCGTGTATTCAACCGTGACTGCCTTATTGAACACCAATCCCTTTAGATGTTCGCGTGCGGCTTCGCTAAAAGGCTGGCCACTCTCCGGAGGAACAATCGCTTTTAGGCGAATTCGAATCGGACGATTGATATTGCTGACAACGAGGGTGTTACCCGACTGGACCTCAACCACTTTTGCTTGCAGCGTCGCCGCGCTTGCAAGCAATGGCAGGCACAGCACCGTCGTAATGACGGCGAAGAACCTTAAGAAGGAAGTTGTGATCGGCGCTATCATTTGCAAGTTGAGTTAGAAAGCAAGAGGTCCTTCCCGTCAGCAGGGGGTTTCACGCGAAGACTACATGGCGAACTCTCTTGCTAACGATAATTCCGCTTTTCTTAATTCGTATCGACCGCGACCTAGGTTTCCTTCGGGCTTGATTGCGAGGACTGCAAAATAATCCTGATTAAAGAGCCTCATGATGAAAGTGACTCTGTCGAGCGCAACCACCAGCTCGCGCAACTCGCCGAGATCCAGGTCTTTGCCCGAGCGTCTGGCGCCACGAACCAACGAGGTGAATTCTGCGGCGGCGACATCCAGGTTTTCCGCAACGCCTTCTTCCGAAAAGAATTTCTCGACAGACAACCCATCCGCGCCCATGATCAGGGCGCCGAGGCCGCCGTCGGTTTTTTCGACAATGGTTTGAAGAGCTTCTTTGAACATCGGCCTTCGGTCTCCTGGGAATGCTCGATAAAATCTATCTCAAACAAGTCCGGTGGTCTATGCTTGCGCTTCGACCACCGGCAATTACTTGACAGCCTTTCGGCCGGGTTAAATGATGCAGGCGAGATGCCTGCGCTTTCAGCTATAACGGTCGTTGACCGCCGCTGACTGCTCCCGGTCGCGCAGAATTATTCGGGTTTGTCGCCGGATTGCTCGGCGCGCCCAGCACATTCGGCTGCGTCGGCTGCACCATGGGATTCTTCTCCTGCTGTTGCAACTCCGTCGGCGTCGGCGTATTGGTTTGAGGATTGCCGAGTGGAACCGGCTGAGGCACGGTGGTCGTGCGCGGACCCGTGCTTGGCGCCGTCGTTATCGGATGACCAAAATAGTCGGGCCGATAGATATGCGGCGTAATGAAGAACAGAATTTCGGTTGAGTCCTTCAAGACTGTCTTGCGCTTGAACATGTTGCCAAGAATCGGAATGCTGGCAGCGCCAGGCGTACGCTGACGGGTTGTGCTCTCCTGATCGGCAAGCACGCCACCCATCACGGTGGTTCCACCATCCGGCACCAGCACTTCCGACTGCATGCGCTGAGTATCGATTCCAGGAACGCCACCCACGGCAATGCCCGTGTTCACGGTGTTATTTTCAATCGTCACTCGCAGGACGACGGTGCCGGCGTCTGTAATTTGCGGAGTAATCGACAGACGCAGCGGCACTGAAACGAAGGTCGTGGTGACCACGGCCGTGCCCCCAGCAGCTTGAGTCGTCTGCACGGGAATTTGCGATCCGCTTTCGATTTGAGCGGGCCGATTATTGAGCGCAGTAACTCGAGGCGTCGCTACAGTCCTAACCTCGCCGCGGGTTTCAGCCGCGCTGATCAGGGCGCTAATCTGAGCTGTGCCGAAGAGGCCGGTAGTCAATCCAATTACGGTAGTCGCCGCGGCGGCGCGGAGATTGCCCAAGGGTTGAGTGGTACCCGCAAGTCCGCCAAAGACACCAAATGGGTTCGGGCCGCTCTGGACTCCCTGGCTTCCGCCACCCGAGCCGCCACCAGAGCCGCCGCTGCCAGACGTTGTGCTCGTCGCCGGTAACGTGGTGATGCTGGCAAGTCCACCGCTACCCAGATTCGCTACGCCAAGGGAAAGCTGCGCGCCAAGGTCGCGGCTGAAGTTATGTTGGGCTATTACGATGCGGGTTTCGATCTCAACTTGCGGTTCCGGCTGATCCAGAATCGCGACGAGTTGTCGAATCGCATCGATGTTCTCTTTGACATCGGTGATAATCAGAGTATTACTGCGGCCATCGACTTCGATCGCACCGCGGCGCGAAAGCCTTCGCTTGATGATCGGAAGCACGCCCTGATCGCCGCTTCCACCAGTCGCATCGCCACCGGCGCCGCCACTGAAGCTAAGATTTGTAGACCCACCTGAGAATGCACTCGTAGAACCGGCAGCCTGAGCGAGCGTGCCGACGGCGCGCGCGTAATTCAGCCGGACGAATTCTGTCACCAGCGGCGAATTGTCGAGCCGCGCGTCGGTGATCACTTTCTGGACCTCGGCTTCTTTCGCCAACATCTCGGCAGTCGCCACGCGAAGAATGTTGCCGCTAACCTCAACGCCCAATTTGTTCGCGCGCAGCAAGGCATCCAACGCTAAATTCCATGGCACGTCCTGCACATTGACGGTAACGGGAACCGCGCCCACGGAACTGTCGATTACGAAGTTGATGCCGTATTGCTCGGTGACGTAATTCAGAATGTCACGGATATCGGCATTAACGACGTTCAGGTTGATCGGCTCGCCAACGAAACCTGATTGGCCATAACGTCGGCCCTGATCAGGCTGCATCGCCTGATTATCTTTAGCCGGCGAAATCCCAGGCCGCGCCGGAGGCGTTGGCGAAGGATTCTGTAATGGTATCAGCGTGCGGGCAAATCTTTTGACGGATGCTGTCGTCGAGTTTGCGCTGCCGGCGAATGCAAAGGTATTGATTGACAGTCCGGCAATGCATGCGAGCGCGCATGTTCTGACGGCGAAAGACTTAAGGAACAGCTTAGGCATTATTCACTCCTCAGGGGGTTTGGCTGATTCGCTCCGCCGTGCGCTCGCCGGAAATGCCTCAAGAACGAACATTCAAAGCGCACGCCGCACAAAGCGGAGGTTCAGTCCGATTGTCAAAAGTGAACGCGGCCTTTGCTTCGATACGCATTGGTCGCTTGTTCACGCATCGCGCCTTTCACTCGCTCAAGGCTCGCGAGTAGTCGGCTCAGAAATCTCTTTGGCTATTGCTTTTCGGGCGAGGCGGGTTTTTCCGGTGGGCCAGGTTTTGCGGCGACGGAGCCGCCGCCGGAGCTGACACTAACGCCGGCGCCTGATTGGGAAGCCGGAGCATCGGTTGGAGCCGCTTTGGCAGAGGTCATCGCTTCGACTGAACTCGGTTGACGCAGAGGTTTGACTTCAACCGACTTATCTTTGTGTCCATCAGTCCAGACGGTATCGCGGCGAAATACAAGGCGACTCTCTTCAATGGCCACCAGTTGGCCGTCAAAGAAACTCTCGCCCGGATAAACCACATAAGAGAGTTTGATCGGCGTCGCTTCGACCATCGCCGCCCAGCCTCGTGGGGTGCGAAAGATGCCGTTTACTTGAATTTCATTCAGCATCAACGCCGTCGTCGGTTTTGGTGGCGCCACGTGCGCCGCCGCTGCGGTCATCTTCTGCGCGCGGTATCGCTCGATGCGCACCTGAATTGATGGCGGCTCGAGTTTGGTAACTAAGGGCTTGAATTTGCGCACGGGTTCGTAATGCTTGAAAGGGTCGCGACCTCTCTCGCTGACGACGGGCTTCTTCTCTTCATTCTGCTCCTGGGCCGCGGCTGTGAATGCCGTGAACGCAATCGCGCAAAGAATGACCACTGCGACAACCAGAATACGAACTGCGTTTTTGTAATTCATGTTCCTTCTTTCCTAATGCAAGAGCACTGGTGATTTTTGGTCCATCTTACTTCGCGGGAGCGACAGCCTGTTGTACGGCTTGCGTCGTCGCGGCTGCCGGATTTGCGGAGGCGGCTGGCGCCGCTGGAGCGCCGGCCGCTTGGGCCGCCGCCTGTTTCTGCTGAATCTTTTCGCTCGAAACATAATAAGCTGTCAGATCGAAGCGAGCATCTACCGTCTTGTTAGAAGCCTGCTTGTCCATCTGCTTTATTTCAAAGTTCGTAATCGAAACGATGCGCTGGTAATGCGCCATTTGATCAAAGAACGCTTGCAGCCCGGCGAATGAACTCTGTACGGAGACATCGATGCGTTTGCCGCTGTAGAAGTCTTGTTGCACATCATCCTTCGGTGAGAACTTTCTGAGCGAGAGGCCGGTCGCGCGCGCGTGATCCTCAATGCCTTCGAGGACCTTGGTCAGTTCACGCTCCTCGGGCAACAAGGCGCGCAGCTCTTCCATTTCTTCCTGCTTGTTCTTATACGTCGTGCGAAATTCATTAAGTCGCTGCGAAGCAATCTGCGCCTCGGCGTTCGCTTTTTGAAGTTGGCTAACTTGCTCCAAAAGGCCTTTGGTTTCTTTCCGAGTGCCGCTGGTTACGAAATACCAAAATCCTGCGTAGACAAAGCCAGCCAACACAACGAAGAGGCTCAGTCTCACATACCAGGGAATGCCGCTTAGATTTCCAATTCTCATGATATTTTCCTTGGGAACTCCGTTGCTCAACGTCTAGTTTTTGGCAACGTGATTGGCGGGAGACGTTGTCGCCGGGCTCGTATTACTTTGCTGCCCGCTGTTGCGACCGTAGTTGCACTTGATAGTAAACGTGACAACCTCTGGACCCGGCGCGCTCTGATCTTGCTGAGCGGGAGCGGCGGCCTTTGCATCTGGTTGGTTCGGCGCTGCAGCTCCGTTCTCAACCTTGTTAACGGCCTTAGCTACCTGTCTTTCCGTCTCGATGTTCAGATTAGTAAACATCCCCGACGAGAATTCCAGAGTCTGGCCAAAGCGGGTGACGGCTGCTTCGTTGGGCGACTCGCCTTTGATGACCAACTCGGTGTCCTTTTGCTCGACGCTCTTCAGATACAAGCCGGGCACGCCGTCAAATCGAGACTTGATCTCTGCCAACACGCCGCTTGGGCCTTGTTGCGATGCGCGCAGCTTTTGAATTGCGTCGATGCGAAAGTTGATGTCGGCTATTTTCTTTTCCAGGTCAGCTTGCTCGCGCTTGACAGCATTCATCTGATCGTTGATGCGGCGCTGCTTTTCCAATTCTTTGGTGGCCGCGTCGTGTTGCGCATGTGCGCTTACGTAGTCATAGCCCATGCCGAGCACCATCAAAGCCATGACCGTCAGGGCCAACAGGAACGTTTGCGTGCGCGTGCTTGAGACCTTGTCTTCAACAAACGCGACGCCTGCGGGACGGTCGGTTACCGATTCCAGAAGATTTACTTTGATCACCGGGCGTCAACTCCTCTCAGTGCTAATCCGACGGCAATGGCCATCTCCGGCACGATCTCTCGCATGTATTCGGGATCGAAACCGCGACTGTCAACCCGAATCTTGCGGAACGGATCGAACATTTCAACGGGTATTTCAAAGCGCTTGGACAAGAATTCAACCAGCCCTTTCAGTTTTGAGCCGCCACCCGAAACCAGAATCTGCTGGACTGCTGAGTCGCCATCCTCAACGGTTGCTCGATAGAAGTCCATGGTTTTCTGGATCTCAAGGGCCAGGATGTCTGAAACCGTATCGAGGATCGGTTCGATTTCGCGATGCTCCACGTCATCCGGCAAAGGCATTCCGCGTTTTACACGTTCGGCCTGATCGAATGTCAACCCGACTTCCTTTTGCAGCAGCGACGTGTACTGATTGCCGCCAAAGGTCGCGTCTCTGGTGAATACCGATCGCGCGCCATTCAAAATATTTATGTTAGTCGTCGATGCGCCAATGTTCAGCAGTGCGACGATGCGTCCAGGTTGAGGGTCGTAGTTCAGCTCATAACAGTTCTGAAGGGCAAAGGCGTCCACATCAATCACGGCTGGCTGCTTGCCGGCAAGCTGAATCGTTTGCTTCAGATTCGCAACTTTGTCTCGCTTGCAAGCGGCCAATAGGACGTGGATTGCGTCAGGCGTGCTGCCAGTAACGTGATAGTCGAGATTGACGTCCGAGATATCAAAAGGAATGTGCTCTTCCGCATGCCACGCGAAGGATTCCTGCAACTCGTCCTCAGTCATCTGCGGTAAGACGATGTTCTTGACGATTACCGAGTGACCGTTGACGCCAGCTGCTACCTTGGTCGTCTTGATTTTGTGTTCGTTGAAAATATTGCCAATGGCAGTCGAGACCGCATTCAATTCCATTATCTGGCCATCAACGACTGAGTCCGGCTGCAAGCCTTCGTATCCCAGGCTAAGCAACTGAAAGTCTCCACCTTTACTTCGGAGTTCGACGGCCTTGACTGAACTCGAGCCGATGTCGACACCAACCATGCTCTTGTTGCCACGTTTCCAAATCATCTATGGTTCCTCGCAATCCTAAACATTTGCATGCGCTGTCGCCGCACTCGAGCGCGCGCGCGACGAGCACGCGGCAAGCTTCCACGTACTAGTCTGCACCGAAGGGGATTTATTTTCATCGTTTGAATCTTTCGCTTTAGCTTTGGAGACTCGTTATTTGGTGAAGGCGGGGCGATTAATCAGGCGGGCTGGCCGCTCTTTTAGAACGCCGCTGAGGCTGAAAGAACATGGCCCCGTGTCGGGATGGTGCCAAGGCTTCTACCGCCGACTCCAAGGCTACAACACGAGGCCAACACATGTCAACATTATTTTCCCATCTTTAACGCTGTAATCACAGCCTGGTAGAAAGACGTGGCCCAAGAGTAGGACACTGCCCGTGGGAACGGAAGAGAAAAACATTTTCAACAGAGGGCGACAGTTGCCCGCTTTGCTCACAGAGTTTAGGATGAATGCCTTGATCAAATCCCGTCGCATTAGGCTCTTGCTTTCCGTTGTGACCCTGGGACTCGTCGCTGCTTGGATCTATTGGAGCCAGCCACATCGCGCAGAGATGGCGACGTTTGCGCCCTCGGATTGTTTGGCCTTCATTGAAGCAGACAACGCTTCGGAACTCCTGGCGGGCCTCGAAGAATCTCAGGGATGGCGGGCACTGGCTGGCCCTATTGGCGCCAGGTCGAATCTGCTGACTAATCACTGGCTGGTGCGAGTTGCTCGATGGGTTGGGATCGGGAATGCGGACGCACTACTCCTCGCTCGTTCACAGGTCGGGATCGTATTCACCGGCGCGCAGGTGGGCGAGACCGGCCCGACTTTGACGATTCGTCCGCTTGCGACTCTTATCATTGAAACTCATAGCTCACAGAGACGAGTGCGGCCCGCATTGGAGGGTCATATTGAGGAATTTGCCCGACGCACTTACGGCCAGCCACAATTTTCGCGAAAGCAAATCGAGGGCGCAGATATCGCCGAATGGTCTTCGCCTGATGGCGTGCGACATATCGTCATGGCCTTTCTTGATTCTGCGGCCATCATCGGAAATGATGAGACCTCTGTCGTGAGCTGCCTGGAAACAAAGCGCGGAAAGCGAGCAACACTCGCCGGCGACAAATTCTTTGAAGACTTTCGCGGCCGAGTTAATATTCCAGACTCATCTCTATTCGGCTTTGTCTCTAAGTCGGGAGTGAAATCCATTTTGCAAGCATATGCACTTTACAAGGCCGCTTCATCGGACGCGGTAACTGCTTCTCGTCTCCTCTCGGACACCGCTGGAAATCTCGTCAACGGGCTCGCGTGCCGTTCACAATTTGTAGAGGGCATGGTCGAGGATCGCTGTTTCCTCGCCCTCGCTGAGGGTGTAGCGGATAAGCTTCGTTCAACCATGGTTGCGCAGGATCGACTCGAAATTGGGGACCTGCCCTTTGTGCCACCGGATGCTTACTCAGTCTCGATTTATCATCTTCGCGACGTTGATGGACTTTGGAACGACCTGAATGCTGTAGTGTCGTCCCATGCTGATGTAATCAGCGCCCTCGCTGCGCGTCCTCTATTGCGCTCACTTCTTAAACCCTACGGGATCGAGGATCCGGACACCTTCGTGCATGCGATCGGTGCTCGAATCGAGACCATTAGGTTTGAAGAAAATTCACCTTCCGTTCTAGTGACAGAGGCGCTTGACCGACAGAGTCTACGAAAACTTGCCGAACAACGGCTTGGACCCAAACCAAGAGCCGAGACGGTCGGCGAGTTTGAGTTGCTATTTTCAAGTTCTGATAGTTGGGGAGCTAGCTTTGCCGACAATCACTTTCTCATCGGCCCAGCAGAATCAGTTCGTCGCTGTCTCCAGGTCCAGCCTCAATCACTTGCCTCGATCGAAGCCCTACGACGCTCGGAGCGCCTGGTCGATGTTTCATTGCCTTTGACCGCTATTACTTTCAGAAGTGACCGGCAAACGGCCATTTCGTTCGTTGAACTATTTTCTGAACATGAACGGCCCTCTTTCTCGGCCAACGCGGACGCTGTGGATCGGGCGGCACGTTCGTTACCGTACGCCGTTAACGTCACGATGCTGAAGGACAACGGATTCGAGTGGACCTCGCGATCTGGCTTCGGCCTTCCTGGATCTCTTGTAACCGCACTTGCCCCGGAGCGCTAAGAGTGACTCCTTTGCTTATCGCAACATGGAATAAAGGAAAGCGCCGCGAACTTCAGCAACTGCTGTCCGATTTGCCCTTCGCCTTGATGAGCCTTGACGATATTCTTGGGCTCGAGCCGGTTTTAGAAACCGGTGAGACGTTTCTTGAAAATGCGAGTCTTAAAGCCAGCGGTTATGCAATCCAAAGCGGCCTACTCACGTTGGCGGATGACTCAGGTTTAGAGGTTGACGCTCTTGCAGGCGCGCCCGGTGTGCATTCGGCCCGTTACGCCGGCGATGGTGCGTCTGATCGACAGCGTGTTGAGAAGCTGCTCGGGGATCTCCGGAATGTGGATGAACCGGACCGAACAGCTCGGTTTGTTTCAGCCGTTGCGACCGCAAGCTCCAATGGCAGCATTATCAATATGAGTGTGGGAAGATGCGAAGGTCGAATCGCATTCGAGCCGCAGGGATCAGGTGGATTCGGATATGATCCCATCTTCATTCCAGCCGGCTCGGAAATGACTTTCGCGGAGTTACCACCAGAAATTAAGAATCAAATTAGTCACAGACATACTGCGCTGGAAAAGGCACGTGAATTCCTTAGAAACTTGACCTGTGATTCCGCCGCTCGCTAGAATGTAGCGCCTTTTTCTTTATGAAGCGGAAACTCTCACTAGGATTCGGGGCGTAGCACAGCCTGGTAGTGCGCTCGGTTTGGGACCGAGAGGTCGGAGGTTCGAATCCTCTCGCCCCGACCAGATTTCGGATGAACCTCATCAAAGGCCCACTCCTATTGTTCAGCAATAGATTGAAGCGACTTCCCGTGCACGCGTGACGTGGATCCAGATTTCGTCGCGAAAGTCCCGTTTTGCTCAGCGTTTTTGAATTGTGCCGGAGAAATCGTAGTCGGGATAAAATTATTGCTGCGCTTACCTTGAGTCAGTTTCTGGCGTCACCTAAGCTGCACCTTCAGCCTCGACTCATAGAGTGGATATTGCACAAGCAAAAATATTTTTCTCAAAAAGGCCGAAAGAGTGCGAATTTTTGCAGACTTTATGCTCCGTCTGTGATATATCTGGCGCGATAGTTTTCCCAATTTTGCTCAATTCTTGGAGGTATCAGACCACACATGGCGAACGGCACGGCAGCAGGCAAGAAGCGCATGACGCAGTCTGACGTATTTAATCATTTTGCGGAACGGACGGGTATGAAGCGCGCTCAGGTGAAGCAATTCTTTGAGGATTTAGCTAGCCTAGCGACTTCTGAAGTGAAGAATAATGGCGAGTTCGTTCTGCCCGGCTTTGGCAAACTAGTTCGCTCAGAGCGGAAGGCACGCGAAGGTCGAAATCCCGCAACGGGCGAAACTATTCAGATTCCGGCGAAAACAACCCTCAAGTTTCGCGTCGGAAAGTCGATGAAAGACTCCGTTCTTCCCAAGAAGTAAGGAAACGGCCCGTACAAACCTTGACGAAGGACCTGGAAGCGTCGGTGTAGTCTCTCGCGCGCAGAGGTACAACCGACGCTTTTCTCCTTTGACTGCTGGCTGCGGCCAACATGGTTCAACTTGGCCTTTTCCCTTCTCAAACAAAAATCAAAAAATATCTCGACCAAAAAAATGAACCATGTTATAGTCTTGGTTTCTGCCGAGACAGTTTAGAGTAGCTATCCCTCAGTGGGCTAGTGCTTTGCAAAACTTCCCTAAAACCGCAATGAGTTTGCATCCTGCGGGGCTGTGGAAAGCATCTATAGTGAAGAACGGAAACGTATTCGTGGCTAATTTTTAGAAGGAGAGAGAATCGAATCGTGAATCTTGACAAGGGCCTGCCGCTGGCTGAGCGGCTACAGAGAATCGATCACATCCAGGCTCGCCGCTTTTCGAAGTTGACCGGTCCGCCGAGGGAAATCGCAACCGAAGGAATTATTCGGCATCTGGCGGCGTGTGATCGGATGGACGTTAATCCTGACATTTCTGCCGTGAGAGAGATCATTGATGATGCTCTCAATGGGCGGCGTGTTTATGCTGAAGCCGCAGAGATCACCCGCGCGGCATAGGTTTAGATCACTCATTCTTTAAGAAGAAAGGGCTACCGGAAAATTTTCCGGTAGCCCTCTTTATCGTAACAGAGTTTTTTTGGAGCAATCCAGGACGCATGCTAACATCTGCAGCGCTTACGTTAGTGCTCCCGTAGCTCAGTGGATAGAGCATCTGCCTTCTAAGCAGAGGGCCGCAGGTTCGAGTCCTGCCGGGGGCACCACCCTCTTGTTTCGAATCTACTTGTTGTCTTCAGACCTCGCTCCCAGGTTCCTCTGATTTCCGAAACGCTCTCTTCCGACATTGAGGTGATCATAGTTCAGCGCGGCGTTGAAAAGTAAGAAGAAGCTGCCTTGAGTTTGATGACGCCACATTGGATTATTCGCAAACATCACCACATGGCCCTGGCCAACAGGCACATCGATCACTGCTGGCGCATTCGCCAGTTCCGATCCGCCGGCCAACATTCCGCTGATGAGAAGATTTTTTTCATCGGAGGCAAATCTCAGGACGATCCGAGGTCTCAATGTCGGTGGCGTGAAGAATGGCCCTTGCTGAAGCCGCTGCTCGTCAGTTAGTTGTTCCCCGCCAGGTGACCGCTGCGGCGCGGGCTCTGCCTGGGGCATCGCTTGAACGATATCAGGATCAGTCAGCGTTCCACGGCCGGATGGTCTTCCACTCGCGCCGCCGCCACCTTCGCCGCCGCCTCCCCCGCCTCCTCCCGTAGATACTTGGAAGAGAGGCGCTTGGTTGAAATAAATGGGTAAGCTCTCACCATAGCCGTACGCGATCGGACTTCGGCGATCAGAAAACGTCGCGTTGTAAACCGAGCCGCGAGCCTGAAGCTGTCGGGGTTCCTGGATTGCGACCCCTGACACGATGCCGTAATCAATGGCTAGACGATTGCAATTGGTGACGGGAATGAAGACGCCACCGTCCTCCACGAACTTTTGCAGATTCAGAACGCCGCGCAAGCTCATGCCGCCGCGCATGTCATTAGTTTGATCGGGACCAAGTCCCATGTTTGGCGTGACTTCGCTTCCCTTCCAGGGGATCGGCGCTCCGCGCATCGGCAATCCATTAACAATCGACTGCGCTGAACCTCCAACCGGCGGGAAAATGATCACATCGTACTTCTCTCTGAGGTTTAGAGTGTCGCGGATTACCTGATCAGAGATGTATGCGTAAGGTATTTGCAAGTGATCGAATTCTACGCGGAACCAGCCGTCGTTTTGAGTATTAGTCCACGTGTGAAGAATCGCGATGCGGGGAACTCCCAGCTCGTGGCTTTTGATCTCCGGCAGCTTGTCGACTCCAATCGCCTTGAGCCCGGATTCCGCTACGGGTCGTTCCAGCTTCTGTCGCAAGGCTCCAGGATTATCCGCGGACTTGATGATGAACGTTCCGGCATTGAACTTTTGCCCGCCAGCTTCGAACGGCTCTTCGGCGGCGGCAATCTTTAGGTCTTTCAGCTTGTATCGAAGAGCCATCAGCGTGTTTTCAGCGTTGTGATTAATCAGATACGCTGTAGAAGATGGCCCGCCAACAATACTGCCGGCCACGCTTGCATCTTTCGTTAAGAGCGTCATCGGCGCCTGCAACACGCCCTTGTCAGTCACACGGACGGTCTTAACATTTCGCAGCGCACCCAAGGTCCAACCCGTATCGTCGTAAGGGCGCGGATCATTCACGTTGTAGTACTGCGTGTCCAGAAGCATGTCTGCCATGCGCGAATAAGGTTGATCCATGCGAACCACATATGAGCCCGCGGGAAACTTCTGATCCTTAGCGCTGAAATCTTTATCGACGGTGTGCACTTCGACGCCCATCAGCCGGAGTAAATTGACCGTGTCTGCGGCTTCCACCACGCGAGTTTGATCGGAAGGAATGACCCACGCCGCCGGCCCTTCATTCGTGGCTTTAGTGACCGAACGCTTGCTCTTCAGATAGAAATTCTTCAGAAATCGATCCTTGTTATTCGAAACAAAATTCATCGCTAACAAGATTGCCGATTCCTGCATGTTGACATTGTTTCGCAGCGACCACTTCACGCGCGGCAGCGGCGGATTGGGACGAAACCAATCACGCTGGGATTGGCCGGGCACCGTCCGGTCCATCGTGTCGGCGACACCGTTGCCAAAGGTTTCGTAGAAACGGCCAATCGCATTGTGTCCATTCGCCACATAGAACATGTAATTGGGCGCCCAGCCATCATAGAATCCATGCGTCCAGACGCCGGGCACGCCGCGCTTCGTCATCTCTTCGATCTCGTGATAGGCGAGCAAGTTCCACTCGTCGATCACGATCGGATCCAGCCAGGCATTATAGGGACCGGTGCCGGTTGAGGTGTAAAGAAAAGGCACCGACTCGTGCAGGTCGTGCAGAATTGTCGGATGATATTCGATAAAGGTCTTCATCTGATTGCGCGACAGGGCCAACGCCATCCCCAATCCATCACGATTGTTGTCGTGAGCCACGTAATGCCCCCAGTAAACCAGAGGCGGTGCGGCTTTATCAGGATTAGCCTTACGGTAGTTGTACGTGTCCACCATTCGGTCACGGCCATCGACCTCCAACGCGGGAGTGATGAGGACAATGACGTTTTTGCGAATCGCTTGGATGAATGGCGTCTCCTCAGTCGCGAGTCGATAAGCCAGTTCCATAAGCATTTCGCATGAACCAGTCTCCGGCGAATGAATCGAACCCGACGCCCAATACAACGCTTTTCCTTCACCGATGAGTTGCTCCGCTTCAGCGTCGCTGATCTTTCGTGGATCTGCGAGCTTCGCCGTGATCTCTTTGTATCGAGCGAGCTTCGCAATCGCCGCTTCGTCGCCAACCGCGACGAGCATCTGCTCCTTCCCTTCCTCGCTTTTCTCCGGTGCCATGAAGGTCCGAACTCGAGACGTGGTTTTCTCCAGCTCGCGATAGTAGTGATACATATCCTTCGTGTAAGTGAGATGGCCCGGCGCACCTATGGTGTAACCGAGGACTTTGTCCGGAGACGGCACCTTATCGGACTCAGGTAAATGGTCCACAAACTCAGTCATGAAATAAGGTTGAGTGGTGTATTCTTTGACCTTTGCGGCATATTCAGCATTATTAGCGGGTGCCTCGGTCTTATTGTTGGCCGTCTTGCTTTCCGTTTTATTTGGATGGGCTGTCCTCGGCTTCTCGACCTTCTGCGCGTGTGCGCGCATAGATAGTTGCCAAAGAGCTAGGCCCATAGTTAACACGAGCGCGATCACTCGAATCCTCTTGAGCGTCATTCCTGCTGTCATAATCAACTCCTGGGTTTCAATTTTTTGTCGGGCCCGCGAAGAATACTGCAACCAGCGAAAAGTTGCCAGAGTCAAAGCCCTCAACTTGAACAATTCTGATGACTGGTGTAAACCTTGAGTTCAGGACTTATAATCTGAGCTATTCGATGATTCATGGCGGCTATAGTTCAGTTGGTTAGAACGCCTGACTGTGGATCAGGAGGTCGTCGGTTCAAGTCCGACTAGCCGCCCCAGAAAAGACTAATTACTATGCCAGACGCACAAAGAACCGCAACTCATTCGCAGACTTACGTCGTAGACGCCGAGAATTTTTCTTTCGACACGATCGAGCACGAGAATGGACAAGCTGTTGTGATCCAATTTCCACTTGACGACCCGCGATATCACGCGGGCGATGTGCTCCTGGTCTTATCGGGCACTGACATTCACTTTCATGGGATGATCGGAAGGATGGCGGACGGCCGGGCCATTGCTACAGATCGGCGTGGCTCGCTGTTACCGGCGACAGTACAATAATTGAATGGCGGCACGCCCGCCTCTAACGGACGAGAGACTCCGGTTTCTCGAACGGAGGTAACCATGAAACGCCTCTTCTTCATTGCGATTCTTGGTATCCTGGTTTTTCCACCCTATGCGTTGGGCCAACGTTCCCAATCGGCAAAGAAATACGTCAAACAGGGGATCCGGAGTTTCAGCCGCGGCGACATTGCCGGCGCAGTCGCTTATTACGAACGCGCG
>Ga0209577_10002510_pt1 | contig 17644 bp, 17 predicted proteins | sample GraSoiAngelo_109_FD_185874 | JGI IMG/M metagenome (GOLD analysis project Ga0209577, IMG submission 185874) | Grasslands soil microbial communities from the Angelo Coastal Reserve, California, USA - 14_0903_12_20cm (SPAdes) (version 2) | ecosystem: Environmental > Terrestrial > Soil > Grasslands...
ATCTCGACCGCCATTTTGTCGACTGCGTCAGATCCCGGCGCCCTCCAGCCGCCGGGGCGGCCGACGCCTATCGATCGCACGAACTCGCGCACCGTGTGTACTCGGAGGTGTGTCCAGTCTCCACGGGGTGACTGGTACGTCGTCACCATGTGCCGATCGCAAAGACAAGTCCGAGATAGGCGTGGGGGGGAACGGCAAAAGTTCCCAAGCCCTTTGTCTGGCTGAAGCGCGTGGGTAAGAGGTCCTCTGTACCTACAGTTCTCTAGGGTCCAGCGCGTCCCGCACCGTGTCGCCGACGACATTGAACGCCAGTGTCACGACGAGGATCGCCATGCCGGGGATGATGACCAGGTGGGGGCTGCTGGTGATGTACTCGCGCCCGACGCTGAGCATCGCGCCCCATTCTGCGGTCGGTGGCTGGACACCCAGCCCGAGGAAGCTGAGGCCGGAGGCCGTGAGGATCGCGGTGGCCAGCCGCAGCGTCGATTGCACCACGAGTGGCGACAAGATGTTTGGGAAGATGTGCCGAGCCATGATTGTGCGCTCGCCGGCGCCGAGCGCCTGCGCGGCCTGAACGTAGACTTCCTCCCTCGCCAGCAGCGTTGCTCCTCGAGCGATGCGCGCGAACGGCGGAATCGAGTTCACGCCGATGGCGATAATCACGTTCGTCATGCCGACCCCGAGCGCGGCGATGACGGCTACCGCCAGCAGAAAGCCCGGGATCGCGAGCAGGACATCCATGACGCGCATGATCACCGTATCGCTCAAGCCTCCATAGTATCCTCCGGCAATCCCCAATGCGGAGCCGGACACGAACGCGATCGCCACAGCTCCAAGGGTGATCAAGAGCGTGTTCCGCCCGCCCCACAGCAGCCGGCTGACGATGTCCCGTCCGAGTTCGTCGGTGCCCAACGCGTGAACAAACGAGGGCGGCGCATCCGGGTTCGCCACATCGATCAGGTTGGGGTCGTGCGGCGACAGCCACGGTGCGGCGCCGGACGTGACGATTGCGAGGAGCAGCACCGCCAGGCCGGCCACAGCGACCCGCTGGCGCGCGAAGTGGCGTGCGGCCCGCACCCAGGGGTTGGCCGGGATCGCCGCCCGCGGGACGGACGTCGGCGCCCGCTCAGTCAAAGCGGATCCTCGGATCGAGGTACGCATAGAGCAGGTCGACGACGAGGTTGACCGCGATGAACGTCACGGACAGCAGCATCACGGTGGCCTGTACGACAGCGATGTCCCGCGTGCGAATCGCGTCCACGACCAGCCGTCCCAGACCGGGGCGCGCGAATACCGTTTCGGTCAGGACCGTCCCGGCCAGCAGATAGCCGAGCTGGAGACCAACGACCGTGATGATCGGGATGACCGCATTGCGGAACGCGTGCCGCATGACCAACGTCCATCCCGCGACTCCCTTGGCGCGCGCGGTGCGCAGGTAGTCCTGCTTCAAGATGTCCAGCATGGCGGACCGGGTCTGGCGCGCCACGGTCGCCGCCGAGGCGGCTCCCAGTGTCAGCGCGGGCAGGATCAGCTGCGCCGGCGTGCCGGCGCCGGTGCTCGGCAACCACCGCAGCGAGACGGAGAAAAGCATCATCAGCATCAAACCCAGCCAGAAGATCGGCACGGACACCCCGAGCGCGGTCGCGAGCGCCATCGCGCCATCCCAGGACGAGTGCTGGTGGGTGGCCGCCGTGACACCTGCCGCGAGTCCCACGGCCACGGCAAGTCCCATCGCGGCGGCTGCGAGTTCAGCGGTCGGTCGGACGCGGGTGGCGATCTCGTAGGTGACCGGCCGCCGGGTGACCGCGGACCGGCCGAGATCGAGGGTCGCAAGCCGCTCCAACCACTGCGCATACTGGACGTACACGGGCTGGTCCAGGCCGAGCAGTTGACGAATCGCCTGGATGTCCGCGGCCGTGGCGTCGGACCCCGCCATCACCTGGGCCGCGTCGCCCGGGATGGCCTTGAGGATGCCGAAGACGATGAGTGACACGCCCAGCAGCACCGGGATGGCCCAGAGGACCCGTCCCCCGATGTGCCGCAGCATCTTGCTCGGCGCCGAGCGTCAGGGCCCGCGCTGTACCTGATGGGGCACGAAATCACCGGTGGGCAGCACGATAAAGCCCGACGTCCCCCGGCGCGCACCCCAGATGTTCACCAGCTGCAACAGATAAATGATCGGCTGATCCTGCCAGATGATCTGCTGAACCTGTTTCAGGATCGGCAGGCGCTTCTCAGGATCGAACGTGCTGCGCTCGGCAGCGATCAGTTTGTCGACCTCGGGGTTCGAGTACCCGGTCCGCTGCTGCGTCGCCGGGACGTTCGTCGCGGCGGAGTCGTACATGCGGTAGAGATGGTAATCGATGTACGGGCTGCCCTTGAGAAGGCACGTGGCCGTGCCCGGCCGCGTGTCCGGATCCGACGAACTGAACGCCAGCAGGTCGGCGAACGCCATCTCCCGGATGGTCATGCGGACCCCAACGTTCGCCCAGTAGCCCTGCACCGCCTGGACCACCTGGGCGTCGCCGGCCCACCGGCCGCGGGTGAGGTTCACCGTGACATCCATCCCCGACGCGTACCCCGCGTCCGCGAGCATCTGCCGCGCCCGGTTGGGGTCGTAGCGGAACGGCGGGAAGTCGTAGCTGCCCCAGATGCCGGGGATCCCTGGGCTGTGGAGTGGCTGGGCGAAGCCCTTCATGATCCCCTTGATGATCGCGTTCTGGTCTATCGCCATATTGAGCGCCTGCCGGACGCGGACATCTGAGAACGGCGGCTTGGTATCGGCCGTCTCCAGCTCCGCGATCGTCCGGCTGGGGGTGGTACGGACGTAGAGTCCCGCCGTTTGCCTAAGAGCCGGAACATCCGCGGGGGGGAGGTTTTGGACGATGTCGGCCTCCCCCGTTTTGAGCACCACCACTCGGCCCGACCCCTCGGGGATCGGACGGTAAACGAACCGGCGCACGCGAGGCTTCGGACCCCAGTAGTCGGGATTGATCGTCGCCGAGACGTGATCGTTTGGGATCCACTCCTCGAACTTGAACGGACCCGTACCCACGGGGTGCCGCCCGAAATCCTGTCCGTACATCTTCACAGCCCCAGGGCTGACGATCTTCGCTGAGACGTCGGCCATGAGCAGAGGGAAGTCGGGGTTCGGTGGGTCGGTGGTGAAGCGCACGGTGTGGTCGTCGATCGGGGTGACGTCCTTGATGAGCAGGTAGTTCCCGCGCCGGGTGGCGGGGACGCTCTTGTCAAACATCCGGTCGACCGTCGCCTTGACCGAGTCCGCTGTGAACGGCGTCCCGTCGTGGAACTTGACGCCGGGCCGCAGCGTGAAGGTCCACATCCGCCCGTCCTGGCTCAGCTTCCACGAGGTCGCCAGCGCGGGCACGACCTGCCCCTGGTCGTTCCACGCGACCAGGCCCTCGAACATCGCATTCATGATCGCCTGGAACGGACCGGTGCCGACGGCCGGCTCCAGGCTGTTTGGCTCGGTGCCATCAACGGCCACGAAGGTCTGGTCCCGCTCGATGGCGGCCGCCGCAGCGGCGCGCGCCGGCGATCGTAGGATTGCGAACGGCACGGCCCTTGAACCGGCGGCCAGCACAGCCGCCGCCGACCGGAAGACCCCCTGCTTGAGCAACTCACGACGCCGCAGCGGCTTCATCGCTTGAGACCTCCCCGTAGTGTCTCAGGGATGCTGTTGCGTCTCTCCGGCGCCGCAGCCGCCCAGCCTTACCTGCCGGACGTGACCGATCTCGGCACGTTCTCCAAGAAAGACCGGCAGGCGCCTGTGAAGAGGGCAGTTGCTCCGACCGCGATGATACGAACCCCTTGATCAACAAGCGCCCCCGCCGCTGCGGGCGTACCGGCGACCGTTGCGACGACCTTCCCGGCTCCAAGGCCCTTGGCTATCGCGCTCCGAACCACACTGTCGACAGCAGGGAGCGATGTGTCGCCCGCCCGCACTTGAGACACCGCCAGGTCACCCGGCCCTATGAACAGACCCCGAATCCCTGGGACCCCGAGAATCTCATCCAAATTGGAGATTCCTTCCAGGTCCTCCACCAGAGGCAGCGCCCACACGACCGAATTCGCTGCGCGATAGTAGTCCAGCGGCTTCCCGGCAGTTCCGTACCTGGCGGCGCGACTCGAGCTCAATGCCCCCCGTGTTCCTTCAGGAGGAAACATGGAGGCTGCGACGATGCCTCGCGCATCGGCCGCACTCTTGATGTGAGGGAAGATCAGCCCCGCGGCTCCCGTGTCAAGATAGACGTAGGCTCCCCTGATATCCCCGTAAGGGACACGGATCAACGTGGCCATGTCCTCGCACGATGCCGCGCGAACCAGCGAGGCACAGTCGCGAATCCCGAGGGCGCCGTGTTCGGCGTCGATGAAGACGAAATCAAACCCGCAAGCTCCGGCCGTTTCTACAATGTCGGGATCTGCCCATCCGGTGACGATGCCGTACGCGACTTCGCGGTTGTTCAACCGGCGCTGCAGCCGATTATCTTTCATCGTCCATCCTCAGGTCGTTTCAAATTGAGCCAGCACGTCATCTCGGCCGCGGCGGATGTGCTGGATGATCAGAGTTTCGGCCGCGTCGGTGTCTCCCGTCTTCGCTGCCTCCAGGATTCCGCGATGCTGCTCAACAGCCGTTCGCTGCTTTCCTGTTCCTCGGAGACTTCGATATGCCAGCCGGCGAACATCGACACTGATCAAATCATGCATGCGCCGAAGCCTGGTGTTGCCGGCGCCATCGAGGACAAGACCATGAAACTGCTGATTGTACACGACCGACTCTTCGATGGCGATGCTCCGCCCTCCGCTAAACTTTTTTTCGGCCTGGGCCTGGAGCAGCTCAAGCGCCCTCAACATGCTCGCATCATGGCGCTCAGCGACCTTCCGGATGGCTAATCGTTCGAGGTATTCACGGAGGTCGTAGAGCTCGACGACATCGCTTCGCAGCAGCCTGCGGACTTCGGGAGTCCGATGAGAGTCGGCGACGATGAAGCCTTCCGCTTCGAGCCGCCTCAGCGCTTCACGAATCGGGGTCTTGCTGACCCCCAGCTGCGCCGCCAATTCATCTTCCTGGATCTTCGACCCTTCCGCCAACCGGTTTGTGGCAATCGCCTCGATCAGGCGAACATAGACCTGTTCGCCAAGGCGGCGTGATAGAACGGGTTCAAGAAACGCCGGCGCCGGCTTCATACGTTCGTGCGCCTCCTTCTGAGACGATACGTGCCACGCTGGGGCCGTTCTAAAATCTCCTTTTATCGAGCCAGCAGGAATCTCAATCCCGAACGGTGTAACAGATATTAGATATTCTTTATTCATGATACCGGGTCCTTTCCGATGGAGGTCTCTTCGTCTATGCGCCTCGGCGAGATCAGTTGGACTCAAGCCAAGACGGCGTTTGATCAGGGAGCGTCCGCGATTATTCCGCTCGGCTCAATTGAGGAACATGGGCCGCATGTTCCCATGGGAGACTACGTCGTCATCGATGAGATCGCGCAACGGGCCGCGGAGGCGAGTGGGGATCTCGTCGTGCCGACGATGCCCTTCGGCTACTCCGAGTACTTCCGGCAATACCCCGGAACGATTACCCTGCGGCCCGAGACCCTGACCAATGTGGTCGATGACACCATCGATTGCCTGATTCAACACAAAGCCCGCCGGATCGCGATCTTCAACGGCCACGCCGGAAACAGCCCCATCTTGGAGCTCCTGACCCGCCGCGTTCGCCGCCGGATCGGTCTCTTGATTCCAATCGTCTCGCCCCTTCAAGTCATTCAGACCCCGGCGTTGATTGCCCGAGTCTACGGAGACGGGGTTCAGCTCGGGCATGGGGGCGAGCCCATGGGGTCGATCATGATGGCGCTTCGGCCGGGTTCGGTCCACATGGAGCGCGCTGCAGACTTCGGACGCAAGCAGGTCTTGGGACTGCCCACCGATGGGTTGGGCGCGATCGTGTTTCGACAGGCGCGGGTATTTCTTCCATTGGACATGCAAGACGTCACTCCGGAAAGCGGAAGCCTGAGCGACCCTTCGCTGGCGAGCCCCGAACGCGGCCGGGCCCTGCTGGATTTCGCGGTCGAGTACTGCGCTGAATTCATGCGGTGGTTCCGCACAGCGGATCCGTGGCGGGAGGCCGACACGGAGGCCGCACCCAAAGGGAGATGATCCGATGGCGTCCACGCACGATAGGGACGGAAGGGAGCACTTAGGATTCCGTGGATTTCGGACCGTGGAGAGACCATCCGCTGATCTGGTGCGCCGCCTGGCCGCCTACGCTCCGCCTGATCTGTCCGACGCCATGAACGGCGGGTATACGCTCGACCCCGGCATCGGGCCTCTGTACCCCTTTCATGGACGAATCGCGGGACCCGCCGTCACGGTCGCCGTTCCCCGGGGGGCCTTCAATGTCATCAAATTCGGCATGCAACAAACGCACGAAGGCGACGTGATGGTGATCAACGCATGGGGACTGAACACGTTCGCGGTGTGGGGCGGTAACGTGAGCAGGGGCATGAAGCGCCGCGGCGTGGCGGGGGTCATTATCGATGGCGCCGCGCGAGATCCCGAAGAGGCGGAGTCGATCGAGTTTCCAGTATTCGCGCGGTCCCAGGCGACGGCCACGCCGCCGCTCGAGGGGCCGGGGGAAGTCAACGTTCCTGTGGCCTGTGGTAATGTCGTCATCCATCCGGGCGACATCATTGTGGCCGATGCCAATGGAATCGTGTCGATCCCGCCCGCAGCGGCGGAGTGGGTTCTGCGGCAGGTGGCAGATCTGAAACAACGCCACGCCCGAATTCAGCCTGTCCTGGAGCGCGGCGAGGTGACGAGCATCGACACCATCACCGAAGCGCTCGTCAAGCAGGGGTTTGTGATCGACGGACGGTCAAGCGTCTGAGACATCGGCCAGAGGGTCGATCCGATGGCCAAACCACTCGCGATGATTCGCTCAGGGGGGGTGTCTATGAAGCGGATTTGGACCGTCGCATTGGCAGTGTTGCTTGCCGTGCCCGTGTCGTTCACGATGGCGGTTGCCGCGCCACAACCTGGCGGCACATTAGTCTATGCTCTTCGGGATGAACCCGATCGCCTCGATCCCAACCTGTCCGGGCTTCGTCCCTCTCAGATCGTCTTCTTCCAAATCTTCGATCCGCTCATCGTTAGAGACAAGACCGACAAGAAGTTCAAGCCGTGGTTGGCGACAAGCTGGACGGTCTCACCCGACGGGACGGTCTATACGTTCAAACTCCGGCAGGGCGTGAAGTTTCACGATGGCACTCCCTTCGACGCCGCCGCGGTCAAATTCAACTTCGACCGGACGCACAATCCCAGCCTGGCCAGCCGTTGCGGCGGGTGCGCCGTGGGCTTCTATGACCACGCCCAAGTCGTTGATCCTTCGACGGTGAAGATCTACCTCAAGCGCTCCTGGGCGCCGTTCCTCGATGCGGCAAGCCTGTACTACAGGATGGTGTCTCCCGCTGGCGTGAAGCAGTACGGCGATCAGGACTTCGGCCGTCATCCCGTGGGATCCGGCCCGTTCAAGTTCGTCGAGTGGATCCCCAATGACCATATTACGCTTGAGCGATATGGGGACTATCAGTGGCCGGCGCCGATTCTGCGCCACTCCGGACCAGCCTATGTCGAGCGTGTGATCATCCGCATGCTGCCCGAGGACAGCACGCGGGTCGCCGCTTTGGAGAACGGCGAGGTGCAGGTGATCGACAATGCGCCGGCTCAGGATTTTGACCGGCTGACCAAGGACTCGCGGTTCAAAGCGCTCGTCGGATTCGTGCCGGGGGTGCCGTTTGACTTCGCCATCAACGTGACGAAACCGCCGACAGACGAACTGGCTGTGCGGCAGGCGTTGAGTTACGGGCTTGACCGCCCCACCATTGTGAAGACCGTCTTCGGTCCATTTGCGAAAGTCGGGGCGTTCCTCCCCGCCTATGGCTTGCTCACCCCGTATACGTACGGCTACGATAAGAGCGCGGACGTGTACCGGTTCGATCCGGCCAAAGCACGGACGTTGCTGGACGACGCCGGCTGGAAAGTGGGTCCCGACGGGATCCGCCAAAAGGCGGGAAAGCGTCTCATCATCCCGGTCGGCTCCTGGGAGCACGGCGTTCCAGAGGTGATGCAGGCGCAGCTCAAGCAAATCGGGATTGACCTTCGGCTCTTCATCGCTACGGGCACCGCCATTCAGACGGTCAACGAGAATCAGAGGAAGGCTGTGACGTTGATGTCGCCCCTGCCGGCTCCCCGCAGCGATCCCGACATTGTCAGCGCCTTTCTCCATTCGCGGAACGTCGGAGGAGGAGGGTTCAACTTTTCCTTCGTATCGGATCCTGCGCTTGATCGTCTGCTTGATGCCCAGGCGGTCGAAGTCAACGAGGTGAAGCGCGCGCAAATCCTCTCCGAGGCGCAGCACATGGTCATGGAGAAGGCCTATATGGTGGCCGTCTATAATTGGGACAATATTTCGCTGAAGTCGTCGAAGGTCAATGATCTCGAGTTTGACAGCATCGGGTTCTTTCCGTGGCTCCACGACGCCTGGCTCAGCCCATAAGGAGATCGGGACATGGAGCTGACATCAGCCGCGCTGCATCGGGGCCTGGCCGGTGACTGGCGGGAGCGGCTGCGTGAGTGGCCGCTCCCGCTTCCCCGGTTCGAATTGGAATTGAATAAAACGGCGCTGCTCATCGTGGATATGCAGTACGGATCGGTCGATCCTGAGCACGGTGTTGGTCCGTATTTGCGTTCACACCATCCGGCGGTCGCAGAGTACTATTACGGGCAAGTCACCCAACGCGTCGTCCCGAACATTCAGCGGCTGTTGGCCTTTTTCCGCCGGGCGGCCCGCCCGGTCGTCTATCTGACGATCGGATTTTCTCGTCCGGATCGGCTCGATGGCCTCGGCCTTCTTCGTCAAATCGACGACGATTTGGCAGGGCTGACGGCGAAGGGACCGCTGGTTCGTCGAGGCAGCCGGGCGAACGCTGTTGTTGAGCCGATTGCTCCGCTGGAAGGCGAATTGCTCATCAACAAAACATCCATGGGGGCGTTCAACTCCACGGCCATCGATCAGGTGTTCCGCAATCTGGACGTCACCGGCATCGTCGTCACCGGGGTGTCCACAGAATGTTGTGTGACCACAACAGCGCGCGATGCCGGAGACCGAGGGTATCACGTTCTCCTCATTGAGGACGCCTGCACTGCCGTCACGCCCTACCTGCAGGAAAGCAGCCTCGTCACGTTTGCGGCCATGTTCGGGCGGGTCGCCACGACGGAAGAAGCGCTCAAAGAATTCGCGCGAGGAGCTGATATTCGTCCCGTGCCGAGGTGATCGGTGCTTCGTTTTCTTCTCCCTCGGGTGGCTCAATCTCTCCTGGTCGTGTTTGGCGTCCTGATCATCGTGTTCCTGATGCTGCATCTGGTGCCCGGGGATCCCGCCCAGGTGCTCTTTGGGGATGCCCCCGTTCCCAAGGAGCAGGTGGAAGCCGTGAGGCATGCTCTGGGTCTCGATCTCCCGCTGCATGTCCAGCTCGAGCGCTACGTGCGCCGCACGCTCGCCGGAGATCTCGGACGGTCCCTCAAAACAAACCGCCCCGTGGCAGGAGACTTGGCCCGAGCCATTCCCCTTACTGCCGAACTGGCGGTCGCAGCCATGTTGCTGGCCATCGCGGGGGGAGTTGTCTTCGGCATTACGTCTGCGACCTCTCACAATACGTGGCTGGATAGCGGCGTTTCCACTGTGGCGCTGTTGGGGATTTCGTTCCCGACGTTTTGGACGGGGCTCCTGTTGATTTGGATCTTCAGCATCAAGCTCGAGTGGTTTCCCATTACGGGGCAACACTCTCTGCGTCATTTGGTCTTACCGGCCATTACGCTGGGATGGTACGCCGGCGCGATCATCGCGCGATTGGTCAGAAGCGGGATGCTGGAGGTGCTCCGGCAAGACTACGTTCGGACGGCACGGGCCAAAGGCGTCACGGAACCCAGAGTGCTTGTGTGGCACGCCCTGCGCAATGCCTTGATCCCGGTGATCACTGTGGCCGGCATTCAATTCGGGACACTGCTCGGCGGCACGGTGGTCGTTGAGACCGTGTTTGCGAGGGACGGTGTGGGACGCATGCTGGTCCTTGCCATACTGCAAAAAGATTTTCCGTCCGTGCAGGGGGCCGTTCTCATTCTCGCTCTGGCGTACACCTTCAGCAATCTCATCGCCGATCTGTCGTACGGTTTCATCGACCCGCGGATCCACTACACGTAACACGAGCTGTGGCCCTCGTTCAATCGCACCTCAGTCCAAATCGGCCCCGGGAGCGGCGGGCCATCGCCCTGCTGGGCCGGCTGAGTCCAGGAGCGCTTGCCGGCCTCGTGGTCTTCCTCGTTCTCTGCGTCCCGTTGATCGCACCGACCTGGTTGGCGCCGTACGATCCGACAGCGGTCTCCCCAAACGAGATCTTCCAGCCGCCGTCGTTCCACCATTGGCTGGGAACGGACCAGTTCGGGCGGGACATGCTCAGCCGGTTAATCTCCGGCACGCACGTGTCGATGAGCCTCGGCGTAGTCTCCGTCTCGTTATCTGTTCTGATCAGCCTGCCGCTGGGCATTGCGTCTGGTTATTATCGAGGCGCGCTGGACTCGGTGTTGATGCGCCTCATGGACGTCGTCATGGCGTTTCCGGGCATTCTGCTGGCGTTGATCATCATTTCCATCCTGGGCCCCGGCCTCGCCAACGCCATGATCGCCGTCGGCATTGGGGAGGCGCCGGCCTACACGCGGGTGGTCCGCTCTGCAGCGCTTGGAGTCCGGGAGCAGTCTTACATCGAAGCCGCGCGCGCCATTGGCGCTCACGATACCCGTATCCTCTGGCGTTACGTCCTTCCCAACATTATTCAGCCGCTCATTGTGATTTCGAGCGTGGGGTTTGCGGTCGCGATCGTGATCGGATCATCACTCGGCTTCCTTGGCCTCGGCGCCCAGCCGCCAACCGCAGAGTGGGGGACCATGGTCAGTGAAGGTCGGACGTACCTGCGCTCCCAATGGTGGATCTCGGCATTCCCGGGCGCCACCATCGGCGTATCGGTTCTGGCGCTCAATATTCTCGGCGATGCGCTGCGCGACGTCTTGGATCCGCGCCTGAGGCGGAGCGTGTAGCCGCCGCTCGACATCGTGGTCGGTACGTTCGTGCAGCCGGAGAAGAAGGAGGCGAATTGATGCGGCGACTCTTGCTTCTGTTCGTCCTGTTGGTCGTCTTGGGTCTTCCTGGGCTCGGGTTCACCGCGGCGCCGCCGCGGCAGGGCGGGGCGCTGGTCTACGCGCTCGACGGAAGTCCGGACCGGCTCGATCCAAACCTGTCCGGGCTCCGGCCCGCCCAGATCGTGTTCTTCCAGATCTTCGACCCCCTCGTGGTGCGCGATCCGAAGGACAACACCATCAAGCCGTGGCTGGCGACGTCGTGGACGGTCTCGCCGGACGGCAAGACCTACACGTTCCGCCTGCGGACCGGCGTCCGGTTTCATGACGGCACGGCGTTCGATGCGGCCGCGGTCAAGTTTAACTTCGACCGCACCCACAATCCGGCGCTCGGCGCCCGGTGCGGCGGCTGTGCCGTCGGGTTTTACGAGTCCGCCGATGTCGTGAGTCCCACGACGGTGCGGATCCACCTGAAGTCGCCCTGGGCGCCGTTTCTCGACGCCGCGAGCCTCTTCTACCGAATGACGTCGCCGGCCGGCGTCCGCAAGGTCGGCGATCAGGACTTCGGCCGCTACCCGGTCGGGACGGGACCGTTCCGGTTCGTCGAGTGGGCGCCCAACGATCACGTGACCCTCGACCGCAACCCGGACTACAACTGGGCCCCGTCGTTGTTCACGCACCAGGGGCCCGCCTACATCGACCGCGTGACCTTCCGCATCATCCGCGAGCCGTCGACCCGCGTGGGCGCGCTGCAGAGTGGCGAGCTGCAGGTGACCACCGCGGTGTCGCCGCAGGACTTTCAGCGGCTGGCCCGCGATCCGCGGTTCAGGCCCATCGTCGGCCTCGCGCCGGGATCGCCGTACAACTGGGCGATCAACGTGACGAAGGCGCCGACCGACGATCTGGCCGTCCGCCAGGCGATGGAGTGGGGCATCAACCGGGATCTCATCGCGCGGGTGGTCTATGGGCCGTTTCAATCGTACGGCGCCTATCGCCCCGCGTACACGCTGCTGAGCCCCGTGACGTGGGGCTACGACAAGGGCTCGGAGCTCTATCGCTACAATCCCGCGAAGGCCAGGGAAGTGTTGGACGCGGCGGGCTGGAAGGTCGGCCCGGACGGCGTGCGGGCGAAGGGCGGCCAGCGGCTCGTGATCGTGTTCAACGCCTGGGAGCACGGCATCCCGGAGCTGGTGCAGTCCGAGCTCCGCAACATCGGGATGGACGTCAAGATCGGCATCTACGACGCCCTGACCGTGAACGAAGATCAGCGCAAGGGCGAGTCCCATCTCTCCCCGCTGCCGGGCGCGCGCACAGACCCCGACGTCCTCTCGGCGTTCCTGCATTCGCGCAACGCCGGGGGCGGCGGGTTTAACTTCTCCTTCATCAAGGACCCGGCGCTGGATCGGCTATTCGACGAGGGCGCGACCGAGGTCAACACCGCGAAGCGCAGGCAGATCTATGCGGAAGCCGAGCGCTACGCGATGGAGAAGGCCTACATGCTGCCGATTACGACGCGGGACAACGTCTCGCTCGAATCGGCCAAGGTCCAAGGCCTGCGGTTCGACGCGACGGGGTTCTTCCCGTGGCTCTACGACACGTGGCTGGCGCCGTGAGCCCGGCGCCGGCCGCGGCCGGCGGGTCGGGCTAGCCGGGTCCGCATGGCGCCATTCATCAGCTACCGGCTGCTCCACAGCGCGATCGTGGTCACAGGCGTGCTCGTGCTGGTGTCGCTGATGATCCATCTCGTCCCCGGCGATCCGGCGCAGCTCATGGTGGGCGACGCGCCGGTGTCGGCGGCGCAACTCCGGCTGATTCGGCACAGCCTCGGCCTCGACCGGCCGCTTTACCAGCAACTCGCGGACGACGCCCGGCGGTTCGCGGCGGGCGATCTGGGCCGGTCGCTGCGCTCCGGCCGGCCGATCATCGATGACCTTCGCGCCGCCCTCCCCTCGACGCTGTCGCTGGCGCTCGCCGCGATGGCGTTCGGGTTGCTCGTCGGCATGCCGGCCGGGGTGCTCGCGTCCGTGCGCCGCGGCGGCTGGATCGACACGGCCGTGACCGCGTTCGCCGTCGTCGGCATCTCGCTGCCGTCGTTCTGGACGGGGATTCTGCTGATCGTCGTCTTCGCGATTCAGCTCGGTTGGTTTCCGACGAGCGGGCAGGCGGGTCTGCGGGCGCTGGTGCTTCCCGCGCTGACGCTCGGATGGTACCCGGCGGGGGCGCTCGCACGGGTCCTGCGCAGCTCGATGCTCGAAGTGCTGCGGAAGGACTACGTCGGCGTGGCGCGCGCGAAGGGGCTGCGGGAGAGGGTCGTCGTCGCGCGCCACGCCCTTCGCAACGCGCTGCTGCCGACGGTCACGCTCGGATCGGTACAGTTCGGGACGCTGCTCAGCGGCGCGATCGTCACCGAGACCGTCTTTGCGCGCGACGGCATCGGACGGCTGGTGGTGGACGGCATCCTTCAGCGGGATTTCCCGGTCGTGCAGGGCGTGGTGCTTTTGATCGCGGTGATCTACACGCTGGTGAATCTGATCACGGACGTCATGTACGCCTGGCTCGACCCACGGATTCGATTCTCGTGACGGGCGCCGCACGCCCGCCGCTCCGGCAAATCACGGTATGGCGATAGCCGCCACGGCCGCCCGGCGGCCGCGCTCCCGCGATGCCGCCCGGTGGCGCCGGTTCGTGTGGCGCTCCAACGGCGCGAGCCGCGCGGCGTTCGTGTTTCTTGGTCTGATCGTCGCGATGGCGGTCGCGCCCGGGCTGGCGGCCCGATACGACCCGGTCGAGATGAGCCCCGATGCGGTGCTCGCGCTTCCGAGCGCCGCGCACCCGTTCGGGACCGACGAGTTCGGCCGCGACATTGCCAGCCGCGTTGTGTATGGGGCCCGCACCTCGCTCGGCTACGCCGTCCTGGCGACCGCGATCAGCACCGCGGCGGGCACGGTCATCGGTGTGACCACGGCCTACTATTCGGGCGCGTTCGACACCCTCGTGATGCGCGCCGTCGACGTGCTGATGGCCTTTCCGGGCATTCTGCTCGCGCTGATTGTCGTGACGCTGCTCGGACCGGGGCTGACCCATGCGATGGTGGCGGTCGGCATCGGCCAGACTCCCGGGGTGGGGCGTGTGGTCCGGAGCGCGACGCTCGGCGCGAAGGGCAACCTTTATATCGAAGCGTCACGCGCTGCCGGCGGATCCGGTGCGTGGATCATGCGGCGGCATCTGCTGCCGAACATCCGGCACATCATTCTCGTTCTGGCCACCCTGGGATACGGCACCGCCATCCTGGCGGGCGCGTCGCTGAGCTTCCTCGGGCTCGGCGCGCAGCCGCCGACGCCCGAATGGGGCAGCATGCTCGAGACGGCGCGGGGGTATCTGCAGAGCAACTGGTGGGTCGGCGTGCTGCCGGGCGTCGTGCTGGGTGCCACGCTGCTGTGTGTAAACGTCGTCGGCGACCAACTGCGGGACATTCTCGATCCGAGCCTCAGGCTCGACTAGGAGCGAAACGATGCGCGGGGGAGCCATTGCGTGTCCGGAGCCGCTGGCCGCGGAGACCGGTGAGCGGATCTTTGCCCAGGGCGGGACCGCCCTCGAAGCGGCGGTCGCCGCGGCGGCAGTGCAGGGGGTAACCAATCCCCTCGGCTGCGGCCTCGGAGGCATGGCGCACATCATGGTCGTGCGCCGCGGCTGGCGCGCGCCGCGATTTCTCAACGCCTCAGTCGCGGTCGGATCGCGGGCCGAGCCGGGCATCTTCGAAGACGCATTCATGGGGCGCAGCGAGCGCGCGGGCCGCTACCTGATCGACGGCGACCGCAATCAATTGGGCTACGAGTCGATCATGACGCCCGGGTTCGTGCGCGGCATGGACGCGTTGCTCGGCATGGGGGAGGGCCGCCTGCGCTGGCCCGTGCTGTTGGAGCCGGCGGCCGGCGCGGCCACGGACGGATTCCCGGTTTACCCGTATCTCGAAGCCTACTACACGTTTGAGGGCGGAGACCGCCCGGGGTATCCGGACGTCTTCAGGAAGCTCACCCAGGACGCCGCGGCCCGGACCCGCTATCTGCCGGGCGGCCGGCCGATGCGGACCGGCGAGGTCATGCGGCAGCCCGAGTACGGCCGGACGCTTGAGCGGGTGGCCCGCGGAGGGCCGGACGAGTTCTACCGCGGTGCCGTCGCCGGCGAGATGGCCGCCGACTTCGCCGCGCGGCGGGCGCTGGTGACGAGCGCGGATCTCGAGACGTACCAGGTGCAGGTCGCGGAGCCGGTGCAGGGCAGCTTCCGCGGCCTCACAGTGTACTCCAGCCCGCCGCCGGCACACGGAGCGGTGCTCCTGACGATGCTGAACCTGGCTGACGAGATGGATCTCGGCCGGCTTGCCTGGAACAGCCCGGATTACGTGGAAGCGGTTGCCTGGGCGACCCGGACGGCCTTCGCCGACTGCATGCCCTACCTGTCGGACCCAGCCTTCGTGACCGTGCCGGTCGAGTGGCTGACGTCCAAGGAGCGTGTCCGGGGCGCCGTGAGGGAGTTCGTGCTGGAGACCGGGCACGGCGGCGGGATCCCGGCCGACGGGCATACGACTCACGTGTCGGCGCTCGATACCGACGGCGACGTCGTCAGCATCACGCACTCCATCGGCTCGATCGCCGGGGCCGGCGTCATGACGCCCGGACTTGGGTTCCTCCACAACAACTTCATGGGTCACTTCAATCCGCTGCGCGGGTATCACAACTCCATCGCGGCCGGGAAACGCATGGGCGGGGGATGCCCGACCATCGTCTACCGGGACGGTGCCCCGTGGATCGCGATCGGATCATCCGGTGGAAGCCGGCTCATCAGCGCGGTGTTCCAAACGCTCCTGAACGTGGTGCTCTTCCAGATGCCGCTCGCAGCGGCCCTCGCTGCGCCGCGCATCCACAGCGAGTCGGGACGCAGGATCTACGTGGAGCCGGGGCTCGCGGCCACGGTCGCGGCGCCGCTTCGCCGCCGCGGGTACGAGATCGAAGCGACCATCTATATGGGCTGCAATCAGGCGGTCGAGTTCACGCCGGCCGGGCCGGCCGCGGCCTCGGATCCGCGCGGCGGGGCCGGGATCGGCCTGTGGCCCCGCGAGCGCGGGCGGCAGGGCAAGGCGTGACGCCAGGCTATCCTTATTCGCGGCGATTTTCCAGCCGTGGAGCTGCCTTACTGGTTAATGTTTGACGTTTAACGTGTAACGTTATACAATTTGATCGTGATCAAGTCCTTTCGATCGAAGGAGGCAGAACAGCTCCATGCGAGGCAGCAGGTCAAGCGGTTTCGCGGGTTCGAGCGGGTGGCGCAACGAAAGCTTCGACAATTGGATACTGCCTCAGAGCTACGCGACCTTGCGGCACCCCCAGGCAATCGATTGGAAGCGCTCAAAGGTGACCGAGAAGGACAGCACAGCATTCGCATCAACGATCAGTGGCGCATCTGCTTTGTATGGCGTGGTGGAGATGCCTACGACGTTGAGATTGTGGATTACCATTAGGAGGACGTATGGCCAAGTCTAGAAGGCTGCCACCGATTCACCCTGGCGAAATCCTTCGAGAGGATTTCATGGTGCCACTCGGCATCACTATGAACAAGCTGGCTCTTGATCTCCGTGTTCCTGTTACGCGCATCGCGGAGATCGTGCACGAGCGTCGAGGCATTACTCCAGACACGGCCTTGCGTCTTGGGCGTTACTTTAATACCAGTGCACGTTTTTGGCTGAACGCGCAAGCGGCCTACGACCTTGAGGTTGCGCAAGGCGAGCTCGAGAGTGCCATCGAACGTGAGGTGCGGCCCCGAGCGAGTCTTGCGCAAAGTTCGAAAGCCGCAGCGAAGGCCTGATGCCGGTTGCCCACGACGGGTGCCGGGCATCATAGCTTTGGAGGGCAAATCTCTGCTCTCAGCAATAGACTGATGGTTACGGTGTCCGCTTTTAGGCTTCGAGCAGGGCTGCGCGAACTTAAGACCGTGAGCGAGATTTGGTCCTTCCTGCGCCGGTCGCTGTTAGACGGAGCGTCCGGTCTCGACGTTGTGGTTCGCTTGTCGATGAAACGCCACGGCGATATCGCTGCCGGCATTGCTCCGAGGGATCGCTGGAAGGCCCGACTGAAGCCCACCTAAACTGATGTCATCTTGGACACCGAGCGGGGGCCGGATTGCCTGGCCGACCGGCTTCTCGGGCGAGATCCGGATTCTCGGATTAGCAGGGAATAGCAAAATGCCTATGAGCGGGTGCTCAGGGGCTGGAGCAGGTCGTGCGGAACGCCTTGCGCTGCAAGGTTTTGCCTATGGAGCGGGAAAGGGGACTCGAACCCCCGACCCTCTGCTTGGGAAGCAGATGCTCTACCAACTGAGCTATTCCCGCTCGCCCCAGCCTACAGTAAAACACTACTACACCGAACATTATAGTTCCTGG
>Ga0209577_10002511_pt1 | contig 17641 bp, 18 predicted proteins | sample GraSoiAngelo_109_FD_185874 | JGI IMG/M metagenome (GOLD analysis project Ga0209577, IMG submission 185874) | Grasslands soil microbial communities from the Angelo Coastal Reserve, California, USA - 14_0903_12_20cm (SPAdes) (version 2) | ecosystem: Environmental > Terrestrial > Soil > Grasslands...
TGGAAATCGACAACGTCTGGGGCTCCATTGAAGTGGTGGGAACCAATTCCGACCAAGTGCAACTCACCGTCAATAAATCCACCCGCGCGGAATCCAAAGCCAAGCTCGAACAAGCTCGCAAAGAAGTCACCCTCGACATCACCGAACAAGATGGCTTGCTGAAGCTCTACTCGAACGGCCCTTTCCGCTGCCATTGTGACGACGGGTGCGGCCACCGCGAATTCGACGGCTACCTTGTCAAAATGGATTTCCGACTCCAGGTTCCTCGCGACATCGACATCCAGGTCAAAACCGTGAATGAGGGCCGTGTTTCCGTCCGCGACATCAACGGCCATTTTCTCGTGCGCAACGTCAACGGTGACGTGGAAATGAACAGCATCGCCGGTTCGGGGACCGCGCATACCGTCAATGGCCCCGTCAAAGTTTCGTTTCGCCAGAATCCCCGTGAGAACTCAGAATTCCGCACGGTCAACGGCGACGTGGAGCTGCGTTTCACCCCAGGCTTGGCCGCCGATTTTCGCTTCAAGAATTTCAATGGAAGTATCTACAGTGATTTTCCCGTCACGGCGTTGCCGGTGCGCGCGATTCAGGAAGAGCATCATGGCGCGAAGGTCGTCTTTCACGCGGATCGCTATACCGGTGTGCGCGTCAGTTCCGGCGGGCCGGAAATCAAAGTGGAAAATTTGAATGGAGACATTCGCATTCTCGAAAACCATGAATAACCAAACCCAGCATTTCTCATCGCTTTTTGTTGCAATCCCGCTGCTGTGCGCGGCGCTTGCCGCCGCTCCAGTGCATGCCCAGATCCAGACTCAATCAGGCGCCGATCGCCTCTCCGTTGCACTCAGCGACCCCTCGCGGCCCGCCTTGGTAAAAGCCAGCCTGGTCAACGGGGGCATCACCGTGAAGGCGTATGACGGCAAGGAGGTCGTCGTCGAAGCTCGCGCGCGCAATCGTGAATCCGGTCACTCCGACTCCAACATGAAGCGCATCATCGTTTCGTCTACCGGTCTGTCTGTGGAAGAAGAAAGCAACGAAGTGCGCATCAGCACCGATTCCTTTGCGCGCCCCATCGATCTCATGATTTCGGTTCCTGTTCACACGTCTCTGAAGCTGAGCACCGTGAACAGCGGCGACCTCGTGGTCACCGGCGTGGACGGCGAATTGGACGTCAACGACGTAAACGGCTCCGTCACGCTCGACAACGTCTCCGGCTGCGCCGTCGCCCATGCTTTGAACGGCCGCCTCCTGGCTACTTTTACTCGCGTGAATCAGAAGCCCATGGCCTTCAGTTCCTTGAACGGCGACATTGATGTGACCTTTCCGGCCGATCTGAAAGCCAATCTCAGCATGAAGTCCGATCGCGGCGAGATCCTCACCGATTTCGACGTCCAGATTCAGGCTTCGGTACCCCAACAAACCGTTGAAGATGGACGCGGTCATGGTGGGAGGTACCTCGTCAGGATCGACAAGGCCGTCCACGGGACCATCAACGGCGGCGGTCCAGAATATCAATTCACGAATTTCAACGGCGGCATCTACATTCGCAAAGCCGGCGCGCCGCGCTGAAAGCGGATGCGGTGCTCCATGACCGCCTGGGGATGTGGCAGGCGCGACGGCGCGGGCCTGCTCTTCATTTCTTCACGAAGAGCACGCAATAATCATTTTCAGCCCAATCGTTCAACACTCTTTCCATTTTTAAGCCGGCTGCGGTTAACTCCTCAATTACAATTTTTTGCGGAATGCCGTGCCCGCCGCGGTTGGCGGGAACCCCTTCCACGGGATCCAAGCCAGAGCGCGGGGGAAAATCAATAATCGCCACCCGCCCTCCCGGCTTCAGCGACCGCACGATGTTTGCGTCGAACTCGGTCGGTTTCGTCAGGTGGTGGTATACATGCCGCAAAAAAATCGCATGGCAGCAAGCCGTCGGCAAATGGGTATCCGCCTCTTTGCTTTCCACCACGGCCACGTTCTGCAGCTTGCGCTTTGCAACCTCGGCTCGTAGTTCCTCAAGTTTCTTCGTGTCAATCTCGGTCGCATACACTTTTCCCGTTGCGCCCACAGGTTCTGCCGATGCAAACGAATAGCTTCCGTCCCCCGCTCCGATGTCCGCCACGACCGTTCCCGGCTTCCATTCCATCAGCGCCGCCAGCCGCCTGATCTCGTCGGCGGCATTCGCCGCCGCCCGCACAGCAAACATTGCCGTCGCGGCGCACGCCAGGAACAGGAACCACGGACGTTTCCAGTGTGTCCGCTTCATCGGTCTTGTCTTGCCCCGTATCGATCTGATGATTGGCAGGGTCCTCATTTTTTTCACTGGCTCCACTTTGTAGGGGTGCGGACCCAGCGGTGCGGGCGGAGTTGAGCGTGGAGGTCGGCGGGCAGCGGACCTTTGTCGCTGGCGGCAAGGTTGGATTCGACGTTCTTGCGTTTGCGCATGCCGGGAATGGTGGTGTGCACATGGGGATTGTTGAAAATGAAGCGCAGAGCCATTTCGGCCATGGTCATACCGTCGCGCAAGAGCGGCTTGAGGGCCTCGGCGCGGGCAACGCTAGCTTTGAGGTTTTCTGGAACGAAGTAGGTGCTGCGCCAGTCGTTCTTGGGCCAAGCGCTATTCAGCGTGAGCGTGCCGGTGAGCGAGCCTTCATCAAACGGCACGCGAGCAATTACTGCGACATCTTTTTCGCGGCACACGGGAAAGAGCTCATCCTCCGGATTCTGGTCGAAGATGTTGTAAATAACCTGAACGGCGTCGATGTGGCCCGTGCGCACGGCGCGAATGCCGTTCGCCGGCTCCCAGCGGTTGAGGCTGAGGCCCACGGCGCGGGTCTTGCCGCGGCGGCGCAGGTTTTCGATGGCGGGCAAGATGCGCTCGTCGTCAAGCCATCCGTCTTCCCAGGTGTGAAGCTGGATGAGATCCAAAGTCTCGATTCCAAGATTCTTAAGGCTCTTGTCCGCGTACTCGAACAGGTAGTCGGGCGGGTAGCTGTCGTCGAGAGAATATTCGGGCCGGGAGGGCCAGCAGCGGTTTTTCGGAGGAACTTTTGTGGCCACGTAAAGTTTCTTGTCGGGTCCGCCGGCAGCGGAGTTGTTCTGGTTGGCGCGAAGAGTTTTCCCGAGAAGCTGCTCGCTGTGGCCGTCGCCGTAGGCCCAAGCCGTGTCGAAAAAGTTGCAGCCGAGATCCACTGCGCGCTGGAGCGAATCCAGAGATTCCTTGTCGTCGGAACCGGTCCAGCCTCCCATGCCCCACATGCCATAGCCAATTTCGCTGACATTCCATCCGGTGCGGCCAAAACGGCGGTAGCGCATGAAGTAGTCTCCCTACGTCGAACCGACATTATACTTGGAGGCACGGAGCGAACGGCCCAAACGAAAATACATTTCAGGCGGTTTGCTTCAGGGCGCGTTCGACAAGTGTGAGGCAGCGCTCGGCCTGCTCGCGCAACAATTCTTCTTCCTCGTTTCGTTCACGCTGCATACTGTGGAGTTCATCGGCAATGGCCAGCGCAGCCAGCACCGCGAGCTTCTGCGTGTCCACAATTCCAGTAGCCTCGGCGATCGCATGCATTTTTTCGTCAACGAACTTTGCGAGCTTCTGGACATACCTTTCTTCCAGCTCTCCCCCGATGGAGTAGACCTGGCCGAAGATTTGCACTTTTACCGGCGCGCTCATGGCCGGAATTGTAGCGCAGAGCGAGGCTGGGTAGGATTTTTCTTGCGAGCGCTGATCCGCTGCCTGCCACGCTCATGAAAAAAAAACAGATTCCTCGCTCGGCTCGAAGTGACCCTGGTGAAAGCGAAGGCAAGGAGCGTTTAGTTCTTGCGGAGCTGAGCGCCGTGGCGGTGCTCCAGTATAGAGGTGATATTTCCGACGAAGTGATTGATCTGGCCTTCGGTCAACGTGGCTTCGCGGCTCTGGAAAGTGACTCGAACAAGCAAAGAATATTTTCCGGCAGGAACGTTTTTGCCGCGGAACAGATCGATGGCTGCAATGGAAGTGATTTCCGGAATGCCAAGCGAGCGGATCGATTCGGAAATTTGTGCAAAAGTGATTCCGTCCGCAAGCAAAAGAGAAAAATCCCGCTCTACACCTGGGAAACGCGGAAGGGGCCGATAGCGGCGAGCGGTTTTCGCCGCTTGCATCGCGACATAAAAGGGCTGGAGTTCAAGCTCGGCGAGAAACACCTCCTGGCGCAACTTCAAGCGGTCGGCGACACGGCGCGCCAGCTGGCCTGCGGCGCCAAGTTCAGAGTTGTGGAGCAGGATTTTCCCGCGTTTGGCAGCGTGCAGCCATTCCGGGCCGCCATCACGCCATGCGAATGCGCCGGGTTCGCGCCCGTCGGCCAACTGACCAATTTGGTCGAGGCTTCCTTTCAGGTCGGCGAAGGAAAATCCCCGCGCGGAGTCGTACAGACCCTTTTCCCGGGCTTCGCCCGTTGCACCGATTGTGAGGACGCTTGTTTCGACAGATTGATTTCCTTCCAGGCGATAGTTGCGGCCGATTTCGAACAGGCGTGCGTGGCCCTGGCCATGGTTGACGTTCCATTCGAGCGCCGCAGCCATGGTGGCGATTCCAGTGGACTTGAGCACACTGGCTTCTTCCGAAAGCGGATTTGACAACCGCGCCGGGGAGACATTTGCCGGACGGAACAACGCGTCTCGCTCCTCCGCGACCTGCGGAATAGTCACGATTTCGCGATAGCCCAGCCCGATGAGGCGTTCGCGCAAACGCGTTTCCGCTTCGTGGTGTGGCAGGCGGGCGGCCCCTTGTCGTGCCGCCGGCAGGCGCGGCGGAAATTTGTCGAGCCCATCGATGCGCGTGACTTCCTCGATTAAATCAATTTCGCGTTCGACCTCGGCGCGCCAGGAAGGCTGCGTGCATTCCCAGGCTGCGAGGAGGGAGCCTTCCGCGCCGCGGTTATGATCCATGCGAATGGGCGCGAAACCCAGTGCGCTCAGGCTGGCTTCGATTTGTGTGTCGTGAACGTCCGCGCCCATTACACGAAGGAGTTCCTTGCGAGTGAGCTGAATTTTCTTCGGCGCGCGCTTGCCGGGATACACGTCCACGACGCCGGCGAGAAGTTCGCCTCCGGCAAGCTCCAGAATCAGCTCAGCGGCGCGGCGCGAAGCCAGTTCGGCCATTTCCGGATCGGCGCCCCGGCCAAAACGCGTGGATGCTTCGGTGCGCAATTTCAGAAACCGCGTGGCGCGGCGAATGGCTATCGGATCGAACCATGCACATTCGATCAGCACGTTTTTTGTCGAGAAGGAGATCTCCGTTTCCGCGCCGCCCATGATTCCGCCTAGGCCGATGGTGCGCGAGCCGTCGCCATCACAGATCATGCAGATGCCCGGGTCGAGCTGGCGTTCGACGCCGTCGAGGGTGCGGATCTTTTCATTCAGTTTCGCTTTGCGGACGACAATCTTGCGATCACGCACCTTGTCGTAGTCGAAGGTGTGAAGCGCGTGGCCCAACTCGAGCATCACATAGTTGGAAATATCGACGACATTGCTGATGCTGGCGACGCCCGAGGCTACTAGGCGGTCTTTCAGCCATTTCGGTGAGGGCTGGATCTTGACGCCACGAATCACCCGCGCGGTGAAGCGGCCGCAAAGCTCGGGCGCCCGGATTTCGACTTTCACGGCATCGCTCGCTTTCGCGGTGCTTTCCTTGGGCTTTGGTGAAACAGGTTTGAGCGGCAGTTTATAGATGGCTCCGACTTCGCGCGCGATTCCGTAATGGCCAAGGCAATCCGGCCGATTCGAACCGATTTCTGCATCCAGGACCGCGCCGTGCGAGCCGCTTTCAAGGCCGCCGATGTTCGTGCCGGAAAGCGCGAGGCGCGCAGCAAGCTCCTGCGGTGGCGCCGTCAGGTCAACGAAATCCTTCAGCCAGTTGTAGATGACCTTCATTTTTGGTCTTTGGCACTCAACTTCCGGCTAGCAGCAGGAAAAAACCGCCGGGGACTGAAGCCCGGCCTCTACAAAAGCAAACTCACGACACTGCGCATCATGGGAACTGCCTCAGGAAGCGCACGTCATTTTGAAAAAAAACCTGGATGTCGTCGATCCCGTATCGCAGCATGGCGAGACGATCGATGCCCATGCCGAAGGCAAAGCCGCTGACCTTTTGGGGGTCGTAGCCGACGAAGCCGTAGACGGCGGGATCCACCATCCCCGCCCCGAAAAGCTCGATCCAGCCGGCGCCTTTGCACTTGGAGCAAACGCCGCCACCGGCAGCGTTGCCGCTGCCCCCGCAGAAAATGCAGGAGACGTCGAATTCGACAGACGGCTCGGTGAACGGGAAGTAGCTCGGGCGAAAGCGTGTTTTCACGCTCGGACCGAAAAATTGCTTCACGAAATATTCGATTGTGCCGGTGAAATCGCAAAACGTGATGTCGGTGTCCACGGCGAGGCCTTCGACCTGGTGGAACATGAAGGAGTGCGTGGCGTCGGGATTGTCGCGTCGGTAGACCTTGCCGGGAACGATGACGCGCACGGGCGGCTTCTGCTTCTCCATGGTGCGAATTTGCACCGGAGACGTGTGCGTACGCAGGAGCAGCGGCGTCGGCGCGCCCTTGGGCAAGTCCATGTAGAACGTGTCCATGTCGTCGCGCACGGGATGAAATTCGGGGATGTTCAAAGCCTCGAAGTTGTAGTAAGGCGTTTCGATTTCCGGGCCTTCCACCACAGAGAAACCAATGGAGAAGAAAATGTCCTCGATTTCCTGGAAGACTTGGCGAATAAGGTGGTGCGAGCCGATGGGATGAAGGACCCCGGGAAGCGATAGATCCACTCGGTCTTTTACGAGCGCCGCCTCGTCCGCGCCGGACTCGATGGCCATGCGGCGCGCTTCGATTTGGGATTCGACGTGAGCACGCAGCTCGTTGAGAGAGGCACCCACGGCACGCTTCAATTCGGGCGGGGCGGGGCGCAGCCAGTTGTCGGTGATTTGCGCGAGCACACCTGACTTGCGGCCCAGCCAGCGGTCCCGGAAGAGTTTCCAGGCGGATTCGTCGTGCGCACAAGCACAGTCGTCGTCGAAGCGTCCGCGCAGGTCGGCGAACAGAGCCGTGAGTTCCTCCGGCCGGGTCACCCCGAGCTGGACAAGAGGCAATCCCGTCTTGTTCTCGTGTGCCTTCATCGCACCTGTCAACTAGCTCCGCGGGAGACGCCGGGACGCGCCGGGCGGATGTTGAAACCGCGTGAAATGGGACAACTCCGGGAAATCAGGCCGATTTCTTTTGCGGCGCTGCGGCGGCTTTGGCTTTTTCCGCGAGCTGCGCGAAGCCGGCGGCGTCCTTGACCGCGATGTCCGCAAGGATTTTGCGGTCGAGCGCGACACCTGCGGCTTTGAGGCCGTGAATCAACTGGCCGTAGGTCAAGCCGTTGAGACGGGCGGCAGCGCCGATCCGCTGAATCCACAGCCGACGATACTGGCGCTTTTTGTTGCGGCGGTCGCGGTACGCATAGCGATCGGCGCGATTGGCCGCTTCCTGAGCGGACTGATAGAGCTTGCTCTTCGTGAGAAAAAAGCCCTTTGTCCTCTTGAGGTACTTCTTGCGCCGAGCCCGGCGCTTTGTGCCGCGTTTTACGCGTGCCATGGGTTTGCTCCTTCGATTTAGCCTGGCTTGTGCATTTCATGACGCGTCGATTTGGAGAGCGGGGCTAAGAGCCCGCCCCACAAAACCCACGGCGCCGAAGGCACCCCGACAGGCCACAGATTTTTAGGAAACGAAACGGGTTGCGAGGACGAGCAGCTAGGCGCGTCGCGCAACGGGTTTGTTTCCGGTTGGTACGAACATGCTTCGCGCCGCGACCGTGTGATGGTCGGAACCGACGAAGCCGTCCGCAAAGCACGGACGATGCCGGGTTGCCCTTCGCTTAGCTCAGGGCGAAAAGCCCGGCCCCTGCAGTGCCCCGACCAGGTCGGGAATCGGCCGGCAGGCACCCGTGAAGCGCTGCCTGGCACGAAAAATCGAACTACGAAATTCAAAACGCGAAATTCAAAACGGGGTCAACCGCGGCGCCGGTTCTAGCCATAGGGCAGCATTTGCCTGATGGCGGCCAGATCTGCCGGGCTGACCGTCGTTGCTTTCTTCAACTTTCGCATGCGGCCGGAGGCCTTCAGGCCGGTAAAGTGCCGCTTGGCCGTGTGCCCCCGCAAGATCTTGCCCCCAGCGGTGACTTTGAAGCGTTTGCGCGCGCCGCGATGCGTCTTCAATTTCATTTTCGGCTTGGATGCGTTTCTCGGCATTGAAAACCTTTCTTTTTTAGCCTTCAGCCTCTTGAACAGCTGAACAGAGATCCCTCACTTCGCTTCGTTCGGAATGGCATGGAGGGAAGCACGCCTCACATCCCGAATCGGGTCCCGCGAACAAATGGGAAGCGGGCCCAAAACTCTCGCGCGGAGACTGCCAACGCGCGCGTCACGGCGACTGCTGCGCACCAGAAGCGGTTTGCCCCGCGGACCTGGAAGCCGCAGTGCCCTTTTTGGGAGCCAGCAGCGCCACGAGAACGTTGCCTTCCATCCGCGGCATGGTCTCAATCTGTCCCTGATCACCGATTTCCATCAACAGGCGGTCCATCTTGGCGCGGCCTACTTCCTGGTGCGCCATTTCTCGGCCGCGATGAAAAATCATGGCGCGCACTTTGTGGCCTTCGCCGAGGAAACGGAGGATTTGATTCTTGCGAACCTGATAATCGTGTTCGGCGGTGTTGGGCCGAAACTTCACTTCTTTCAGCTGCGAGCCGCGGCTGCTCTTGCGCTGCTCGTGGGCCCTTTTGTTCTGCTGATATTGGTATTTCCCGTAGTCGGTAATTTTACAGACCGGCGGGTCCGCCGTAGGCGAAATTTCGACCAGGTCAAGTCCGCGTTCCCGGGTCAGTTTTATGGCCTCGAAAGGCTGCATGATGCCGAGCTGCGCACCATCTTCGTCAATCACCCGGATTTCGCGAGCGCGGATGCGCTCGTTCACGCGCGTACGGTCACTCGGCCGGAAGTTACGTTCAGCGATAAATCCCCCTCAAAAGCGACAGGCACCTGCTTTCCCCGGTTAGACCAGGAGCTGGCCCCCAAATGCGCAAACACCCAGTCCACGGGATGAAACGCCACCGGGGACGGGTTTCAAAGTATAGCATGGCCGATAGATCGTCCGGCAATAGGATGGGAAGAGGGCCCGAAGAAGGCAAGACGCTTAGCTCGAAATGGAGAATTCGCCTTTGGAGCTAGCGATGGCGGCTCGCAGGAAACGTTCTTTGGCGGTCAAAACGTGCAAGTCCAGTTGGAGGCGGGAAGCTAGGCGCAGCAAATCCTCGGCTTCAACAGTGGTCGCTTCGAAACGCTGCAGCGTGCAGCCCTTGGGCGCATCCACCGAGGGATGGACAGACTCCTTGCTCCATTCGATGAAAAACGGAAGCAGTCCACCGCGATCGTCCTTAAGCCGAAGCGCTTTCCAGCGGAGAAGCTTGCCATCCGGCCGTTGGCGCAAGCCCGGCTGTGGACCTTCAAACTCGATTCCCTCTTGGCGAAGCTGCGTGGCGAATTGATCCAGGTTGTCGCGATGCGCGGCCCAGCCCATGAGGCGCGGTTCGTTTAGTTTGGAAATGACAGCATATTGCTGTATGCCGGATTGTCCTGGATCGGGCGCGATGATTTCCAAATAGCGTCGCCCGTCAAGGGAAAGCAGAGCGTTTTGCGTGCCACGGCCCGGATGGACGCCGCCGAAAGCGGCGCGAACGCCGGTGTGCTCTTCGACAAACGCGATGCCGCGCTCCAGATCGTTGCAGCCGAGAAGAATGTGGTCGAGCAAAGAGGGTACTTGCTCGGCTGCCCGGGACATGCGTGACGCGACGGCGGCACCCGCCGTCAAGGCAAGAAAAGTTCGACGCGGGATGCTTTCCATTTGAACCTTCTCCTTGAATCGAAGATGAGAAAATTACTATCTTGAGCCGGAATTGCGGAGCGCGGGCTTGCGAGCGCGAAGGTAGGCTCTCCGGCTTTGGTATTCGACCTCCGGCGTATAAGGATCGCGCTCGAGGGAATCTTCAATGCTAAAGCCGACAAGATTGAGGTAGCGTTCGACTTCTTTCCTCGCATAGAAAATGACGTCCAGCGAAACCTGATGCCCCCAAAGATTTTCTTCGCGCAAAACCTCGACGCCAATATGAAAAGCAAGGAAGAGCAAGCCGCCCGCCTGCAGTACGCGGAACATTTCGCGAAATGCTTGGAGGATGTCCGTCTTCGGAATGTGCACGATGGCATAGAACGCCACGATGGCGGCCCAGGCGCTATCTTTCACGTCGAGCGCCAGCATGTTTCCCTGACGAAATTCGATGGCCGGGTTCAGTTTGCGCGCTTGTTCGAGCATCCCCGGGGAAAGATCTATCCCGAAAATGTCAACGCCGCGGTCGTGCAAGTAGCGCGCCACATGGCCCGGCCCGCAACCTAGTTCGCAGACGCGGCCGGCACCTTTGACGCGCGCCGCGAAGTCGTCGAGAAGCATGCGATCGAGCGGTTTGTGCGCAAGTTCGCCGGCAATCCTGTTGGCGTATTCCTCGGCGATGCGGTCATAGCTGGATTGATAGTCCGAAAGCTTCTGAGGATCCATGGGCCCCTTTAAGAACGCTCGTGAGGCGTGGAGATTATGGCAGATTTTGGCTACAGGGAAACAGTGGAGGACTTAAGACCGCGTTTGCAAAGATAAGCATGCCAGAAGAGGCGGGCGGCGACAGCCCGCCAGGGACGCCACGGTGCGCTGAGGGTTTCGAGTTTTTCAGGAGATGGGCGTTTGCCAAGGCGCTTCACTTCCTGGACGGCCGTGGCAAGCGCCAGATCACCAGTGGGCCAGATGTCCGGCCGGCGGAGCGCGCTCAGGAGATAAATGTCGGCGGTCCAGCGGCCGATGCCTTTGAAGGCGACGAGCATTTTGTGCGCGGAGTCGTCGGGGAGGTCGTGAAGATAGCGCAAATCAAAGTGGCGGCGCGCGAGTGATTCGGCGAGCAGGCGCGTGTATAGCGTTTTCTGGCGACTAAAGCCGATGCGAAGTAGCTCAACGTCGTTCAGCTTCAAGAATCCCCTGGGAGTTAGAGGCTTCACAGCGGCTTGAAGGCGATCGAAAGCCGCTTTCGCAGAAGCCAGCGAAACCTGCTGTTCGAGAATAATGTAGACAAGCGTTGGGAAGCCCGGCTCGCGTACCCACAGCGGCGGCCGGCCGTAAGTGTTCACCACTTCCGCCAAATGTTCGTCGCGGTCTGCTAGAAGACGCACGCCCTGTAGGAAGACTTCATCGTTGAGGAGTGTTTGCGACTTTTGCATGACCGGAGGAAATGCAATGGCGGCTCAGCTTATCGCGCGGGATTCGACGTCGCGCTGGAGGGTCGCGACGATTTCCTCTAGCGGCTGGGGGCCGAGGTCGCCCTTGCTGCGATGGCGGACGGAGACGGTGCCGGCTTCGGCCTCTTTGGCGCCGACCACCAGCATGCAGGGAATTTTCTGGAGTTGCGCGTCGCGGATTTTGGCGGGCAACTTTTCGTTGCGGTCGTCGAGATGCACTCGCAGGTTGTGACGCCTTAGAGTTTCGGCGACGTGCTTCGCGTAATCGGCAACCTTTTCGCTGACCGGGCAGATTTCTACTTGCACCGGCGCGAGCCAGAGCGGAAACGCTCCCGCGTAGTGCTCGATGAGCAGGCCAAAGAAGCGTTCAACCGAGCCGAGCAGGGCGCGGTGCACCATGAGCGGCTGATGCTTGGCGCCGTCTTGGGCAACGTATTGCAGGCCGAAACGCGCGGGCAGATTGAAATCAAACTGCACCGTGGTGAGCTGCCAGGGACGCCCGATGGCGTCAATCAGCTTGACGTCGATCTTTGGACCGTAAAACGCCGCTTCGCCGGAAATGGTTTTGTACGGAATGTTCATGCGCTTCATCGTAGCGGCAAGCGCGGCGCTGGCGCGGTGCCAATCTTCGGGCTTGCCGGCGTAGTTTTCCGGATGCGCGGCGTCCCAATCGGAAAGCTCGACCTCGAATTTATCGAAGCCGAAATTCTTCATCACCGCGAACGCAAAGTCCACGCAGGCCTCCACTTCGGATTCGATTTGCGACGGCATGCAGAAAATGTGCGCGTCGTCCTGCGTAAAGCCGCGGACGCGCAGCAAGCCGTGAAGCACGCCGCTGCGCTCGTAGCGGTACACCGTGCCTAGCTCTGCAAGGCGCACGGGCAGGTCGCGGTAGCTGTGCAGCTTGGATTTGTAAATCAAAATATGGCCCGGGCAATTCATCGGCTTAAGCTGGTAGTCCGCCTTTTCCACTTCTACCGGCCCGAACATATTGTCCTTGTAATAGCCCGTGTGGCCGCTGGTCTTCCAAAGGTCCAGACGCATGATGTGTGGCGTGAAGACGAGATCGTAGCCGCGCCTCAATAGTTCTTCGCGCAGCCAGTCTTCCACAATTTTGCGAATCAGACCGCCCTTGGGATGCCAGAAAATGAGGCCCGGACCGGCCTCTTCCTCGATGCTGAAGAGGTCCAGCTCGACTCCCAGCTTGCGATGATCGCGGCGCTTGGCTTCTTCCAGGCGACGCAAATATTCGTCCAGCTCTCTTTGCGTGAAAAACGCCACCGCGTAAATGCGCTGGAGTTGCGGGTTGCCTTCCCGGCCCTTCCAGTACGCGCCGGCAACATTCATTAGTTTGAAAGCCTGAATGCGCTTGGTGGAGGGAATGTGCGGGCCGCGGCAAAAGTCGATGAACTTGCCGGTGGAGTAGAAAGAGACCATTGGTTCGGCGGCTTTTTCTTCCACGAGCTCGCATTTGAAAATTTGATTGGATTTCTTGTAGAGGTCGAGAGCCTCCGGCTTGGGAATCAGCTTGCGCTCATTCGGCAAGTCCTGCGCCGCCAGCTCATGCATCTTCTTTTCGATTTTTGCGAGGTCTTCCTGGGTGAACGGCTCGTCGCGCAAGAATTCGTAGAAAAAGCCCGTGTCGATCGGCGGGCCGATCCCCAGCTTGACGTTGGGATAAAGCTCCGTGACCGCAGCCGCAAGAAGATGCGCAGCGGAATGACGGAACACAAACAGCGCATCGGGATCTTTTTCGGTGAGGATCTGCAGTTTCACGTCGCGCTCGAGAGGACGCCGCAGATCGATGAGTTCGCCTTCTCCATCGTTGGGCTGCGCCACACGGGCAACCAACGCGGCATCGGCGAGGCGCGGCGAAATGCTGCGCGCAATGTCGGCTGGCGTGGTGCCTTTGGGGACATCCTTGACGCTGCCATCCGGCAATGTGACGTGAATCTGCTCCATGAGGGTTCTCTCGCCCAGAAGAGAAACATTAAGCTTATCGGCGCTGTGTAGCGAGGTCAAGGCAGGTGATGCAAGGCAGGTGATGCAGGCACGCAGCGATTTGTGAATCGTTGGAAGGGGCTAGCTAAGCTAGGACTCAAATGTCCAGCGGCCTCCAGCCATCGTGCGTTCCACGGGAATAGTGACGAGCGTCGAGGGATTCTCCTTCAACGGATCGCGGCCCAGAACGACAAGGTCCGCGAGCTTGCCGACTTCAATCGAGCCTTTGATGTTCTCTTCGTAGGAGGCATAAGCACCGTTGATCGTACCCACCCGAATTGCTTCTTCCACCGTTATGCGCTGCATCGCTCCCCAGACGTTGCCTTTCATGTCCGTGCGCGTTACCTCCGATTGCAGCGCCATCATGGGAATGAATTCTCCCGGAGGATAGTCCGAGGCTTGTGTTGCGCGAATGCCCGCGTCGAGAAAACTCCGCAGCGCGAACATGTGATTGAGACGCTCGGCGCCATAATAGCGCATTTTCTCGCCGTGATAGTAGACGTAGGTCGAAAACGGCGTTGGGATGGCGCCAAGAGCCTTAATGCGCGCGATGAGAGAATCGTTCACCACCGTGCAATGCTCCAGCCGGAACCGCGGATCACGGCGCGGGCTTTCTTTTTGCAGGCGCTCGTAAACGCGCATCGTCGTGTCGATGGCCACGTCTCCGTTGGCGTGAGTGCCAATCTGCCAGCCTGCTAGATGCGCTTTGCGGCCGTGCGTGTAGAGTTCCTCCTCGGTCATGACCAGGATGCCGTAGTCGTTCGGGCGCCCTTCGTACGGCGTGGAGAGGCGAGCGGTGCGCTCGGAGATGGAGCCATCGCAGACCAGCTTGATGGCGCCGACGCGCACCCACTCGTTGCCGAGTCCCGTGCGGTTGCCAGCGGCAATCATGGCATCGAGAAAATGGAAATTGATAAAGCAATAGGCGCGATAGAGCAAATCGCCCGATTCGTGCGCGTCCTGATAGGCGCGGAGGTCGGTGGGGGTGCCCTGCGCCTCGGTGGCGGAAGTGATTCCCGTGCGCGCGAGCATTTTGGAGATGAGCTTCACGCCCTCGCGGTGATCGTCGCGGCTAAAATTTTGCGGGATGGCTTTCTCAAAAAATTCCTGCGCGCTTTCCGCGACCCGGCCCGTAAGCTTTCCTGTCGCCGGATCGCGATCGATTTTTCCGCCCGGCGGATCCGGGGTCTTCTCATCAACGCCCGCCATCCGAAAGCCAAGCGAATTGACATAAACAGTGTGGCCACCGCGGTGCCGGATGTGCACGGGATGATCCGGTACCGCCCCGTCCAGATCGGCAACCGTCAGCGGGCGGCCCTCTTCCGTCTTCGTGTCGTCGTATTTGAAGCCGAGAACCCATTCTCCCGGAGGTGTTTTGGCGGCGCGCTCGCGAAGCGCGGCTTGAATCGCGGAAATCGAACGCCGGTCGCAATCCACCATGCGGAGATGCATCAGTCCGGCTTCCGCGGGATGCGCATGCGCGTCAATAAATCCGGGCGAAACGGTTTTGCCGCCGAGGTCGATCTTCTTCGTAGCGGCGCTGGCAAGATTCATGACCTCGGAATCACTGCCCACGGCAAGAAACCGGTCACGGGCAATCGCCACGGCCTGAGCGTGCGGCCCGCGGTCATTCACGGTGAGGATGTTCCCGTTGTGGAGGATCAGGTCCGGCTTTTCCTGCTCCAACGGAAAGAGCGAAAACGCAGCGAGCGTGCCTAGAAATTCTCGGCGCGAGGTTCCTTGGTTCATGGCCATCCTTTTGGAGCGCGTGAGGACACATGAGTGCAGCGGATGCTACGACGCCGCAGCACCAACGTCAACTTTTGCGACTAGAAAATCGTGGCGCCGGGAAGCCCCTTAAAGTGTGCGCCGGCTGTAAGAAGTTCCAGCCGATGGCTGAAGCCCGTTGCGTAAATGATGGCATCGGCCATAGGCAGTTGATGGCGAATGCCGAATTCAGCGGCGGCAAGGGCAATTTGTCGGTCAAGGTCAACCTCAAGGTCAACCACTTCCCGAGCCAAGGCTTCACCGACAAATTCATCCGCAGTCACCTTACTTCGTCTTAGAAGAAGAATCTTTCGCACTTCAAAAATCACCATCGTGGGAACGACGTGGCGTCACTTGGACTCAAAAGAGGGTGCAAACAAGACGGCCTTTTCGTCAGATTCGAGCCAGCCCGAGGTGTCAATAAGGACCGCTCCAGAACCGTTCCGTGTGGTCGCGGTAGCCATCTTTCCAGCTCATTCCCTTCGCAATGCCCCTTAGTTCCTTATTATAGCTGAACGCCCCAATCAGGCCGTCAAACACGTGGTTCTGCTCGGCAAATTCCAGAAATTCATTCGATGTGTATGCCTGACGTCCACCTTCCTGAGCCCGCGCAGTATCGTGAATTCGCAGAAAGACCATACGTCCTGCATCCTTATAGGGTCCAGCACCACGTTGTCGATCACAATGAAAATCGCGGTCGAGGCGCCAATCCCTAGTCCCAACGTCGCGATCGCGACTGCCGTGAATGCGCGACTTCGTCCGAGGCTGTGCAGCGCGTAAAGTAGGTCGCGCCAGAAATCCTCTACCGATACCAGCGTTCGCAATTCCCTGCGGTCTTCCTGCAACAGCGTGCCATTTCCGAACTGACGTCGCGCCGCCGCCGCAGCGTCCTCCCGCGACATTCCTTGCGTAACAAAACGATCCGCCAGCAATTGCAAATGTGCCTGCATCTCTTCGTCGAACTCGCTGTCCCGCTTTTGAGGCCCGAGAAATCCAAGCACTCTCGCCGCAAACGCGCGTAGCCGGGAAATCCGCCCGTTAGCCATGGCTATCTCTCACCTTCCAATCGCAGCACACGCCCCACCACGCCCGAAATTCGCTCCCAATTCTCGGTCTCCACCGCAAGCTGCTTCTCGCCCCGCGCCGTAATCGAGTAAAACTTGGCCCTACGGTTGTTGTCGGAGGTTCCCCACTCCGCGGCGATCCACCCCTGCTGCAGTAGCCGCAACAATGACGTGTACACCGTACCCTCGTTCAACTGCAGCACATCACGGCTAACCTGCTCGATCCGCCGAGCAATCCCAAACCCGTGTTGCGGCCCCAACGCATGCAGCGTCTTCAGAATCATCAGGTCCAGCGTCCCTTGCAGCACCTCCGACTTCTTGGCATCCGTCATGTCTTTTTCCTTTGTACATTCCAAAGGAAGCTATCATTTCTCCTTTGGAATGTCCATAGGTACCACATTCGGTCCTGCCCCAGGTATTCGCCGAGCGCACCATTGCTCTCCTCCTATTGACACTCTATACGTGGATCAGTATTATTCCTATCGAGAGCCGATAGGAGATATCTCTTGAACTCTGAACCGACAACCCTTTTGCAAGGGACTTTGGACATGCTGATCCTGAAATCGCTTGTCGCTGGCGAGATGCACGGACTGGGAGTCTCGCGCAGGATCCAGCAGATCACGGGTGGCACTTTTGTCGTTAAGCCAGGCTCGCTCTTTCCAGCTTTACACCGAATGGAGGAAGAGGGTTGGATTTCCTCCTTTTGGGGGGACTCAGAAAACAATCGCCGCGCGAAATACTACCGCTTGACCAAGGCGGGACGGAAGCAACTCGAAGTCGAAACCACACGATGGGGCCGCATTTCTTGGGCTATCGCTCAAGCTTTGGAAGCATCGTAGAGAGGTATTTGGTATGCCACTCTTTGTGAAAGCCCGAAGTTTCCTGCGTAATCTGTTTTCCACTCATCGCGTAGAGGTAGACCTCGACCAGGAAGTTCATGCCCACCTCGAACTGCTGATAGCGGAAAACATTCGTGCAGGCATGCCGTCGAAGGAAGCGCAACGTGCCGCGCGGATTGAACTCGGCGGTATCGAACAGGTGAAAGAACAGGTTCGCGAAGAACGGATCGGCAATTGGTTCCACTCCGTAATCTCCGATTGTCGTTACGGTATTCGACAACTCCGCAAGAATCCCAGCTTCACCGCCGTCGCCGTCATGACCTTAGCCCTCGGCATCGGCGCCAACACGGCCATGTTCAGCATGGTCTATGGCGTCGTTTTGCGACCCCTGCCGTTCAAGGCTGCAGGGCGTCTCTACACGCTCTGGGAGCGCAACGCAAAAATGGGTTACGAACAAAACCCTCCTGCCGCAGGTAACTTTCGCGATTGGCGAGAGCATAACCGCGTGTTTGAACAAATGGCGGCGTTTGACTCCACCCAAACCTTCAATTTGGCAGGCAACAGCAGCCCTGAGCGAGTGGACGGTGCCGCCGTCTCCCCCGAGCTCTTTGCACTTCTCGGTGTCTCACCCCTCA
>Ga0209577_10002513_pt1 | contig 17626 bp, 19 predicted proteins | sample GraSoiAngelo_109_FD_185874 | JGI IMG/M metagenome (GOLD analysis project Ga0209577, IMG submission 185874) | Grasslands soil microbial communities from the Angelo Coastal Reserve, California, USA - 14_0903_12_20cm (SPAdes) (version 2) | ecosystem: Environmental > Terrestrial > Soil > Grasslands...
CCGGCCGCACCAGCGGTACCGAGGGCAATGGCCAGGGCACCGGCACTCGTCACCGCCGCCATCACCCCAATCGTCCGTGCACGCTTCATTTGACGCCTCTCTGCCTGTCGGCTCCGAACCGAAGATTAGGGCTCAATCGGGCTTGAAGAGCCGGTCGGCCTCCGCGGGGACGTCGGGTGCGGGCTCGCCCGCCAGGATCGCGCGAATGGCCTGGTTCGATGCTTCGTCGGGCGATTCGCCAATCACGGTGGCTGGCCGATCGAAGCCCGCGAGGGCCTCGCCGAGCGGCTCGGCGCGGAGGGTGCCCTGGCCGTAGGGAAGGTGGGACTTCTCGTTGCGGTTTGCGTAGTCGATGTCGGAGAAGTGGATGTGGAACGGTGCACCGGGCTCGATGATCGCGTCCGCGGCGGCGAGCGCCGCGGTGAAGGCGTCGGGGTCGATGAACCCGCCATCGGTGACCGCGTGCAGATGCGCGAAGTCGATCACCGGCCGGACCCAGGGGAGCTGCGAGGCGATCGCGATCACGTCGTCGAGCGTCCCGTACTCGCGCGCCCGTCCCATCACCTCGACGCCGAACGGAACGTCCCGCCCCTTCCCCTCGAGCCGCTCCCTGAGCTCGCGCAGCTGCTCCACGACCGCCGCGGTCGCCTCGTCCTGCTCGCGCCCGAGCAGGAAGCCGGGATGGAAGACCACGAGCTCCGCCCCGCAGGAGCGGGCTATCCCCGCCGAGTGGTCGAGCATGCCCACGGCCATCCGGTACTTCTTGCCCCGCTCCAGGTGACCCAGGAAGGCGGGGATGGGCGCGTGAATCGATAGGGCGATGCCCGCATCGCGGGCCCGCTCGCCGAGCCGTTCTGCGTACTCCCAGTCCATCCAGAAGCCGCCCTCGAAGTCGATCTCGCAGGCTCCGTACCCGCGCTCGACCAGGAGGTCGACCGCTTCCCCAGGGTCCTCGCGGGATGGGATGAAGGCCGGCCCGCAGCGAACGGCGCCCATGGGCTACAGGGAGACGCGCGAGGGCGTGGTCACGTGTCGACCCGCTCGACGGCGTGACCCGCGAGCTCCTGGGCCCGCCCCGGCGGCGCCTGCTCTATGTCCCTGACGTTCGTGCCGCCGACGAAGTCGGGGTCGCGGCGTCGGGCGCGCCGATCGCCGGGACTGGCCTTCGGCCGAAGGATCTGCTTCAGCCTGTCCAAGAACCTCGCCATGCCTGTGGTGTACCCGGTCGGCGGGCTCGCACGACCTCGCTCACCGTGCGAAGACCAGCTGGACCACGAGCAGCGATGTGATCGCGACGGCGCAGAACAGGTGGTCGCGGCAGATCGACCACGCGATTCGTGCCTGGACGTCCGGCGGATCGGCTCGGCGCGCCAGCCGCACGGCGTTCGGGAAGGTGCGGACGCCGGCGAGCACGATCGGCGCCCCCGCCAGTCCAAGCGAGGTCCAGCCGACCCAGTTCGGAGCGTCGTCGCCCGCGAGCTGAACGACGATCGCGGCGAGCGTCGCGCCCATGACCACCACCACGAGCCGGTTCAGCGGGCGCGCCGAGACCGTGACCCTCTTGTAATAGCCCGCGATCGACGCGAGCACGTCCTCCGGCGGCTCGTGCCCGCGGTGGGCGAGCACCTGGACGTCGAACATCAGATCCGCGTAGAGGATCGTGAAGAGGAACGCGCCGCCGGCGGTGACGAATGGGGTCACGCGGTGAGTATCGTGGCTCGCATGGCGCAGGTCCTATGGCATCGAGCCCGCCTGGCCGTGGTTGCGACCCTCGCAGGCGCGGCCCTGCTGATCAGCGCCGCGACGCACGACCGAGGGCCCGCAACGCGCGTCGACCTGCAGGTCCCCCGGCCGTCGTCGATCGTGGCGCCGGCCAGGGCCGCCCGCCCGATCCTGCGGCCGGCGCACTTCCTCGACGGGCCGTCAGCGCCGCCTCAGCGGCGGTGGGCGGCCCGCGCCCACATCCGCAGGTAGGCCTCGGCCGAGTGGAAGAGCGGGGGCAGCGCGTTCCTGGACGCCTGCCGGGTGAGCATGTCGCCGATCACGTCGGCGAACAGCCCGTAATGGGCCACGCCGTCGGTGTTGAGGTCGAAGACGCGCTGCCCGGTCCGCTCTCGCACGAAGGTGGCCTTGCCGCCATAGGACCTGAACGGGTAGCGCAGCGGGTGCGAGCGCGCGTCGGCTCGGGGGCCGGGTAGGGCGTTGAAGCCGCCGGTGTCGCTGCCCAGCCCGATGCAGAAGTTGTGCCCCGGGCCCACGTATCCGCGAAAGCGCGCGATCTTGGCCGTGAGCTCCGGAGCCGCGTCGGAGGTGGCGGAGGCCAGGCCGCCCATCGCGTAGAGGCGCCGCAGCTGGGAGGCCGTCCACTCGCCGCCCGTACCGGTGTGGCTCGAGACCACCGGGTAGTGCTTCGCCTCCGCGATCGCGAGCACGCTGGCCCGCGCCTTCTGGCTGAGGTGGTCGGCCTCGATCAGCATGTGCTTGGCGATCAGGCGTCCCACGAGGTAGCTGCCCAGGGCGCTCAGGCCCTTTGCGTTGCACTGGCCGTCCGCCTCGTCGGCTCCGGCGCAGGGCTCGGACGCGAACGGCTGCCCGGTCTGCTCCACCTGCATCGCGCTGATGAACTGCCCGGTGGAGCCGGGCTCGAAGGCCGCGCCGGCGAAGGCGTTGTCGATCCAGTGGGCGATGAACATGCTCCTGAGCCCGAGCCGGTAGAGCTCGCCCAGCCGGCGGTCGATGTCCGTGCGGGTGCACTGCGGCAGCCCCTCGAGCTCGCTGCAGCCGAGGGCGTCCGAGGACTCCATGCCGATCAGCACGGCGAGCTTGCCGCGCGCGATCACCCGGCGCGCCTGGCCAGGGCTGTAGACGAGGCGGAACCAGCCCCGGCCACGGCCTCCGCTCTGCGCGTCCACGTAGTTCTGGAGCCCCCGCAGCCGTGCGATCTGCAGCTTCACGGTCGCGGTCTCGTCGCAGGAGTGCGTCCTGAGCGGCTCGAGCTTGCAGAGCGGCTCGTCCTCCACCGTCTGCGCCACCACCAGCCGCTCGCCGGCCTCCCAGACCCGCTTGAGCCAGGCGTAGTAGGTCTGCTGATGGGTGTAGGTGTCGTGGACCGGCCAGCCCGTGAACGTGGGCCAGCCGTGGGTGTCGTGGGTGCCCTCCGGAGATCCAGTCCGAAGCAGGTTCCCGGTCACGTCGAGGCTTCCGTCGGGACCGTGCGCGCGGTCGTCGTGCCCGAGCGCCTCCGAGATACCGAAACGGTCGAAGTTCTCGCCGTAGATCACGTTGCCGCCCGCTCGCATGTCGGCGGTGATGTGCAGGTGCATGTCGGCAAACCCGAAGACCGTCCCGTCGCGGCGCGTGCCCCTGAACGTCCGGCCGCGCGCGCCGAGCTCCGCCTCGGGATAGGACCTGCAGCCGCGCGCGCGCACGAACCCGAACCGCCTCGCGCGGCCTCCGGTGCCCGCGGCGGCCAGCCCCAGGTCGCCGCTTCGTTGCGCCGCGAGATCGCGGCCGGTCGCGGTCGACCTGATGGCGAACGAGCGCGTGGAGAGCCTGACGGGTCTCCACTCGGCGGGCGGCCCGGGCGTCGCAGAGCGGCCCACGGCGCTCGATCCCTCGGCGGCCATGAGCCTTCTGCCGCCGTCGTAGAGCATGTAGGTCCCCAGGCCGGTCGGCTTGAGGTAGAAGCGCGCGCCCCTGGCCTTCGACCTGACGCTGGCGCGGTAGCCGTTCGCGCCGGCGACCCCCACGAACCGCGCCCTGGCCTTCGACCTGAGCGCGAAGCAGTGGTTGGCCAGCGTCACCGGGGACCGCGGCGCCGCAGCGGCGGCCGGGAGGGCAACCGCGAGTGCCGTGACGATCCCCGCCGTTGATGTCAGAAGGGTCGCCCTGCGCATCCCTCGGGCGGAGTATGTCAGCGGCGATTAGGGCGAATGGCGCGCCCGCTCATCCGCCGCAGGGTGACCAGCGGCTTCGTCGCCAGCCTCGACGCCCTCGTCGTCGCCCTCGATCGCTCGCTTGAACCCCCGCATGCCGGACCCAAGCGAGCGCCCGAGCTCGGGTAGCCGCTTGGGTCCGAACACCAGCAGCACGACCACCGCAAGGATGAGGAGGTGCCCGGGCGTCAGCAGTCCTGAACCCACGAGCCAAGCGTCGGCCGCGGCGCTAAAGGGGCTCTAAAGGCGTTCGGCGCCCTTCCAATGGCTCTCACTGCGGCCCGGGTGATTGACATCATGATCCCGCACCCGGATGAAGGAGGGACGGGATGGGAAGGCTTGTCGTCACGGAGTTCGTCTCGCTGGACGGCGTCATGGAGGACCCCGGAGGGGCGGAGGGCTTCAAGTACGGTGGCTGGACCTTCGAGTTCGAGCGCGGCGAGGAGGGGGACAAGTTCAAGCTCGACGAGACCGTCCAATCGGAGGCCATCCTTCTCGGGAGGGTCACCTACGAGGGCTTCGCTGAGGCCTGGCCCTCGCGGGAGGGCCCGTTCGCGGACAAGCTCAACAGCATGCCCAAATACGTCGTCTCATCGACCCTCCAGGATCCGGACTGGGCCAACACGACCGTGCTCAGTGGCGACGTTCGGGAGGAGGTCGGCAAGCTCAAGGACCAGATCGGTGGCGAGATAGTGGTGCACGGCAGCCGGCAGCTCGCCCAGGCGCTCATCGAGCATGAGCTGGTCGACGAGCTGCGGCTGATGGCGTTCCCGATCGTCCTCGGCAGCGGGAAGCGGCTCTTCGGCGAGACGACCGACAAGAAGCCGTTCCGGCTCAAGGACTCGAGGATCGTCGGCGACGGCGTCGCCATCCTGGTGTACGAGCCGGCCTCCGCCTAGTACCGGCGCAGCAGGCGAACGACCAGCCGGCCCACGAACAGGTAAACGAGCGCAGCGATCCCCCAGTTGATCGCCACGCCGAGCCTGTGGTCGTGGAGCTTGAACAGGCCGTCGAACGGACCCGCGAGGAACTTCGCGGCGTCGTGGATCGAGGACACCACGGAGTTGCCCATGTTGGCCTTGAGCACGACGAACGCGATGCCGGCCACGATCACGAGCGCGACCAGCGAGGCGATCAGGGACACGAGTCGCGCGAGCGCGTTTGCAGTACCGATCGCCGCCCCGGCGGCGATGGCCGCGGCACCCCCGGTGTCCGTCCCGGGCCGTCTGAATCGAGCGGTTCGCACCTCTCCTCCTACGTCGGGGTACGCGTCCGTGGTACCCGAGCCCCGGGAGCGCTAACCGCCGAGGATGTTCACCGCACGCGCCACCACGAGCCCTACGGTCACCAGCGCCGCAACCGACTGGACGCCCATCACGAGCTTGGCCGTCTGTGTGAGCGGCATCGTGTCGGTCGGGCTGAAGGCCGTCGCGTTCGTGAGCGACACGTAGAGGTAGTCGACGAACCCCGGCCGCCAGCCCGGTGGTGCGAGCCCCGGGTTCTCCATCTGCGGGAACTGGAAGTCGGGCAGCGCCTTCGGATCGAGGAAGCGGACTACCGGCCCGCCCCGGTCCATCTCCCAGTACCAGACCGAGAACAGGAGCACGTTGGTGCCCCAGAGGACGACGCCGGACAGGATCAGCGCGTGCCCGCCGACCTTGCCCCCGTTCACCAGGTAGTGGACGAGCAGCCCGAGCGACACGATGTTCGCGACGCTCACCAGGCCGATGACGCCGAGCGCGAAGCGTCGTATCCCACGGGCGTGAGTGGCCGCCCGGCTGGGTGCGATGATCACCAGCGCCGCGAGGAGCGCGCCCTCCACGCTCGGCAGGAGCCACGTCGGGCCGACCGTGACCCGGTCCGCGAGCGTGAGGTTGAGCGCGATCGCCGCGGCCACCGTCAGCTGCGCCGGCCAGAGCGGATCCCCCTGCTCGAGCCGGGCGCGCAGGCGCTCGGCCTCGAGGTTCACGCGCCACGACACGTCGGGGCTACGTTACCGCCGGACAGCCACTCGAGCGTGGCGCAGCGACCTACGGCGCTCCCTTGACGACCCCGACCGTACGGCCCTCGGGGTCAACGAACAGGCCGATCTCGACCTCGTCCGTGACCTTCTCCGGCCCCATCGTGCGGGACCCTCCGAGGCTCTCGGCCTTGGCCAGCGCCGCCTCGACATCGGGGACCTCGACGTAGAAGGTCACGTGACCGTCGTATCCCTCCGGGCCGGTCCCGATCCCGCCGCCGATTCCGAGCCCATCGGCGTTGGTGTTCCCGTCGCGCTGGATCATCCCGTAGTTCATTGGGTTGTCCGCGTCGATCTCCCAGCCGAACAGCTCCGAGTAGTAGCTCCTCAGCCGCTCGCCGTCCTTCCCGATGATCTCGAAGTGCACTACCGGCTGACCCATTGCTTCTCCGTTTCCACGCCCCAGCGGGCGTCTCTGGATGACCTGTCGAAGAGACCGGCGCGGCGGGCGGAACTAATCGGTCAGGCCGCGAATCGCTGAGCGGCGCGCTCGCGCCGTTTGGCGGCCTCGACCTCGCGATCCTTGGGCGGCGTGGAGGTCACCAGATCGCCGAGCAGCCTCGCGGTTGCCAGGGCGACCTCGTCGACGGCCCGCTCAAAGGCCTCGGCGTTCGCCCGCGACGGGTGGGTGTAGCCGCTCACCTTGCGGACGTACTGCAGGGCGGACGCGCGGATCTCGTCGTCCGTGGCGCGGGGCTCGAAGTTGTGGAGGGTGTGGATGTTTCGACACATGCGGCTGAGCTTAGTGCCGTTACCTGGAGCAGCCCTTCAGCCCGAGCGCCTTCGCCCTGGCCCTCAAAGCGGCCGCCGACGCACGACCGCGACCGAGCACGAGCAGCGCCTCGCGCGTCTTGCCGGCGTGCGCCAGGGCGCGAGCTTGATCGAAGACCCCGATTTGGCCCTGAAGCGCGGACAGGTAGGCCGCGTAGGCCCCCGCCTTGTCGGCCGGCGGCTTCAGCGCCCCGAGCTTCGTGCGCGCCTTATGCACCTCGGCGGAGGCCTGGTCCAGGTAGCCGGCAAAGCCGGCGAGGGTCTTCGGCCTTGGGATCGCCTTGAGCCGTGCAGAGCTGTCCTTGCAGATCGAGTCGGCCTTCGAGGTGAAGCTCGACCCGCCCCCGCATCCCGCGAGGATGACCGCCGCGGCGACCGCGGCGATCGCGCTACGGCTGGAGCTCGCCGTCATAGAGCGCGAAGATGGCGCCTTGGGGGTCGGCCACGATCGAGATCTTCGCTACGCCGATGTCGATCGGCCCCGCGTGCTCGGTGCCGCCGAGCTCACCCACCTTGGCCCTGGCCGACTCCAGGTCGTGGGTCGCGAAGTACACCAGCCAGTGCGGGGGTGGGCCCGCCTCATTCGTCTTGCGGATGCCGCCGTTGCCGCGGCCGTCGTTCTGGATCACGAGATACGGGTCCGGGCTCTGCTCGAAGGGCTGCGCGTCCCAGCCGAACAGGCCGCCGTAGAAGGACGCCGACGCGTCCATGTCGGGCGTGCTCAGCTCGTTCCAGCAGAGGGCGCCGGGCGCGTTCACGAGCCCGGCCCCGCGGTGCTGGCCGGGCTGCCAGACCATGAAGAAGGCGCCCTGCGGATCCTGGATGACGGCCATCCGGCCGGCCTCCATGACGTCGAACGGCGGCGCGTGGACGGTGGCGCCGAGCTCGCCGGCCCGTTCCGCCGCCTGGTCGGCGCTGTCCACCCACACGTAGGAGTTCCACATGGGCGGGACGCCCGCGTCGCGCTGCTGCGGCTGCTGCAGGGAGATCGCGGCCACGTCCTTGCCGTCCACGCGCTGGATCGAATAGGTCATGCCGTCGCCCACGGGCAGGTCCTCCGCCTCCCAGCCGAGGAGCCCCGCGTAAAACTCCTTGGCCGCGGCCTGATCGCTCGTAGAGAGGTCGGTCCAGCAGAAGGTGCCTGGTGTGTATCCGTTGCGTTCGCCCATGCGTCCGCAGGCTACCGGGCGCCCGCGGCTCCCGCCCTCTCCTCCGTCAGGCGCGCGTGATGCGGACCGGCGTACCGATCGGCAGCGTGTGCGCGAGCTTGAGGATCACCTTGTTGCTGACGCGCAGGCAGCCGTGGCTCACGTCGGTGCCGATGCCCTGGGGGAAGTTCGTGCCGTGCAGCCCGAGGATCCCGTTGCGGCCGGCGAACTCGTGCAGGACGTTCGAGTGGGCCGAGAGCCCGAACGCGTAGGGGCCGTAGAGGCCGGTCGGGTCAGGCTGCTTGAGGAGCTCGGTGATGTAGTAGAGGCCGGAGGGGGTGGGGGTCACGGCCCGCCCGACCCCCACGGCTGTGCGGAGGATGGTCTTGGCGCCGTGGGAGACGATGAGCCTGTGGCTGTCCAGCTTGATCACGATGCGGTAGGAGTGCTTCGCCAGCCTGACGTGCCTGAGGCGGATCCACCCGGTGCTCCCGTTCGGGCGGACGGGGAGATAGACGTACGCCCACTTCCCGACGATCTGCTTGACGAGGAAGGCCTCGGGCGCGCCGTCGAGGTTGGGGCTCGGGAGCTTCGCGAACGGCGAGGGGTCCGACGGCGAGTGGTAGACGGCCGTGGTCGTCCCCGTGGCGATGGCGACGACGCTCTCGTAGCTCGGACGCGCGGGCGTCCGCGCCCCGCGCGTCACCGGCGTCCGGACCGCGGCCGGGCGCGACCCGCTCTCGCCACCCAGGTTCGCCCCGCCGAGGAGCCAGGCGGCCGAGATCGCGATGATGGCCACGAGCGCGCCGGGGACGGACATCGAGTCCGCACGGCGACCGGTGAGCTTCTCGCCGCAGCGCAGGCAGTAGCGCGTGCGGGTCGAGTGCAGGCCGCACTTGGGGCATTCGCCGCCCAGGTCGTCGGGCGACAGCTGGCGCTCGAGCTCGATCAGCTCCTCGTCGGTCTTGGCGGCTTCGCTCAGCCGCTCGGCCGCGAGCTCCTGGTACCTCGGGCTGTCGAGGCGCTGCAACTCGACGGCAAGGCCGGCCAGCTCCTTGAGCTGGGCCTCATGGAGCTTGCGCAGGTGGCGCAGCTTGCGCCAGAGCAGGAGCCGCTCGACCGGTGCGAGCCGCGGTCCCTGGGAGGTGCTGGAGGAGTCACCGGACGCTTCGCCGGACTTCGTCTGCGCGAGCGCGGCCTCGACCTCCTCCTCCTCGAGTGTCGAGAGCGGCTTCTTCCCCTCGATCCCCGCCTGCTCGAGCCGCCGCAGGAGCTCGGCCGTCGTGAGCCCGTGGTCCTGGGCTAGCTCATAGAGGCGGCGTTTTCCCATGGGTGAGCCTCGACAGTCTTACAAGTCCCTATCAAGAGATTCCTGGAACGGCGAAGACCCGGGACGGCCCACTCTGAGCCGCCCCGGATCGAAAGCCGCTAACTACCCGCCGAAGTGCGCGGTCTCGGTGACCGCCTCGGCCGGAACTGCCTCGGTGGTGACTTCCTCGCTGCTGACCGGAGTCTCAGCGTTCTCAGAGCCGACCTCGGGCGTGCAGCCCTGGCCCTGACCCTGACCACAGTCAGAGCAGTTCGAGCCCTGGCCCTGGCCGCAGTCCGTCTGGCCCTGACCCTGACCCTGTGAGCCCTGGCCCTGTGAGCCCTGGCCCTGTGAGCCCTGGCCCTGTCCCTGTGTCTGGCTCTGGCTGACCGAGGGCGAACCCTGGCCCTGTGAACCCTGCTCAGCGAGCGCGGTGCTCAGGCCACCGACCCCAGCAACGCCAAGAACAACGGCGATGATGTACCCCGCAGGGCGCCTACTCAAGCGATGCATCTCGCTCCTTTCTTTTCCCCTCGATTGGCGGAAACTAGAACCTATACGCGGTTTTGTCACCGGTCAAGGGGCCGAACCGGCTTATGTCCGACTTTTCCAGGGTCCTATATATCCGATGAACCGGCTACTGAACGAGAGAATTCTTGCCGAGCCCGCGGAGGAGCCGCTTGAAGAGGCCCTTCAGGGTCGCCTGGCCATAGGGGCCGTCGTTGTTGTAACAGCCGCCCGGCCTGGAGTTCTCGTCCGGGTAGACGTCCTTCATCAGGACCGCCACGCCGATGCGCATCCCGTTGCGCGTCAGTAGCGCGACCTGGTTGTCGGCCTGGCCGGTTCCGCAGCCCCAGCCGCTCTTGAAGTGGACGTGCCAGCCGCTGGGATGGATCTCGCCGATCCCCCAGTTGCCCCGTTTGATCGTCTCCAGCAGCTTGAGCGCGTATGAGCGGTGCTTCGAGGGCAGGTACTTGGCGAGGTCGCGTAGGAAGAGGCTCTGGTCGTCGGAGTCGATGAGCGACCGTCCCCAGTGGTCGTGGTTCGGGCCGCACGACTCGAAGTGCCTCATGCCCACCGTGCGCGCCAGCTTGTCGAGCCCGCTGCAGTGGACGTGGCCGAAGATGTGCCAGGTGGCCGAGTCGTTGGACCACTCGATCATCTGTTCGAGGTTGTAGCGCTCGTCGCTGCTCAGGCTGCGGTCGCGCACGTCGCCCCGCCGCAGGTAGGCGGTCAGGATCATGACCTTTATCGCGCTGAACGCAGTGATCATCGACGTCCCGTGGTAGCTCCACGTACTGCTCGGCGTGCGCAGGGTGAAGCCGATGATCCTGATGTTGTGGTGGCGCTGCCGCGCGTAGTCCTTCGCGGCCTTGTAGTCCGGCTTCCAGAACGGGTCCGCGTAGGCCGCTGCCGGCGCGGCTCCGAGGGCCAGTGCCAGGGCGGCGAGGACCGGCGCCAGAATGGCCGTCTTCCATGCCCCGATGCCCCAGCGACTCGCCATCACGCCTCCCGTGGCATTACCCGGCGCCGACTGTATTGCACGCAGCGTTAACCCGGCGCATCGGGGACGGTTGCGGCGCGCTTAACACGCGCGCCCCTGGCTCCCGACTATGATCGGACGTCGTGGTGGCCCTCCACGTGTGCCGAGGTCCCGGCAAGCGCGTCGCTGGTCTCGCAGCTCTGGCTGTCGGGCTCGTTTGCGCTCTGCCCGCGGTATCGACCGCAAGCACGGGGCACGTCAAGGTCATGACGCGCAACCTGTACCTGGGCGCCGATCTGACGCCCGGCGTGAACGCGAAGAACCTCCAGCAGCTCGTGGACGCGGCCGGCAAGATCATCCACCAGGTCGACCAGAACAAGTTCCAGGTGCGGGCGAAGGGGCTGGCGGCGGAGATCCTGAAGAAGCAGCCCGACCTCGTCGGGCTCCAGGAAGCGTCCCTGTGGCGCACCCAGCCGTGTGCCAAAAGCCCGATCCCGCCGAGCGCCACCCATGTCCGCTACGACTACGTGAAGCTGCTGCTGGGGCAGCTCAACAAGAACGCGAAGAACTACCGCGCTGTGATCGTGGAGCCCGAGTTCGATTTCGAGATCTGGGCCAACACCGACGGCAACGAGGCCACGCACGGTCCGGGCTGCCCGTACGGCAGCGAGACCAACGTGCGCCTGACGATGAACGACGTGATCCTCGCCCGGATCGGCCACGTGACCACCACTGCGGCGAAGGGCGGCCACTTCAAGACGCTCCTGCAGGAGAAGCCGGCGGGCGTGCCGGTCAACGTGACACGCGGGTGGACCCAGGTGGACGCGAAGGTCGCGGGCGCGGGCAAGTTTCGGTTCGTGAACACGCATCTCGAGTCCTTCGACAACCGGGCCAGCAACCACACCAACCAGGGCACGGACGTGGGGAACGGGCAGGTCCGGGAGGCCCAGGCCAAGGAGCTGGTCGGGAAGAACGGCGCGGCGACCGGAAAGCTTCCGGTGATCCTGCTGGGCGACCTCAACTCGGACAAGAAGACCGAGGTGAAGCCCGGGGACGCACGCGCCTACAAGGTGCTGCTGAAGGCCGGCTTCGTCGAGCGGAGCGCCGGCAAGCCGCTCAGTTGCTGCCTCAAGGGCGATGTGCTCACGACCTCCGGTCCCGGCAAGCTCAGCGACTTCGACCACAAGGTCGACCACGTGATGACCAACAGGCCGAAGCAGGTGACCCTGGTGAGCTCGGCTGTGACTGGCCGGAAGCCGGTAAACGGGTTCTGGGACTCCGATCACGCCGGCCTCTTCAGCGAGCTGACCCTGCCCTAGCGCCGGGCGCGGGCGCGCCCTATTCTCCGGCCGGTGAGCGGCCAGCCGACCGACCAGCGCTCCCCGATCGAGGACCGCCTTCGGCGCAGCCTCGAGGACGAGTCCGGCGTGGGCAAGCCGCTCTCGCGGCGTGCGAGGCAGACCAGGCGGACAGTGGAGGCCTACCTGCGAGCCGGGGGCGTCCCGCGCTACATGGAGCGGCTTCGCGACATCGACGCGGAGCTCTCGCTCCACACCTATCGCCTCCAGCGGGTCTACCGCGCGCTACAGGCGGCCTGCCGCGGCGACGCCGAGGAGTTCGCCCGCCGGTGGCGGGCCCGGGCCTCAGCCTGGCGGCTCGACCGGGTCAACGAGCTGATCCGCGAGCACAACATGTGGTATCCGATCGAGACCCGCCTTCCGATGGACCCGCGTACCGGCGACTACATACGCCGTGGCGGGCGGTCCTACCGCCGCGACGAGGTGGGGCCGGCCTGGATCCTCGAGCGCTTCCCGTCTTCGCTCGAGAGACCGGAGCGGTGAGCGTCGCCACAGGGCCCCTGCGAGCGCCGGAGGCGACGCTCCGCGAGGTCGTCGATGCGCTCTGCGCCATCGAACGCCCGCCGTGCTCCGAGGGCGAGTGGCGGGCAGCCGAATGGCTCCGGGCGCGCCTGGCCGCGGCCGGCGTCGACCGGGTGGAGGTCGAGCGCGAGACCGGCTACGGCACGTACCCGAAGACCATGCTCGCACTCGGAGCGCTCGCGATCGCCGGCGCCGGCGCCGCGCTGCTCGGCAGGCGCTGGCTGGGGGCCGCGATGGCGACAGCGTGCACCGTCGCCTTCGTCGACGAGGTCGAGAACGGCCCTCGGCTGTTCCGCTCCCGCCTGCGGAGCGAGCGAAACCTGGCGAACGTGGTGGCGCGGATCGGTCCGGACGATGCGGGCCGCACGCTCGTCGTGCTCGCGCACCACGACGCCCCCCAGACCGGTGCGATCTTCGATCAGGGCCTCCAGCGCAAGGCGTTCGAGCTCATGCCCGAGTTCATGGACCGCTTCCGCACCTCGATCCCGCTCTGGTGGATCGGCCTGGCGTGCCCGGTCGGAACTGTGGCTTCGGCGGTCACCGGCCGCCGCGGGCCCGCCGGCGCCGGCCTGGTCGTCGGGGCCGTGGCCCTCGCGGCCATGGCCGACATCTCGCGCAGCCCCACCGTGCCCGGGGCGAACGACAACGCCTCCGGGGTAGCGGGCCTCGTCGGGCTCGCGGAGCTCCTGGCCGAGCGGCCCGTTGCCGGGATCCGGGTCCTGCTCGTCTCCTGCGGTGCCGAGGAGGCCTTCCAGGACGGCATCCGCGGGTTCCTGCGCAGCCACCGGCACGCGCTTCCACCCGAGCGGACGTGGATGCTCAACCTGGAGACGATCGGGTCGCCCCACCTCGCCCTCCTCGAGGGGGAGGGTCCGCTGGTGATGCGCGACTACCACGATCCCGCCTTCCGGGAACTGGTCGCGCGCGAGGCCGGCTCGGCCGGCATCGCGCTCGAGCGCGACCTGCGCTCGCGGGCGTCCACGGACAGCGTGATCCCGAGCCGGGCGGGCTACCCCACGGCGACGGTCTCCTCGGTCACGCCGTGGCGCTCCCTGGCCAACTACCACTGGCCGAGCGACGTGCCCGAGAACGTCGACTACGAGACCGTGCGCGACGCGGTGACCCTCGCCTACGCGGTTGCCGAGGCGCTGGCGCCCTAGGTGCACCGGACAGCACTGCTTGACTGGCTCGCCTGCGCGGTGGCGGGGCGCGAGGAGCCCGCCGCCGTGGCCGCGCGCGGGCTGGGCGACGGGGTCGCCGATCGCGTGGCGGCCATCGGCGCCGCGGGGCACGTGCTCGACTTCGACGACACGCACGCGTCGAGCCTCGCGCATCTGAGCGCCCCGACTGCGCCCGCCGCACTCGTGCTGGGAGCGACCCTCGGGACCACCCTCGGGCACGCCCTCGAGGCCCACGCCGCGGGGTTCGAGGTGATGGGCGCGGTCGCCGCCGCAAACCATCCGCAGATCCGAGCGCGCGGCTGGCATCCCACGGCGGTCTGCGGGGTGGTGGGCGCTGCGGTGTCCGCCGCCCGGCTGCTCGAGCTCGATCGGGACCGGACCGAACACGCCGTTCGCCTAGCGCTGCTCCGCGCCGGGGGCCTCCACGCGGCGTTCGGATCCGACGGCAAGGCGCTTCAGGTGGGGATGGCCGCCGCCTCCGGAGTGGACGCCGCTCGCCTCGCCGCGGCGGGCGCCACCGCGGGGGCCGAGGTGCTCGGCGGGTTCGAGGAGGCCTTTGGCGCGCGCTGGCCTGCCGATGCGCTCGAGGCTCCGTCCGGGCGGGCCGCGATCCGCGAGAACTGGATCAAGGCATACCCGTGCTGCCTCCAGACGCACGGCGCGATCGAGGCGGCCGAGCTGCTGCGCAAGGACCGCGGCGTGCCAGCCGGCGCGATCGTCGTGGCGGTCCATCCGGTGTCGCTACAAACGGCGTGGCGGACGGCCGTCGCCAACGGGCTCGAGGCGAAGTTCTCGATTCCCTACCTGACGGCCTTCACGCTGCTGAACGGCCCGCCCGGGATCGACTCGTTCCGCGATCTGGACCCGGCCGCCCAGGACCTGGCGGCGGAACGGGTCACGGTCCGGACGGATCCGGCGATGCGCGAGTCGGAGGCTGTAGTCGAGGTCGAGGGTCAGCAGGTCGCGCGGGTGGAGGCGGCGCTCGGATCGCCGGCGCGCCCGATGGACGAGCGGGCGCTGTCGGCGAAGGTGGCCGCGCTCGCGGGTAGCCGGCTCGACGGCGTCCTGGACGATCCGGCCCGCCCGGCGGCGGAGGTGCTGAAGGTCGTCGATCCCCGAGGCTGAGTTACGCCGCCGCGCCGGCCCCGGCCGGCTCGCGTGCGACCACCGGCTCGAGCTCGACCGGGATGCCGTTCAGGACCGCGTTGCCCGAGAGCGCGTCCACGAGCGTCTCGTCGGCGAGGAGGTTGGAGTTGGTGCCGGCGTGTGCCGAGGCAACCTCCATGCGGACGCCGTTCACGTCGTGTCCCCACCCGTGGGGGATGCTGATCACGCCCGGCATCACCGCATCCGTCACCTCCACCGGCACCTCGACCTCGCCGGCGCGTGATCTGACCCGCGCCGGCTCGCCGTCGACGAGGCCGAGACGCGCCGCGTCGTCGGGATGAACGTGGACCGTGCAGCGCTCCTTCCCGCGCACCAGCGGCTCGAGGTTGTGCATCCACGAGTTGTTCGAGCGCAGCTGCCTGCGGCCGACGAGGACCATCCCTCCGTTCCGGCCGCGTTGCAGCGCCGCCTTCAGCCGCTCGACGTCGGCGACGATCGGCTCTGGCGCGAGCTCGATCCGCCCGCTGGCCGTGCGCAGCACCTCGGGGATCCGCGGCTCGAGTGGTCCGAGGTCGATCCCGTGCGGAGCCGCCTCGAGGTCCGCGAGCGTGAGGTCGTACGGCCCGGCCCGCAGCGCGGCGTCGAGCAGCCGCTCGGGACCGCCGCGTCCGTCGAGCTCGGCCAGCACCTCGCCCGGGTCGCGTCCCTCGAGTGGCCCGGGGCGACCAACCCCGCGCCGCACCGCCTCCGCGGCCACCAGGTCGTCCAGCGCGTCCACGTCGGCCTCCGCGCCCTGCCCCGCCGCGATCCCGGCCAGCCTCAACAGCGTGCGCCACTCTGGCGGGATGTCGGGGTCGGGCTCGATTACCGGCGGCGAGTAGTTGGCCACGTTGCGGACCGCGAGCTGGTAGAGCGCGAGGTCGTAGTGCGGCCGCTGGAGCGGCGACGGCCCCGGCAGGACGACGTCGGCGTGGCGCGTCGTCTCGTTCACGTAGACGTCCACCGACAGCATGAAGTCGAGGCCCTCGATCGCGCGGGTGAGCCGGGCGGCGTTCGGCGTGCTCACCGTCGGGTTCCCCGCGACCGTCACGAGCGCGCGCACCTGGCCCTCTCCTGGCGTGTCGATCTCCTCCGCCAGGCACACGACGGGCAGCTCGCCGTAGGCCTCGGGCAGGCCGCGCACGCGGCTGGTCCAGCGCCCGAGCTTCACGCCGCGGCCGCGGCGCGGCGCCCCCAGGCTGTTCGGCTGGCCGGCCGCGGCGCGCGGGAACATCGCTCCGCCCGGGCGGTCGAGGTTGCCCGTGACCACGTTGAGCACGTCCACCAGCCAGCTGGCCAGCGTCCCGAACTCCTGCGTGCACGTCCCGATCCGGCCGTACACGCCCGCGCTCGAGGCCGCGGCGAGCTCGCGGGCCATCCGCCGGATCTCGGGCGCCTCGATGCCGCACGCGTCGGCCACGCGCTCGGGTGCGAAGTCGCGGGCGAGCTCGCGCACCACGTCGAGCCCGTCGACGTGGTCTCCAACCGGCCCCGGGTCGTCGAGCCGCTCGTCGAAGATCGTGTGGACGAGGCCGAAGAGGAGGAGCGCGTCGGTGCCCGGGCGGACGAAGTGGTGCTCGTCGGCGTGCTCGGCGGTGCGGGTCCGGCGCGGGTCGATCACCACGACCTTGCCGCCGCGCTCGCGGATCCGCCGGATGCGCCCGCGCATGTCCGGCGCGGTGAGCAGGCTGCCGTTCGACTGGAGCGGGTTCGCCCCGAGGATCATCAGGTGGTCGGTGCGGTCCACGTCGGGGACCGGGACCGACAGGATCGTGCCGAACATGAGCCCGGCCGAGATCTGCTTGGGCATCTGGTCGACGGTGCTCGCCGAGTAGATGTTCTTCGTGCCGAGGGCCTTGATCAGGACGCGGCCGTAGAGCAGCGTGGCGAGGTTGTGGGCCGCCGGGTTCCCGATGTAGACGGCCACGGCGTCGCGTCCGTGCTCCTCGAGCAGCGGGGGCAGCCGCCGCTCGACCTCCGCGAACGCCTCGTCCCAGGTCGCCTCCTCGAGCCGCCCGTTGCGGCGGACGAGCGGCGTGCGCAGGCGATCCGGGTCCTCGTGCAGCGGCTTCAGGCTGGCGCCCTTGGGACAGACGAACCCGTGCGAGAGGGCGTCGTCCGCATCACCGCGGATGCGCAGGACGCGCTCCCCCTCTCCGATCTCGAACTCGAGGCCGCACGTGGCCTCGCACAGCGGACAGGTTGCGTATGCAGTCCTGGTCGCGGACATCGAGCGCCCGAAGCGTATCGGGGCCCCATCTCGCCGTGATTGAGTTCCGTCACGCGAGCGCCATGAGCTCCGAGACGATCAGCCTGATCACGATCCCGCTCTTCTCCGCGGCGATCGGCTACGTGACGAACTGGACAGGCGTCTGGATGCTCTTCAACCCGGTCCGGTTCGCGGGCTTCCGCCTCCCCGGGCTGCGCGTGATCTCGCAGCTCCTCCCCCGCAGGATCCAGCAGATACCGGGGATCATGGTCGGCGGCGTGGGCTGGCAGGGGATCATCCCCTCGCGCGCGGCGAAGATGGGCAGCATCGCGGTCGACAAGGGGATCGCGAAGCTCGGCAGCCCGGGCGAGTTCTACGACCGTGTCGATCCGGAGAAGCTCGCCGACTACATCGTGGAGTCCTCGCGGGCGGAGATCCGCGAGTTGGTGGAGCGCGCGGTCCGGCGCGAGCACCGCCGCCTCTGGCGCGACCTGACGCCCGAGCTGCGCGAGCAGGTGTACGCGCGTGTGGAGCGCCAGTACCC
>Ga0209577_10002514_pt1 | contig 17620 bp, 20 predicted proteins | sample GraSoiAngelo_109_FD_185874 | JGI IMG/M metagenome (GOLD analysis project Ga0209577, IMG submission 185874) | Grasslands soil microbial communities from the Angelo Coastal Reserve, California, USA - 14_0903_12_20cm (SPAdes) (version 2) | ecosystem: Environmental > Terrestrial > Soil > Grasslands...
CCGAAACGCATTGATGTTGGCCAAAGTGGCCATGAAGATCGTGTCCGGCGCGACCTCTTCGTACGCGCCGGTCGCCCGCAGCGGATCGACCAACGGATGCGCTTCTTCGATCGCGATCTCGCCATTCCAGAGGCGCTCGGCCGTATCGAGGATGCTGCTCGTCATCGTCAACCCCCGTCGATGGACGGGGGAACGATACCGTTATTCGGTCTTCGCGAAGCGGCTGATCGCTAAGGACATCATTACGGCGCCGAGAAGGGCCACGATCGCTAGCTCGAAGAGGGTCGGGAGGCGCCAGCTGCCCCACATCACACCAGGCGCCAGCGACCGCACGGCTGCGGCGGGAACGTGGATATGCGCGAAAAGGGTCCGGCGGATCGCGTCCACGGCGTACGTCAGCGGGTCGATCTTCGTCAGCACACCGAGCCACGCGGGAAGCGACGTGATCGGGAACACGGCTCCCGACAGGAAGAAGAGGGGCATCACGAAGAGCTGCATCACGACCTGGAACGACTCCACCTGCTGCATGCGGCTCGCGATCATCGCGCCGAATGCCGTGAGGACCATCGCGAGCAGCGCCATCTCGGCGATGATTGTGACCAGCATCAAAGGCGAATAGGGAAGGTGAACAAGGCCGGCCAGGGCCAGCATGATGACGCCTTGGATAGTGGCGACGGTTGCGCCGCCCAAAGCCTTGCCGAAGATAACGGCACCGCGACGCACGGGAGCGACCATCATCTCGCGCAGGAACCCGAACTCACGGTCCCACACGATCGAGACCGCGGAGAAGATCGATGTGAAGAGCACCGTCATCGCGAGCACGCCGGGGAAGATGAACGTTCGGAAGTCGATCCCACCGGCGCGCGCCTTCACGAGCGGCGACAGCCCGGTGCCCAGAATGAAGAGGAAGACGATTGGTTGGATCAGCGATGTGATCGCGCGCGCGCGGCTCCGCCTGAACCGGATGAGCTCACGCCGCCACACGATCTCGATGGCCCGGAGGTCGTCGACGAAGCGCCCTCCCGCGACGCGGACCGATGCGACATCTGCGATCGTTGCCATCAGCGTCCTCGCATCCGCATCCACGGCATCTGCCGCAGCCGGTCGGCGCTCGATGACTCGGCATCTCTGATCGTCCGGCCCGTGAACGTCATGAACACGTCGTCGAGCGATGGACGGGCGACGCTGACCGACCGGATGCCGATCCCAAGGTCCCTGAAAAGACGCGGCACGAACGTCTCACCGTTCGGTACGTGCGCCGTCACCGCTCCCTCGCTGATCGTGGCTTCCACACTGAACACCTCTCGCAAGGCTTTGATAGCGGCGTCGTTGTCGTCGGTCGTTATCGACACGCGGTCTTTGCCGACCAGCTCCTTCAGCTCGTCCGGCGTTCCCGAGACGACGATCTCGCCGTTGTCGATGATCGCGATCCGGTCGCAGTACTCCGCCTCGTCCATGTAGTGCGTCGTCATGAAGATCGTGATGTCTTCCTTGCGACGAAGCTCGCCGATGTAGCTCCAGATGTGCTCTCGCGTCTGCGGATCGAGGCCGACCGTCGGTTCGTCCAGGAAGAGAACCCGGGGCGAATGGAGCAGGCCGCGCGCGATCTCAAGCCGCCGCTTCATCCCGCCGGAGAACGTGCGCACCAAGCTGTCACGCCGTTCCCATAGGCCGACCATCCCCATGATCTGCTCGACACGGCCGGGGATCGTCGCGCGCGGAACGCCGTAAAGCTCCGCGTGGAATCGGAGATTCTCCTCGGCCGTCAGGTACTCGTCGAGCGTCGTGTCTTGGAACACCAAGCCGATGCGACGGCGCACCTCCAAAGGTTCGGCCGCAACGTCGTAGCCGGCGACGCGCGCGTTTCCCGACGTTGGCTGCAGCAGAGTGCAAAGGATATTGATCGTGGTGGACTTGCCGGCGCCGTTCGGTCCCAGGAAGCCGAAGATCTCGCCGGGGGAGACCTCGAAGCCGACGTGCCGCACCGCTTCAAGCTCACCGTACGTCTTCGTCAGATCCCTGACCGTGATGACCGGGCCCGAACCGTTGTCGTGCGGCTGCTCGAACGGCGGTGGCGTCGTCGAACGTGCTGCTTTCTCTGTCCTCATCTCAACCTCGATGCGGCCGGTTTATCCCCCGGCCGAAACCTCTTCGGGCGTTGCGATCGCTTCGGCCGAGAAGGCGTCGCGGAGAACCTCGAGGGTCTCCTCATCCAGGTCGAGCAGCTCTGCCGGCGGCTTGTACAAACGTTTCTTGACCTCGGCGGTCTTTTTCAGGCCGCGCGGCGTGAGCACCACGGTCTTCACGCGCCGGTCGGACGCGAGCATCTTGCGTTCGACGAGGCCGCCTTCCTCCAACCGGTCGATGAGCCAGGTCATCGTGGACGCGTCGCAGGACATGCCTTGCGCGAGGGAGCCCATCGTCATGGCTTCACCCGACGACAGCAGCATGAGCACCTTGAGGTGCCCTGGGGTCAGGCCGATCTCCTGCAGCTTGGCTGCCGCTCCGCGGAATTGCTTCTGGAACATCTCGCCGAGGAGGTGCCACACCTCGGCGGCAACTGCCTCTTTGGAGTTGGATACCCGGCTCACGCCCGCCATGGTATCGAAGATTCTTTTAGTAGTCCAATAGTTTAAGGATTCAGAAACTTGACACGCTCAAAATACATCTGGCACTATACGCGCCATGAGCGAACCAGCGATCATCGTTGAAGGTTTGAAGAAGAGCTTCGGCGACGTCGAAGCGCTGAAGGGGATCGATTTCCAGGTCGAACGCGGCGAGATCTTCGGGCTGCTCGGCCCGAACGGCGCCGGCAAGACGACCGCGATCCGCATCCTTTCAACCATCTTGCGACCAGACGGCGGGCGCGCGGTCGTCCTCGGGAAGGACGTCGTCAAGGAGCCTGCGGCGGTGCGGTACCGGATCGGTTTGGCGGGCCAGTTCGCGGCCGTCGACCCGAACCTCACCGGGCGCGAGAACCTGCGGCTCATGGGCAAGCTCACGCACATGCAGAAGGAGCGGTACGTGCCGCGCGCGGACGAGCTGCTCGAGCGGTTCGATCTTTCCGACGCAGGTGACCGTACGATCAAGACGTATTCCGGCGGGATGCGTCGTCGTTTGGACGTCGCCGCCGCACTGATGCACAGCCCGCCCGTGCTCTTCCTGGACGAGCCGACGACTGGTTTGGACCCACAGAGCCGACGCGCGCTGTGGGACACGATCCGCGAGCTAACGAACGAAGGCGCGACGGTTCTGCTTACGACGCAGTACCTGGAAGAAGCGGACCTGCTTGCGAAAGAAGTCGCCGTCATCGATGGCGGGCAGGTCATCGCGAAGGACACGCCCACGAAGCTCAAGGCGCGCCTCGGCAGCACAGTCATCGAGATGAGCTGGCCGGAGGGGAAGAGCGCGATCGCTGCGCAAGAGACGCTTTCGCGCCAACTGAAAACGAAGCCCGATCGAGAGGACAATATCGTTCGCTTCGCGGCGGATGGTCCAACCGTTCTGATCGAAGCATTGCGCAAGCTCGACACCGAAAACTTGCCTCCCGCAACGTTGGGCGTGCGCGAGCCGAGCCTCGACGACGTATTCCTCCTCCTCACGGGACATCACGCCGAGGATGCGGCGGCGGAGACGCCCCCCGAGCCCGTCAAAGCACGAGGTGCACGATGACCGTTCTATCCACGGCAGATCAGACCCAGGTCGACGAGCCTCGTAGTCTCATCGTCGGTCCGATCAAGGATGCGATGGCTATCGCGTGGCGGAACCTGCGCGCGCTTCCGCGCGTTCCCCAATACCTCGTTTTCTCGACGATCCAGCCGGTGATCTTCGTCCTCATGTTCCGCTTCGTGTTCGGGAAGGCCCTGCGAGTGCCGGGCAACATCCCGTACGTGGACTACCTCATGCCGGGGATCTTCGTGCAAACGGTCGTCTTCGGATCTATGGGAACCGCGATCGGGTTGGCCACCGACATGCAGAGTGGTTTGATGGAGCGGTTCCGTTCCCTGCCGATGGCACGCTCTGCCTTGCTCGTCGGACGAACACTTGCCGACCTCGGGCGCAATGTCTTCGTTGTGATCTTGATGGTCGCTGTTGGGTTCGCGGTTGGCTTCCGTATCCACGGCGGCGTCCTCGATTTCCTGGCGGCGTGCGCGTTGGTTCTTCTGTTCGGCTACGCGCTCTCGTGGGTGTTCGCGAGCATCGGCCTCCTGGTCGGCGATCCGGAGAGCGCACAAGCTGCGGCCTTCCCGATCCTCGCCCCCCTTGTGTTCGCGTCATCCGTTTTCGTCTCGCCGCAGTTCATGCCCGGATGGCTTCAAGGTTTCGCGACGCATCAGCCCGTCTCCGTGACTGCGTCCGCCGTCCGTGGGCTTGCGCTCGGTCCTCACATCGCAGGCGTCATATCGCAAACGTCCACGACGTCGTACGTGTTGCAGACCATCGCATGGGGCGTCGGTATCGTCGTCCTCTTCGGGCCGCTCGCTGTGCGCCGCTACCGCAAAGCCATCTAACAAGTAAGGGACCCGGCCGGGTCTCGGCGGCGACGGACGCGGGCTGGGGGAAAGTAGCCACACTGTTTCGCCGAGACCCATTGGCCGGGCGGACACCGTCACTCAACCACCCACGCCTGGGAGCACCATGAACTGATGCTGGGCGTTCGCCGAGAATGCGGCGAAGCTCGATTCACAGCAAGATCCAAGGCGCCCCACAGTGCCGCCCCATGCCCGGGTGATTCTCTCTTTGCATACGTTCGGCGAGAGCCGTGGGCATGGAGGGAACACCGCGATGAGCGACCACATCGACGAAACGAACACCGGTGACACGGCGGAGCCAAATCCGCCATCGTCCGAGCAGCCGGTCGAGCACGTCTCGGCGCCGAGCTTCACTTCATCGGGGCAGCCGGTGGAGCACGTCTGGGAGCATCCCCCCGGCGCAGCATCGGACCCGGTCACGGAGCCTGCGGCGCGCGCCTACCCGCCCGAGACCGTTCCGATCCCCGCATGGAGCCCCGCGCCGGCTGCGTACGAGCCACCGCGCTCGCGCACACCGTGGCGCGCGATCCTGATCTCGGCGTTGATCGCAGGGCTGCTCGGCGGAGCGATCGGCGCCTTCGCCGTTCCCCGGAAGAGCGGGGTGACGATCGAGCGCGTGTCCGCGACGGGCTCGGCCGTGAAACAAGATCTGCTGACCGGTGTCGCGTCCGTGGCGCAGAGCGTCATGCCGAGCATCGTTCGCGTGGATGTGAGCGGCACGACGGGCCCGTTCGGTCAGAGCGCAACCGGCACGGGCTCCGGCGTGATCTACTCGAGCGACGGCTACATCATCACGAACAACCACGTGATCGATAACGCAACCTCGATCGAGGTGACGCTCAGCACCGGCCAGCGGCTCCCGGCGAAGTTGATCGGCACCGCGTCTCCCGGCGACGACATCGCCCTGATCAAGATCGACAAGACCGGTCTGACGCCGGCTACGTTCGGATCGACGAGCGACCTGAGCGTCGGCGACCTGGCGGTCGCGATCGGGAGCCCGTTCGGCCTGCAGGGCACGGTGACGGCGGGCGTGATCAGCGCGCTGCACCGCAACATCAACCTCGGACAAGGCGAGAACCTGACCGACGCGATCCAGACCGACGCGCCGATCAACCCGGGGAACTCCGGCGGCGCGCTTGCCGATGGAAAGGGCGATGTGATCGGCATCAACACCGCGATCCTCGGCGGGAGCGGTGGCAACGTCGGCGTGGGCTTCGCCATCCCCATCAGCATCGCGAAGCGTGACGCCGACCAGATCATCCAGACGGGCCACGCACAGCGGCCGTTCCTCGGGATCTCCGGCGACAACGCGCCGAACTCCGGCGGCGCACTCGTGCAGTCCGTCGTGAGCGGCGGCCCGGCCGCCAAGGCCGGGCTGCGCGCGGGTGACGTTATCGTCGCCCTCGACGGCAAGGCGCTCACGTCGTTCGACGATCTGATCGCCGGACTGAGCACGCACCAGCCGGGACAGAAAGTGCAGGTCACCTACGTTCGCTCGGGCGCGCGCCACACCGTGACCGTGACGCTGAGTGCCGTTTCGAGCGGCTGATCGTGCCCGCAACTGGGAAGGCCTGAGGCTCAGAGGAGCCCCAGGCCGTTCTCAGGTAGTCCTCAGTTCCGCGACGGATAATGGGTTCACTCGCAAGGAGGAAGAGATGACCCCCGGGAGCCAGCAAGCCACCGCCGACGTCGCCGAGCGCACCCGCGTTCTCGTCGTCGACGACGAAAGCAACATCACCGACTTGGTCGCCACCGTTCTTCGGTACGAAGGGTTTGAGGTTCAGACGGCAGCCACGGGCCGCGACGCCCTCAAGGCCGTCACCGCGTTCCGGCCGGCGCTCGTGGTGCTCGACATCATGCTGCCCGACCTCGACGGGTTCGAGGTCCAGCGCCAGCTCGCCGACAACGGTGGGAAGATCCCCGTCGTGTTCCTGACGGCGAAGGACGGGACGGAGGACAAAGTGCGCGGCCTCACGATGGGCGCCGACGACTACGTCACGAAGCCGTTCAGCTTGGAAGAGCTCGTCGCGCGCGTGCGCGCCGTGCTCCGGCGGGCGAACGGTCCCGACAAGACGGCAACCGGTCGCTTGCAGTTCGCCGACCTCGAGATGGACGAAGAGAGCCACGAGGTGTGGCGCGCGAACGAGGCGATCGAGCTGACCCCGACGGAGTTCACGCTCCTGCGATACCTGCTCTTGAATGCCAAGCGCGTGCTGTCGAAAGCGCAGATCCTCGATCACGTCTGGCACTACGACTTCGCCGGCGATGCGAACGTCGTCGAGACCTACATCAGCTATCTGCGGAAGAAGATCGACCGCTTCGACCCGCCGCTGATCCACACGATCCGGGGCGTCGGCTACTGCCTTCGATTGCCCAAGGCGTGAGATCGATGTCACTGCGCGGCCGGCTACTGCTTGCGACCGGGATCCTCGTGGTCCTCGGTCTGCTTGTCGCCGACGGCGCGACCTATGGACTGCTCCGTAACTCGCTTGTCTCTCGCATCGACTCGCAACTGATCGCCTCGACGCACGCTCCCTTTGGTCGGTTCGGCGATGTTGGACCGGTGACACCGAGTGGATCTGGTGCCCATCTGCCGCGCGAATACGTCGAGGTTCTCGATCAGTCGGGCAATGTCGTCGTCGGTAGGGCAGTCGACTTGGGTGCCGTAGACGCTCGACCACAGGTTCCCGAAGGACTCCCCGGTTCAACTTCCTATCATGGCAAGTCTCCCTACGTGCTGTTCACAGCGAGAGCGACGGGAGCGGACGGCCGCTATCGAGCGATTGCCGTCGGAGGGAACTTCCAAGTCTCGGACGGCACCGTTGTGCCGGGTACTGGCATCATCGCGATCTCACTGGCCGACGTGGAGGCAACCCTGCACAAGCTGCTCCTTGTGGAGCTCATCGTGACGCTCGTCGTCATCGCAGCTGCCGGCGGCGCGGCGTGGTGGTTGATCCGAGTCGGCTTGAGGCCGCTCACAGAGATGGAGGGCGCAGCCGAGGACATCGCAGCGGGTGACCTTTCCCGACGCATCGAGACCACCGACGAGACCACGGAGGTGGGACGGCTGGGCCGCGCGCTCAACGTGATGCTCGAGAAGATCGAGACCGCGTTCGCTCAGCGGAGCGCGTCCGAGGCGCGCCTCCGACGCTTCGTGGCCGACGCCTCGCACGAGCTGCGCACGCCGCTGACGTCGATCCGCGGGTACGCGGAGCTTTTCCGCCGGGGCGCGCGCTCGCGACCCGACGACCTCGAGAAGTCGATGCTGCGGATCGAAGACGAGTCCGCGCGCATGGGCGTGCTCGTCGACGAGCTGCTCTTGCTGGCTCGGCTCGACCAAGGGCCGAAGCTCGATCGCGAACCGATCGACTTGGCTCAAGTGGCGACCGACGCCGTCGCCGACGCACGCGTCGTCCAACCCGACCGTCCGATCGCCATCTCGATCGATGAGCCGGTGACCGTTGAGGGAGACGACACAAGGCTGCGGCAGGTCGCAGCGAACCTGATGTCGAACGCGCTCGAGCACACGCCGCCGGCGACGCCGGTGCACGTCAGCCTCCGTCGCGACGGCGAGGAAGCTGTGCTCGAGGTCGCCGACGAGGGACCCGGCCTCGACGAGGAGCATGCGGCGAAGGTCTTCGATCGCTTCTTCCGCGTCGACCCGGCGCGCGCGCGCGAGAACGGCGGCGCGGGGCTCGGGCTCGCGATCGTCGCCGCGATCGTCGAGGCGCACGGCGGGAGCGTGTCCGTCGAAACCGCGCCGGGCGCGGGCGCGCGCTTCATCGTGCGTCTACCGGTGGCCGTGCGACCCGACGCAACAGAGCCCAAACAAGGTCCGACCGAGCCCGAAGAAGCTTCAGCAGAGGCCGCGGAGCAGGCCTAGAACTCTCAACCGACGCAGAGCCTTCTCTTAGCGCTCCTTAACCTCGGCGGAGTTCCATGGAACGCGGATGAATAGGAGGCGTTGACATGGCCAGCAGATTCTTTCCCGGCTACCCGGTCCACCGGGTCGATTGGGGATTCGAGATCGTGCACATAATCTTCTGGGCGCTGCTCGTCGCGGCCATCGTGTGGCTTGTCGTGTGGCTCGTGCGAGCTCCGTATCACGGGGTCTTCCACGAGCACGTCGCTCCGCCCCCTCCATCGGAGGATGCCGCGCTCCGTGAGGCGCGCATGAGGTACGCGCGCGGCGAGATGACCCGAGAGGAGTACCTGCAGGTGTCGACCGATCTCGGTGGCCCCCAGGCTCCGTTCTCCATCCCGCCGCAGCCACCTGAAGCCCAGGAGCAACAGTAGGGTCCCTCGCTGTTTAAGAGAGGCGCACCCGCGGCATAACCGAATCACGACCCCTTGAGGGTCGTTCGCCAAGGAGTCGCGGGTATGGGGAAGAGGCTGATTCATCTCACGTCGGCGTCGCTCGCCGGGGTCCTGCTTGCTGCGGTCGGAGCAATCGTGGGCGCGTCGCCTGCGACGTCCGCACCGGTCATCCAACCGGGGTCGTCCCTCGAGTTCGGCAACTCGTTCTGCACCGCCAACTGGGTCTACGACGGCGGGGGCGGTCCTTACATCGGCGCTGCGGCACACTGCGCGACCGGCGTGGGTCAGCGCGTGGACCTCGCGACGGGAAGCCTTGGCTCGTCGATCGAACCGATCGGCAGCGTCGCGTACATATCGAAGTCGCTCGACTTTCTGCTCGTGCGACTCGACGCCGGAGTTCTCTCGCAAGTGAGTCCTGCGATGGCCGGTCATCCCGACATCCCGACCGGCGTTTCGACCCCGGCGACCGCGCAGCAGGGTGACCTCATCCAGTTCTCCGGTCACGGCGTCGTGTTCGACCTTACGACGGTGACGCAACAGCAACGGATCGGCATATTCAACTTCTTCGACGAGGGGAACCAGTACGTCATCGGACCGGTTACGCCGGGTGATTCGGGTGGTCCGGTCGCCGACCTTTCCGACGGCAACAAGGCGATCGGCATCGTCGACACGATTGACTTTACGGTTGCGCCGGAAGGCGTGAACGTGGGCGAAGCAGGAGTCGCCGTGTACGCGCTGCTTCAAGACGCGGCCGCGCACGGGTTCCCGATCTCGCTGCGTACCGTTTAACGCAAGACGTCCTTCATCGCCGACGCGCGCGCCGCATTGTTGAGGTACTCAGTGATCCCGAACGAGTCCTCGATCGTGCGCAGAAGTGACATGTGGTCGTATTGAGTCGCGACCGTCCGGCCACCGGTCAGCATGGGCGACAGGGCGAGCAGCCCGACGCGGCCGCCGAACCCCGGCAGCAATCCGAGCGGCCCGCCGCTGCAGCATCCGGCGAGATCGCTCGGTCCGCTCTCGTCGCTCGTGATCAAGAGCAATCCGTGGTGAGCCCAGAGGTAATCGATGAGCGAAGGCAGATTCTGCGAGAGCCACTTGTCCGCTGAGACCAGGCCGCCTTTCTGACCGTTCGAGCAGGGGTCGTCGTGCCCGTCGTGGCACGAGTCCGGTGTGATGAACGAGAACGCCGGCAGCGCGTTGCGCGCGATATCACTGGCCATGTCGGTGAAGGGGCGGACGTGCGCGCGGCACCGCGCGTCGTTCTCGATGGTGTCTTTGAAGTAGATGAACGGGTTGTGCCGGTCCGCGTAGTCCTTCGCCGGCGGTTTCTGCGAGTCGCCTTGATACGGATCGGGCGGCAGGGCGGTTGGTGAGTAGTCGGCGTGGAAGCACGGCGACGGTAAGCCGTCCATGTACCCCTTCCAGGTGATCCCCTTGGCCTCGAGCTGATCGGCGAGGTTGCGCCCGTTCGACATCAGCGACTGGGGTTGCACGCACACCCACAGGTTCACCGGGAGGCAGTCCGACGCGGTCAACGGTTGGTCGGCCTGGCCGCTCACCATCGCGATGTAGTTGTCGAGGCTCGCGTGGCCGGTCGCGAAGTACTGGGACGCGAAGACGCCGCGGGGGACGAGCGAGTTGAGGTAGTGCGCGACGGATGCCGGTCCCCACGTGTTCGTAGCGCTCTCGTTCTCGAGGACCAGGACCACGACGTGCGAGAACCGCGGGATGCCTTCGGCGCCGGGCGCGGGCGCCTTCGCGAAGGCAGGCGAGGACGCGACGGCGAGCGCCATCAACGCAGCTACGGAACCGCGAAGCTTCATCGAGACAGGATTCGTTGCCCCGCCGCGCAAACCCTGCCGAGGGCGCACGCTCGCCCACCGGCCGACGCGAACGTTTGGTGAACGGTTGGGCGTCTAGGAAAGGCTTGCGCGCAGCTCGTCGATCGAGCTTTCCCCGGCGTCGCGCACCTGGCGGAGGAATCCGGCCAAAACTTCCAGCTCCTCGTCGCTGTACTGCTCCAAGATGTCGTGCAGCTTGGCAAGCATCCCTCCGTAGAGCCGGCCTAGCTCGGGCGCGCGCTTCATCTCGACGTCGACGAGCACCTTGCGGCGATCGGCCACGTCCCGCTCGCGGCGGATCCACCCACCGTTCTCTAGACGGTCGAGGATCCCGGTCACGGTGGCGGGGCTCAGCCCGGTGGTCGTGGCGAGCTCGCCGGGGGTGGTCGGCGCCTTGCGCGAGATCAGGTCCAGGAAGTCCATCTCGACGGCACCGAGGTCGACGTGCTCGCCGACCGACTGCAGCACGCCGGCCAATCGGCCTCTGACCTCGCGCAATGCGAGGGTCAGCTCGCCCATCAATTCGCCGCGACTTGACAAGTAACACTCCTTCGGGTTACAAAATATTCGGATTCAGAAAATCTCTGAAACCGAATTATACCGGAGGAGGCGGTCGAAATGAAGAACGAGACCGGTGGGGTCCGGGTCCAGGGCCTCGCCAAGAAGTACCGAGGCGGGGTAGAGGCGCTGAGGGACGTTTCGTTCCGGGTCGGAAGCGGGGAAGCGTTCGGGCTGCTCGGACCGAACGGCGCCGGCAAGACGACGACGATCGGCGTGCTGACGACGACGGTTCGCCCGACGGCGGGGGAGATCGAGGTCGGCGGGTTCGACGTTGCTCGTCAGGCGATCGACGCCCGGCGGGTGTCGGGGATCGTGTTCCAGGACTCGGTCCTCGACCGCGGACTTTCCGGCCGCGCGAACCTGACGCTGCACGCTCGGCTTTGGCGCATGCCCCGCGATCGAGCGCGCGCGCGCATCGACGAGCTGACCGAGGTCATGGGCATCGGCGAGGTCATCGACCGGCCGGTGCGTACGTACAGCGGCGGGCAGCGCCGTCGCCTGGAGATAGCGCGCGCCGTGCTCGCCGAGCCGCGTGTGCTGTTCCTCGACGAGCCGACGGTCGGCCTCGACCCGACCATCCGTCACGAGCTCTGGTCGCTGATCGGCGACCTGCGCGCGCGAGACGGCATGACGCTGGTGCTGACGACGCACTACCTGGAAGAGGCAGAGCGGCTCTGCGAGCGCATCGCGATCATGGATCGCGGTCGCGTGATTGCGATGGACACGCCGGCGGCGCTGTTGTCGCGGCTCGGCGAAGAGATGCTCGAGGTCGACGGCGCGAGCGAGCTTGTTACGCAGCTGCTCGGCGATCGCGGGATCATCGTCGCCGATGTCTTCCGCATCGGATCTACGATCACGGTTCCGTTCCGCAACGGGGACGGCGACGCAGCGGTGCGCGCGCTTCGCGACTCATCGCTCCCTATCCGTTCGATCTCCGTTCGCCGTCCAACCTTGGACGACGTCTATCTGCGCCTCACCGGCGCCTCACTGAAAGGGTGATCGAGTCATGCAGCTTCTTACTCTTTATCGGCGGCGGTTGAGGCTGCTCGCGGGGAATCCACGCGAGCTGATCGTTCCGCTGGCAACACCTGTTTTGTTCGCGATCGTCATCGGACCGGCGTTGAAGAAAGCGCTCGGGTCGTTCAACCCACACGTGGACTACCTGACGTTCGTTTCCATCGCGACCGTCGTATTGCTGGTGCCGCTGAACGCGATGTTCTCCGGCCTCAGCGTCTTCGCCGATCGCGAGCACGGCGCGCTTCGCGAGCTGCTCGCCGCGCCGCTGCCTCGATGGTTCCCACCCTTGGCGAACGTGATGGCAACGTTAACGATCACCACGCTGCAGGTCACGGTGCTGATCGTCGCGGCGGTCGCGCGCGGCGCGACGTACCACGCGACGGCAAGCGGCGTGCTCTGGTTCGTGGGCGCGGTGGCCCTGTTGACCATGATCTACGCGTCGCTCGCGGAGGTCATGGCGTACCGCCTGACATCCGAGCAGGAGTACATCGGCAACGTCCCCGCGATCGCGATCGTGCCGTGGTTCTTCGCCGGCTCGTTGTTCCCGATCTCGGTGCTCCCGAAGGGTCTGGCGATCTTCTCAAAGATCCTCCCGGGAACGCATGCGCTGGCGCTGATGCGCCACGGGTTGACCGGCGGCTCGACCGACGGGCTGAAGGCGATCTGGGGCGCGCACGCGGGCGCCGCGGATGCTGCTGCCAGCTTCGGGATCGTCGCCGTGTTCACGGTCGGCTTGCTCTTGATGAGCGCGCGCGCGTTCCGTCGTTCGGCCGTGGCTTAGACGCCGGCGGCGCGCGGGAGGCCCATCGGGTTGGGGAACGGAACGGCCGCCCCGGCGGTCAGGATCCGGTTGATCTCCACCAGATGGGCCTCGAGTGTCTCGCAATCGCGCGCGCCGACCTCGGCGAACGGTGGCAGCGCGAGACGGTCGGTCGTGTCCTCGATGTGGGCGCGCAACCGGCGTCCGGCGTCGGTGAGGCCGCTCGCATCGATCAAACCGCGCACGAGCAGCCTGTCTTCGGCCACCGCCCATTCCTCTTCCGACCAGCCACGGTTCGCGCGCTGCATCTCCGCCGGCGTCTCGTAGTCCGTCGCGATCAAGACGTGCGCTGCCAAGCCGTCGATCTCGTTGGCGAGCAGCATGGCGACGTGACCGTCGCCTCGATGCTCGCGTAGCAGCGTTGCCGCGTGCCACAGAACGAGATGCCTTTGGTCCGGCCAGGACAACGCGGCGTGCGCCGCGAACAACGGGCGGCCCGGCGGTTCCGCCGCTTCGGCGATGCGCCGCGCGATCTCAGCGGCCGCACCGATGTGATCGCTTTCGATCTCGCTTCCGAGCAGCCTTCGCAGCGCCGAGTCCGCCACTTCGAGGCGCGCGCGAAGCACCTTCTCGGGGGTAGAGAACGCCCATGCGTCGGGGATCGCGCGCCGCACCATCCGGGGGTGGAAGTTGTAGAAGGTGGCGATCACCATCTCGGGTGGGACGGCGCCCATCGCGGCCGCGCGCGAGGCGAAGTAGCCCATCCAGCCGCCCCTGAGACCGGCGGCCGTGTAGGCCTGTTTCGCTTCCGGTGCGAAGTAAATGACGGCGTGGATGGGTTCCAGCAGCTGCCACATCCGGCGCGCGACCGTGTGATCCATGTGCCTACTTTCCGCGCGAGTGCCGACCGCGGTCAATCCGATGTGTCGAGGCTGCTCGACGGGGTAACCGGCAAGAAGGGAGGCGATGCACATGGCAAGTGCAGCTCAGCGACGTGCGGCGAAGCGCAACATCAAGAAGGCGGCGCGCGCAGCGAAGCGGAAGCGGACGATCGCGAACATGCCGAAGAAGACGCGAACCGCGCTCGGCAAACAGGCGGCTGCGGTTCGCCAACGCAAGCGGACCGGCGCTTCGTCGCCGAAGACGCGACAAGAGCTGATGAAGATCGCCGCGCAGCGCGGGCTGAAAGGCCGCTCGAAGATGGGGCGCGCAGAACTGGCGCGCGCGCTCGGCACGCGATAGCAGCCGCCCTCCGTCCCGCGTCTTTCCCGTATCCTGCGCCTGATGTCGGGGCCGGGGAATGCACCGAGCGGCGTTGGAATGACGGCGGTTGGGGTCGCGTACATCCGCGCGCAGGAGAGTTTGCGACCAGACCGTCTTTTCGACGATCCGATCGCCGCGGCGTTCGTCGAAGCGTCGGGATGGACTCCGCCGCTCGAGATGCTCGGCGATCCATCTGAAATCTCAGATGAGGTAAAGGCTTTCTGGGGCACGATCGTTGCGTACGTGATCGTTCGGACGCGCTTCCTCGACGAGTTCGCGAAGGATGCATGGGAGGACGGCGTACGACAGTTCGCGATCCTCGGAGCCGGCCTCGACGCGCGCGCGTTCCGCTTGCCTTGGCCGTCCGGCACGCGTGTGTTCGAGCTCGATGTGCCGGAGATGATGCACTTCAAGGAGGACGCACTCGCGCGGATCAACGCGAAGCCGCGGTGCGAACGTATCGCCGTTGCCGCCGACCTGACGGAGGATTGGCTTCCCGCGCTCACGGCATCCGGATTCGATGCGTCGGTCCCAACGGCCTGGATGGCCGAAGGGCTGCTCGTCTACTTCACGCCCGACCAGAACGACACCCTGTTGCAGACGATCGTCTCTGTGTCTGCCTTGGGGAGCAGGATGGGCATGACGCTTGCACGCAAAGGTGGCCTCGAAGTGCCGGATATGCCGCTCGAAAGTGCCGGCGGGCCGGGGGAGGTTCGGTCGGTTCCGGAGCTGTGGTTATCGGAGTCGCCCGATGATCCCGTCGCGTGGCTCCGTGGCCACAGGTGGGACGCGGAAGTGTTCGGCACTCGTGAGCGGGCAGCGGCATACGGACGGCCGCTTCCAGAAAGTGCACCGGAGTCGGCGTTGCGCGCGCTCGTGCGCGCGGTCCGGATCGAACGCTAGGGCTTGTAGCCGCCTTCGACCCACGACCGGAACAGGGCGACCTTGTCTTCCGACCAGGCACCATCGCCGCCGCCCCACGTCGGAGGCATCGAGCCCTCCTCGAGCGTCCTCAACACGCCGGCCGCGTTGTCCGGCGCCTTCATGTAGTCGTAGTCGGAGAGCATCACGCCTTGATCGTTCATGTGATCGATGTCGGTCTCCGTGAACAGCGGCAGGATGTCCTTCGCGAAGCTTACGTCTGCCATGTCGCGGTCCTTTCTCGTCGGCGGCGTTTCAGGGTAGCGGTTGCTCGCCGAGCATCGTCGCGATGACGGCAGAGTAGTCCAGGTCCGGCGCTTGGGGCGCGCCGGCAGCGAACCATTCGTGTGCGGCGCGCGCAACGCGAAGCGTCAGGTCGTGTTCGCGCGCGGCTTCCTCGATGAGACGCAGATCCTTCTCGGCGAGCGCCTGCGTGAAATTCGCCGGGTAGTGGCCGGACTCGATCCGCTGCCGTTTGCCTCTCACGGTGTTGCCGACCGGCGATTCCTCCAACACGTCGAGCACGACCGTGCGGTCGAGCCCGAATGCGCGCGCCAGCGCAAGTGCCTCCCCGACCGTCGTCATCGCGGAGCCGAGCGTGAGGTTCACGACCAGCTTGATCGCAGCGCCCGCGCCGGGGCCGCCGACGCGACGGACGCGGCCCAGCGTCTCGAGGATCGGTCGGACGCGCGCGAAGACGCTCTCGTCCGCACCGACGAAAACGAGCAGCGTGCCACCCGTCGCTGCGGGGACACTTCCCAATACCGGCGCGTCGACAAGGGTCACTCCGGCCGGAAGTTTCGAGGTGAGCTCGCGGATCGTCGCCGGTCCGACCGTCGACATCTCGATCAGCGTTTGCCCCGATCGCATCGCATCGGCAGCGCCATCGCGGCCGAACAAGACCTCGGTCAACGCTTCCGGTGTCGCAAGCATCGTTATCACGATGTCTGCGTTGGTGAGGGCGTCTGCCGGCGAAGAGGCGGCCGTCGCGCCCTGTTCGATCAGCGGGTCGGCCTTCTCCGGCGATCTGTTCCACGCGGTGAGCTCGTGACCGGCCGAAAGAAGGCGAGCGGCCATCGGCGCGCCCATCTTCCCGAGACCGAGGAACGCGATCCTCGTCATCGATCAGCCGATCGCGGCCTCGATGCGCGCCGCAGTCGGAATCACCAGCTCTTCGCCGCCGAGGGGGCCGACGAGCTGCAGACTAGCCGGAAGGTTTGAACCCTTGACCGGGATCGGCTGGGCCGTGCACGGCGTCCCCGCGCCGTTGAAGATCGACGTGTAGCGCGTGATGTCGATGACGAGCGGCGTCGGGTCGCCGACGATCTCGTCGATCCTCGGCGGGAACATCGGAAGCGTCGGCAAGGCGAGCAGCTCGACTTGATCGAACAGAGAGAGCAGCTTCGCGCGCCATGCGTCGAGCTGTTTGCGCCCATCCTCGAGCATCGGCGCGAACACCGGTGCAAGCTGCAGCAGCTGTTTGATGTCGTCGCCGACGCCGTCGGGGTCCTGTTCGGCGAGTGCGTGATCCGTTTCCCACGTCTCGGAGAGGAAGATCGTCGTGAAGGCGCCGTTGCCTTCTTGCCAATCCGGCATGTCGAGCTCCACGACCTCGAACTCGGCCGCGCGCAAGGCGTCGTCGACGGCATGCTCGATCTCGGGGAGCGACGTCGTGCGCAGGCGGCCGATCCGTTGCGCGGGAGTGGCGCGCGGCGTGAACCCGGGCTCGAGCAGTTGCATGCCCAGCGTTACGCCCGCGAAGTTGCGCGCGATGGGGCCGATGGTGTCGAAGCTGGGCGCCAGTGGCCAGACGCCTTCGATCGGGATCCGGCCGAATGTGGTCTTCAACCCTGAGACGCCGCAGCACGCCGAAGGGATACGCACCGAGCCGCCGGTGTCGGATCCGATCGCAACGTCCGCCTCGTCGGTCGCGACGGCGACGGCGGAGCCGCTCGACGATCCACCCGGTATCAATGCCGCATCGAGCGGGTTCACCGGCGTGCCGAACCACGGGTTGATGCCGAGCGGAAGCACGGCCAGCTCGTGCAGGTTCGTCTTTCCCATAAGGCGCGCGCCGGCTGCTCGGAATCCTTTCAGGCATGCGGCGTCGCCCTCGGCGGGTTTCGCGATGCGCTCGACCGCGCGCGAGCCGGCGGTCGTCGGGACGCCTTCAACGTCCACGAGGTCCTTTACGGCAACGCGTGGGCCAGTACCGGCGCCGTCGAGCATCGTGATCCACGTGGACATGGGCAGAACCTACCGCTTCGATGCCGGTGTCGGCGAGTGCGACAGGGCGAGCTCGATCGCGTCGTCGAGACCCATGCTCGAGCCCTCGTTCCAGGCCGAGCTCCACGTGGCCGGGTCGGTCGATGCGCGCGCACGATCCATGAACGACGCGGTCCACA
>Ga0209577_10002517_pt1 | contig 17597 bp, 11 predicted proteins | sample GraSoiAngelo_109_FD_185874 | JGI IMG/M metagenome (GOLD analysis project Ga0209577, IMG submission 185874) | Grasslands soil microbial communities from the Angelo Coastal Reserve, California, USA - 14_0903_12_20cm (SPAdes) (version 2) | ecosystem: Environmental > Terrestrial > Soil > Grasslands...
AGAACCAGGCTTGAGAGTGAGGGCGTGCTTGCGCGCGTTCGCCTCGCCCGCATCGCTGAACGCCGCGAAAACCGGTTGGCCTTCGTACCAGTAGGAAAATTGATCGGAGTAATGGCTACTACCTAGCTGGCCGGATTGTCCCGCGGGGAGGACCAGAATGGATTCATCCCAATTTCCGGGGTTGCCAACAAAGCGCATCGCGGGGCCGTGATGCTTCGTCGCCGCGCGCACGCTGTAAACGGTTCCCGATTGGGGCTTGTCCGTGATGCTGAGGAATCGCTTCAACAGACCCTCGTGTCCGAGGGGGTGGAACATGTCCAGGGAGTTGAAGCGCTTCCACGCCCAATCTTCAACGCGATCGCTCTTGGTCTGTTCGGCCAAATAGGTTACGGCAAGGTCAGCGGCTGCGGCCAGCAATTCGTCATAGTTCTTATAGGCGGCGGGCAGCCACTTCGCGGGCCGGTCGGTGAGGATTTTTTGCAGAAATGTCGTACTCCGCCACTGGTAGAGATTCGTGTCTTTTCCAAGGAACGGCTCGAGGATGAGGTCGATGGCCGCTCGGCGCGCTGCGTGGAGAAAAGAAACTTCCGGGGAGCCGGCATCGGCGATTCCGTTCCAATCCTTCAGGCCTTCGATAAGCTTTTTAGCGCGTGGGTCTTTGGGTTTCACCGTTTTCGCTGCTACCGACAATTGATCCGCGAGGAACACATGGGGATAGCTGTACGTGTCGGTCTGGACTTTAAGCATGTCCTCGGGGCGCAAATCGTGACGGTCATGCAGTAGATCGTAGATACGCGCGGTGCGGTACGGCTCTTCCCAGCGATCCGTGAGATACGGTTTGTAATTCGGTCCCACCACACGCGCATTGGCAGTGACAATTAATCCGCTCTCCGGGTTGAGCGCCTGCGGGAGCTTGTCAAATGGGATGTAACCTGTCCACTCGTAGTCGTCGGTATCTCCGGGAACGGGTACTTCGCCATGACCCTTCTTTCGAACCGGAACTCGAGCGGCCATCACGTATCCGATATTGCCTTCCACATCGGCGTAGACCGCGTTCTGCGCCGGGCCCCACACACGCTTCATACCCTCACGGAATTCTTTCCAATTGCGCGCCTTGCCCAGCAAATAGTAGCTATTAGCGAGCCCACCTGGTTCCGTGGCGGTCCAACACAATGCGTAGGCTTTGACTCCCTCGCGATGGACGATCGGGCCGTGGCGAGTTACGACGACCTTCAAGTGATCGTCTGACTGGCCTTTGATGCGGATGGTCTCGTCGATGACTTGCGCCTTCGTCCAAGCACCCTTCAGCCGATACTCATCCGCGGCGGCCGGATTGAATGTCTCGACGTAAAGATCCTGAACGTCGGCGCCGTTATTGGTAAAGCCCCAAGCGATGCGGTCGTTGTGGCCGATGACGATCATTGGTGCACCGGGCAGGGTGAAGCCTTTGGCGTTCCAGCCGGGCGCAGTGACGTGAATCTCATACCAGATGGATGGAATGGAGAGCTCGAGATGGGTGTCATTCGCCAGCAAGGGCTTCCCGGTGGCGGTATGGGCGCCACTCACGACCCAGTTGTTGCTGCCAAGACTTCGGCGAATCTCGCTCTTTGATTCCTGGAGAAACTCTTGGACGGACTGCGTCAGAGCCGCAGTCAAGTCTGGCTCACTTTCCGATGTCAGGACGCCGGTCAAAGCTCTACGGTCAGCTTTCAGCACGGTATCCGGTTGCATGTCGTCGTTATCATCTTCATCGTCCGGGTCTGCTGCGGAACGTTGCGAGCCATCATCGATAACCTTGGGATCGCCGACGACGAAATGATCCATCGGAGCCTGGTCCGAGAAGAGATCCTTTGCACGGTCTGCCCCGGCGCGTTCCATGACTTTAGCGCGATTCAATTCTCTTTCCCAAGTGTCTGTCAGCGTTCGATACATGTAGCCTGAAATAGCCACAGTATCGGACGGCTGCCAAGGCCTGGGCTGGTAACCAAGGAGCGAAAATTCCAGAGGGAGATTCTTTTTGTGCTGCTCGATAAATTGGTTCACGCCGCGCGCATACGCTTCCATCATCTTTCGAGACTCGGGGTCGAGAAGTGTGGCGTCACGCTCTGCGGCGCGGGCGAAGCCGTTCGTTCGAAACTCTCTGTCGATGAGAAGGGTCTTGGGGCCCAGGATTTCAGAAAGCTGCCCGCGAGCGACGCGGCGCAGCAGATCCATCTGCCAGAGACGGTCCTGCGCCATGACGTAGCCCTGGGCCTCTGCGAGATCTTCCACCGACGCGGCACGGATGTGTGGGACGCCCCAGCGATCACGTTCGACAGTGACCTCTCGCTGGAGACCGGGAAGGGAGACGCTCCCGTCGAGTTGCGGCAGCGGGCGGTAGACAAACCACCACGCGAAGGCAGCGGCCGCAATCACCAGAATGGCGCAGATCCAGGAGAAGATCCGAAGAATGGTTTGCAAGCTCATTCCCACGCGATTTAGGCAAAAATTGAGTGTAGAGGAGGTGCTTCGTGCGCGCAACCAAGTCGCGCACGGGTGCGAGACAGGGAGCCGCGTTTGGGAGATTCACCAACTGTGGACGAATGCCGTCTCGATAGATTTCAGCGCTACTTCTTACTGGGCGGAGGAGCAGACTTCAGATCAGCGGCCGACTTCTGCAATTCGGTGATGGTCGAAGCGTTCAGCTCATAAAGAGCGGGTTCGTTTTCTCTTTTCGCCAGGTACTTGTCGCCATTCTTCGAAAGTATCACTTTTTCCAAACGCTTGCTGCCGTCGGAAGTTATGGTCAGCTCCATCACGGGCGCGGCAAATCCAGACTCGGCGAACTTGCTTGCAGACAGATCGCGGATTTTGTCAACGAGCGCTGACACCGTGGACGGGTCCATTTTTGCGCCATTGGACCACCAATCGCCGCCGCTGTGTGTGAGGAAATAGCCCTTGGAGCCGTCGCGAAGCTCGATTTTGTCGGGTTCAGCGAAGCCGAAATCGAAGAGCTTTTTGTTTCGGAAATCGTCGAGGCTCTTATCCAGCCCAGGTCCGGTCCCGCTGGAAATCTTACAGACGCCGGCGACCGCGTTGGACTTTGCATAGTAGGCGTCTTTGTTTTTCCGAACCTGCAGTTCCTGTGTACCGGAGGTGTCCGTTACTCTTACAGTTGCAAAAGGAGTGCCTGAGCCGAACGCGGCAGGCGCTTTCTTTTCATCTTCATTTGCACTCAGTTCCATTCTTGCTTCGCGCAAGGTTCGCAGCAGCTCTTCCACGGCAGAGCGGTCGGCGCGGAACGGTTTCGGCTTTACGATTTGCCACTCGTCTTTACTGCGGCCAAACGCAATGGTTTGTTTCTTGGCCGTCAATTCAATGCCAGAAACTTTGTCCGAATCAAAGGTCAGCAGGCGTTTGTCCCGCAAATCGTTTGGGGATTTATCGAGACTGTTTTTCTTGTAGCTCGAAAGGGCGAAGACGCGCGCGTCGCCTGCGATCGCGGCATACACCGCGGTGCCTGCCGGCGTTTCGTCGCCGATCAAGAGCTTCGTGGTTTTCTTGCTCTTATCGGTGACGTTCAACTCGATTGCCGGCTGAGTCAGGCCGTACTGGTCCGGACTGGTGGTTTTTTCTTCCACGGTGCGATCGGATCTGAGCGAGGAAAGAGTCGAGAGCATGCTGGAGACGGCATCCGGATCGGCGCTAAGAGCTTCGGGCGCGGCGATCTGCCATCTGGAATCGCTACGCTGCAAATGGATGATTTCGCCGCTGCGCTTCTTGATTTCAATATTTTGGATTTGGTCTTCCGTAATGCTTAGAAGCTTAGTCGTGACGCTCTCGGTCGGCGCCTTGTCTGCCGTGGCTGTTTTTTTGTTGGACCACCAGATGACTCCGCTCAGCACGAGCAGAAGAAAGCTGGCGGTCAGGAGACCTTTGGATTTCATACGCTATCTCCGCCTCCACCAGGTAATCAGGCCAAATCCGACAACGGCGAGTGGAAATACGACGATACTGAGCCAGAACGTGGAATTCAGTCTGCGACTGGTCATGTTCAGGGGCCGATCTTCGGGAGTCTTCGGCCGAATAGAGATTAGATCCTCGTCCGACGAGAGCCAGTTGACAATGTTGACCATCAGGTCACGGTTGCCGAGCGAACGCGAGCCCGCAATGCTGTTTTGCGCGGCGCGCGAAGTGCCAACGACCACAAAGCGGCCCTGGGGTGAACTGCTGAACGTGCCCGCAACTGCCAGAGTGAGCGGTCCTTTCTTTCCTTTTGTTGTATCGACGGCGCCGCGCGCACTGACGGAGCTGGTGGCGACGCTGGCTTCGGTCGTGGCAACCAACTTAGAGATCGCGGTCTTGCTGACGGACTGCGTTTCCAGCGAGCGGGACAGCGGAAAGGCAGTCGGCACACGCGCGAGTGGCTGCGTGATGGCGTGCGATTCGTAGCCCAGTATGAAAGGAACTTCAGGACCGAGCCGGAAAATTTGGCCAACGCCGCTGAGATCGAGAACCAGGTCTTTGTTTGCAGTGACGCCCCAATCGGCGAGGAGTTTGAGCAACTCCTCGTTTTCAGTGGGAGGCTCGGAGTCGCCGAGGCGGAGCGGAGTATCGAGGAGGAACAGGGCCCGGCCCCCGGCTTCCACAAACGTTTTTAGAGCGTTGATCACCGGAACAGGGTAGTCATTTTTCGGACCAGCGATCACCAGTACTGTGCAAGCCTTGGGAATTTCAAGAGAAGAAGCCGCGGGGGCCTGGCCGATAGCAATGGGTTTGTTAGCGCTTGCCGCCGCCGGTCGAAGCGTTTCCGTGCGAACCTTGTAATTGTCGCGTTCGAGGAGCTGTTTAAACAAGGAATAGCCGGCAGTGTCCGTGTCGTCGATGGAACGCTCTCCGGCCGCCGAGAGCGCGCAGACTGTGCGTTCGTCGGATTTGAGTGAGCGGATCAAGGCACCGGTGACTTCTTCTTCGCTGAGGCTCTTAGCGCTTTCGCGCCGCGTACCGCTCTCGATCATGACCGCGGAATCCGATCGATACCCGGCTGCCTTTGCTATTTGAGGCTTTCGCTCTGGATCGATGTAGGTGACGTGCAATTTGGGGGATAGGCTGGAATAACGGTCCAGTGTGTCCCGAGCGGTGCGGAATTCGTTCTGCCCGCCAAAGTATGTGAGTTGGACGTCGCTCTTCAGGCCCTTGACCACTTTGACGGTTTGGTCGGAGAGGCTGAACTGCTTATTGGAAGTAGAGTCGTAGGACTTGTCGTACCGATTGGCCAGAAAATTCACGGCCACAAGAACCGCGAGCACGACGAGGATATAAACGCTCGCGTAAGCAGTGTATTGAGTCTGTCTTGCCTTGAGCCAGGCGGGGGCCATGCTAGGACCTCCACCGCAGGGATTCCATCTGACGCACGGTCAGGAACAAGGCAAGAAAAATGAAGGTTACGTAGAAGACAGCGTCTTTCAAATCGAGGACGCCTTTGCTGAAGTTTTCCATATGCGGGACGATGGAGACGTAATTCAGCACTCTCGAGGCGGTGGTACTGTCATACTCGGTGAACCAGCTCAGCATATACAGTACGAGACTGACAAAAAAAGCCGCGCCCCCGGCCACGATCTGATTGCTGGTCATCGCCGAAATCACCGTGCCAACGGCCAGCAGGCAACCGCCCTGCAATAGCAGGCCAAGATACGCCACCAGGACCGGCTTCCAATCTGGCTTCCCCCAGGCGAAGAGGAAGGCGATGTTGAGCAGAGACATCCCCAGGACGAAGAGATAGAGGAGCATTGCTCCAAGCCACTTACCCAGGATGATGCTGAGATCCTGAACCGGGGACGTCAGAAGCAGCTCGATCGTGCCGTTGCGCTTCTCTTCAGCGATGAGCCGCATGCTGATCAAGGGAATAAGAAAGAGTGAAACGGTTCCGGCGAATCCGAGCATCGGGCGGATAATGAATTCGTTGACGCTGATGGGCGGCCCACCACCATTCATCTGCGAGCGAAAGGTGAAATTAACGAATTCTCGCGTGGCTGAAAAAAAGACTAAACCGAAGATGAGCGCGAACAGAGCCATCACCGCATAGGCGATGGGCGAAGCGAAATAACTGCGCAGTTCTTTGCGGCAAATTACCCAAACATTTTTCATGGCGAGGTTCTCTCTGGTGGCGAGGCATCTCCTAGTGGCGGAGCCGGATCGCCCGTGAGTTGCAGAAAGATTTCTTCCAGGCTCACTGCCGTGGTTCGCAATTCATTGAGGTCCCAGCCCGCTTCAACGACGGCGCGAGCCAGATCTCCGCGAACGAACTTGTCCTTCAGGCTCTCCACCTCGAAGGTCGCGCCGCCCTGTTTCTTTTCCTTGAATGCCACTCGGCCGACGCCTGCAACCTTTTCGAGCCGTTCTCGAACTAGGGCGGAATCCAGCGCGCCGTTTCGTCCGGTCACCTGGACTAAGACCAATTCCACTCCGCGTCCCCGGCTCTGCAAATTGTTCACTGAATCCGTGGCGACGAGCTTGCCTTTGTTGATGATAATGACCCTCTCGCAAGTCTGCTCGACTTCCGGCAAGATGTGCGTGCACAGAATAATCGTGTGGTCGCCGGCGAGGCTCTTGATCAGGTCGCGCGTCTCATTGATTTGCTTGGGATCCAGTCCGGCAGTCGGTTCGTCCAAAATGAGTACATTCGGATTGTGAATGATGGCCTGGGCCAGGCCAACCCGCTGACGGTAGCCTTTGGACAGTTTGCCGAGAAGCTTGTTCTTTACGTCCCCGACTGCGCAGCGATCGCAAACGATATCGACGCGCTGCCGGAGCTCAGTGCCGGAAAGGCCTTTCAGCCTTCCAACGAACGTCAGGTATTCTGCAGTACGCATCTCGAGATAGAGCGGCGGGGCTTCGGGGAGATAGCCAATCCGTCTCTTGACTTCGAGCGGCGCTTCGATGACATCAAAACCGGCAACGGTTGCAGTGCCCGAACTGGGCGGCAGGAAGCACGTCAGTATCCTCATCGTGGTGGTCTTGCCGGCGCCATTCGGTCCCAGAAAGCCGACGATTTGGCCTCTCTCGACCTCGAACGAGATGTGATCCACAGCGGTGTTGCGGGCGTACCTCTTGGAAAGATCCTTCACATTAATCATAGATTTTTCGTTTTGAAAGTAAGTTGTCCTGTCTTGTCGCCGCCCCAGTTAGCTGAAAATTTCTTCGAACCGTCCGACTGCAAACAATATCCTAAAAACGTCCAAAGCGTCATGTCAATATCTCACTTGAATCTTTCATTTTGTCCTGGTCACCGAAAACCGAAGTTCAGCATTCATAAATCCAAAGGAGTAAGACGCACGGGGCACGGAACGGTTGCCTGCACCACCCGATAGTACTGCTACAATGCGACTGGAGGAAAGAATCCGCCTATGTTAGCAGTGCGCCTGATTGGCGTCCTGGCTTTGGTCCTGCTGAATGGCTTCTTTGCAGCGACGGAGTTTTCCCTGGTTGCCGTGCGGTTGTCACGGGTCCGGCAGTTGGTCGCGAAGGGGAGTGCGCGGGCGCGAGTGGTGGAGGCACTGCTTGGCGATTTGCACCGCGTCGTTTCGGGAGTACAGCTTGGCATCACACTCACAAGCCTGGCGATCGGCGCGCTTGGCGAAGCCACATTTGCGAAGATGTTTCAGGTGATATGGCCCCGCAGTTTGGGAGCGCACACCGCGCTCTTCACCCATGCCATCGCGCTGGCCAGCGCATTTGTCCTCTTGAGCGCGTTGCACGTGGTAATCGGGGAATTGGTCCCCAAGACGCTCAGTCTGGCCCGCGCCGAACGCGTGGCATTGTTGGTTGCCGTGCCGTTCCATTGGTTCCTGAACACTTTTCATTGGGCAATCCATCTGCTCGACCGCATATCGGGCGCAATTGTGAAAGGTTTGGGAGTTACCTCAGCGCAAGTTCATGGGGTTGCGCATTCGACCGAAGAGCTCCAGATCCAAATTCAACAGGCGCGCGAACGCGGACTGATAGCACCGGGTGAAGAAAAGTTCATTCTCAGCGCGATGGAGCTCGCTCAAATCCAGGTACGGGAGATTATGGTACCCCGACCCGATATACACACGCTTCCCGTGGAATCCAAATTGGACGACGTGATGCGGGTTTTCGCAACCACCCAGCGTTCGCGGATCCCTGTTTATCGCGGCACCGCGGACCATATCCTCGGCTTTGTACACATCAAGGACATGCTATGGATCCTTCTCGATCGTGAACGTCGCCTCGAAGAAAACCTATCGCCGCCGCCTTTCGATTTGCGGCGCGTTTTGCGTGAAGTGCTCATCGTGCCTGAGACCAAACCCGCCAGTGAACTGCTTCTCGAATTGCGCACTCGTCACGTCGGTATGGCCCTGGTGGTAGACGAATTTGGAAGCATCCTCGGGTTGGTAACTATGGAAGACATCCTCGAGCAAATGGTGGGAGAGATTCACGACGAATTTGACGTTGTCGAGCGGCCCCTTACGCTGGCAGATGGAGCGCTTATTTTTGACGCCGCCCTCAATGTGCGGGACCTCGATACGCAATACAACATCACGTTGCCGGATGACCCGGCTTACGCCACCGTGGGTGGTTTCGTCCTCGACCAATTGGGTTTCATTCCAAAGGGCGGAGAAAGCTTTGAGTATGGCAATTTTCGTTTCTCGGTCGTGGAAATGGACGGAAAGCGCGTTGCACGGGTGAAGATTCAGCGCATTCGTCGGACAGAAAATGAGAGCAGGACGCAGGGGATTCCGGAGGCAGTGCTCCAACCGTCCAGAGGTTCGAAAGCCTCAGGGGAGAACTCCTAGGTTATTCACCGCAAATGGTGCGCTACTTCGTCAAACGATTTCTCCTCACGCTGCCGGCGCTCTGGCTCGTTCTCACGCTGGTCTTTCTCATGATTCACATCGTGCCGGGCGATCCCGTCGAGCAGATGCTGGGTGAAGGTGCGGCACCTGGACAACTGACTCAACTGCGTCATGTACTTGGGTTGGATTTGCCGCTCCATATCCAGTATGGACATTACCTGCGACAGCTCGGGCGCGGCGATCTTGGGCAATCCTTCAAGTTTCAGGCGCCTGTGCGCCAGATTATCTTGGAGCGCTACCCCGCGACACTGCAACTTGCTTTTGTCGCGCTGGTTGTGTGCGCCGCGATCGCCATTCCCGCAGGGATACTTGCCGCATACCGCCGCGGACAGACGATGGACCGAGCAGTAGGTGTCTTCACGCTCTTTGGACTGGCCTTCCCGAATTTTGCTCTGGGACCCGTGTTGATCCTTTTTTTTTCCATTGAACTTGGACTCTTGCCGGTTTCCGGGCGCGGTGGTCTGCTCTATTACGTGCTGCCTGCTGCGACGCTCGGAGCGGCACTCGCTGCGATTTTGACTCGCATGGTTCGCGGCTCCATGCTTGAAGAGCTTTCGAGCGATTACGTGCGCACCGCCAGAGCCAAGGGGCTCTCCACGCGCATTGTTCTGCTGCGGCATGCGTTTCGCAACGCGCTGATTCCGATCATCACCATCCTGGGGCTGCAGTTCGGAACCCTCCTGGCCGGCACGATCGTGACTGAGACCATCTTTTCGTGGCCAGGTATCGGGAGATTGACGGTGCAGGCCATCTCCGCGCGAGACTACCCGCTGTTGCAAGGATGCATCCTCGTCATTGCGGTCTCTTATGTCGCCGTTAATCTGCTGACGGACTTTCTCTATGCGGTGATCGATCCCCGTGTGAGGTTGTCATGACCTGGTCGCGGGCGGTCCGGGAATTTCTCGGCCACAGCGTTCTGGCGCGGGTTGGATTTGCGGCAGCCATAATTCTGTTACTGGCAGCGCTGTTTGCGCCCTGGATTGCTCCTGCCGATCCCGCAGCACAGAACCTGCCAGGGAGGCTCGCATCTCCATCTCGCGCTCATTGGATGGGAACGGACGAACTCGGCCGGGACATTTTGTCACGTACCTTGTACGGCGCGCGAATCTCGCTGCTCGTTTCCGTCTGCGTGGTTTGCGGTTGTGGGTTTATCGGCTTGACGATGGGGATGATCGCGGGCTACGCCGGTGGTTGGTTCGATCGGTTTGTGAATCTTCTGTTGATCAACGCTTTTTTATCTTTTCCAGGAATCCTGCTTGCGATTGCGTTTGCGGCATTTCTCGGTCCTGGCATCGGGAAAGTGATACTGGCGCTGATAATCACTGGATGGGCGGGGTATGCGCGCCTGGCGCGCGCGCAAGTGCTCAAAGTGAAAGAATTAGAATTCATTCTGGCAGCGCGGTCACTGGGCGCCTCCCACATGCGCCTCATGAGGAGACACCTGCTTCCCAACATTCTTCAACCAGTGTTAATTCAGGCCACGATTGGAATGGCGGGGGCCATCCTCGCCGAATCCACGTTGAGTTTTCTGGGGCTCGGCGTGCTGGCGCCCGTTCCGAGCTGGGGTGCAATGCTCAACGATGCGCGCGGCCACCTCTTTGACGCGCCACACATGGTCATGTTTCCAGCATTGGCGGTGATGACGGCCGTGCTTTCGTTCAATCTGCTCGGTGATGCCTGGCGCGATTGGCTCGATCCGCGGATGCGCTCGCAGATGGCCGCGCAGGAATTTTCCCGCTGAGCTGCTCTTTGCAAGTGAAAACTCAAACGCGCAATCGAAGGATGGCAGCTCTCTACTTGGTCAGGATCACCGGAGTACCGCGGCCCAGGCTTAAGGTGCGGGACGCGTTGGCCTTGTTCACGGCGATCTCGAGATATCCGCTCGAACCCACATAAGCAATGGGCTCGCCGTTGTTGCCACGCGCGAACGTATCCACCAGTCGCGTCACCTGATGGGTTCCCACTTGAAGCTTGATGGCGCCGCCTTTCAGCACCGATTCCGGCAAATCTTCCGAGCGGAAATTCGTGACGAGATTGCCGAACGCATCGGTCCGCATAACCGCGCCCTTTATGGCTCCGTCCGACTCCTTGGGGCGAGGAATGGAGAACTTCTTGTAGTCGCTGATCTCATCCCCCATGCTGGGGGTCTGCCAGCTTTTGGAAAGCCAGGAGGCGACGGGGGCGAAGATGTCTCGTCCGTGAAAGGTCTTGCTCACTTGCTGCAAGTAGTAATGTTCGACATTGGCGTGCCGAACCACAAGACTGTCTTTCTCACGTTCATAAATGACTGACAGCACACCGTTGTCGGGCGCGATAAAATACTGATTCTGAGCGCTGACAAGCAGCGGACGGCGCTCGGTTCCGACACCCGGATCCACGACCACTACGTGGATTGTTTTCGGGGGGAAGTAGGAATACGCAGACCCAATCGCCAGGGCTCCGTCGAGCAAATCAAACGGCGTGACGTTGTGCGTGATGTCCACGATGTTTACGTCGGGATTGATCTTCAGGATTACGCCCTTCAGCGTGCCGACCAGATGGTCGTTGGTCCCGTAGTCAGTCGTGAGCGTGATGATCGCGTTGGCCAATGGATTCTCTCAGCTGGGATAGTCTGCGCATGGCGCGCAGACGGAGCAGGGTGACACTCCGCATCCTCCTTTGACGCTAACGAAGGTGTGCGCTCCCGTCAAGAATTCGCGCGCGGACTGCTGTGCAATCGCCAATGGGCCATTCGGTGGCGAAATCAGCAGCGAATCAGCCCGCACCCTGTTCGGGTGCGCAAGGATGCCAGTCCGGATCAGGAAAATGAGCCCGGCAATACCATTGGCCGCAGCGCTCGCAATACTGCTGGGCGCTTCGGTCGCAGGGTTCATCCACGCGCGAAACTGCCTGACAGAGTTGTTCTTTGGGTTTTACGGCTGTTCCGTTCATCGCATCCTCCACGGCACGAAATACGGTGCAGCAGGGAAGGGGCACTCAGCGCGCGCGTTCTACTATGCCGACTTTGTCCACGCCGCTGCAAGCAATATACACCCGTCCGTCGGCCGTTGCCGCCATGTTGCGCACCACACCGCCCCCCGAAGGAATGGCGGCGCGCGCGAATTTTTCGGTCTTCGGATCGAATTGAATGATCGTGTTGGGCTTTACTCCCGATTCGCTGTACCAGACCATTCCGTCTGGCGTAATTGCGACGCCGTAAGGGCCTGAGTCGTGACCACCGGGTGAAACCCACATCTTTACGGCGTCGGTCGCGGGATCGAGCCGGCCCAGATTCCCTCCCTTGAAATCCGTGAAATAAACTGAATCATCAGCCGCAATCGCCAGGCGGCGTGGCCGCGCTCCCTTCGGTAATTTGTACTCAGTGATCGCCATCGTCGCAGGATCGATTTTGCCCATCCTGTTTGAGCCGAGTTCGCAAAAAAACGGCACTCCCTTGCTGTCGATCTGGATCCCATAAGGCAGCGCGTTCTCGGTTTGCACCTTTTTCAATTCGATCTTTCCCGTGCGCGGGTCGAGCCGGCCTACCGCGTTCCCGCCTTGCGCCGTGAACCAGAGGATTCCTCGGGCATCGAAGACGGCGGTGTGAGGATCATCGACGCTTTCATCGGGCATCTTGTACTCTGTCACTTTGCCCGTTCGCGGATCGAGCTTCCCGATGTAACCGCCGAAGTTTGCGGTGTACCAGATGTTTCCGCTCTTGTCTGCCACCAGACCGTGCGGACCTGAATTCTTCCCTTCAACGAGCGGATACTCTTTGAACTCGCCGGAAGCGGGATCAAGCCGTCCCAGTTTATTGGCCATCTGCTCCGTGAACCACAACGCGCCGTCCAGTCCGACCGCAGGATCATGAGGATGCGCACCCTTGGTAGGCACGTCCCACTCGCGAATGGTGACCTTGAGATCGCTGACTTCCGTTGCTGGGGCTGCCCGCGAAGTGAGAGCAACTCCTAGCCCCAGCACCAATACTGCAGAGCTGAAAAGGATTCCACTTTTTCTGTCCACATGTACCTCCCTGCCTCGTTTGCCCATCTAGGTTTGAGCCCTGCCCTCCAACCCCGCGCCTCAAGGCAATGGTATATCACGCTCCGACCCTTGCGGGTCCCATTTCGATTTGGCCGCTTAGGGGACAGAGCGGGCGTCGTAGGGAACGGAGGCACTTATACACGACAAGGCAACGCCGAATTGGAAAATGATGGAAAATGGGACTCCTTTGACCTGCCCCATTTCGAGACAGCAGCGGAGTTGAGTCAGGAATCAAAACCCAAGACGCCCGAGCGTTGCAAGGTACCTAGAACGCCGTCTCGGGATAACTTCCGTGTAACCGATTATTACGCCATCAAATTTTTTTCCCATTTCTAGAACAGCTGTAGGCGAAAGGCTATACTCTTTTCCAATTGAATTTTTGTTTCAGGAGGAAGGAACTCCGCTTCCGGCTAAGATCTTGAGAGGTCAAGCGGAGCGGAAAGTGGGATACAAAGAATCGTAGCTCATTGGAGATCTGCCCTGGCGCACTATGTGCAGGTCACCCCGCAGACGTCAATCTTCGGTAGCCGCGCGCAGATGGGCCGGTAATGCCGACAATATGCTGGGAATCATGCCGGGCGCAAACGTCAGTTCTACGAGTGCAGCGACAACTAGGAGTTGAGATTTCCTGTGGGACCTAGAAACGTTTGTGTCAGATGCAACTTTTTTTGGCCCACCTCGGCTTCCAATCAACCTCACTCGTGCGCAGATTGAATACTCAGCCCCGCCCACAGGACAGTACAAGCCCGGCCCAAAGGACAGTAGCTAGGGGGCATTGTCCGAAGTAGGCTAGGTGAATTCGGCAGTTCCTCAAAGCAAGAGGTTCGGATGAAGTGTAAGCTCGTAAGCGTTCTTTTCTTATTCTTCGTTGCGTTGGCGTCAGCGGTTCCGGCGCCGGCCCAGCAGGCCAGTTCCAAACCCACCGTCATACCCCCCGTCAGCTATGACGTTTCTCCGCCATTGGTGGACCTGATCGCTTCCGCACCTCCCAAGGCCCCCACCGGCCAGCGCAACATCCCACTTCGCCAGCCGGCGCGACCTACCCCGGCTCCTCCCACCTCGGTCACCCAGGACCAGGCTCTTCAACAGCTTTCCCTGCCCCTGGTCAGCACGACACCCGGACTGGACTTTGACGGCATAGGCGCGGACAGAGTGACACCACCTGACACGAACGGCTCGGTTGGAGCCACGCAGTTCGTACAGATCGTGAACGTAGAATATGTGGTCTACAACAAGACGTCGGGTGCCCTCTTGTTGGGCCCGACGCCTATCCACAACATCTGGAGCGGCTTCAACGGCGACTGCGCCAATGGCGACGGGAGCGACCCCGTCGTCCTTTATGACAAATCCGCCCAGCGCTGGGTGGTAGGCCAGATGAATGTCAATCTCAACGCCTACTGCATGGCTGTCTCCACCACCTCGGATGCGACCCAAAGCTATTATCGATATGAGTTCTCCTTTGGCAGTAACACTCCCGATTATCCCAAGCTAGCAGTCTGGCCCGATGCCTACTACTGGACGGCCAACACGTTTTCCGGCCCAACCACTTTCGTCGGCGCGCACCCTTGCGCCTTTGACCGCGCTACGATGCTGAGTGGTGGACCGGCCAACGCCATTTGCATGCAGCAGAATCCGAGCGTTGACAGCCTCTTGCCTGCGGACCTCGACGGAACTACGCCGCCGCCCACCGGGGAGCCCAACTTCTATCTTCAGATGGCGGCGCCGAGCAACCTGAACCTCTTCAAGTTTCACGTGGATTTCACGACGCCCTCGAACTCCACTTTCACGGGTCCCACCGCGATCCCGGTGGCGCCCTTCAGCGAAGCCTGTGGCGGCGGCACATGCATTCCCCAACCTGGAACGACGCAACAGCTCGATTCCCTGGGCGACCGCCTGATGTTCCGGCTGGCGTATCGGAACTTTGGCGACCATGAATCACTGGTGGTCAACCACTCGGTGATGGCGGGAAGCAGCGTGGGGGTGCGGTGGTATGAGATCCGCAGCCCAAACGCCACGCCGACCGTTTTCCAACAGGGAACTTTCTCACCCGACGCGCAGTACCGCTGGATGGGCTCGATCGCGATGGATCAATCGGGTGACATTGCTGTGGGATACAGTGCCTCCAGCAGCAGCAATTTCCCGGCTGTTCGTTATACAGGCCGCGTGCCCTCCGATCCAGCGGGCACGATGGAGAGCGAGAGCAGCATCATTGAAGGCACAGGATCACAGACCACCGGTAGCAGTAGCAGTCGCTGGGGTGACTACAGCGGTATGAGCATCGACCCGGCTGATGACTGCACCTTCTGGTACACGAACGAATACCTGACAACTAACGGTTCGTTTAACTGGAAGACTCGCATTGGGTCCTTCAAGTTCACATCTTGCGGTCGGCCTGGCTCCTCCTTGTCGGCGACAACGTTGATCTCCTCGCTGAACCCATCTGCCTTGGGCCAGGCTGTGACTTTCACGGCCACGGTGAAGCCAGTTTCCGGCACGGTCACACCCACCGGGACGGTCACGTTTCAGGATGGCGCCGCTACACTAGGCACGGGCATGCTCAGCGGCGGAACTGCGACACTCGCCACCGCGGCGCTAGTGGGAGGGGTGCATTCGATCACCGCAGTTTACAGCGGTGATACAAACTTCGCCAACAGCGCTTCGCCAAGCCTGACGCAAACGGTGGCGGACTTCTCCCTTTCAGCGTCCCCGACCGCCGCGGCGGCCACGGCCGGATCGACATCAACGTACGCGATCACCATCACTCCGCAGGGCGGATTCAGCCAGACGATTTCGTTTCAGTGCAGCGGCGCTCCGATGTTGGCTGTTTGCACGGCTCCTGGATCGGTGAGTCCTACAGGTAGCTCCTATGCGCCGTTCAATATTACGGTGACGACGACGGCCCAGTCGTTGGTGCCGCCAGGCACGATCGTGCCTTGGCCGTGGGCCGGCTTACGAATCGGGCTGACGTGGCTTCTGGCGCTTGTGGCTTGCGCCATTCTTAGCAGGTTCGCCGCACCCAGGCGACGGTACGTGTGGCAGGTCTCCGGTGTGGCCATATTTGTATTGCTGCTTTGTGCTGGTTGCACCGGCGTTGCTGGAAGTGGGCGAAGTTCAACGCCAAAGGCAGGCACTGCGCCGGGAACCTATACTCTCACTTTGGCGGGAACTTCTGGCTCGTTGAACCACAACACCATGCTGACACTGACAGTGAAATAGCCGCAGAGGAGTAACCTGAAGCGAAAATGTAGGTGTTTAAGTGCAGCCCACATTTTCTCCATCGTCAAGGAAAACGCGTTTCACGGACCACATAACAGCTGGCTAACCGGAGAGGTGGTCCACCATGTCGCCTTGGCGATTGTGCCCGGAAGTTATTCCGGGCCAGAAGTAGGCTTGCGGGTGCCTGCGAAGCTGTCCCGGGGTCATAATCGCGGCAACCCGACCGCAGCATTACTACCGACGATTGCGGAGTTGACCAGTTCGGTCAACACTGTTAGCTTGACCCAGTTTCGTGACAACCCCTTGGGTTCGTGATGTAGACGCGTCAAATTTGGGGAGGACCGCAATGGCCAAGAAATCGCCGCCACCTGCCGTCATGCTTAACCTCATTATCGGATACTGGGTGTCGCGGCTGATCTACGTCGCCGCGAAACTCAAACTGGCGGACCTTCTCGATGATGGTCCCCGCACTGTCGAAGAGTTAGCGATGGCCGCAGGCGTCCGGGCGCCGGCGCTCTATCGCGTCCTCCGCGCGCTGGCAAGCGTAGGCATCTTCGAGGAAACCAAGGGCCGACAGTTCAAACTCACGCCGCTCGCGGCGACGCTCCGGACGGGCGTCAACGGCTCGATGCGCGCCGTGGCCATGATGTTGGTCGAGAACTACATGTTTGACGCCTGGAATGAACTCCTCCACGGAGTCAAAGTCGGCGAGGTGCCGTTCCTCAAGGCCCACGGTGTTCCGATCTTCGAGTATCTCGAGCAACACCCTGAGGATCTCCAAGTCTTTGGCGAGTCCATGACCAGCCTCTGCGGGACGGAGAACCCGGCGATCGCAGCGGCGTACAAATTCTCCGGGCTCCGGACGCTCGTGGACGTCGCCGGCGGACACGGCAGCCTGTTGGCCACCATCCTTAAGGCGAATCCGAAGCTGAGAGGGGTGCTCTTTGAGCAGCCTTCTGTCATTGCCCGGGCCGGGAAAGATCAGCACGTAACCGCGAAAGGCATCGCGGGACGCTGCATGCTCGAATCCGGAGACTTCTTCGAGTCGGTGTCGAAGGGCGGCGATGCGTACATCATGAAGTACATCCTCCACGATTGGGACGATGAGCGCTCGGTGAAGATCCTCGCGAACTGCCGCGCCGCTATGAACGAGAATGGGAAGGTGCTCGTCGTCGATAATGTCATTCCGCCTGGCAACGACCCCGGCTGGGGCAAGCTCCTTGATATCAATATGCTCGTCATCGGTGGGCGCGAGCGCACCAAGAACGAATTCGCCGCGATCTTCGCAGAGGCGGGGTTGAAGCTGACTCGGGTCGTGCCAACCAAGTGCCCGCTGAGCATCATCGAGGGAGTCCGAGCGTGACGGCCTGGGCGCGAAAATCGGGGAGTCGAGACGCAAAGTGTCGGCATGTTTAGTCCTCCCTAGTCGCTCAGCGTAGAGCTATGTCGCAAAGAACTTCCACTTGGGGGTGACGGGCGATCCTTAAGTAACGGATCACTTCC
>Ga0209577_10002518_pt1 | contig 17597 bp, 15 predicted proteins | sample GraSoiAngelo_109_FD_185874 | JGI IMG/M metagenome (GOLD analysis project Ga0209577, IMG submission 185874) | Grasslands soil microbial communities from the Angelo Coastal Reserve, California, USA - 14_0903_12_20cm (SPAdes) (version 2) | ecosystem: Environmental > Terrestrial > Soil > Grasslands...
TTGCCACTGGCGGGGAGGAATATGCTTTCCCTTATAAGCGTCGCTCCTGGAGTAGCCGGCCTGGGGCTCGCGGGGGGACCGGGTGTGGCGTCGGGCACCCCCGGGAGTGGTGTGGACGTCTTCTCCACCGAAACGGCCGCTGATATCAGCGCCAACGGACAAGGAACTGTTGCGAACATGTGGACCATTGACTCCCTGGACGTCACCAGCAACGTTCGGCAGGGTGTCTTGAATCTTGTCCCCAATCCCGACGTGATTCAGGAAACGAACATTCAGGTCAACACGTTTTCCTCCGAATACGGCCGTGGCAGCGGACTGCAAACCGCGCTTACAACTAAGTCTGGTGCGAATTCATTCCACGGCCTAGCCAGCGACTATTTCTTTTACCAGCGGATGTTTGCCAAATATTCGCTGCTCAACTCAGCTCAAACCTTGCCTTCGTTTCATAGCAACAACATTTCCGCAACGATTGGGGGCCCAATCCTTCCACATCACCAATTCTTCTTCTTTTTTGGCGTGGAACCGTTGCGTTCTTCCAATTCGACGGGAAACCAGACCCCAACATTTGCGGATCCGGCCTTTGCGTCATGGGCGCAAACCAACTATCCCAATACTTTCGGAACGAAGGTTCTAACAACCTATGTGCCTACCCACATCGCGGGGACCACCGTTTTGAAGACCGCCAACGATATCTTCCCTGGCACGTGTGCAACCGCCGCAACGAACAATTTGCCCTGCTCGACTCCGATGATCGATTCAGGGACATTTAACGCCACCAATTTCCGCAATGGAACGCAATATTTCGTCCGTGTGGACAAGTACCTCAAGAATGACCGCATCTACGGTAGTTTCTTTCGCACTCTTCTTGGCTTCGGGGGCCCCGCGGCAATCCCGCAGTTCTCGACCACAAACAACACTTGGGAGCGCGCCTTCCAGGTCAACTGGACGCACACTTTCAGCCCGACTCTTCTAAATGAAGCCATCTTCGCCCAAAATCGCATCGAGGGGAAGCTTGACGAGACCGGCGATTTTACTATTCCAGGAATCGGCGTCACTGGACAGAGCCTCGGATACGGTCTTGGCTTTTCCCAGGGAGATTTTATCCAGCACAACTATCACTGGCGCGATGTTCTGAGCAAGATCCGGGGCGCCCATGTGTTAAAAGTCGGGTACGAAGGATGGTTCGGTGACGACGTGGAGCCCTTCCAAGGGCCGTGGTCTCACCCGGCTTTTAGATTCAACAACCTGTTAGCGTTGGCGCAAGATGCCCCCGCCACGGAGGGCGGAGTTATGTACAACCCCATCACTGGCCAACAGCAACTTTGGGATTGGAACGCCGCCTCCAAGACTTGGGGCCTCTTCGCCGAGGACACGTGGAAAGCGCGACGGAATCTGACCTTGACGCTGGGTTTCCGCTTCGACGATCAGGGAAATCCGTATTCCCGCTCGACATCGACAGTGTTTGGCAATTTCTATCTCGGCACTGGTTCCACGTTCGACCAACGAGTAGCGTCTGGTTTCGCAAAACCCGCACATCATGCCGTCAACCATTCCCCGGAGGCGTACACTCCTCGCATCGCCGCCGCATGGGACGTTAATGGAAAGGGCGCCTGGGTTTTACACGGCGGATTCGGCATGTATTCGAATTGGCTCACTCCCGCTAACATCCAGGAAGAGTTCCGCGGCAATCCGCCCGGTTTGATTCTCCCTACGTTTTTCGCGGCAAATGCACCTGGCAATCGTCCTGTCTTTGTTCAGGGTACCAGCAGCAAACCGCCGTTTGGATTTACATTCCCGGCCCTGGCGGGAACATCCTTGTGTCCTCTAGCTCCCTGTCTGGACTCCGCTGGAGGCATTGTGGGCGCAGGCCTTTCGATCGGAGGGATTGATCCGAACATCGTGTCCCCGGCAGCGTACATTTTCGCAGCGACGCTCGAGCACAAACTGACCGGCCATCTCGTTGCCAGCGCGCTTTACAGCGGGTCTCACGACTCTAACCTCGTTGGCAACGGCAATCTTGGAGGCGTAGTTTCCTATGGTGTCGACATCAACGCCATGCCCGGCGACCTGATTGGAAAGCCGCCCAATTCAGCTCCCACGCGGCTCAATCCCAGTTTTGGTCCAATCGCTTATACGCAAAACGATCGCGTTGGCAACTATAACGGAATCACCTTTGATCTTCGGGCGCGCGTGAGACGTGGCTTCTTCGACGCCTCGTACACGCGCTCTTCTTCCAAAGATGACGCCAGCAGATACCCTACACCGCTAAATCCTCACCAGTACTACGGGCCTTCGCCCTGGGATGTAGCTAACCGCTTTTCGCTCAGCTTCAACTACCAACTCCCGGGCCTGAATGGTGGGGAAGGATTCCTCGGTCACGCTACTGAAAGTTGGGGACTCAGCGGAACCAGCATTTACCAGACCGGGTATCCTTTTACGGTTTTTACTGGCGCTTCGTTTTCAGCGGGCGGTGATTACAATGCCGATGGAGATGACTACGACTTCCCGAACGTGACCAGCTATCAGCAGGCCACCTCGCGCGGGGCATACCTCTCCGGTGCCTTCACCGCAGGGCAGTTCACTACGCCCGCTAGCGGCACTGAGGGCAACGAGAAGACGGGGCAATTCCGTAACCCGGCTTTTGTGCAGACGGACACTACGGTTTACAAGAACACACACATCACGGAGAGACTTAACTTTCAAATGCGGTTCGAGTTCTTCAACTTGTTCAACCATCCTAACTTTCAGAATATCCAGGCCGATTTGAGTGCAGGAAACTTTGGAAAAGTAACCAGCCAGACGTTGCCACGCTGGTGGCAGCTCGGAGGCAAGCTGATTTTTTAAGTCAGCATTTGCCGGGCTTGAGAAAGGTGAGATGAATTCCGCGGATCCCCGCGAGTCCACAGCTCCTCAAGGAGGTTGGTATGACAAAAAGACCTGAGATTTCACGACGCCAATTCGTCGGCTCTGCCATTTCGGCAGCGACAATGGCTGCCCTGCCACTAAGTAACCTGCCGCGGTCAAGAGAAAAAGAACCGCCATCAGGTTCTGCCGCTGTAGGAGCCTCTACAGGTTTTGAATGGAAGGATGAGGGTGTGCTGAACCTGGTCAAATCTCCCCATGCCAAGTTGCGAAACGTACCCATACACGCGGTCACCATCGCCTCTGGCTTTTGGGCAGCGCGCCGGCAGGTAAACGTCGAGAAGAGCATCCCCTCCATGGAAAAGCTGCTCGAAGCTAACGGTCGCATGGACAATTTCCTGCGCTTGGCAGGCAAGAGCGACGCGCCTCAGCGTGGGCCGGTATTTTCCGATTCGGATGTTTACAAATGGACGGAAGCGGCAGGCTTCGCGCTTCAATCGGCCGGCCGCCCCGAGTTACGCAATTTGGCGGACAAAATCATCAAGGAGGTTGTCGCTGTCCAGGAGCCAAGCGGGTACCTGAACACGTACTATGTCGGAGACCGCGCCAAAGACCGCATGACACCTGAAGTTCAACGGTGGGGCCACGAGTTGTACAACATCGGCCACATGATCCAGGGCTCCATTGCCTACTACCGTGCCACGGGCGACCGCACTCTGCTGGACGCCGGCATCCGCTTCGTCGACGGCTTCCTCCTTCCGAACTTCGGTCCTGGGCCCGACAAGAAACCGATCTTCTCCGGCCATCCGGAGATGGAGCTCGCACTCATTGAGCTTTACAGAACCACGGGGGACAAACGTCACTTGGAACTGGCCGGGTATATTCTTCAAGGCGATGACCGGATCAAAGTACCCCATCGTGGGTACGTGTACCATTTTTGCGGTATCCCGTTCACGTCACGCACGCACCTGGAGGGACATGCGGTACGCGCCATGTACGCTTGCTGCGGCGCGGCCGACTATTATCTCGAAACTGGCGATGCCACGTACTGGAAAACGCTGAACACTCTCTGGGACGACCTGGTCAATCACCAAATGTACGTGACGGGTGGAGTCGGAGCGCGCAGCGACGGCGAGGCCTTTGGAGACGTGTACGAGCTTCCGAATTTTACAGCCTACGGCGAAAGCTGCGCCGCCATCGGCAACATGATGTGGAATTGGCGCATGCTCGCGGCCACAGGAGATGCGAAATATGCGGACATCATTGAGCGCGCCTTGTACAACGGGATCAATTCAGGCATGTCCCTTGATGGAACGCTTTACTGCTACCGCAATCCGTTGGGCTTCGATCCTTCGAGCGGCGACCGAATCCGCAATCCCTGGTACGACGTGACCTGCTGTCCGCCGAACCTTGAGCGCACGTTTGCCTCGCTTCCGGGATATTTCTACAGCACTTGCGCCGACGGTCTGTATCTGCATCTTTACGACAACTCAGTGCTCGACTGGCACCTGGAGAATGGAACCCCGTTGAAGGTGCAGCAGAAGACGAATTATCCGTGGAAAGACGGCGTGGACATCACTGTGACGCCGGAGACGCCAGTGGAGTTCACGCTTTACTTGCGGATTCCCGGATGGTCGGACCACGCGCAGGTGACGGTCAATGGGAAAGCGGTTTCGGGAGTCACACCGGGGGAATACCTTGCGCTGAGGCGAAAATGGGAGCCGGGCGATGCGATCAGCGTAAAATTCGATCTGACAACGCACACCATTGAAGCGAACCCACGAGTCGTGGACGACTACGGCCGCGTCGCTGTGCAGCGTGGGCCGCTCGTCTATTGCTTGGAACAACTCGACCAGCCGGAAGGAGTTGCACTGGCGGATGTCAGACTCGATGTAAATCAAAAATTCTCATCCCCATTTCAGGAGGAGTTTCGCGATGACCTGCTGGGAGGTATCGTAGCTCTGAAGTGCGCCGGGGCTGTTGACGAAAAGTCCAGTTCGCGTGCCGGGCTGTACTTCCGCTACCGGCCGGAAACTTCCAAGAAGCATGCGACCACCCTGACGTTCATCCCTTACTATGCCTGGGCCAACCGCGCCTCCACACCCATGCAGGTCTGGACGCCGGCTGTAAACGCTTGACGAAACGGCCATGACTTCTTTTACCCGCCGACGTTTTCTGCAGCAAGCCGCCACGGCAGGTGCTGCATGCTCGGCCAACCTCATGTTCGGTGGCTTCTCGTGGGCACAGACACCGGCTTCGGGGGCAAACGCTCCCACCCGTGTCTATCTCGATTTCCGACGAACTTTTCCTCCTCTCGACCGGAACCTCTTCGGGTCCTTCCTTGAGCATCTTGGGCGTGCGATTTACGGTGGCGTTTACGAGCCGGGCTCAAAACTTTCTGACCCGAACGGTTTTCGCAAAGACGTTCTGGACGAAGTGAAACACTTGGCCGTTCCCATCATTCGCTATCCGGGCGGCAACTTCGTTTCCGGCTACCGCTGGCAGGATGGCGTGGGACCCAAGAAAGATCGCCCCCGTGTCCTGGACAAAGCTTGGGATTCCATCGAGACCAATCAATTCGGTACCAACGAATTCATCGCTTGGTGTCGGTTGGTAGGAGCCGCTCCGCTTATGGGCTTAAATCTCGGCACCGGCACTCCCGAGCAAGCCGCGGCTCTGGTTGAATACTGCAACGTCGAAAAAGGGACCCGTTGGAGCGATTTGCGACGCGAGCATGGCATCGCGGAACCGCACCGTGTTCAACACTGGTGCTTGGGCAACGAGATGGACGGCCCTTGGCAAATTGGCCACATGTCCGCCACGGAGTATGGGCTAAAAGCTGCTGATGCAGCACGCCAGATGCGCTATGTAGATCACGGAGTTCAACTCGTCGCTTGCGGATCCAGCGGCCCCTTCATGCCAACCTATTTGGAATGGGACCGAGAAGTGTTGGAACAGTGCTACGACTATGTAGATGGGCTCTCCCTGCACCGTTATTTCGGCAACACCAGAGAGACCAATGGTGACACCGCGAAATACTTAGCCATGAATCTCTCGATGGAGCGCCAAATCGCGGAAACCGCGGCCGTATGCGACTACGTCCAAGGCCGCAAACGCTCAGCCAAAAAACTGTGGCTTTCCTTCGATGAATGGAATGTCTGGTATCGCACGACGAGCGGCGACGCGGTCGACGGCAAGAGGCAGGAAGCTCCTCATTTATTGGAAGAAGCCTACAACCTTGAGGACGCTTTGCTTGTCGGTGGCCTCATCAATTCCTTGCTTCGCAATTCCGACCGCGTCAAGGTCGCTTGCCTCGCCCAGTTGGTGAACGTCATTGCCCCGATTGTGACCAATTCAAACGGATTGCTGCGCCAGACCATTTTCTATCCCTATAGCTGGGCTCTGCAATTCGCTCGCGGCGCCGCTGTCAACCTTCTGGTCGAATCGCCCCAGTATGAAGTCCCCGGGATGGATCACGTGCCCTACGTTGATGTTGCGGCAACCTACAACGCGGAATCGAAAGATTTCTCAGTATTTGTGCTTAATCGCGACCTCTCGAAAGCGAGGGAGGTAGAATTTCTGTGGGAAGGGAGTGCGCCCTCGCGCGTGGTCGAATCACAAATCCTTACGGAAGATGATTTGAAGGCATTCAATAGCTTCGAAGCTCCCCGGCGAGTGACGCCTCGACCATTCGAGAAACCTTCCCCGTCAGGCATGCGAACGCGATTCGAAGTGCCACCTCGCTCGTACTCGATAATCCAGTGGTCGTCTTGAACCATTCGGTGTCATCAGAAGACGATTGCGTAAGACTGCCCCATGCCATTTCTTTCAGGTCAGTCAACGCTCTTCGTGCGCTTCACACTCGTTTATTGCTTGTTGCGTTTTTCCTCTTGGCGGGCCCGACTCAACCGGTCCCGCTTACCCGAAAGTCGCGGAATTTCTTCGCGCTTTTCTTGAGCATTGTGCTCACCAAAAGAACTACGCCACCGGCAAGATAGGCGCACGCCTGGATTTCATCAGCTTTCACCCAAAAGGCACGTGATCGCCCATCCGCTTTGGTGACGGAAGACCGGTCGAGTTGGAATTTTTTGGAGAAGATGCGGTCACGGTAAAAAGAGTACCGCCTCCCTCTGCTTTTGAATTAATCGTACTCCCACCGATGACGGCGGGCGGATGGGCAAGTCATCCCTCACGTTGAGGTGCGTCTATAATCTTTCTTGAGGTAAGCTTCTGGCGTGACGCTTCGTGAATTCTTTTCGGGAAACCTTGCTGGCGACCTGGAATACCATCCACGCCGCGCCGCGCTTTATCTCATTCTCGGCATGATTGCCCTTTGTTACTGGGTCTTCTCGCCTTCGGAGACCAGATTTACCGTCATTCCATTGGTGTTCGCTCTCGGCAGTCTCTCTCTTTTAGTCAAAGGCGTATTTCTTCTGCGCAAATCGTCTGAGGGGCTCGGTCTTTCGGAACAGGAACTCGCCAAGCTCTCCGACCCTGCCGTTCGCAAGACCCTTCCGCCACTTCCTACGCAAGCCGCTCAACTTGTTCAGGACTTCGGCACAGGTGCCTTACTCCTTTGGCCACTTCTCATCCTCGGTAAAGATTTTGACAATTCCTGGAGTGACTCGCCACGTTTTCGAGTCTTTCTCGCAGGAGCAATCATTTTCTCGCTCGGCTGTGTTATACGCCGACTCACATCATCTCCAACCGCGTAGGGCTCTGAGGAGGGCTCTATCTTTGACAATATCTACGAAGGTGGTCTGGCTAACTCCTGTATAGTGGCGTCCAAGTGGTTTTGGCGGTTTCCAATTCTACGAGGTACTCAGTTTACCAGTCCATGGCAACAGGATTGGACTGCAAGAACGCGTTATACTATGCCGATTGTTTCAGATAAGAGGGAAAACGCGCCAACAGGCAGGGGATTAAAGTTAGCCGAGTGGACCATGATGTTAGGTCTTGGATACGACGGTGGATGTCATGTTTGTACTCAACGGAGTCCCGAAGACAAATCCTTGAGGTGCGCTCCGGTCTTCTCCCACTCCCCTCCTCAGTGGGCCTAAACAACAGCAAAACTACTTCGATTTCATGCCCTAGCAGTGGCGTTCACGTCCATTTGACCGGCCACGATCCACGACGGATTCCACATCGGCGTGAACGCTGTTTGGACGTTAATCAGACTTACGTTAGGTTCACCTAACAAGGGCGCTGCCTGAAATATCCTAGCCAGACGAATGCCGCAATAATCCAAAAGATCGCGAACTCTACCGCTGGCCCGCCGGCGAAGGCGAAGTGCAAGACGAAGGGAATGGGGATCAGGGTAAAAAAAATCGCGCACACCAATGAGGCCGTGCGCCGGCGCAGGCGCGCGAAATAGAGGAACCAGAGTACCGCCGCCAGGCTCCAGTCAAATGCCGCGTGCCAAAGGCCCTCGCGAATCATCAGAGAGACGATATGGCCATGGGTGGAATCGAATGTCAGAGGGACGAGCGTCAAGTACAGGCTCGCGCCGAACAACCACTGGCGCCGCTGCAATCCCCAGAGGACGCTCTCCAGGTCGCGTTTCTCCTTTTCTGGGCCAGCCGCGATGGGCGCGGCGGCCCGCAAAGTTTCGAGCGGCGTCGCCGCGCTGCGCGCAATGCGTTCGAAGTCGGGATCCTGACGAAAATAATCCTCGACCAGCACTCTCGTATCCCCGCTGGCCTCGCCCGAGAAATAAATCGGCAACAAATCCGTGACCACTTCCCGTGTGATGTTCATGGTTTCGCTCCTGCGGCGGGAACGACCTCCCGCCATGCCTGCCTGGATTGCATCAGCTTCAATCTTGCGCGATGAACCTTCACTCTTACGGCAACCACCGGGATTCCCAGGGTCTCCGCGATTTCCTCGTATGGCATTTCGTCTAGCGCGCGCATCAGCAGCACCGTGCGGTCCATCTCTGGCAGTTGCTGCAACGCCGCAAGCACGGCGCGCACTTCCGCGCTCTGCTCCATTTGCGTCTGCGCGCTGATTCGCGTATCGGGCATATTCTCGTCAAGCCGTGTGTGGCGCGCGGCCCGTCGCAACAAATCGGTATACGCGTTTCGTGCAATGGTGAAAAGATAGCTTTTCACTGTCGGCTGACGAATGCGGTCAGCTGCCATCCACGCGCGCACAAACGTGTCCGCGGTGATCTCATCCGCCATCACCACATCCCCGCACAAATACAGCGCAAATCGGCGGACATCGCCGGAATAGCGTTTGTAGAGGTTCTCGATGTCCGTCATTCTTGATTGCCACACAGGTTACGGGCCAACGCTCGAAACGTTACATCAAAGGAATCCCCGGCGGCTCATCCCACAGCGGGACGTTGGGGAGTAAAGGTTTGGGTTAACACACTCGGGCAAGTTCTTGCCCTCGTTTGCCGTCCAGACTGAGCATTGCGAAGGAAATTTAACACGATTTGGCGCTACTGCCCGATAAGTGGGGTACTCGTAAAAGTGGCCGGCCCGATTCCGCAACGGATTTGACCTGTCCGCAATCGCTGTTTCCCAGGAGCTAGCCAACAAATCGGCCTGCGATCAACTGTGCCGCGTTCAAGCTTCGGAAGGGCGCGCCGAATATTTAGCCTGAGTCTTGTGCAAAGTTATCAAAGCTGATGTTGATCATGGTTTAGGAATCTCGCGAATTTCCCACTCGCCTGCAGCCGAGATCTCCACTAGCTTGTTCAGCAAGAAGTCGTCATCACTCGATTCCAAAATGTGGTCGATTATGGGTTGAATGCGGTCCCATTGTTCGTCGCGGGTCAGGCCGCTCTCGCGGAGGACGATGAGGCCCGGGTGCACTTCCACGTTCAGAAGACGGATGAAGTCGCGCGCGTTGGTTGTGACGACCGTAAAGTCGTGTTCTAAGGCGTAGTTCCAGATGTGCTCGTCCGGTTTCCCGGACAAACCAACATGGGCCACGGCCTCCGCGTACAAGCCCTTCTCACCCAGTTTGCGCACCAATGCCGGCGAAATGTGTTCGTCCAGCAATAACCGAGTCAACGGCGGTTACCGTGCTCTCTTTCGATTCGCAATCTCCTTTTCGGTCGCCCTGGTGCAGCACCGAATCGAGCGGCCAGCCGGGCGTATTGTAGGTCCTTCGCGTCGAGGGCGGGAAAGTCCTCCGCGATCTCTTCCTCCGGAACCTTCTTGCGAAACAAGGCGGCGACATGCTCCAACGGGATGCGCGTGCCGTGGAAGACGGGCTCCCCGCTGAGGACGTCCGGAGACGAGGTGATTCGTTCTTTGCCCCAACGATAGGCGGACACGTTCTTTTCCACGGTTTCGCGGAAACGCTTGCACTCAATCCATATCTTCATGTCTCCCGAGCGAAAGACGAGGTCCGGCCCATCGGACGTCCAATGTTTCGCGGTCTTGCTTCCGTGCGCCAGGACCTTGGCGAGGGAGTCTTTGTCGTCTTTCGAGAGAGGGAAGGGGAATTCCGTCACAACGAGAAGATAGAGAACGTCTCCCTCGGAGAACCGGTAGCGCACCGCTTTGCCAGTTTTGACCTTGCGCGACGGGGTCACCGCTCTTTTTTCGAGTGCCGTTCGAACCGTGTCGGGCTCAATCTCGGCAATTGCCGCCGCTTCGTCAAGTGTAAAGAGTTCTGCCATGCCATTCTCCGATAATAAATATACCACCTCTGGTGGTATATTTACAAGAAAGATAGTGATACAGGAAGTGGTGAGCGGCGCACGAGGGCGAACGCGTTTTTCCAACCTATTCGGCCTAAGGTCCCGATAAGTGGGGTTCGCGGACAAGTGGTTTCGCGCTGATTCCACATGTACGCGTAGCGCGTTTGATCAGGCATGTGAATGCGGTCACGCTGGTGCGGTTGATTTATACTTCGAGACTATGGCGTTATGGATTGTCATAGCTGACCACAAGGCAGGACATACGTTAGCCTGTAGCAAGCGTCACAAGCTTCGGGATTTCGCAGATGGTGGAGTGCGCGGCAAGGAGCTAACGCATGAAAAATCTCTTTGAAGCGGCGACAGTGGAGGAGGTGAAGGAACGGATGGCACAGCTGAGGCCGGATAGCGAGCGACTGTGGAGCACGAGTACGCTGTTAATCGGGACCTGCCGCTAAAAGCGCACTCTCGCACTTCCTTGTTTGAAAAGCCATAATTGTCTCTGGGAGTGACAGGTTGATATGAAGAACATTTCCAAAACACTGGTTTCCCTTGTGCTTATTGGTGTAGCAACCGCATCGTTGCTCGCGCAGAGCACAAAGATGGGCAAGGATTTTTTGATAGATGTGAATCGTCCGTTTGTGTATGTGAAGTTCGACCACATTGGGCCGAGGGAAGATCAGCGAGTTCTGATGAAAAGCGGCGAATCAACTTCTCCTTTATTATTCACTTTTTTTGCCACGTTTTGCCGCGTTTCGCGTGACATTTTCGGGACAGGTCCAGATCTCCGTGTACGCCCAATTTGAAGAACGCGTGGCCGCAGACAAGAAGCTCTACCCCCTTGGAGGGGCATGAAGCTGACTCTCGATGCTCGCTGGCCAAAGTCATCGTCAAGGGAACTCTGAAGGGCGCTGCACTGTCCGTTCAGGAAGTCGCTGCGTCAAAATAACTATCAGTTTTGGCTTGACCCTGGAATCTGTTCCAGCGTTTAGACTCTTCTCGTGGAGGGTTACTCCATGCGTTCGGGACAATTAGCCCATCTCACGCGGGTAAGCACCGATACGCTGCGGCACTATGAGCGTCTTGGACTCTTGCCTCTGCCGCAGCGCACGGCCGGGAATTATCGGGAGTATCCTCAGACATCTCAGCTTAGGGTGGAACTGGTTCAACGGGCACTGACGATTGGCTTTCCCCCCCCTGAGTTGAAGACCATTCTGGCCGTGCGCGACAGGGCGGAGCACCTTGTCGTCACGTTCGCGACTTGATGCATTCCAAGATCCGCGACATCGATGAGCAAATCAGGAATCTCGTCTCGCTACGCGTCGAAATGAACCGATTGTCAAAGGCCTGGGACAAGCGGTTGCGCTGGACAAAGCCGGGCCAAGTGGCACGGTTGCTTGAGGCTGTGCCGCCGAGACCGCGCGAGGGTTGCTTCCGGTCTTCCTATACCGCGAAAGAAGAAAGGACAATAGATCATGCGCACGTTGCCGCTTCTCTTATCGCTGGCCATCCTTGCAGGAATGGCAGGCGCTCAACAGAATCCATCACCGGAACGGGGCAAGCGTTCGGAAGGCGTCGTCAAGCGTGGAGACCATGTCATGGGCTTCTCCCACGAAGCTACCACGCATCATTACCGATTATTCAGCGAAGGAGGAGAAATCGACGTCACGGCCAACGACCCGAAAGATAAACCGAGCATCGATCAAATTCGGACTCACCTCGGACACATTGCCCAAATGTTTGCCTCCGGGAATTTCAAGACACCGATGCTCATTCACGACACCAACCCGCCGGGCACGGCGACCATGACGAGGCTTAAGGAACAGATTCGCTATGAATTCTCGGAAACGGATCGCGGCGCGCGGATTCGGATTGTCACATCCAGTCCTGAGACAACGGACGCGGTGCACGCCTTTCTGCTCTTTCAAATCGTCGACCACCGGACACAAGACGTCCCGACGATATCCGACGATCTTCCGAGGAAATAATTATCCGGCACGGCATACCTCACAGGCTTTGTCTTGCAATCCTCCCACTGCCTCTTTCGCGATGATATGGACCATCACAAGGGCCGCTACGGGATCGGCCCACCACGGCCCGAAGGAATTCTTGAGCAACAGCCCCGCCAGCAGATGGCCGACAAGTAAGTGCAAAACTCCGTTTGCTTGGCATCCGCGTCCATGGCGGCACTTCCCAGGGCACGCCCCACCTTTCGCTTGGCTCTGGAGAGAAGGGGCATTACAACCAAGGACACGCAGGCCAGAACGATTCCCGGAATGCTGTGTTCGGGAGGACGACGGGACCACAGGTCCAACACAGATTCATAGGGCAATGTACGCTGCCAAAGCCAAAAAACAGGCGCCGACAGAGTGCAAGTCTCTCGTTTCGTTCGCGTCGGTGAACCTCGGCGTCAACGGACATTCTCCACAGCAAGACCGAACCCGACGTGACTTCGATGAAGCTATCGATTCCAAAGCCGACAAGGGAAATGCTCCCGGCCACTGCTCCTGCCACGACAGCAACTAGACCCTCTAGGGTCTAGGGCGTTCCAAGTGATGGTGAAGTGTTCGAGTCTTCGCCACGGCGTACGACAGCGGCACGTTCCAGAACGGCGGTTCCACTCATATCGGCAGTTTACAATCCGGCTGCATTGCCCGCACAATTTTCAAATGCTCAACAATCGTCTGCGGCGCCGTCTGTTTCATCACATGCTCATGGGTGTCGGGAGCGTGGCGCTGACAATCCTCTTTATGCATTTCTTTCCGAAGCGCGATTTCACCTCTCAAGCAAGCATCGGGACGGCCTACGCCGCATTATTTCTCACGGCCGCCGCGTTGCTGTTGGGCCCGCTCAATGTGCTGTGGCGGAAACCCAATCCGGTTAGCTTTGACTTGCGGCGGGACTTAGGAATCTGGGCGGGAATTTCTGCGTTGGTGCATACTGCGGTCGGCCTCAACGTCCACTTGCGCGGCAAGATGTGGCTCTACTTCGTCGACACTCGGCACCACCTTCGGCAGGACGCTTTCGGTTTTGGAAATTACACGGGCGTACTCGCCGCCCTGCTTTTCGGTCTGCTGTTGGCGCTGTCCAACGACGTTTCACTCCGCAAGCTCGGAGCAGACCGCTGGAAGTCGCTTCAGCGGTGGGCCTATGCCGCGGTCGCGCTTACCGGGGCACATGCAATCGCCTATCAGCAGGTGGAGAAACGCAGCTTACCTTTTGAGGCGGCTCTTTACATCCTGCTCTTGGTAGTTTCGATCTTCCAACTAGCAGGCATCTTCAAGAGTCGGCAAACTCGAGCAAGGCCTTAGTCATTGATTAAAGAACCTCGGCGCACACGTGGCTACTTAGCTGGCCACTGAAAGCACAGGTTATACCCATCCGGATCGTGAACGTACACTTGCTTCATGCCATAGGGCGCGACTTTGGGTTCATTCACATTCATCCCGCGTGACCGAAGGTGGGCGTACGCCGCATCCAGGTCCGGGCAGCCGAAGTAAATCGCCGTATCGTCGTGGGCCGCAGTCCGCGCGGAATCAGGAGCCGGCGGCCGCGCCTCATCCTCGTAAGCCGTGTTCAGCATCAACTCCACACCATTGATCCCTCGGCCTTGGGAAGGAAACCTGAAAATCCGCCACGCCGTCTCACTAAATGCAAGGCTGCTGATCGTCAACTCTGCATCGTGCCTTGCCGCTCTGAAGACGAGTTGCGGTGCCATTTGCGGATCGGAGGGGCTTATGATTCTGCGCGCGGCCGTACTTTCCGGTATCCTCCTGCTCTCTGGAGTCGCTTTTGCCCAACGTCCTCACGAGAACGGATCGCCGCCGCCTCCCCCGCCTCCCGCTAGCCAGCACACGGCGCCTTCGCCTCCTCCGCCGACCGCCACCCCTTCACCGAGCCCCATCGCCCCGCACAGCACCTCTTCCGGTATTTCACCGACAACGGGCCCATTTTCGCCGCCTGCGCACGGGAGCAATGCGGGCCCGCCAGCGGGAAACGCCGGTCACGCACGCAAAAGCGCCTGGCAAGAGAACGGCATCGGCGTTTTTCCACGCACCGGTGGCGATCCTAATCCCCTTCGACTGAAGCGGGAACCCCTGCCGGAGCTGGTGCCGAAGCATTGCAAACATGAGCCATGCACCCAGCCCCCGCCTACGCATCCGGTCGGAGGGAACGCTCAGCCCGCGCCACCCCGGGCCGCAGCCGCCCCTGCGCAACCATGTCCGCCGGGGCAAACCCCGCAAGGAGGCGCGTGCGTGACCGCAATTGTCGGGCAATGCCAGCCGGGCCAAGTGTGGAACGGTATGGCCTGCGACCAGCCCGGGGATAAGTGCACCACGTTTCGATCCAGGGCGGAAACGATCAGGGCCGAAGCCTTCGGTGTCAGCTCACAAATGAAAACTGCCTGCATGAAAAACCCTAACGGCAAAGCGTGTACGGAGCTGACTCAGGAGCACGACATGATCGTCTTACGTTATCGATCATTGTTGAACGAAGCTCCGGCTGCTTGCCGGGCCACACTGCCCGATCCGCTGACGCTGTAGAACGGCTCGAGGTCTCGCTGGCTGCGGCGCGCGATGCAAAGGATCGAAGCAGGCTGCCTTCTTTTTCAGCAGCCTGCCAGGGTTTCGTCCTTGGCCCCCGGCTAGGCCCCCCGGAGGTTCTTGATTTAGCCTTTCAATGGAGTGCGCGAACTGAACACGGCGCTCCAGCATGTATTGAATCCCGTACAGGCTGAAGAGGCCGTGGTCGAGTTCGGGTGGCGGTTCCAAATGCGGGACAAGGTGATCCAGACGGAGAACGACTACGACAAGGATTTTTTCAACGGCGACATCGGAATATTGAGCGCATCGATACCGTCGAGCATGAGGTCACAGTCCGCTTCGACGAGCGTAGCGTGGCATACGACTTCGGGGAACTGGACGAGGTTGCGCCGCTCTGTTCGTAATAGCGCATTCGAAAGTTTTGTGCCGGACGAGTGTGAACCCGCTTCCGAACGACGCCGCCGTTTAGGTGTGGCAGTGCTTGTTCCGAAACCGAAACACATCGTCGGCCTAGAGACGGTACATTACTACAATAGGGTAGTCCAGAAGCAGACGGGGCTTCGCCGCACGCAACAATTTACACGCCTCTTCATGGTGCCCGGGATGCGGCATTGCATCGGCAGCGGCGGTCCTGGTCCCAATGTCTTTGATCCATTAACGTCGCTAATTGATCGGGTCGAGAAGGGCGTGGCGCCTGAACAGATCCCCGCAGCCCATTTCAAGGACAACGACCCCACGAGCGGAATCATTACGCGCACGATGCCCCCGTGCCCCTATCCGCAGGTAGCAGTGTTCAGAGCTGGCGACGGCAACGAGGCCTCCAACTGGAGCTGTGTGCGCCGTGTGCCTGATGATCTGCCTGACGATGAATAGCGCTCGAACTGCCTCAATTGCCTCAATAGTGCGCGTGAATACATGGGAGCACTCGCTCTTGCACCCATTGCACACAATGAGAGATTCAAGGCAAGGATGCCAGACGGCGCGTAGATCTCTGATTTAGAACGGGATGAATCGGCCCCAACATTGGCCGGCAAAAACCACCCTTCGGCGGGCAACCGAATGTTAATGGGCTAAAATCGCGCTTCGAAAAAATGCAACCGATTGGGAGATAAGAATTTGGCTCGCCCTAGAACTATGCAAAACCTCTTTTGGACTCTTTAACAGCTTAAGGTGACTCAAAAGGGTGTTGAGATATAGTAGCTTATGAACAGGCGTTATGCGGGACGCAGGTCTCACCCATGGACATGCGTGCTTCCTGCGATGAGCATTTTCGATCGGAGCTGACTGCATGCGATACCTGAGGATTTACGCGGGGGATGGTGGAGCCTCTCGGTTTGAGCAAGGAGGGCTGTTGCCTATTTCTCCGAAGTCGGACGCGCTTGCCATCTCTGTTTTTCGCCAGCAGACCTGGCGGGAGTTCATTGGTATGGCCGTTGGGACGATTTTGGGCGTATTGTACCGAAAATAGACGGCTAGTTTTGTGTGAAGGGGGTGTGCTATGCGAGCTGCCCGGGGACTGCTATTTCTCTCATTGGTTATCAATACCACCACGTGTTCGGCACAAACGGTAGGGGCCAGCTTACAAGGCTCAGTTTACGACCCGTCCGGGGGTTTTGTTCCGGGCGCGGCGATCGAAATCCGCAACGTCGAACAGGGCGCGGTGCGAGCACTTACAACGGATGACAAAGGGCGCTATCGCGAACCTCTGCTGCCTCCCGGAGAATACGAGCTGCGCGTGAGGGCGGCCGGCTTTCAAGTCGCCGTGCTGAAGGGCGTTAAGCTGACGATCGGGCAAGACGCGGTGCTGGACGTCAAACTGGAAATCGCAGGCGAAGTTGAACGGGTGAACGTCACAGCGGAGGACGCTCCGCCGATCGACCTAGGTTCCGCTGCGTTAAGCGGAACGGTGAACCGCATGCAGATGAATGATCTTCCGCTCAATGGGCGTTCGTTTCAGGAGCTCGCGCTTTTGCAGCCGGGCGTAAACGCCGCGGTCGCAGCCGGGAGCGACGCTGTGGGCGGGCGTGGAAAGAAAATCACGATCAATGGAGTGCGCCCGGAGCAGAACAGCTTTCTTCTGGACGGCTCGGACATCAACAACGTGTACAACAAGACGCCGGGGTCCGTGGGCGGCGTGCTGCTGGGCGTGGAGACAGTGCAGGAATTTCAGGTTCTTACGAATTCTTATTCCGCGGAGTTTGGCAGGTCCTCCGGCGGCATCATCAACGCTATTACGCGCTCGGGAACCAACAAGCTCCATGGAAATTTGTTTGAGTATCTGCGCAATTCGGCGCTGGACGCGAAGAATTATTTTGATCCGGCGACAAACCCCATTCCGTCTTTTAAGCGCAATCAATTCGGGGGAACGCTAGGCGGGCCGATTCGCCACGACAAGACATTCTTCTTTGGAGCTTTCGAGGCGATTAAGGAGCGGCTCGGCGTAACGGGCGCAACCTTTGTTCCGGACGATAACGCGCGCAATTTTCTTTTGCCCTGCACGCCAAGCGACCCAAGCTGCATGGCGAACGGCCTGAAGA
>Ga0209577_10002519_pt1 | contig 17582 bp, 13 predicted proteins | sample GraSoiAngelo_109_FD_185874 | JGI IMG/M metagenome (GOLD analysis project Ga0209577, IMG submission 185874) | Grasslands soil microbial communities from the Angelo Coastal Reserve, California, USA - 14_0903_12_20cm (SPAdes) (version 2) | ecosystem: Environmental > Terrestrial > Soil > Grasslands...
CACACGGTCGTCTCGCCGCGCACGGGCGGTCGCTTCCCGTTCGAGAACCCCGCGGGTGCTTTCTCGAAGTCGGAGAAGGCGAAGGGCGTTCAGTCGGAGTTCTCGTTGAATTTCCCGCACGACCGACACCAGGACGTGATGGCCAGCTTCATGCCTTCGTTCAAGGCGGAGGGCATCCCTCTCGTCCGCGCGTCGTTCGAGCCGCAGGGCGAGAAGAAGCCCGTTGACAGTTGCTCGATCTGTCACCAGACTTACCACCAGCAGAACAAGCCCGCGGCGACGCCTGCCGCGGGCGCGCTAGTGCTGGAGGACGGCACGTTCAAGACGACCCCTTCGGGCCACGAGTCGTGCTTCAACTGCCACTGGCAGGACGGCGGCGAAAAGCCGCTCGCCTCCGACTGCGCGGGCTGCCACAGGCTTCTGCCGCAGGGGAAGACACCCGCGCCGCCCGGCAAAGATGCCGACGCGCAGACCGCTGCAAAGGCAGGAATCACAGACCCGTTCATCATCCGCAAGCTGCTGCGGCGCGACTCGGCCACCTTCTCGCACGAGGAAGACAAACACCAGTCGCGCGGCTGCACGAGTTGCCACATCAACATCACGGCCATCAGCCTGCTCGACGAGAAGACCATCAAGGTTCCCGTACTGACGTGCGGCGGCTCCGGCTGCCACATCAACCCGAGGCCGAAGAAGATTCTCAACGAGGAGGTCGGCAAGCGCGAGGCCGACCCGACTTTCCAGTGCACGAAGTGCCACATCAATTACGGCAAGGCGCAGGTGCCTAAGTCGCACCTCGACGCCGTCTCTAAGTAAGACATGACAGACCTGCCGGACACGGACGAACAAATCAGAGCGCCCGAACACACGCGCCCGACGCGCGACGCGTCACACTCGCGCACGACGCGCGCGTCGTTCGGCCCGCGCCTGCTCCCGCGTGTCATTCTGCTGCTCGTCGCAACAGGCTTCCTCCTGGCGTTCGCCGCCGGCAGGCGCGCGCCCGCTTCAACGGCATCGGCGCGCGCCGCACGACTCGCCGCGCCGCTCGACGCCGCGGCGCAAGGCGAAGGCTCGAACTTCTCGCACTCCATCCCGCAGCACGCCTCGCTCGCGTGCGACTCTTGCCACCGCCGCGAGGACAACTCGGCTGAGCCACGTCTGCCCGGCCACAAGGCCTGCACGGACTGTCACACCGCACAGTTCACTACTTCAGGCAGCGCGCTGTGCCTTAACTGCCACACGAACGTCGAGTCGAACAACCCGCCGCTCAAAGCCTTCCCCGGCCTGAAGAACTTCGGCATGCGCTTCGACCACTTGCAGCACATGAGCGGCGAGGCGCAACCCCAGCAGGGTTGTTCCGCCTGTCACCAGCCGATGCGGCGCGGCGTCGCGGTTTCGATTCCCGTCGGCCTCGCCGCGCACAACAACTGCTACCAGTGCCACACGCCGAACGCGCAGTCGGGCGGGCGCAACATCGGCTCCTGCGGCCTCTGCCACGCGCAGGGCGGCTACGGGCGCGCGTCCACAGGCTCGCTGGCCTACCGCGTCAACTTCACACACGCCGGCCACGGCCCGCGCCAGGGCCTTTCATGCAACGACTGCCACCAGGTTCGCTCCGGCGTCCCGCGCACGCAGCAGGTCACAGCCCCCCGGCCCACGCAGCACTTCGGCGCGGGGCGCGCGCAGGCGTGCATGAGCTGTCACAACAACCGGCGCGCCTTCGGCGGCGACGACTTCTCGGCCTGCAAGCGCTGCCACACGGGGCAGACCTTCCGCTTCTGAAGCACCGCCGGGACGTGGATTCGGCGTCCCGGAAATTAAAAAGTTTGACAAGGTTCGGGGGCGCGTCTATCATTCCGCACATCTCCCAGACGGATTCTGTGAAAACTTGATCGCTTTCAAACGCGATAGGTGAGTCACGCTCTCCCGCGCGAAGCTCTTTTGAATCTCGAACGAATGAGCCAACTCTCAAGGAAAATCGCCCATGAAACTCTTAATCGTATCGGCCACGCTCGCGTGCCTCCTCTGCGTCGTCATCGGCTGTAACTCCCGCGCCCTCAAGTCCGGCGCGGGTGCACTGATCGCCGACGGCAAGACGCCGCAGGACGTTTACAAACTCTCGACCGACCCCAAGAAGGACAAGGCCAAAGCGCTCGCCGTCACCTTCAACCACGTCAATCACGCGACGAAGAACTACAGCATTGACGGCACGAAGCCAATCGCCTGCATCGAGTGCCACCACACGGAGCAGCCCGCCTCCGAGGCCGCGAAGCATCCGCCCGATAAGACGGCCTACCCGGCAGACCGCACCGTCACGCTCACAGCCGAGACGGCCAAAGACCCGAAGACGCCCGACGTGCAGAACTGCCGCGCCTGCCACGCGCAGGAGGGCGACAAGCCAAAGCTCCTGGCCGAAATCCCGCAGGTCACTTTCGAAGGCGACACAGACCCGACCCCGCTGACGAACGACGCGGCCTTTCACCGCAACTGCAACAGTTGCCACGACCAGGCCCTCGAGGCGCGGAAGGGAATCAACGCCCCTTCCACGAACGACTGCGCCAAGTGCCACACGGGCAAGTGAGGTCGTCGGAAATTCTCTGAGCGACGCGCGAAGGTTCGCCGGTTTCGAGTGACTCCGGCGAACCTTCGCGCTATCATCGTCCGGCAGAATTCTTCCCAGGAGTCGTCCGAAATGCAGAAGCTCTTCCTGCTCTTCGCCGTCATCGTTTACTCGCTGCTGGCGGCCTGCGGCAACAACCCGCCCGCGTCAACGTCCACGCAGAACTCCAACTCGGCGGCCAACGCCGCACAGGCCGGCGGCGCTAACTCGTCGAACGTCGGCGTCGTCTCGTCGCACGGCGGCAACATGGCCGCGCCCGGCGGCGCAGCGTCGGGCGCGCCGGCGTCCGGCTCTGCGGCCAAGCCGCCGGTCGAGACGCCGGAACTGGACGCGAAGATTCAGAAGGCCGAGGCGAAGGCCAAAGCGCCGGGCGCGGGCGAGGCCGACAAGAAGGCCGCAGCCGCCGCCTACTTCGAGCGTGCGGACTTCTTCCGCGACAAGGGCATGCCCGTGCTCTACAAGTTCGCGCTCGCCGACTACAGGCGCGGCCTGCGCTACGACCCGACCAACAAGGACGCGCGCGACAAGATGGACGAGATCGTCCAAATCTACCAGTCAATGGGGCGGCCCGTGCCGGAGCTTGGGAACGAACAGTAGCGGGATCATAGGAACAGAGAGAGAAGAGGCGTGCCTTCCATCGAGGGGGCACGCCTCTTCTCTTTGGGCTTGAGAGTTCCGCGGCCTCAGCCGATCTTGATGCCGATGCCTTCGAGGAACTTGGTCGGGCGGTCGCCGCCGATCATGGCGAAGATGTAATCGTTCGGCACGGTGGTCTTGACCTCCTCGGTGCGCGCGTTCATCAGAACGACCTCGTCGTCCTTGATCTCCTTGATGCCCGTGCCGAAGAAGACCTTAATCCTGCCCTCGTCTATGCAGTCGTAAACCTGTAGCTTGTTGCCGAACTTGAGGTCGTTCTTCATGTCACTACGTATGACGAGCGTCACGTCGTTGATCTCCGAGTCCGAGCGGAAAGTTATCTGGTCGCCTTGGCGCGTTGCCACCAGATCAACCGCCGCCTCGATGGCCGAGTTGCCCGCGCCGACGACGATGATGCGCTTCCGGCGGTAATCTTCGGGGTCGGTCAGTTTGTACATCACCTTGTCGGAAGTCTTCCCGTCGCGCGTGACCTTCATCTCCTCGCCCGCGACCCTCAGCTTCATCGGCGTGCCGCGGTTGCCGAGGGCGAGCACGACGCGACGAGCGTTGTACGTCACCTTCTTCTTCTCCGCGCCCTGCTCGGTCTGGACGACGAAGTAGTCGCCGTCCTCCGCCTTCTTCACAGACTTGCAGCTCTCCAACTCGTTAATCGAGACGCCCGTCTCGCGCATCGCGCGTGTCCACTCTTCGAGTATTGACTCGCGCTGCTGCCCCAATCCTTCAGGCTTGATGCCGCCGCGGGCTTCCATCGTCTCCGGCTTGAAGAAGACGTACTTGTTCGCGGGGTAAGCCTCGATTGTGGCGAGCACCTTGTCCTGCTCGATGCCGACGTAGGAGAGGCCGAGCTGCTGCGCGGTGATGGCGGCGGACAGCCCTGCCGGGCCGATGCCGATGATGGCGACCTCGACGTTTGATTTGGGTTCGGGCGGCGTGCCGTTGCGAAGCTCCTCGTGGATGAACTTGACGCAGTCGGTGCCCTCGTTCGTCGCGTTCTTGATGAGCGGCGTACCCGACACGTCGCCGATGATGAAGCAGCCGGGGACGTTCGTCATGAATTTCGCGTCGCGGTTCGGGACTTTGCGCGGCGGAATCTTCTTGTCCGTGTTGACGACGATGCACGCCTTCGGGTTGACGGGGCACTCGACCTGGCACGAGGTATCCTCCATGCACTGGTCGCGGGCAACGGGCGTGGAGACGCCGTTGACGATGGCGAGCACGTCGTGGGGACAAGCATCAACGCAGGCGTGGCAGCCGATGCAGCGCTCCGTGATGACGACCGGGTGCGGGTAGTTCGGCCCGTCGGGGTCGTACTTCTCCAACTGCTCTTTAGTGAGCTTGATGCGCCCCCCGTCCTCTTCGGGCTTCGGCGGTAGAGGCTCTTCGAGCAGGAGGCGCGCGCGCCGCGAGTCGTTCACCGCGAACGCGACGGCGGTGACGATGAGGAGGAGGCCGATGCCGCCCCAGCCCCACCAGGGCAGGCCGCCGAAGAAGCTCTTGCTCGGGTCTTTCGTCGCCAGGTTGATCGGCATCAGCAGCGACCAGAGCGCGAGGATGACGAATAGCTGTGATTTCTTCATGGTCTTCGCGTGAAATAGAAGTTATCCGCGCCGGCAGACGCTGGGACTCACTTTTGCGGCGGGGCGTCGCCGAGCTGCAAATTCGGCGACGCCGCCGACAGGTCGTTCAAGAGCGCGCGCCCCCACTCGCGCCGGGCCTCAAGATGCTGCACGTGACAGGAGATGCAGTTGGGTTTGTCCGCCGCGAGGACGTTCTCAAACTTGCCGCCGCGGTCGCCGTTGTGGCACGTCCCGCAGGTCGCGCGCGGCGTCTCGCGGTCAACGTTGACGGGGCTGAAAAACTTGTGGCAGGAGGAGCAGGACAGCTCGCCGTCGCGGTTAGCCGGCAGGCCGCCGACGGCCTTCACGCGGTGTATGTGCAGCGCGTGGAACTCCGCGCTGCGGTGAAGGTCATCGGGGTCGCGCGCGGAGTTGGGGGGGACGAGCTGGCTCCTGACGTTATCAATTATCCTCTGCAACTCAGGCGTCTTCTGCTGCTTCTCCGCGTCCGGCAGCCCCGTCCAGACCCACTTGCCGTTAACCACAGGGTAGCCGAAGCCCGTCTGCGGGTGCGGCGTGTGGACGCCGTGGCCGTTGTACGTTTTCTTGTTCGCGTCGTTGTGGCAGTTCGTGCAGGTCTGGAGGCTGGCGACCGACGGCCGGTACTCCGTGCCCTGGTGCTCGACGTGGCAGGCGGTGCAGCCTAGCCCTGCGGCCTTGTGCGCGTCCGTGATGGTGGGCCGGAAGGCCGGCGTCTCGTGGCATGAGGCGCAGTTCTTGTCCATGCTCACCGTCAGCGTGTGGCAGGCCGTGCAGTTGGTCGCGTTGGCCTGACGGGCGATGGGCGGCTGCGAAGTGAACTTGCCGCGCGCGTGGGCCGAGGAGATGGGCGCGGGCGAGTAGGTCTGTGCATAGACGACCGCGGCGACGATTGACAGGACGGCGACCGCGGCGAAGCCCCAGACGAAGACGGAGAAGGGCCACGGTCGGACGAGATCGCGCGTCGGCGTCCAGTTGAAGCGCGCCTTGCCGAGCACGCGCTGGGGCTTCTGCGGGCGGAGCGGCGAGACGTGCTGCATCTTGCCGGCCTCGCGCTTGCGCTTCTCCCAGAAGACGCCGAGCGCGGCGGCCACCTCCGTTGACTCCTTGCTCGGCTGTGGGGCCTGCTGGCCCTGGGTCTGCGGCGTCTCGCCGCGGCTCTCCGAATCGGCCACGGTCATCGCCACTTCGAGCGTGACGCCAATGCTCAGCGCGTCGCCCGCGCGCGAGATGCGCAGGAAGTAAGGGCCGATCTGCACCACGTCGCCGTCGGCCAAGACCTCCGCCGACTCGATGGCGACGACGCGACCGTTCAGCGTCGTGCCGCTCGAATGGCTGAAGTTATAGAGGTAGTAGCGACCGTCGGCGTCGTTGATGCCGGCGTGCAGGCGCGAGACCATCGGGTGATTCAAGACCAGCTCGCAGCTCGGCGCGCGACCGATCTTCAGACCGTCCGTGACGAGCGTCACCGGGTCAACGTTCAAGTCCTCGCGGTTGATGATGAATTTACTGGCCTCTGTCTGCATACCTAATCCGTGACGGGGGAAAAGGGTAAAAGTGGAAATAGGGAAGAGGGGAACAGAAAAGCACTGCCCCCGTGAGAGCCAGCCGTCTTATCCCTTTTACCCATTTCCCCTTTTACCCTTTTCCCCTCTCATTTCAGCGGGCGGCGAAGAAGATGACCTGGACGACGTGGACGGTCATCAGCGCCAGCATCAGCGAGGACGCGACGACGTGCGGCGCGAGCCAGAGTTTTAAAAGCTGATGCAGGTAGATCAGGGAGTCCACGCGGCGGAGCGTGACCGTCGCCTCGATGGCTTCGAGCAATAGCTGGCGCGACTCCGGGTCGAGGCCGCGCGCCTCCGCCTCGTACTCCTCGCGCGCGGCGGCCAGAAGCTCCGTCAGCTCCTCGCGCCTGAGGTACTGCCGGAGCAGGTAGCGGAAGGCGAAGACTTTGCCGCGAACCTTTTTGCGTATGAACTCGCGCAAGCGTTCGTTGCTGCGCTGACCGATGTCGGCGAGCGTTTCGCGCAGCTCCTCCCGGCGCGCTCTCAGGTCTTCGACGAGCAGCGGCTCGCCCTCGATGCTCGTCATGATGCGCGGCGCGACGAGATAGACAATGATGCCGAACAGCCCCGTGACGATGACTGCGTCGAACGAGATCATCAAAAGCGAGGTGAGCAAGCCCCCCGTCGTCTTGCCGCCGTGGAGCAGGAGCGACAGCCCCGCGACCGTGCCGAGATAGACGTGCATCAGCATCCAGTAGCGCAGCGCCCCCGCGCGTTGGCGATAGACCTGCTTGCGCACGGGGTAGGTCATCACCGCGGCGATGCCGCCGAGGCCGATGAGACCCGTGATCCAGCGGACGGTCAGAAACGTGCCGCCGAGCCGCTGGTCAATGCCGAAGCGTTCGAGTCCCCAGATGATGCCGGCGGTGACGCCGACGGCGAGCACGAGGCCGAGGGCGTGCCAGAGGCGTGCGAGGGGGTCGCGCTTGTGTATGTTGCGACCGATGGCCTGGTTCTGGTCGCGGAAGACGAGGCCGAGTCGCGTGTTGACCTCGGTGAAATACTCGCGCGGGTTGACGCGCACGAGCGCGCCCGTCGGGCAGTTCTCCTGGCAGGAGTAGCTTTGCGTCTTCGCGTCGGGCGGGTTGAGCGAAGTTCCCTGGCAGAGGTTGCACTTCGTGGCGAGCAGGTTGTCGGTGGCCGTGACGGGCTGCGGCGGCGTGGCCGGGGCCATGCTCAGCATCCCCTTCATCTTCTGGGCCAACGTCAGGGGTTTCGCCACCTCCGGCTTGCGCGGGATCATCGTGATCGCGTTATATGGGCACTGGGTCGCGCAGTCGCCGCAGCCGATGCAGGTCTTCGGGTCAATGTCTATCTGCCCGTTTTCGAAGCGACCGATGGCTCCCGTGGGGCAGCCCGTCAGGCACTCCGGGTCTTGACAGTGCATACAGACCGAGGGGACGAGAATCTGCTCGCTCGAAACGCCGCCGTAGTTCTTGACGCGCTCGATGTGTATGCCGCGACGGAGGAGGCGCGACTGGCCGTGCACCTGATGGCAGGCCATTGAGCAGTTGCCGCAGCGCACGCACTTGTCCATGTCCATCACGAGCAGGTTCGTGCCGTCCACAATGCCTGTCGCTATCTCGCGCTCGGTCGCGGAGATGACCGCTTTGTCGAGGCCCGAAGAGACGAGCACGTCGTCGTCCGCGAGCGAGAAGTCGGAGAAGGTTCGGACGACCGTGTCGCGCAGGGAGCGGTCGGAGCGCAGCGGCGGCATGGCGACTTCCAGCACTTCGGTGCGCTGGAGGACGACCGCCGTGTAGGCCCAGCGCGCGTCGCGCTCCGCGCCTTCGAGTCCGAGGCAGTTGCCCGCGCCGAGGAAGTCCACGCCCACGTCGTCCGAGAGTCCTTCGATGAGCAGATCGCCCATCACCGCGCCGTAGCCGAGGCCGCGCACGCGCCTGACCCAGCCGTTACGTAAGAAGATGACACGGTCAATGAGTTCGCCCTCGCGGAAGAGGACGTGGTGCTTGGCGTAGACGGTGAAGCGCGCCGACCTGCCGAGCTTGTCGGTCAGCTCTTGGCTGAAGGCCTCGCCCGTCGCCTGCCGCACCTCGATGAGCGTGCGGCTCAGGCCGTGCTTGCGGTAGTTGGCGTCGAGCATCTGCCCGAACTTCGGCAGCTTTCTCAGCAACCGGAGCGCGGGCCGCGTGACTTCGAGCACGCGGGCCTTCGAGCCGGGCGGCACGCTGATGGTCGCGTTGCGCGGCACGCCCGCGAGGATGGACATCTCGCCGAAGCTCACGCCGGGCGGTATCTCGCCCACCTTGCGGCTCTCGCCCGCCTCGCGGTCGCGGACGAACACGTCGAGCTTACCCTCCACGGTGACGTAGAAGGTGTTGCCGCCCCAGTCGCCCTCGCGGATGACCTCCTCGCCCGCCTCGTATTCGAGCAGGTGGACGTAGGGGCCGACCTTCTTGCCGTTGTAGTTGCGACCGTAGGCGATGACTTCGAGGTCTAGCTCGTGCTCGAAGTGGCCGTTGTGCTTTTCGAGAAGCTCCGAGATGATGTCCACCTTGCGGATGGCTTCGAGCACGGTCTGGTGCTTCTTTATCTCTTTCGGCATAACTTCTGAATGCTAGAGAAGATTCTATCAGGAGCAATTTGCGCCCGCACGAAGGCGGCGAAAGACGAGACGATTTGCGAATTGAGTGGGCATTATAACACTGCGCGGCGAGTTGAAAAGTATCTATTTTGCCGGGAGCGAGGGCACACGCCCACTACGAGCGCGAAGACCGAAGCCGCTCGCGGTTCTGTTTTTTTGGAACCCGGCGACCAGTCCCGGCGTGAACACAGAGCGGATAAAGCCGGGGAAGAGTGTATAATTTCGGCACGTCCGGCCCGGCGAGTTTGAAAGCCGGGGTTGACGCTTCGTAGATAACTTGAGTTCCGGGGTCTGTAAAGCCCCGGAAGAAGCCCGCCTTTCCTGGATGAGCGCCATTTCCTCCACGAACGAACTACTCTTCTCCGTCGCGGGGGCGGGGGCGTCCGTGCGGGAAGAGGAGACGTTCGGGGCGATGACAGACCACCGGCTCCTTGAGGAGACGAAGGCGGGCGACGAGGTGGCCTTCGCGGAGCTTGTGCGGCGCTACCGGAATCAGATCACGAACTACGTCTATCGCATGACGGGCGACTACGACCTGGCGGTTGATCTCGCGCAGGAGACCTTCATGCGGGTTTACGCGGCGGCGGAGCGCTACCAGACGAGCTACGCGTTCTCGACCTACATCTACCGCATCGCAACGAACCTCGCCATCTCGGAGCTGCGCCGCCGCAAGCGCCGCCGCCTGGTCTCGCTCACGAGCTTCTTCAAGGAGCGCGAGTCGCCGTCAGACACGTGCGAGCTGGAGCTGCCGGACGCGGGGCCGCTCCAGGACGCGACGTTCGTCGAGGACGAGAGACGCGCGGCGGTCGCGCGGGCGATTGCGACGCTGCCGGAAAAGTACCGCGCCCCGCTGGTGCTCCGGGACGTGGAGGAGCGCAGCTACGAAGAGATCGCCAGCATCCTGCGGATGAACGAGGGCACGGTGAAGTCGCGCATCAACCGCGCGCGCTCGTTCCTGCGCGACAAGTTGCAGGCGTACCTGTAAGGAAGTGTTTTATGGCAGACTGCAAAACTTACCGTGAAGAGATCGAGGAACTGGCCGGCGTCGGGCGCCTGGGCCTCGAAGCGCGCGCGCACGTCAACGCGTGCGAAGCCTGCCGCCATCTGGAGCAGGAGCGCGCCTCGCTGCGCCGCCTCGTCCGTAGTCTTGAGACGGTCGCAGCGCCCGCGGACTTCGAGTTCCGTCTGCGCGCTCGCATGGACGCGTCGCGCGCCAAAGAAAGACGCAACCCGCTCCGTCCCGTCTATGGCTTCGCCGCGCTGGCCGCAGCCGCGTGCTTCCTCGTCGTCTCGGCGTCGCTCTACTTCAGGCAGGAGCAGCAAAGGAGGCCGGACGCCGGTCAGCGCCAGGCAGGGATAGCCCGGAGCGCGGGGGGCGCGGCGCGGTCGGGGCGGGAAAGTATAGCCGCGCAGGTGACTGACGCGGGCGAGACGAGAGCCAGCGGCTCAGAGCTGTCCGGTGCTCAGAGTCGGCGGGGCAAAGTGAAGACGCGGACAATTTCTCCGCCGCGCGCGAAGGAAGCCGCGTTGGGAGAGCCGTCGAGCGAAGCGCCGGCGAAGAATTTTTTGACCGCCGCTCTCAGTTCCGCGCGGGTCATCGAACAGAGTCCGACGATGAGGATTTCGCTCGGCACGACCGCCGAGCCGCTGCGCGTCGTGCTGAAGGACGGGCGCGGCGTGACGCGCGTCGTGCCGATGCGCGCGGTCAGCTTCGGCTCGCAGGAGCTAATCGCGCGTGAGGGGACGAGTCGCCGCGCGCCGGTGACGGACAAGGAAGGGGTCTGGTAGTCGGCTGATGAGGTCTGGAAGTTACAAGCTGAGAGTGTGTCTGACGCTGAGGCTCGTTGCCGCGGGCGCGGCGCTCTTCGTCTGGCTCATCGCCACACCTTGCGGCGCGGCTTTCGCGCAGGAAGCTCCCGCGCCCGCCGCCACCGCGCAGCAACGACAAGACGCACCGGCACCGAGGCCGGCGCAACCCGCCGTCCGCCGCACGGTCGTAGTAATGGCCGCGCCGCAGATTCCGACGCCCGCCCCGAACGCGCCCGCGCCCGCCGCGCCGCAGAGCAGGCGAGCTTCGCCTACGCGGCCAGCGCCGAAGGCTTTGCCGATGCCGCCGCGACAGGTCGTGACGGTCGTACATCGTCTGAGTGGCTGGAAGCTTCTCACATGGCTCGCGACCAGCGGCCCGCCCGCGATGCAGTTGGACAGCCTGCCCTCGACCGGAGATGCTCACACGAACATCGTCGCCGGGTACGTTTACGAAGACGGGCGGACGGTGGTCGTGCGTCTGCCGCAATCAGAGGCAGAGCTTGATTCGTTGCCCGACCCGCCGCCGGGCTTTTTTGCTGCGCCCGCCGCGGCGCAGAACGAGCAGCCGGAGTTCACGCTCGTCACCGCGGACGGCAAGCGCGTCGAGGCGAAGTTCATAGGGCTGGACGCGGCCACGGGCCTGTCCATGCTCGAAGCCGTCCGGCAGATTCTCCCCGGCGAGCCGGAGGGCGACACCGGCGACACCGAAGACCCGAACGTCGGCCAGCGCGTTCACCTCTACGCCCCCGCCCCCGCGCCCGTCGCGCAGACAACGTCGCGGGCCGGCGACGGCTACATTCTTCTGAACATAGATCAAAGGGAGGGGCGTCTGACCGAAGTCAGGCGCGCGCCGTCGGGCAAGCCCTTCCGCGTGGTCGCGAGCGCGAGCGTCCCGCCGGAGTGGACGGGCGCGGTTGCAGCGAACGAGGCGGGCGAGGTCGTCGGCATCGTCTCGCAGAGCGGCTCCGGCGAGACGCAGATCGTCCCCGTTGCGACCATCCACGGCGCGTGCGACCGCGTGCTGAAGCTTCGCCGCAGCGCACCCCAGCCCTGGCTCGGCGTGCGCGGCGACGCCGCGTTCCAGGCCCCGCTCGGAACGTGGGTCAACCTCGGCTGGAAGCCTGAGACGGCGCTGCCGCACATACAGAACCGGCAGGGCGTCTTCCTGACTTCGGTCGCTCCTGGCACGCCCGCGGCGCAGGCAGGTCTGCGGCCCGGCGACGTGATCGCGCGCGTCGGCGCGCGAGAGGTGCGCAGCGTCGAAGACCTCTCAATGACGCTCGACGAGTTGGGCGTCGGCTCGACCGTGGTCTTCACAGTCCTGCGCGCCTTCGAGGCCACGCCGCTCAAGCTGCCCGTGCAGTTACAGGGCGCGCAGAACCCCGCGCTCGCCACCGCGCTCTCCGAGGAGCGCGCCGCGCGCGAAGGCCTCCTGTCTCTGCGGAGAGAAATCAGGGCGATTCAGACGCAGCAGAGACTTTTGAACGGCGGCCCGACTTCGCCGGACGCGGCGGCGCTGGCGCGTCTGGCGGAGCGCATGCGCGAAGCCGAGAATCAGTTCGACCGCGTTCTACCGCTGATCGCCGACGCCGAGGGACGCACGGGCGCGGGCCGCGTTTTCGCGGCGACCACCGCCAGCCAACCGTCCGCGGAGATTGAACCCTTCCAAGCTTCCACGCCGCTGCCGGCCTTCGGCCTGCGCGCCATCGGCCTGACCGGGCGAAGTGCCGCGCGTCTGAACGCGCGCGGCGGGATGCTCGTCGTCGCGGTGCGACCCGACAGCCCAGCCGCCGCCAGCGGCCTGCACGCGGGCGACGTGATCGAGACCGTGAACGGCGCGCCTGCCGACAGCCTCGAACTCCGACGCCTGCTCGCGGCCTTCGACGCGACGCCCGCCACACTCGGCGTCGTGCGCGACGGTCACAGCATGACCCTCAAGTTTTCGCTTGCCGGGGATAACTTTCAACAGCGGTAGTCGGTAATACTTTCGGTTGAGAATAGGAATCGGTTAGTTAACCGCGGAGGCACAGAGGACACAGAGACTGCACAGAGTTTTGATTTCCTCTGTGTGACCTCCGTGTCCTCTGTGCCTCTATAGTTAATCTTCTCTGCCCCTCACACATTTTCCAAACCGGCGCGCATCTGTGCTACTCTTGACCCGCCGCTCGTTCTATCGAAATCACAGGAAAGCTCTCAGCCAGGAATGCTGCAAGAGGCCGTTGAGTTCTATCATCATCTGCTCGAAGAGGGCGACCTCGCCGAGTCTTCGCGCCGGATGCTCGACGAGGGGCTGGAGCAGGCGAAGCTCATCTTCGGGGGCCGACGCCTCTCGCCGTACCTGCGCCCGCACTTCGTCACCGAGGAAGACTTCGCGCGCGTCACGCGCGTCTGCGAGACGGTCTGGAGCGCCATCCAGAAGGTGAAGGATGCGGCGGTCGAGGACGAGTCAATCGTTGACGAACTCGGCGTCACGGACATCGAGCGCGAGCTTGTCCGCATAGACCCAGGCTACCGCGCCGTCTCGCCGACCGCGCGCCTCGACTCGTTCCTCACCGGCGACGCCTACAGCTTCGTCGAGCTGAACGGCGAAAGCCCCGCCGGCATCGCCTACGCCGACGCGGCCTACGAAATCTTCTCGCGCCTGCCCGTCATGCGGCGCTTCGCAGAGCGCTTCCAACTTCGCCGTTTCCACGGACGACCGCTCCTCTTGGAGACACTCCTCTCCGCCTACCGCGAGTTCGCGGGCGCGCAGGCCAGGCCCAGGTCGTCAATCGCTATCGTTGACCTGAAGAACTTGCCGACGCAGAAGGAGTTCGAACTGTTCCGCGAGTTCTTCGAGTCGGAGGGCCATCCGGCGGTCATCTGCTCGCCCGACGAGCTTGAGTTTTCGGGCGGTCGTTTGCGCTGCGGCGCGTTCGAGATAGACATCGTTTACAAGCGCCTGCTCGTCAACGAGTATCTTCCGATCATCCGCGAGCAGCCCGCGCTCCTGGAAGCATACCGCGCGCGCGCCGCCTGCCTCGTCAACAACTTCCGCTCCAAGCTGATTCACAAGAAGGCGCTCTTCGCCGTGCTCACGGACGAAAGGTACACGCGCCTCTTCAACGCCGGGGAGCGCGAGGCCATCCGCCTTCACGTCCCCTGGACGCGCAAGGTGCGCGAGGGGAAGACCGAGAAGGACGGCGAATCAATTGACCTGCTCGAATACGTCGGCGCGCACAGCGACCGTCTCGTCCTCAAGCCCAACGACGACTACGGCGGGCACGGCATCTACATCGGCTGGAACAACGACCCCGTGGCCTGGGACGAGGCGCTGCGCTCGGCCATCGCCAACGGCGACTATCTCGTGCAGGAGCGCGTGCCCACGGCGCGCGAGACCTTCCCGGCGCTCGCCGAGGACGGCTCGGTCTTTTTCTCCGAGCAGTTGGTTGACCTCGACCCGCTGCTCTTCAACGGCAAGGTCGGCTCGGCCTTCACGCGCCTCTCGTTCACGGAACTCGCCAACGTCTCTTCGGGCGGCGGGATGGTTCCGACGTTCATCATCAGCGGGAAGGGCTAGTCGGGGAGAGCGGCGGCAGTTCGTAGTTCGGCAACGGAGGAGTTTGGCGATGAACTTTGTCAACAGCGAGAACCCGCTTGAAGAGCGGCGACACCACGAGCGCTCGCGGCTCATCATTGACGTGTTCTTCGACGGCGCAGACCTGACCGGCGTCGCCAGCACGAAGGACATCAGCGTCGGCGGGCTTTACATGAACACGCAGGCGGAGATTCCCGAAGGCGCGCCGCTCACGTTGCGCATCCCGCTCGCGGGCCGCGACGTGGTCTGCAACGGCGAGGTCGTTTACAGCAACCCCGGTCGCGGCGTCGGCATAAACTTCCAGGGCCTCTCGGACGAAGACCGCGCCTACATCGAGGCCGCGCTCGCCGGCGATTGAGGGCCAGACGCCCCCGGCGTTTTAAGGACGGGCGGAGAATTTCAGATGACGCCAGAACAGTACACGCTCGGCATCGAGGAGGAGTTTCAGATCGTTGACCCGCAGACGCGTGAGTTGCGCTCGCACCTCTCCGAAATACTCGAAGAGGGCAGGATGATCCTCGGCGAGCAGGTGAAGCCGGAGATGATCCAGTCGCAGGTTGAGGTCGGCACGGGCATCTGCCGCGACATACGGGAGGCGCGCGCCGACATCACGAACCTGCGCGCCGTCATCTCCTCGCTCGCGCGCAAGAAGGGGCTCGCCATCGTCGCCGCCTCGACCCACCCGATCTCCCACTGGAGCGAGCAACAGATTACCGACGACGCGCACTACACGCTCCTCATCGAGGAGTTGCAGATGGTCGCGCGCTCCCTGCTCATCTTCGGGCTGCACGTCCACGTCGGCATCGCCGACCGCGACCGCCAGGTTCACATACTCAACGCGGCGCGCTACTTCCTGCCGCACGTCCTCGCGCTCTCCACCTCGTCGCCCTTCTGGCTCGGCATAGACACGGGCCTGAAGTCTTACCGCTCCGAGGTCTTCAAGAAGTTCCCGCGCACGGACATCCCCGACCACTTCGACTCCTACGCCTCGTACCAGCGCTACATCGAGCTGCTTCTGAAGACGAACTCGATCAGCAACCCGAAGAAAATCTGGTGGGACGTGCGGATGCACCCGAACTTCCCGACGCTGGAGTTTCGCATCTGCGACATCCCGACGCGCGTGGACGACACCGTCGCCATCGCCGCGCTCTTCCAGGCCATCGTCGCCCGCCTCGACCGCCTCATCGAAAAGAACCTCGGCTTCCGCCTCTACCGACGCATGCTCATCCAGGAGAACAAGTGGCGGGCGGTGCGCTACGGACTCGACGGCAAGATGATTGACTTCGGCAAGCAGAAGGAAGTCCCCACGCGCGACCTCATCCGCGAGCTTCTGGACTTCGTGGACGACGTGCTCGATGACCTCGGCTCGCGCAAAGAGGTCGAGCACATCCACACGATCCTTGAGCGCGGCACTTCCGCCGACGAGCAGCTCCAGGTCTTCCGCGAGACCGGCGACCTCAAAGCCGTCGTTGACCGCCTGATGAAGCGGACGATTGAGAACGTCCCCGAAGCGGGGAAAGGCGAGAGCGCCGCGACGCCATAAGGCAAAAGTAAAAAGGCAAAAGGCAAAAGTGAAGAAGAGGCGGGCAGCGCCGCTCTCATCATCGGCGGTTGATGAGAGGCGACTCGGCCCGCCGTCTCCTTCTTTTGCCTTTTGCCTTAACTGTCGAGGATGCGGCACGAGTAGGTCTTGAACGCCAGCCAGACCGCCTTTCCTGTTTCAATCTTCATCTCTCGCAGCGACTGGCGCGTGACGCTCGCGGCCCAGGTGACGCCGCTTTCGACGTGGATAAGCGTCTGCTCGGCGCGCTGCTCGACGCGCGCGACGCGGCCCGCCAGGATGTTGCGCGCCGAGAGGCCGCGCGGCTCCTCGGTCGCGAGCAGGATGTCGCCGGAGCTGACGGCGACGCACACGCGCTCGCCCTCGCGCGCCCGACCGAGTGGGACTTCGACGCGGCACGCCCCGCGCGCCTCTGCTCCCCCGTGGAGTTCGACGAGCATCGTCCCCGCATCCTCGCTCCGCGACAAGACCTCACCCTCGAAGATGTTCTCGACGCCGGTGAGGCGCGCGACGCTCGCCTTGACCGGCGCACCGAAGACCTCGTGCGGCTCGCCCTCGGCGACGACGCGCCCGCGCTCAAGGACGAGCGCGCGCTCGCCCAGAGTCAACGCTTCGTCGCGGCTGTGCGTGACGTAGAGTATGGGCAGCCGGAGTCTCCGGTTCAACTCCTTGAGGTCTGCGATGATGTCGAGCTTGATGGCCTCGTCGAGCGCGGACAGAGGCTCGTCGAGCAGGAGCAGCCGCGGCTCGCCGGCGAGCGCGCGGGCGAGCGCGACGCGCTGCGCCTCGCCGCCGGAGACGGCGCGAGGGCGTCGGCGCGCTGTGTGCCCCACCTTGAAGCGTTCAAGCAGCGCCCGCGCCCTCGCGCGCCGCTCGCGCCTCGGCAAATTGCCGACCGCAAACTCGACGTTCTCAAGCGCCGTCATGTGCGGGAAGAGCGCGAGGTTCTGGAAGACGTAGCCGACGCGCCTCCGGTTGACGGGAGTATTAACGCCGCGGGAGGAGTCGAAGAGCGCCTGCCCGTCAACCGCGATGAAACCCTCATCTGGGCGGACGAGTCCTGCGATTGCTTTTAAAGTTTGGGTCTTCCCCGCGCCGGACGCGCCGAAGAGGATCGTCACGCCGGGCGGGACGTTGAAGTCAACGTCGAGCACGAAGCGACCGCTCGCGCGCCCATCTTTGCGCGCCGGCCTTCTGTCGTCATCGCGCGCAGACACTTTGTGGTCGCCGCGTGCGGAAGCTTCGTCGCCGACGGGCGAAGGAACTTCTTCGTTCGGGCGGGAGTCCGCCTCGTCGGTCGGCGCGAACGCTTTGCGTATGCGTGCGTTGAGCATCACTTGAGGCTCGCGCTCACAAGCCGGTTGGTCGCGTAGAGGAGCGCGAAGGCCACGAGCGAGAGGAGGGCGACGAGCGCGAGCGCCTGCGAGTCGCGCCCGGCCTGCACGGCGTCGTAGATGGCGATTGAGGCGGTCTGCGTGCGGCCCGGAATGTTACCGGCGACCATTAGCGTCGCGCCGAAGTCGCCGAGCGAGCGCGCGAAGGCGAGCATCGCGCCGGCGAGGACGCCGCGCGAGGCCAGAGGCAGCGTCACGC
>Ga0209577_10002520_pt1 | contig 17572 bp, 16 predicted proteins | sample GraSoiAngelo_109_FD_185874 | JGI IMG/M metagenome (GOLD analysis project Ga0209577, IMG submission 185874) | Grasslands soil microbial communities from the Angelo Coastal Reserve, California, USA - 14_0903_12_20cm (SPAdes) (version 2) | ecosystem: Environmental > Terrestrial > Soil > Grasslands...
GCAGTGCGCGCCGTGGGAGTAAAGGTCGTAATGGGCGGCCCTCACGTGACGGAAATGGCCGATGAGGCTCTCGGGCGTGACGGCGGCTCGCGCCATGCCGACGCCGTTGCTCTTGGCGAAGCTGATGAGACATGGCCCAGAATTGTGGAAGATGCCGTGCGCGGCACGCTCAAGGATATCTACGCGCCAGTGGACGACTTTGGCCAAGAGCGCAAACCATCGCTGCAGCCCTATCCGGAGATTCCCTGGAACAGAATCAAACTGGACCAATTCAATTTGCTCCCTGGCATGTTGCACCCACTACTCAAGCGAGTGGGCGCCGGCTGGGGAACGTTTCGAATTATTCCCGTGGAGTCCGGGCGCGGCTGTCCTTACGGATGCGAGTTTTGCACCGTGACGGGATTTTTTGGCGACTCGATCCGCTTTCGGACCAATGAAAGCGTTGTGAACGAACTCTTGCTGCTGAAAGAACGCGCGCGGGAGGAGGGCGGGCAAATTGCAGTATTTTTCATAGACGACAATTTTGCCATCAACATAAAGCGCACAAAATCATTGCTGCGAGACATCATTGCGGCCAACGCGCAAGTGCATTGGGTTGCCCAGATCAGCGCCAATCTGCTGCGCGATGAGGAGCTGGTTGATCTGATCGCGGCCGCGGGGGGCAAGTGGATTTTCATCGGAATGGAATCCATCGATCCGACCAACCTTGCTGACGTAAAAAAGGGCTTCAACAAGCCCGGTGAATATGCCGTGGTGCTTGATCGGCTCGCCCAGCGCAACGTTTTTGCCATCACCTCTTTTATCTTTGGCATGGACAATGACACACCTGGTGTAGCGGAGCGAACTCTGAAGGAAATTCGTAGTTGGCCTCCGGGGCTGCCTATCTTTGGCTTGATGACCCCTCTTCCTGCGACGCCCCTGTACAAAAAGCTGGAAGCCGCGGGGCGGCTCACCCGCCCCAAGCACTGGCAAGAGTTCATTCCCTTTGCGATGGCCCATACGCCGCTAAAGATGAGCATCGACGAAGCGCATAACGAGGTGCGCATTGGGTGGAGCAGCTCTTACAACCCGGAGGCAATCGAAAGGGCCGTGGATTCACTGAACCACAAGCCGCTGGGTTATCGTATCAACATCTTTATCGCACGCCTCTGCTTCCGGGGAATTTATTTTCCGCAAATGGGCCGCTTCGCATGGCTGAAAACGATTCTTGAAAATCGCCGCACAATTTTCAAACTCATAAAGCAGGGATTCGGAGGAGGGCTGCAAGCAGCCGTGCCGTCAGTCGCAACCCCTCCGGTCTCAGAACCGGAGCACTGAGTAGCGCGCCTTTCCCCCAGAGATTGTTATTCGTGGAAGGCCGTTTTAGCTCTAGGCAAGTAAGCTTGTGTCGGTATCGCCCACTGCAACCCCTGCGCTTTCCTTCTAACCTCAACGTCCTTTGCCGCGACCCCCGGAGCACGCGAAGGCGAAGGCGGGAGGAATTGTCTGAACCCAACATTTCTCAAAGCGCCGGTCGCGTTGATGCCATCGCGTATGCTGTTTTCTAGAGAGACGTTCCTGAGGTGGTCTCGCCCGATCCGCATAGAGTCTTGAAATTATGGTGATTTCCAGAATGACAGACACATTCCGGCTTCTTGCGTATTCGTTGCTCATCTGTGCCGCTTTCGTTCATGGTCCGAGGACAGCATTCGCTCAAACGGGCGACTCATCCGGTGAACGGACGCAAGAAGCGGAAGCATACTCGGCCACACGCTCATCCTCAGAGCCGGTCCTGGAAAACCCACGAGAGCCACCCGCGCCAGAGAGGGCCGAAGATCCCGGCTGCAGTATCCCCGGGTTTTTCCACCAGACCTGGACGGAGGCTGCGCCATTCGGGCATGGATTGAAAGCCGTTCCACGAAGCTCAGTTCGTCCCAGCAATTTGAAATGGGAGCTGCCGATCTTGGCGGCCACCGGAATGATGATTGCAAAAGTAGACCGGCCTGCTGACAATCGTATTCAATCGAAGTCCTTGCAACAGACCGCAGGACAGTGGTCAAACGTGGGCCTCGGTCTGGAGCTTGGATCAGCTGCTCTCGCATATGGCTTGGGATGTGGCAAACACCATTCCCATTTTCGCGATACGGGATTCAAAGCGCTCGCGGCAATGGGAGCGGCTGGCACCGCCGATTTGGCTCTCAAGCTCGCGTTCGATCGCCAGTTTCCGTACACGCCGAACAGCACGGGAAAGTTCTGGGGCGGCGGAAGGGCTTTTCCGTCGGGGCACTCTGCCACAAGTTTTGCATTTGCGGCGGTGATCGCTCACCGATATCCCAAAAATAAATGGGTCAAGTGGGGAGCATACGCGCTTGCAACTGGGGTCAGTCTCTCGCGCTATCCGGCGAAAAAACACTACCCGTCAGACATCCTGGTAGGTGCAGCCCTAGGATATGTGACAGGAAATTATTTGGCTGAACATTAGACGGACGTTATTTTGAGCAGGTTCTCAGCCTCTCTTGTTCCAGAGAGTTCGAGGATATGTGTTGTTCCAGGCGGGTGGTCGGCTAACCGCAAGGTATCTGGCATCCACGTTGCGGATTAGTCTGAGAAGCGTGCAACTGTCAAGGTACACGGGGGCAGGAGTTCTCGCCTCGGACATCTCGGTGAAGCACTTGAGGGTAACGCGCCCGCAGTCGCAAGTGGGGTTCTGGCAAACGATGGCTTGAAAACGATAGTTGCGACCAGCAAGCGCGCCTTGCTGATGAGCAGTTTTCAATCATTAGACTGTCCGAGGCCCGTGCCGCATAGCGTCTCTCGCCGCTTTCACGCCGGCCTTTGAAGGTTGTCCGGCAAGACGCCGCGCCGTCCCAGACAACCATACTACGAAAGCCCTTCTTGTCTTCCTAGAGGCATTTTCCAATAACCAGGCTACCGGTTCCAAAGAAATCGGCGTCCTTCGTCGAGAGGCCGCAAGCGAGTCCGAGAGCACAAGCCAGTACGGGCCAGTCAGTTTCGTCGCGACCGCGCAAGCGCAGCCGGGCTTCGCTATCAAAGGCGGCATAAACATCAGGACCAATCGGCTCGATGAGTTCTCACAAATAGCTGAGCGCCCCGGACAAGTCGTCGGCCTTGCCCCGCTTCTTAAGGAGCGCAGGCAAATATTTCTCGGCGTCAGCGAAGGCTACGTCCGGTGCGAAGAAACGTACGCCCTGGGCCGCGTAAGTGTCAATGAGTTCTCGGACACGCCTCCAGTCTCTGGCGAATTGATACGGTAGAAGTGAAATGATCGGATCCGCGAAGCGCGCAGCAACCAAGAACGCAAACCCCGGATGATTTAATTGGAAGTTTTCCCAAGGTTGACCGGATACGAAGCGATCGAGGGCGGAAGTGGTCATCGAAAACGACGCGCGGCCCTTGGCGGTGTTGCGGTCTGCGGAGCCTCATCCAGGCCGGCTGCTCTCGGAATCGATCGCGCTGGCCGAAGCACACGGCTCTACTGTGACGCTCGACGGAAACTTCGCCCGCGATCTCGAAGAGATCATCAATCCCTGACCATTTTATCCCCCTCAAAATCACTAACTTCACGTTTGCTTTCCTTGAAGCGACTGTAAAGAGTTTGGTTGGAGAGACGATCAGCGGTTTGCCAGGGTGGCTATGGTCCCGAGGCCGAGCAAACGATGGTCCGCGGTTACCAGCGTCAGGCCAAGTACATCTGCCGTGGCAGCCAAGAAGCGGTCCGCTGGGTCCTGGTGTGGGAGTGGCAATTCCTGCGCCACAACGACTATTTCGTGCGTCAGCGGCGCTTCCCGCAGGTGCATCGTGGCTCTTGCGATCCAATCTCGCACATTGTCCTGAAGGTGTATTCGACCCTTGGAGTTGAGCAAAAGCGCCTCCCATGTGCTCACCGGGGATAGCCAAAGCTCATTGTTTTGGTCGTTCAATTCGCGGTGGACGCGTTGTGAGAGCTGCTTCGGCCGTGCCAAACTCCAAATCCAAATGTGGGTATCGAGAAGAAGTTTCAATTCTTCAGCGCCTCGATAGTATTAACATCAATGACAGGCGAGACGATATCTCCAACGATTTCGATGGTGTCGGACATCGAACCTATCCAATCTCTTTCCGCAGTCTCCGAAGAGGCAGGAATGACATCAGCTAGCGCTTTTCCACGGCGGGTGACGCGAAGTGGAATCCTTGTCTTACTCACTTCTTCCAGCAACGAAAGGCACTTTGCCTTAAACTCCGAAATGGCAACTTCCTGCATCGACTTCTTGTGCCTACCCTGCATCACGTCCTCCATTGACTAAAACAGAATACCATAGTCATATAAAATAGTCACCTTGGAGAGCCAGCTATGACGCATACCCCCTGTCCTTCGCCAAAACTCCAGCCGGCTTTAAAATCAGCAAGATACCACAAGAAGGCCGCGTAACATGTTACATGGGCGAATTCAGACGGCGTGTGCAATTATTGCGGACCACAGGGGGAAATAAGCTAAGGCAAGGCGCCACAATCACTTAGCTATTTCACGGGGCCCCTAATTGGCAAACCTGGCAAACCGGTTTTCTCTTTGTCTTTTCAGTGCAGCTCGATGTTGAGAGGCGGGATAAAATCATGGCTCAACAAAAGCCCAAGCGTAGCATCTTCCCTTCAGTGCGTAACAACCTCCTATGAGATTCACAGCCAAGGCCTCCGCATCATTTGCTTGGTGATCGTGCGGACGCGATCTTAGCTGCTCACTTTACTTCTGGGGAACTGAGACTTGACCGCCGGTTCGCTCAGACGCTCTGCGACAGCTTCGCCTATCACTTCAACAGCATCGTTGGACGCGTTGGAACAGTAGTCGTTGCTAGTAATGGGCGAATGCGTCACCTTTAGTCATGAGCTATGACGAGGTTTTTGCGCACACTCTTGGGCGAGCGCTCTCTTCAGCCAACCATTACTTCGTCCAGTCTTCGACCTTCAGATGCTTGATCCGTTTGAACGCCACATCGCTTGATATGAGAGTCAGTCCCAGCGAAAGCGCATGGGCGGCAATCATCATGTCCAGGCTGCCCAAAAGTTGCCCCAGGCGTTCAAGTCGAGCGCGAAGGTCGCCGTAATGATGTGCTGCTTCCGAATCCCAGGAGAACACCGTTACCGCTAGAAGAAATGTCTTTATGGTGGCTTGCAGGGCCGGGGAAGGGCGCCTCGCGAGGCCATAGCGCAACTCAGCTTCGGTCACCGTAGAAACACCGATCTCCGCCATGGGCACTTTGGCGAGATGGTGATCGAAAGCAAGGCTCTTTTTCGTGATGGCGTAGCTGGCAGCACTGGTGTCCAACAAATAGCGAGCGCTCATCGTCCGAACAGCTCGCGGTTCTGTGGCGGTTCATCTTTGCGGTTAACAAGGAAGTCCTCAAACGCACGCGGATCGGCCTTGAGGGCTTCTTCCCTCAAACTGAAGAATTCATCCCACGAGGCGGGCCTCCGCGACAGGATCACGTCCCCCGTCTTCTCATCCCTGCGGATGAATACTTCGTCGCCCTCGAATCGGAATTCGGAGGGCAAGCGCACGGCTTGGCTTCGGCCATTCTTAAATAGCTTTGCCGTACGCGGCATAAGGCCTCCTGTTAGATATATACCATGATATATGACAAGCAATCAAGGATTTCCCGTTCGATCCCCGGGGTGTTGTGCCTCGCCAAAACTTAGGGACGTTGAGTCTCACCTAGGTAACGAACTTTGTCGCGTAATTCGTTGATTTTAAAGTCGCTCGTCATTTTGGCGAGGCACAGGGTCGTTCAGGAAGACACGTGCGCCGGTGACAACGATCGACCCTTTTACAAGGCCACGACTTCGCTCAATACCTTGGCGTTAGATCCGCTGATGAAAGGCGAGCGACGGGGAGGTGGTTCGAATTCTTTGCAATGGTGGACGAGAGGGGATTCGAACCCCCGGCCTCCTCGTTGCGAACGAGGCGCTCTCCCAGCTGAGCTACTCGCCCACGGGCAGCACAAAAAGTTTAGCAAAGGCGCGAGGAGTTTCCAACACGCAGGAAGGAGGTTCTAAGTCGTACGCTAAGTTATAAGTTCTAAGTGAAGAAGAAAGCAGGTCAACGGTCGTGTTTCTTGTCCTTGCTGCCGGTTAAGACAACCCAATACGTCAAGGAGTTTATGGCTGATCAGGGGAGCCCGAGGCGGCCATACGCTGCGCTACGATCCGGCGAGCGTTCTGGTAAAGCGCGCGCGCCTGTGGAACGGCTTCAACCGCCTTCTGCACTTGCGGATCGCCTTCAATCAGGACCTTGTACCCTTCCTGTATGTTAAACACAGACATGAACACTTCCTGCTTGAGCTTGCGCTTGATCCAGTCGAGGCTTTCCGCCAGTTCTGGTTCCGTATAGCGGACGTTGTGTTTGGTCAAATATTCCCGGAACATGCGCATTACGTTGTCGTCGACTTCAAAATCTTTCGCGACGGTGGGCTTGGTTCCCAGGAAATAGCGCGTGAAGCCTCCAGCGCCGGTTTCCGCGGGAAAGAGCACGCCTTCGCGAAACAGAAGCTGCTCGAATTTTGTGAGCTTCGGAGCGTCCACGACGATGTCCGGCGTGATTCCGCCCCCGCCGGTGACTTGCCGCCCGCTGTCGGTAAGCCGCACTTCAGTCGGATGCTCGGGCACTTTGCGTTCGTAATGATATTCGTAGAGCGAAACGGATTTGTAGTCGCGCTGAATCAACCGGCCGCTGGGAGTGTAGTAGCGAGCAGTAGTCAAGGCCAGGCCCGTATTTTCGCTGAGCGGAGTGACGGTTTGTACCAAACCCTTGCCGAAGGTGGTTTCACCCACAATCAGGCCGCGGTCGTGGTCCTGCACGGCTCCGGAGACAATTTCCGTCGCTGACGCCGAATTGTTGTTCACCAAAATCACGAGGGGAGTGGTCATTCCTTGGTTGCCGCGCACGGCGTAATACCGCCGCTCGGGAGAGTTCCTTCCATGGTGGGAGACGATCAACTGGTTCTTGTCGAGGAACATGTCGGCAACCGCGACCGCTTCATTCAGCAAACCGCCAGGATTGTTACGCATGTCCAGAATTAGGCCGTCGAGCGAAGAAGCATCCAGTTTTTTTAGGCCTTCAGCAATTTCGTGGTCGGTGGTTTCGTTGAACCCCGACAAACGAATGTAACCAATGCCGGGCTTCAGCAAAAAGGCAATGTCCACCGAATGGCGGGGAATCTCGTCGCGCGTCACGGTGAACACCAGAGGTTCCGGATAGCCCTCCCGCGAAACGGTGATCTTGACCACGGTACCCTTTGGCCCCTTCAACAGATCGGCCACTTCGGTGGTGGACAAATTCTCAGTGGATTTGTCATCGACCTTCAGGATGACGTCGCCCGGCCGGATCCCCGCATTGTAGGCAGGAGCGCCCGCGTACGGCGCCATCACTACGGTGTGATTTTGCTGGGGCGCCACGATCATGCCTACGCCGTAGTATTTTCCGCGCTGGTCTTCGCGAAGCAGCGAAAATTGCTTGGCGTCAAAGAAACTGGAGTGCGGGTCGAGCATCCGCAACATTCCCGGGATAGCTCCTTGGTAGACGGCTTTGTCCACGTCCACGGGGTCGGCGTAATTGCTCTCGACCGTGTCGAGAACGCGCGTGAAGTTGCGCACGGCCGTCTGATAATCGTCGGCCGACGCCGCAGTGGCCCGCACATTGGGGCCGTAAATGCCACCCAATACAGCGGATAACAGCAACACTCCAACGGCGATAAATATTCCTCGGCGTTCTGATTTCATTCTGACCTCGTGAAAACCCACGAAAAATTATAGCACACCGCCAACTCTCGTTTGACACCAGCTGAATACCCTTTCTATGATGCAAATGGGGTCAAAGACGACTGTAAGACGCTATGTTAAGCATTCCCCATATGATTGTCGTTTTTATTGTGGTCCTCGTGGTTTTCGGGCCACAAAAGCTTCCGGAGCTGGCACGCGGGCTCGGGAAGCTGATGGCGGAGTTCCGCAAAGCTTCTACCGATTTTAGGTCGGCGTTTGAAGAGGAGATGCGCGACCTGGAGCGGCAGGCGATGCTCGCCGAGCGCAAGAAGGCCGCCGAAGCCGCAGCGGCCATCGCGGCAGCCCAAACTGTCGAGCCCGCGGCTCTTCCTGCTCCCGCAAGCACGGAAACGGCTACCGCGGAGACTGCTCGGGAGCCCCAGGCCAGCGAAGCTCCAGTGCTCTCTCCTGTTGCCGAGTCCGTGGCCCGCAGCTCAGAAGACGCCGCCGAGAGCAAGGTGGAGGCAGCGGCAGCAAATCTGCCGGAACCTTCCCAGGACGCTCCGCGCCCCACGTGAACCCGTGCCCAACTCCGCTCCCAACACGCAAAATCCCGCCCGCTCCGAAGAACCCGGCGGCACGATGACGTTTTTCGAGCACCTCAGCGAGCTACGCAAGCGCATCATTTATTCTCTGTACGCCGTGGGCATGGGGGCGTTCATTGGCGTGTATCTTTCCAAATACTTCGTGGAATGGATCAACCGGCCGATGCTGAAGGCGCTCGCGGATGCGCATTTGGATCCCAAACTGATTTACACACACCCGGCTGGGTATCTGAACTTGGTCCTCACCGTAGGTGTGTACCTCGGATTTGTGCTGGCGTCTCCCATTGTGCTCTATCAAATCTGGCTGTTTGTTGCGCCAGCTCTTTACAAACATGAGCGCGGGGCGGTCACCGGTTTCATGTTCTCGACGATTTTTCTTTTTTTAGCGGGCATTGCGTTTGGCTATTTCGTTCTGCTCCCGTATATCCTGCACTTCCTGGTGACGCCGGGGCCGTTGTTCATGATCCATCGGGACGTAACACCGATGATCAGCATTAACGAATATTTTGACCTTATTCTGATGATTCTTTTGGGCATGGGGCTGATGTTCGAGCTTCCCGTTTTGATTTTCTTTTTGTCGTTGTTTGGAATCGTGACGCCGAGATTTCTCTGGAAGAATTTCCGCTATGCGATTCTGGTGATCACCGTCATCGCTGCCATTATCACGCCTACTCCGGACGCCACGACCATGTTGGTCTTTATGGCTCCCATGATCGGGCTTTACCTCTTAGGTATCGCGGTCTCCGGGGTAGTCACGCGGCGGAGAGAACGCCGCATCGGAGCCCCTGTGGAGGCGCGCTAATGGCTTTGTTTTCAAGGGATTCTTGGCAGGTTGTGCGAAGCGTTCTTTTGCTAGGCTGTTTTTCGGTTGGCGTTGCCGGTTGCCAAGCTGGAGGAAGTGATTCCCGCGCGGGCCAGCCGCCCTTCATGAGCAAGGCGGCTTCAGCTCCACTGCAAGCTTCCGAGGAAGCACCACCGCCGGAGAAGACGGATGGTTTTGACGGCAAGCGCGCCTACTCGTTGGTGGCCAAGCAGGTCGAGTTTGGCCCGCGGCCCTCGGGGACACCGGCGATTGCGAAATTGCAGGATTTCCTGCAATCCGAATTGAAAAGCTATGGATGCGCGGTTGACACGGACAGTTTCACTGCGGATACACCTATCGGGCGCTTGCCGATGAAAAATATCGTTGCCAAAATCCCCGGGGAAAAGCCCGGTATCATTCTTCTTGGCACGCACTACGACACTGCCTTGATGAAAGAAAATTTTGTTGGCGCGGATGATGGAGGCTCGTCCACGGCTTTGATGCTGGAGTTGGCGCGACTCTTATGTCCGCAGCGTGGAAGATACGCCGTGTGGATTGCTTTCTTAGACGGCGAAGAGGCCATGAAGCAGTGGAGCGATACCGACAGCCGGTATGGGAGCCGTGAGATGGCCGCGAAACTGGCCGTGTCCGGTGACATCAAGAAGATTAAAGAATTTCTGCTGGCCGACATCGTAGGCGGGAAGAACGCCCGGTTCCCGCGCGAGTCTAGTTCCACCCCCGCTTTGGTCAACCTGTTTTGGAATACCGCTCACCGGCTCGGTTACTCATCATTTTTTGTGGATGAAACCTTTTCTGCCGAGGACGATCATGATTCTTTCCTTAAGCGCGGCGTTCCCGCCGTGGATGTGATCGGCGACTTTACGAAAAACGGCTACTGGCATACGCCCGAGGACAAGCTTGACAAAATCAGCCCCAAGACACTCGCCATCGTTGGACATGTTTTTCTGGAAAGTCTGAAACAGTTGCAAGCTCAGTAGGAATCGCTTGAAGAGCGTGGCCGCCCGTCGGTTTGCGCTCAGGCCTCGAACCGCACGTCCTTGCCTTTTTGCACAGCGGAGTGCTTCGCGAAGTTCTCGTCGTTGCGGAAAGGAAAGTCCGAGCGGTAATGGCTGCCGCGGCTTTCCTCGCGAGCCAGCGCCGCGCGCGCCATCGCCAGCGAGAGAGTGTGGAGATTTTGCAGCTCGTGGCTGGCGCGTCCGGACTTGTCACACTTGGGAAGCTCCATCGCTTCGAGCTGCTTGACGGATTCCGCCAACTCTTTGCCAGTGCGCATGATGCCCACGTCGCGCCACATCAAATCACGAATTTTCGATCGCAGCGCACAGATTAACGCGGGTGGCTTGGCTGCTTCGCTCTTTGCCGCGCCGTTTTTTACTGTTTCTTTTTGCGCGGTTGAAGAATTAGCGGGCAGCGGGACGGGGCTTCCCGGCAACGCTTGCCCTTTGCGCTTGCCCGCGGGCGCCTCTTTGATCATAGCCTGGCCCGCGAGAGCGCCAAAAATCAGTCCTTCGAGGAGCGAATTGCTGGCGAGGCGGTTGGCGCCATGCACGCCCGTCGCGGCAGTCTCTCCCGCAGCATACAAGCCGGGAAGGGAAGTGCGGCCCTGCAAATCTGTTTTCACCCCACCGATCACATAATGCGCGGCGGGGCAAACCGGCGCCAAGTCGCTCGCCAAGTCCAAGCCGCAGCTCAGGCAGGTCTCGTAAATTCGCGGGAAGCGCTTCTGCAAAAATTCCTCGCTCTTTTTGGTCATGTCCAGGTAAACGTGGGTGCTCTCGGTGCGCTGCATCTCGCTGACAATGGCGCGCGCCACCACATCGCGCGGAGCTAATTCCTGCGCGTCGTGGTATTTCTTCATAAATCGCTCCAGACCGATGTTGCGCAGCACGCCGCCTTCTCCACGCAGCGCTTCAGCGAGCAGAAAGCGCGGCGCGCCCTGAATCGCCAGCGCCGTAGGATGGAACTGCATGAATTCCATGTCGGACAAGACCGCGCCGGCCTCGTACGCGATAGCCATGCCATCGCCAGTAGCGACTTCAGGATTGGTCGTCTCACGATAGATTTGTCCCAAGCCGCCTGTCGCCAGGAGCACCGCCCCGGCATGCAACTCGTGCAGCGTGAGGTCGGTCTCGTCGATGAAGCGCAAGCCGGTGACGCGGCCGCGGTCCATAAGCAGTTGGGTAGTAAACGCATGGGGACGTAAATGCAGATGCGGGATCGAATGTGCGCGGGCGAGCAGCGCTCGGCTGATCTCGCGACCCGTTGAATCTCCTTGGGCATGCAGAATCCGCGAGCGGCTGTGCGCGGCTTCGCGTGTGAAGGCCAGCTTGGTCCCGGCACGGTCGAATTCTGTGCCCCATTCGATGAGCTGCGCGATGTACTTTGGACCTTCTTCGACCAGCAGGGACACGGCTTCGGGCCGGCACAAGCCGTCGCCCGCGTTGATGGTGTCTTGCTCGTGCAGCCCGATTTCGTCTTCATCGGAGAGCGCCACGGCAATGCCGCCTTGCGCCCAGGCGGTGGCCGAATCGCTCAAGTTCGATTTGGCGAGCACCAACACGTTTCCCGAGGTGCTCAATTCAATTGCCGCGCGCAGTCCCGCGATTCCGCTGCCCACGACAGCATAGTCGACATGATGGATTCTGTGGGAAGTCGTCATGGGGATGAAAATCGGCGCTCAAATCGCCCACATATGGTAGCACGAAGAAAATGGGCGGATAACAGAGGCGGTTGCGGCGTGCGGCAGTCGTGGAGCGTGTGTTACATTGAAGCGTCTTCCCGATGAAAGCTGCGCGCATTCGAGTGCAATCTTCCGCCGGTCCTTACACGGTGGTTGCCGGGACAGGCATAATTCGCCAGGCGCCGCACGAGATAGCGGCGCTCGGGAAATTTTCCAGTATTCACATTGTTTCGTCTGCGAAGGTTTGGCGCGCGGTCGGGAAAATTGTGGGGCGGGGCTTGGGATTTGCGAAACGCAATATCCATTTGTTCAACGACGCGGAATCTGCGAAGCACTTGGGCAGCGTTGAGCAAATCGCGCGTGCTCTTTGTCGCGCGGGCGCCGATCGCAAGTCGCTGATCGTTGCGGTTGGCGGGGGAGTCGTCGGGGATGTGGCCGGCTTTGCGGCAGCTTCGTATTTGCGCGGCGTGGCGTTGGTCCACATTCCCACCACCTTGGTCGCCCAAGTAGACAGCTCCATCGGCGGGAAAACCGGCGTAAATCTTCCGGAAGGCAAGAATCTCGTTGGGGCGTTCTACCCGCCGCGGCTGGTGATCACTGATCCCGACCTGTTGCGCACTCTTCCAGATCGTGAGTTCCGCGGTGGCCTGGCAGAAGTCATCAAGCATGCAGTGATTGCCGACGCGCCGATGTTTTCCCTGCTGGAGAAAAACATGGATTGCGTCTTAGAGCGCGACCCGGACGCGCTCGGCTCTTTGATCCCACGCAACGCGCAGATCAAAGCCCGCGTGGTCAGCCGCGATGAGCACGAATCCGGTTTGCGCGAAATTTTGAATTTTGGGCACACCTTTGCTCACGCTCTGGAAAGCATTACGCATTATCGCCGCTACCAGCATGGCGAGGCGGTCGCTTGGGGAATGATGGCAGCGGCATTTCTTGGACACGAACTGCACTTGACTCCCGCCGAGGATGTATCGCGGATTATCTCCCTGGTTCGCCGTCTGGGGCCCCTGCCGCCTTGGCCCAGCGTTCCCCCTGCTGCTTTGCTGAAGGCCATGCGCTCCGACAAGAAGGCGCGCGGTGGAGTACTTCGCTTTGTTCTCTCTCCACGCATGGGGCAGGCACACACGTACGACTCCGTCCCACAACTGGCCGTCGAGCGCGTTCTGCACTTCACGCCTCGGCTGGTTCTAGCGGCGAGCGGCCATCTTGGTGCCGCGAAATGAGCGGAGGAAGCGCCCCGGTGAAGGGCACTCGGCCGGAAGGCGCGGTCAGCGAGACGGACGCTGCTAAAAAAGTGCGCGAGATGTTTTCGCAGATCGCCCCGCGCTATGATCTGCTGAACCATCTTTTGTCTTTTGAGTTTGATCGGCTGTGGCGCAAGCGTACCACGCACCAGCTCCGTCCGATCTTGGAGCGCCCCAACGCTTTAGTTCTGGACCTTTGCTGCGGCACCGGTGATCTGGCCCTCGCTCTCCGAAACGCCGGCAAAGCGCGGATCCTTGCGGTCGATTTTGCTCACGCGATGTTGGTTCGCGCCAGGCAGAAGGGCGCTACCCAGTCTAAGGTCGATGGCGCTGGTTCAGGGTGGCCAATGCCATTTTTCGAAGCCGACGCTCTACGTCTCCCGTTTGCGGACTCTTCCTTCGATTTGGTGACCAGCGCCTTCGGCTTCCGCAACCTTGCCAACTACGAAGCTGGGCTTCGCGAAATTTATCGCGTGCTCAAACCCGGAGGTACGATTGCGATCCTCGAATTCGCCGAGCCGCCGGAAGGTTTGCTAGGGAATCTGTACCGCTGGTATTTCACAAAAGTTCTACCGCGAGTCGGGTGGCTCATCTCCGGCCATCGATCGGCTTATACATATCTTCCCAAATCCGTCGCGCGGTTTTTCCGTCCGCCCGAACTTGCCGCAGTGATGCGCGCCCTCGGCTATCAATCCGTCGACTTTCGTGAATGGACCATGCGCGCCGTGGCGCTGCACACCGGGACGCGAAAAAGCGCAAACTGAAAACTGCACACAATGCAAACTGCTTTACTCTTCCAGCCTTGCGGCTCGTAATTTGGCCAATAGCGTTTTCGGCGTGATGCCCAGTGTTTCGGCGGCTCGCGTCTTGTTCCACTTACATTCACGCATCGTGCTTTCCAGCAAAGCTTTTTCCACGTGTGCTGCCGCGCGGCTCGTAACTTGTTCGAGTGACCCTTCCCAATCGAACTTTTCGGGCAGCATTCCGGACGGCAGCTTCGTTGCGTCCGGTTTCGTTGCTGGCAACTGTAGATCGTCCGCGCAAATGGTGACGCCATCGGCCAAAATCACCGCACGCTCCATCGTGTTTTGTAGTTCGCGGACGTTTCCTGGCCAGCGATAATGCAGCAATTGCTCCCGAGCCTCTTCAGCAAGTTCCAAGCCAGGTTTGGTGAACTCGCGGCTGAACCTTTCCAAGAAGTCGTCTGCGAGCAGCAACACGTCGTTGCCGCGCTCGCGCAGAGGCGGAATCGTGATGGGCACGGTGGAAATCCGGAAGTACAAATCGTCTCGAAAAAGCTTGTCCTGGACTTGTTTCTGCAAATCGCGGTTCGTGGCCACGATGATGCGAACGTCCACGTCAATCGATTGTGTGCCGCCCACGCGTTCGAATCGTTTTTCTTCCAGCGCGCGCAACAGTTTCGCTTGAATCGCTAGCGGCAATTCGCCAATTTCGTCCAGGAATAGCGTGCCACGGTGCGCGAGGTCCATTTTCCCCACTTTGCGTGTGGCCGCTCCTGTGAATGCGCCCCTTTCATGCCCGAACAGCTCGTTTTCCACCAAGCCTTCCGGAATCGCCGCGCAGTTCAGCGCCACAAACGGCTGTTCCCGCCGGGACGATAAATGATGGATCGCCAGCGCGAACAATTCCTTCCCCGTCCCACTTTCGCCCAACAACAGACAAGTTGTATCCGTCGCGGCAATCTTCTGGATTTGCTGGCTGACTTCCCGGATCGACGGATGTTCTCCGACGATGCGCGGAAAGCCGTAGCGGGCTGAGTATTCTGCCCGCAACAGCAAGTTTTCGCGCTGAAGCTCTTGTTGTTCCGCCGCGCGTTTAACCAACAACTTCAAATGATCCAAATCCACCGGTTTCTGCAGAAAATCAAACGCGCCGTCTTTCATTGCTGACACGGCTTCCTCCACCGATCCGTACGCTGTGAGCAGCAACACCGGAATCGTGGCGTCCGCCTGCTTGGTTTCGCGCAGAACATCCAACCCTGAAGCTCCTGGCATCTTCAGGTCGGTGATTACCAGCAGATATCGCCGCGAGCGCACTTTTTGAATCGCGGTAGCGCCGTCGGGCGCTTCCTCCACGGCGTATCCGGCGCGCTCCAGAGCCTTGCGCATCATGGCCCGGAGTTCAGCTTTGTCTTCAACGAGCAGAAGAGGCTCCATCTCTCTTGTTTCTATCACGGATTCGAATGGCTTCAGGGAAGAACGAGAGATGCGTGTGCGGAGAAGGGAAGCACCGCACTATTCCGGGGGCCCTTCGGGCGGCGCAGTTAAGAACCACGACCCTGGTGAAACAGCGAATTTGGACAATTCAAAAATAAAAAGCGGGGTGAAGACGTCACCGCCAGAGACGGCCCTCTTTACGGAAGACCGACAACGGGAACCAACGACTCTACTGCGCCCAGCCCGCATCGCCGCCGGACTTGCGCAGCTCGGTTTCCATGTCGTCCAGCTGCTGCTTTAGCTGCTCCAATTCCTTCTTCTTGGCTTCGATCTTGGCGGTTTTGTCGTTGATTTCCGTGCGGCTGTTCTGCTCGGTCATGGCCTTGGTCGGGTCAGGATAATACTGAAGCTGGGATTTCTGCAATTCGCGCTGAAGGATATCCAATTCCTTCTCGGCCTTCGCAATCTTGGCGTGCTGCTCGCTGAAGCGCTTCCGCCAGGCTTTCTCGCTGTTCGGGTCTTCTTTTTCCTCGGCATTCTCCTTTGTACCCTTGGTGCCGGCCGTAGCTGTGCTTTCGGCGCCTCCTGTCGTGGGTGTCGTAGCGGTTGCGTTTTGTAGGGCAGGCTTTTCCGGCGTCGCGGGCTTTACATCGTCATCCGTATAGACTTTCTTCGGTTTCTGCGCGTCCTTTTTCTGTTTTTCCGCTCGCGCTTTTCTCGCCGCGTCCGCAACCGGGTCGCCTGTCTGCGAACCCTGGTCCTGTGCGTAGCTTGCCAACGGCGCTAGGCAAAGTGCTGCAAGCACAGCGGCCATCTTCAGCCAATCGTTCTTCCGCATGTTGTCCCGCCCTTCCGGAGCTGTTGGACGGCCCCTTGTGTCTCTTGCATAGTTAGATGCGACCCTGGCTTAATTCTACTGCCACTGGCAACTTTCGCGGCAGCGGTAACGTAACTATAAACTCGGCCCCGCCTTTTGGACAGTTCCTTACTTCGACCTGTCCTCCGTGCTGCACGATGATTTTCTGCACCACCGCCAATCCCAATCCTGTTCCATTGCTTTTGGTGGTGAAAAATGGTCGAAACAATTTCGACATCGTCGCTTGCGCAATCCCGGGCCCATTATCAGCAACCATAATGCGCTGCCATCCAGTGTCCTCGCCTTCAACGACCTCCCCGCGAAGGGTCACGCGCCCGCCGCCCCCGGCTCCCGCACATGCTTCGGCGGCATTCCTGGTCAAATTCAGCAGCGCCTGCCGCAACAGCCCCTCGTCGCCTGCCACGCCGTCGAAATTCCCTGCGCATTCGATGGTTACCTGCGGCATCGTCTGAGCTACCTCAGCTATGGCGCGCTGCACAACCTCTTCCAGTTCTACGCGGTCCTCCGGAATTTCCATCGGGCGCGCATATTTCAGGAATTCTGCCACCATGTGGGTGATGTTCCTGGTTTGCTCGACGATTTTCTTTGCATAATCCGCTGCTTCCTTCGGCGAAGACCCGGGGATTAGCTGGGCGTATCCGGATATTGTTGCGAGCGCGTTTTTAAACTCGTGAGCAATTCCAGCAGACAATTCGCCCAGCGCCGCCAGGTTTTCCTTGAGTTGCATGCGTTGCTGCAAAGCTGCCAACTCGGTCAAATCCGTCAGAAGGCAGATGGCGCCGTTGATTTTTCCTTCGCCACGACGGATCGGCGAAATCGTGACACCCAGATGGCGCGTGTCTCCGGCGGGAGGCACATGCTCGACTTCTTGTCTCCGAAAGATTTTTCCCGACTCGAGGCACTCCACCACGAGCCTCGTAAGCGCCGAGTCCGGTCCCAGAGCTTCGCTGTACCGGCGGAATCCCAGCCCATGAATTCCCAAAACTTGTTCTGCCGCTGGATTCGCGCTGGAGATAATGCCGTTGGCATTCACAATCAGCAAGCCGGCAGGCATGTTGCGCGTGACCTCTTCGCTCAGCCGTTCGGTTTGCTTAGCGCGGTCTCTTTCAATCTTGTGCAGCCGCTCCAGCTCTTTTTCCTGTTCGCGCAGTTGCTGGATCACCGCCTGCATGGAGGCGGCCATGAACGCGGAAGGATTCTCTGTACGCGGCGCGCTCACGGCAATCCTCTCTTTATGCTCTTCTTTGGTACTCTGAAAAAACTTGCGCAGCAAATACACGACCAGGCCGACGACCCCCAGCAAGACAACTCCCAGGATCGCGGCAGTCTCCCACAGGTGCTGCGTGCCAGTTCCGGTTTGGAGCGTTCCCCACATCGATCTCGCCGCTTAGCGTCTGGCTCCTTTCCTAGCTCGTCTTGCTTAGAGAGCCTTCAG
>Ga0209577_10002521_pt1 | contig 17566 bp, 12 predicted proteins | sample GraSoiAngelo_109_FD_185874 | JGI IMG/M metagenome (GOLD analysis project Ga0209577, IMG submission 185874) | Grasslands soil microbial communities from the Angelo Coastal Reserve, California, USA - 14_0903_12_20cm (SPAdes) (version 2) | ecosystem: Environmental > Terrestrial > Soil > Grasslands...
CATGAGAATGGTTGACCGGCTAGGGTTGTCCACGCGCCCCACGCGGGTGAGAAGAGTGCGCAAACGTCCTGGGCGATACCTTCACCCAGACTCTTCCGGGGTTCAGTGGTGCGGACGAACATGCAAGAGTTCGCCGTTGCAACGGGAGCTACGCCACCACAGCCCGCGGTGTTGATGGCTGTGACGACTGAGGGCCAGCCGCCGGTTGGGGCGACTAGTTCGCAGTTCGCGTTCGTCGTCACGCCGCTAATGCCAGCAGCTGAGAAGGCCGAGATGAAGTGCTGTGCAGCAGCACAAAAGTCAGCGCTGCCGATAGCGGCTTGCCATGCGAAGGTTGTGGTGCCTGTGAGAGTGCCTGTTGGACATGCAGTGCTGAAGCTACAGTTGTATGCAGTACCACCTGGAGCGCCGACAATACAGTTCGAGGAGCTGGTCTGAGCGTACTTTGTATCCCAGCCACACGGGTTCGCCGCAGGTAGACCACCGTTCGTACAGCCTGCTGTGGTCGTACAGACGGGGATCGCCTGATCGTCGGGGACGCATGCTATGTTGAGGCATGCGGCGTTGTTCGCCGTGAAGCTCTGCTTGTTGAAGAGGTGAGCTATTCCCTGGCGAAGCTCGACGCCTGCTGCACTGTTGCCGTATTGTTGAGGTATGCCCCAGAGGATGGTTGCGAGGTTGAACTGGATCTCGAAGTATCCGTGGTCGGGCATTGGAAGACTGCATTGAACGTTAGCGTTGCCTGAGCAGTTTACGGTGCTTGCTCCTTGCTGGGTTGCGGTTAGTGGCCAGTCTTCGCTGTCGACCTGGTTTGTCAACAGCCAATTGACCTGGGTAATGCTAGCGCCGTCACCCTGGCTGATAGACAGGGTCTGTTCTTGAGCGCCGGCAGGATACCACGAGCCGACTCCAGTTTCGGAGGTTGCATGGACTACTGGTGTGGCTATTGAAGGTAATTGGAATAGGGCTGCTAGTGGGCCGGTGAGACCCACGAGAGAGAATGTCACTACGAAGATTACGAGTAGTTTAGCAGTAGAAGTGCCTTTCAAATTTTCTCGAATGCCTGCTGGACGCTTAGGCTTTAAAAGATTATCCCCTTAGCAAAGACAAATTACATCCCGGGAATGACCGAGATATTCCTAGCTTACCAATACTCTCGTCGAATATATGGATAAGACTCACAATGGCTCCAGAGGTGGAGCCCGCGCCTTCTTCACTAGCCCGAACAGGAAGACGACGACGGCTATCAGAACGATCCCAAGTCCAAACGTCTCTGGCAGGTTGAGTCCGAGAAACGCTCCGAAGCCGGAAGGCAACGGCACTATGAGCTGAATGAACGCTACTCTCACATTGTTAGGATCTACAACTTGACTCCGGGAGTTGGTGCTAGTATCGTTCTCGAGAATCTCTCCAGTGGTGCCGTTCTTGACCGTGTCGATGCTGGCATCAACCCGATAGACCCTCGGAGCAAAACCTGCGGTGTTCCAGTCGTACTTGAGGCTCGACTCAACGTCTGGTGCGAGGTTCTGGATTGGGATCGTCGATGCGTTATTGTTGTTGATTAGCAGCCTAATAGTCGAATTTTCAGGGTTGACCCCGTTGTTGACTGCGGTGGCCACGATGTGGACGATAGTGCCAGGAATTACCCCTGCGGTATGGTCGACCGAGAGCGATGCGAATCCGAGATCGACCCAGACCCTGAGCACAATAATGTTTAGCGTGTAGTAAGCTCTCGCGCCGTAGTTGTCTTGAACGCTAAGAGATACAACCCACTCGCCGAAATTGAGGAATGCTATTGTAACGTTCGTTGTGGGATTGTGCTCGTCAGGACCCGGACTACTGTGGACCTGCTTGGCTAGACCGAGCCCCCAAGTCCAATTATACGCTGTAATCACGCCGCTGGGATTCTGCGAGGCCGCCGTGGCGTTGAAAGACACAGGCCGAAGCGCAACAGGCCTCAGAGGGGGAATGAAGGACACGACTGGTGGTTTGCATAGGCCCCCGCTACCACAGTTCTCGTTCGTGAAATAGCCATCATAACCGACCGTCTGCAATGCAGCGATGGTGCGACAATTCTGGTTGCATTGTGACTGGGCCTGTTGAAAGATTAAGTGAATCGGAGAGAAACCTGTACGAATCACATTGAAAATGATACTGAAGAACTTACCGTTTGGCGTAGTCGTGTTAGACCCCGACTTCGTAAAAAGAGTTAAACTATAAACGCCCTGATCATCGAAGGTTAAGTCTGGAGAACAAGTATTGCTACTGCCGGGGGCTGTACGTTTATCCAAGCACTCAGAAGACACCTGAGCATCGTTTCCTAGAACGCCTCCTGAGTAGTCTATCCCCTGGAATTGCAAAATACTTTCGTTAAAGAAAATTGCCGCTGTGAGGCCGCTGAAGGGTGGCGAATTGGTGACGTTCAACTCGACAGTTATAGAGGTCCCTGCTTTGTCACTCAGGTTTGCGGTAGCTGTCGGATTCACCGCGATCTTTGCAGCTATAGTCAACAGGAAAATGGTCGGAGCGATCGGCGCTGGATTCTTTCCTGTAACCGTCACGTTGAATGCACCGTAAGGCGTAGTCGCAGGAACGGTCATGGTCAACACTGTAGTGTTGCCTTTCACCGTTGGAATAACGCTTGTAGGAGTGAAGGCGCAGGTAGTGCCTGTGGGAAGATTAGTAAGATCACATGATAACGTAACGTTACTGGCAGTCCCGGTCGTGAGAGTTGCAATAATCGTGGTGGAGCCAGAATTCCCCGGCGTGAGTGTAATGCCTACAGAATTGAAGAGAGTGTAGTCAAATCCAGCCTGTGCATGGACCTCTGCAATTGGGTTGAGTACGATACTAGAGAGTAAGGTTGAGGAAATGCTTAGAAGAACTATGAGCAGAGTTTTCTTCCAAGACTTAGACAAAATTTCACAGCGCCTCCTAACCCCTAACTTGTCTCTATCATTCGACCTGCAACCTATCTTGGATTGCCGTTGGCATTTTGCGTTTTAAAAGTTTATCCGATTGCTTTCAAGTGTTTCAGGATCTTCGAAATCAGACAAAGGATAGGCTGTTGCCCGTCCCGCTGGAGCTATCCAGGCATCGACGCTCGCAGATACTAGTGGAGATGCGGTTTGTGCTCCGGGCCCTGTTCCTGACCCCACATAGTGAAGTAGCGTATCCTCTATGCCCGGTAGTGATTGTCGATCCGGCTTTTGATGTAGTGCACAGGTATTTTGTTGTCCCTGGTACGATGCCCTGCTTTGCAGGCCAAGATCAGCTTTGGGCTGGTAGGCAAGACGAGGCCAATCAGGGAAATGACTGGAGAACGGATTCTACGTGACTGGGAGGCACCCATCGCCTGAATATCTGAGTACGATGTCCCCACCCGGGACCAAGGGTTGACTGGTCCAATTCCCTTCGTGGATACGTCCACTGTTGATCTGAACGCACATGTCCCAATACCAATCACTTCCATAGATACTGTTCTGCGAGGTTGGTGGAGGTACCGTGAAATTGAGCGTATTTGTTCGATCTAGCGGATATCCCCAGACGTTGAAAAAGTCGAGGAGCGTGTAAGTCCTATCAACGGTCGACCTGACGTGAAGGAGGAAATATGAGGTGTTTCCATTTGGCGTGCCTTGAGCAAATACTGGATAGTGCCCGTTCAACCCCTCGCTATCGTACTGGTGATAATTCCAGATGCCACCCCTAACTCCAACGAGCTTAGGCAAAACGGGTTGGTAATTACCGTCCAGCCGAACTAGCTGAATCGCGACGGGAACGGTGAAATCCACTCTTGCCGTAGGTGAGGCAGTCGCTATGTAGTAGACGCAGAAAAGCAAAGCGAGGGCAAGCAACGGAGCCGAATAGAGCAGTATCCTCTTTCGACGCTGCCCCACCCCACCACGACGACGCAACGGGACCCGATAGCAATATGGTGTCCCGGCCTATTAGTGTTGCCTAATTCTCAAAGACCCTCCTCGATGCGAAGACAACCTAAGAAAAACCGAAACCGAACGGGACATTCAAAGACGTCATATGACTTTTCCAATCCTAGGATACAGAGACAATCCTCGATACTCTACTGCTAAACCGAATCCATATATCCACTCAAATCCCGATCCCGGCTCGAAAGTCTGAAAGGAATCGGGGTTGGCCGTCAAGCTTCGGATCGCATACGATATCTTTACTTTCCTCCTTTTCGATAAACCCATAAGCTCCCCTTGCCAAGAAACAAGTGGGATATTTGAATGAAGAGAATCGTTGCCGTCACGCTATTGCTGCTCGGCTCACTATTCACGCTTCCCCTCGCTACACACCCAACGCATGGAGCGCTCTCCACCGGTATCGTCTGCATAGCTCCTGCAACAAGCACTCAATGTCCCACACCTTTCACGGCTGGCAACGTTTCAGTGGGTTCAAGCTTCCTCATAGGAGTATTCATCGATAATTCTGAGGCAATGGGCGGGTTCGACATCTATGTCTCGGTCGACCTTACGTATCTGCATCCTAATAGTGCTGCCCTTGGCACTCTGATCGTCACTCCATCGCAGACGTCTATCTGTGTCAACAATGTATCCACGACTGGTGCGTGTACGACCAACAGCGCAAACGGTCCCGGCGTCGTTGAAGCTACCACGATAGAGAGTACTGGGGGCAACGAGTGCGGTGGCAACGCTCCCTGTTCTGGGATGGCGTTCACGATAAACTACACGGTGGTGGCAAAGACATCTAGCGCGCTTATCTCTTATCCTTCGGTGTTGAGCTGTGGACTGCAGACCAGTGTAGGCGACAACACCTGCGTTTCAGTACAAGACAATTCCGGAACTGTTCTTCCTGAAACTATCCAGACAGGCAGCTTCACGAGCATAGATCCTACGGCAAACTTCTTTGCCACTCCCAGAATCGGACCAGCACCGTTGACAGTCATGTTCGACGCGTCGATCAGCGCTCCCACTCCCACTCACACAATCACATCTTATGATTGGACATTCGCCGATGGAAATACTACCATCCTGACCGGCCCGACACTATCGCGAACGGTCTCACATGTTTACTATGCTGCAGGCAACTACAGACCGAACCTTCAGACGATGGACAGTTCCGGTAACGTGAGCACTATCGTTGACACGCTGACAATCTCTGTTTTAGAAGATAACTTCAGCATCGCGGCCGGACCAGCCAGCCTCAGCATCCAAACCGGAAGGAACAACAATTTTACGATCACCCTGACGAGCATAAACCAGACGAGTGGAACCATAAACCTCTCAAACAACAGCTCTAACACTCTAGGAATTATTGGAAACTGGACCAGCAAAGCCATTGGGCTCCTATCCGGGAGGAGCGTGAGCACCCATTTGATGATCTCAATCCCCAGTTCAACTTCACCTGGAACCTATAACATCAACATAACTGGAACTTACAATCTTAACGTCAGCAAGACCAGCCAGACAACAGTCAAACACTCCTCCTTCATAGCCATCACTGTCACATCATTCACCTATATACTGTCCAACTCTGGAGACGTCGATGTCATCAAAGGCAGTTCTGGTTCGACCAGGATCCAACTGACACTCAGAGGCTCCATTCCGCCCAAACCCGTCACTCTATCGCTCACACCTGCTAGTATCGCCATCCTTCCCACTGGAGTCACATACTCATTCTCTCCTCCAAGTGTGATTCCCAGTCTCACAGGAAATTCGAGCATACTAACAATCAGAACAACTCTTTCGACTCCGGTAAGCGTGACTGCCACCACAATCACAGTGACAGGGACCCCGATAGGCAATCATCTTAACAACACATTACTCAACTTTTTTGTTACAGACTTTTCGATTGTAGCCAGCCCTACATCTGTTTCAGTCCCACAGGGAGGAAACGGAAACTCAGTAGTTAGTCTTATTGGCGGAAGTGGTTTCAACGGGAATATCTCTTTAACCGTGAAGTCGCTATCAAACAACATCATCGCATGTTGCAACCAGACGAGCATCCTCGTGACCCAGGAAATGCAAGGCTTACCGACACTCTACATAATCGTCAAGCCTATGACGCGGCCGGGTCCCTACAACATCACTGTGACCGGAGCCATCGGTCCCCTGACACACAGTTTCAACGTCACGGTAACCGTTCCAACTCCAGGCTTCAGCGCTTCCTCTGCCCCATCTTCTCTCTCCATCACGGCGGGAACAACGGGAACCTCGACCATTAACCTCATCGGACTGAACGGTTTCGCTGGAACCATAACACTCTCGGCCAACAGTTCGGCCACACTGGGAATCTCCACGAGCCTCTCAGCCACATCTGTAACTATCACTTCCACCGGTCCCCCCGTAGCGTCCACGCTAACAATCTCTATAACGGCTACAACGGCAGCTGGAACCTACGCGATCAACGTTACAGCAACATCCAATGGCATCAGCCACTCCACCATTGTCACACTCATCATTGCCTCGCCCCAGTCCTCGGTCCAGCTGGCGGCCGCGACCATTTCCACCCAATCCGTAACGGCAGGCGAATCCGTAAGCATGACGGTCTCCGTAACCAACTCCGGAACCTCACCAGTAAACATGACCATCACCATGGATGTCAACAGTGGCACCGGAAGCAACGTAACAGTCGCACAGAAAACAATCACACTTAACCCCGGCCAGGCCGCGCAGATGATCACCTTAACGTGGAACACTACCCAGTGGTCGGGAGCAAACTATCACGTCTACGCCAGAATCATCGGATCACAGACCACTACGATCAACCAAGCCCAGAGCGCGGGCACGGTGGCCCTAAGTTCCCCACCTTCGAGCCCACCGCCAGCCGATCTCAGTATCATTCCATGGATATCTACCGGAATATTAGCCGCTGTAGCCGTCGTGTTGGGTCTGCTTCTATTCAGACGCCGACGCCCGATCGGGCCCATGGAATCCGCATAGAAGACCTGAGCGAAGACCTGTCAAACCCCACCGTATTTCCCCACTACCTTCTCTTCGAACTAGCCCTACTAGCATGCAGCTTCTTCTGAATTCTCCGCCGCCTCAAAAGGAGACCTAGCCCGAAAACTCCAACAGCTCCTCCGAGGCTCCCCAAGAATACAATATCGCCATACCAAGGCGTCGGATCGGGAGATGGGGGAGTGTCCACCTCGATCCCCACACTACGCTGGGTAGTCCACCCAGCGATGATCGTCTCAGTCGCAGTGCTATTCTTCACATACTTGCCCGAGAACGCTAGAGTGTAGTCCCCTGGGACGAGGTTCGGAAATGCCACTTGTCCACCTGAATCAGTCGTCGCGTTCGCAAACGAAAAACCCGAGGATGAGTTGAATATTCGAACAAGCACTCCGGACTGGAGAACTTTCTGAAGACTGTACACCGTCAAAAGCAACGCACCCAAAGGAGGCCCAACGGCCACGAATTCATGAAATGACCCTTTGCCGCCATTGGCGTCCGTGACAGTCAGCGTCACATCATAACTGCGTAGCGACCCAAACGTGTGTGAGATTACTGGATTTGTCGAACTATCTGTGCTTCCATCGCCAAAGTCCCAGGCGTAATTCGCTATGAGGACGGAAGGATTGCTCGCGTTAAAGCTTCCAGTAGCATCAAAAATGGTACGATGGCCTACGACTACTGAAGGGGTATCTGTCGGTAGATAGTTGAAGAAAGCAGCCATTCCCGAATTGCTGAAAATCGCGTCCTCGGTAGTTCTTGGAATAAATTGGGTAGTTGCAAATGCGCCCGAGCCAGAGTTTCCAAGATCTGCAGTGTTGATACGAATCAGGCTTGTTCCTTTCACGGACGCATCGACCGAGAACTGGACAGAAAAGAGCAGAGCGGTCAACGGACCAGCGACAGGATTGCCGCTGTTCGAAAGAGCCGAGAAATGGATCCAACCGAGCGCGTAGTCGTTCGATTGAGGGCACTGGTCGTCATAAACTCCGAACAAACACTTCTGCGACACAAAGTTGGAGTTAGCATCACCGAAGATGTTGCCAGAATACGACAAGTCCACCGCCCTGACGACAGGGGTCGGCTGCGGATTGCTGTAGTTCAGCTTCACATCGAAACCCGAGAGGTTCTGACCAGCAGTCAGATTCAGCATTACTTTGAGAGTGAAAAATGATCCGACAGTCGAATTGTACGAAACCGGGCTCAAGTATACGTTGGAGAAATTCTGAGCGGACGTTGCTCGGACAGGAGCATACTGGAGAAGTGAAAAGACTACGAGGAGGAAAACAATAACAACCCAACCTATCTTCATGAACCGTGCCTCCTCATACCTAGATGCTCAGACTAGGTAAGCGGTGCCGTGGGATATTGGCTTATCGCCAGACTGACCATACCATTGCAGAATCGAGGCTCATGCCTAATGCTTCCGACCCGGGCGCGCGTCAACCGGGACCCTCTCAACAGTCAGCTTCGACCCTAGAGGTATCTGCAGCAGTTCGACGATGGTATTTACGGGATGATGCGTCTGAAAGTCGAATTTGTCGTCTCTCGTCAGTACGGTCATCTCCCCCGCAAACGGCTTCTCGACCAGTCTGACACTAACAATCTCATCGAATCCCAAGTGGAAATTGTCCCTGTCAGCGGCAAGAATCTTTTCGGGAGTGATACTGTGTAATGCACGCTTACTCAGCGACTCCCCTCCGCTCTTCACGACATCTTCGACTCCGCCGCTCAGTCTCCCAAAAAGCGCGGACGTCGCAAGCGCTCCAGCGCCCCTCTTTCCTACATGCGCAACGATTACTCTTGCATCAGTCACGAACAGAATGAGACGCTCGACGCCGAGAGCCAAGCGCGCGACGACAGGGATCTCTCCGACGATGATCTCCGATTCTCGGCTCATGAACGGGGTAATATTTCTCTGAAGCCCTTATTCAAGCCATTCCTGGAATTCACAGCGGCTAGGGCCCTCAGGTGGCTCAAGAGATAAGCGCCAACATCGAGGTATTATGGAGCCCCGGACGAGATTTGAACTCGTGACCCTTGCCTGTTTGATAGCCTACCAAGGCAATGCTCTAGGCTGCGCCCAACGCATCTACCAGGCTGAGCCACCGGGGCAACTGAAGAGGCAGGCGGGTCCGAGAATTTAATTAAGCTTAGTCGTACGGTAGATGTGAATTTCGAAGTAGAACCGGCGCAGATTCAGGCCCTCCACGGTAAACTGTCGACCCTCTCCTCGCACGCCTGTTCCATTGCCGCATCAACAAGGTACCTAGGGCCACGACCATGAGTGTCGGGATTGCGATCGCCAGGAACTTCAGGAATAGCCCCAGCCTGTCCAAAGAAACGAGGCTCCCGCCGACACTCGACGGCTGGACCATTACGCTCGTCAGGGCCAGATGGACCCGCGGACCGCTCGTACCCGTAATGTTGACACTGTACGTTCCCGGAGTAGTGCCACTGCTTGGAGAGAAGGTTAGGTTGAAAGCTCCTGTTCCACCGGAGAACAACTGGACTCTCGTAGAGACGGGGCTGATTGGAAGACCTAGCGGTGATGAGATATCCGAGACGGTCACGTTGCCCTGAAACCCGTCAAGGCTCGACAGCGAAACCTTCGCGCGGCCAGACGCTCCCTGGACAATCGACTGAGATAATGGGCTCACAGACAACGCAAAGTCGGGCAGACCAACTGCCGCGGTAAACGCGTCCTGATCCACGCAGCTACTGTAGGCAGGGTCGACTGTATCGCAGGCGAACCTGTTATCGGTCCATATTGGATAAGCATTGGAAGATGTGGTAGCGATCCCGAGATAGTCGCCCATGAAAGGCTCGTTCCAGTTCGGAGCATCAGTCCTCTTCACAAGACCCGGATTGAAGGAAACATTCGTCACTCTCACACTGGCCGAGAAGCTGACCCCACCATCCAGCGAGTCTGCGAAGAAGACATCTAGCGAAGTCATGGGGGAAGCAGTATTGAATCGACTGTCATACCAAGCCACATCAATAATCCCACCGGACGCGGCGATTGTCGGGAAGAAGTGTTGGCCAGCGAGAACATCATTCACCTCAACCGGCATAGTCCAGGAAGAGCCTCCGTCTGTTGACCGGGTGACGTAAACGTTCGAGTTTCCCAGCCTAGTGTCATCAAAGACGAGGTATACTCCGTGAGAGTCGGCCGCAATCTGCGGTATCGTAAAGGCTCGAAAGCTTGCGCCTATCGACGATCCTGATGTCACCCAATGGGCAGGGTTGACAGCCCTAACGTTCTGGACTAGCGTAGTCCCTCCGTTTGTTATCTTGGACACCTGAGTATAGTTCAGATTCGCGCCGGTGACCGGGTCGAAAGCATCGGATGAGACATAGACATTTCCGGCAGGGTCAACAGCAACCCCTGGCAGCCCGCCCGTCTGGTCCGAAGGCGCGTAAAAGGGCGCAGAGAAGCTCTTCCCACCGTCCATGGACCTTGTGAAGAGCGTAGCAAAGGGAGACGAGGAAGTTAGAGAGGCGTCAAACGCCACGTAAACATTTCCATCATACGGTCCACCAGTGTTATCCACGGCTATCCACGGCTTGTCAGCAGAAAGCGGCCCCGTGATCAAAGTCACACCCGAATAAGTCGCCCCGTCATTGCTATACTTGGCAACGAACAAGACAAGATTGCCTATAGGACCGTTGCCCAAAGGCCCAGCGGCGCTTATGTTGAAAACAAGGCCAGCATAGTAGACATCCCCGAGACGATCAAAGGCTAGAACAGGATCCGACGTGGCATTAGAACTGTGTAGAGGCGAAGCCAATCCTTGGGGGGACGTGTCGCCTGGGTAACCAGGTATCAGACTGTTCGTCCAGGTCTGCCCGCTGTCCGCGGATCTGTAATACCCATTCCAACGATGCTCTCCGAGACCCTTCAGTCGTAGATCCTGGGCCCCAGCTACCAGAATATTTTGGGAGCTTGGATCCGCAGAGATTGCTGTCTCAACCTGCTGACGATCAGGAGAGGCCTCGCCGACGATAGGTACGTTTGAACCCACAGTGCCAGATGACGAGGCCGCAGTGACAAGGACCGGACTAGATAGCGATGGTTGATATCTAGTTGCACCGGGAACGGGAAGAGCGGAAGCCGGCAAATAGAATACTAGGCTAAGTATGAATAAGACCGTGAAATTCTCAAGAATCCCATTCCTAGTTCGATCCATCGACCTAGGTTATTAGGACCCCCAATATCACTTTATCCATTTCTAACCGCTGACCCCTCACGCCAAGACGCCAGCTCCTACAGTAAGCAACTTTACGCAATATGACAGGACCGCATCGCTACTCCAAAACTACTTTGCGGCAACTACGATTCTAGAGATTTCGAAGGAAATTATCCTGCTAGTGCTGTAAGCGCTCCAGCATTTGGGCGGCCTTGTCTCTCCAAGCAGGCCACTTTGCCATCTCTTCCAACGAATACTTCTCTGCCTGTTCCTTGTTCATCCAGCGAGTCTGCATAGCTTGATTCACCAGATCCCCGTACAACTTCTCGAAAGGCAACAGCTTACCCTTCATATCAGTGCAATGAATACAGTACGGATTATCGAGATTCTGTGCGCCATGCTCCTCTCTTGAGGCGAGCGGCCGACCGCAGCTCTCGCACTGCATCGCCAAAGACAAAGTATACACCAAAACCACCAATCACAAACACGCTAGATAACCATACTTGGACGCACGCTCCCCCAAGCGCGGTAACAAGAGCATCCTCTCTGCTAAACCATTAATAATCCGGCACCCTTCAATCAATCAAGAACGCTAGAGGGATGCTTCTCATGCGTAGAAAGGGCCAAACGGCACCTTTCACACTAATCACACTCATACTCCTATTCGGAAGAAAGAAAACCGAACAAGAAGAAAACAAGAACACGGCCGAACCCCTCAACAGAGAACCGTTCCCCGTACCAGACATACTCAAGAAAACAATCACGAGCAACGACGTCTCAAGATCTCGCGACAGACTCCGACTTGCAAGTCTTGAAAGAGACATCATCGGGGACGCCCTCACAAAGATCTACGAAGCAGAAACAAAGGGACAGATCAACGATAGCGAAAAAAACCAGCTCCTACAACGATACAAAACAGACCTCAAACGAGTAGACGGAGAAATAGACACCCACAAGAGGACGGTCGACCTCTACGAACTCGAATCTGCCAAAGACGAGCTCCTCAAGAGTTTCCAGGAAAAAATGCTTGAGATAGATCTGAAGATAAGCCAGATCAGACCAACCGTAACTGCAACATCTGAAACGATAACCAAATCCCCTGAGCCTCCAAAGACGGAGACAAGCCCAACACCACTAGTTACAAACCCTCCCAAGGAACGACAGACAAAGGAGAAGCCTAAGAACAAAGCAGAAGAACGATTGGAGACGATACGAGAAGAAGTACTCAAAGCAATGGAACGCCTCGAACAGATAGAGACAGAAGGCTGATCCAGAACAATGTCGTGGACTGACAAGGCTCGAATAAGCGCTGCGGCGCAAGCAGTAAGAGAAATCAGAGACAACACAACCATCGGACTTGGAAGCGGCAACACCATCCTTCGAGCCCTCGAGCTAGCCGCGGAACGAATCAAGAAAGAGAATCTGAAAATCACCTTCATCCCAACATCATATCAAACAGAAATCGCCGCAAAGAAACTGGGCCTAAAAACATCAGACCTCCAAGAAGACACCGAACCGGACCTAGCGCTGGATGGCGCAGACCAGATACAATGGCGAACCCTCGACCTCGTCAAGGGCGAAGGAGCCGCGCTGCTTCGAGAGAAGATTGTAGATTCAACAGCAAGGAGGCTCATCATCGTAGTCGACGAGAAGAAACTCGCAAAAACATTGGGCGGACCGCAGCCAATACCGGTCGAGATAGTTCCATTCGGCTACGCATCGACCGTAGAGAAGATCAGAAAGATCTCCGAGAAGACAGTTCTGAGAGAGGCCGCAGGTAAGGTCGGACCCGTCATAACAGACAACGGGAACCTCATCGCGGATGTATATTTCAGAAGCCTACGCCGGCCGGAGATAGTTCACGAGAAACTCAAGAAGATCCCGGGAGTGGTGGAAACAGGACTGTTTCTGGGAATGTGTGACGTCGCTTATGTGGGCAGAAAGGACGGCCGGGTCGACATTCTCCGTAGAGGATAACGTTCGAGGATCAGGGTAGTGATCCCCGGTCTCAGGCTAAGTGCCGGGGGCGGGGCTCTCGAAAGAAGAGGCCTTTATCGAACCCGCGACCTCCGGATGTCTCAAACCAGATTATGAGTCCGGCGCTATGGCTCCCCTCACGGGGTCTGACCAAGCTGAGCCACCCCGGCAAAACGGCCGGCGCGGAGTCTAATGCTAAAAAGCATTGGCCCGAGAAACATTAAACGCAAACGAAACCGGAAGAATGATAGCAAAAGGACCCAGGCTTGTCGAGCCACAAATTCCTCACTCTAGATGACGTGGAGACAAGCAACAAGAGGATCTTTCTAAGAGTAGACATCAACGTTCCCCTGGACCCTTCTACACATCAGATCCTGGACGACACTAGGATCAGAGCTGTCTCCGAGACCCTCGCGAGGCTGGAAGATGCGAGGGTCGTGCTAGGATCCCACCAGAGCAGACCAGGAAAAGACGACTTCACCAACATGCAACCACACTCTGAGGCGTTGGCAGAATGTTGCAATCAACAAGTAATGTTCGTAGACGACGTCATCGGCCCCCACGCCCGCCAGAGAATAGCGAAGGTCGAACCAGGCCAGGTACTCGTCCTCGACAACCTAAGATTCTGTGCTGAGGAGAATATTGACGATAAACCTGAGAAGCTTCTAAAGACACACTTCGTCAAGCAGCTCTCACCACTCTTCGACCTCAACATCAACGACGCTTTCGCAACTGCCCACCGATCACAACCAAGCATTGTAGGACTGACGGATGCCCTCCCGAGCGCCGCAGGACGATTAATGGAAAAAGAACTCAAAGCAGTCTCCGGACTACTCGTAGAACCCAGACGACCATGCGTCTACGTACTGGGCGGCGCCAAGGTAGAGGACAAGATCCCGGTCATAGAACACATTCTAACTCGTGACAAAGCAGACAAGATCCTGCTAGGAGGAGTACCAGCAAAAGTCTTCCTCAAGGCTATGGACAGGAAAATCTCGGCGGACGACGAGAAAGACATGGCTGGACTACAGACTCAAATCAAGAATGCAAAATCACTCTGGATGAAGTACAAGGACAAGATCGAAGTCCCTGTCGACCTAGCATACGCAGATACACGAGGAAAGAGAACGGATCGAGCAATAGATGTCCCCTTGAAAGAATCAGCCCTAGACATCGGAGCTAAGACCGTAGAAATATATTCGAAAGTGGTGGAGGAAGCCGCCACTACCGTCGCTAACGGGCCGCTCGGCGTGTTCGAGAGAGACGGATTCGACCTAGGCACCAAGCAAGTTCTCGAAGCCATGGCCAGGAGCAACGGCTACACAGTCATAGGAGGGGGACATCTGGTGGGTCTCGCCTCGATCCTTGGCATAGATGAGAGATTCAAACACGTCAGCACGGCTGGAGGCGCAATGCTCTCACTACTCTCGGGCCAGAGCCTCCCGGGAGTGGACGCGCTGGTCAGAGCCGCAGAGAGAATGCGGAGCCAGAAAAACAACTGATTGCGTGACTCAGTAGAACTTATCTTAGCCTCAACTCTCACCACGCGACAGCCCCGGTAGCTCAGTGGTGGAGCGACAGCCTTGTATTCACAGCGAGAAAGCTGTAGGTCCCGGGTTCAATCCCCGGCCGGGGCTCCAGAACACATCGTTCCAGGATTGCGCGTCAGAATTAGAGAGGACATGGATATCCGTACGTCATTTATTAGCCGCTGAAGCCAAAGCAACGGATCCGGAACATAGGAAAAATGCCGAGGGTCTGGAGACGACGAGGCTTCATTATAGGAGCGGCAATCGTTGTTATCTCTATTGGAATCGTCTTCGCCAGTATTCCATTCCTCCCCCGGACCCATGTCTCAATAACCTCGTCCGCGAGCCACAGCGTGCACGGAGGAAGTCAATCCTATCCTGGACTCTACGCACTCAAGATACCAGGAGTTTTGAATAATCAGAATCTTGCAGTTGGAGTCGTTGTAATAAATGGAACGGCGAACTTCTGCGTAATCGAGGATTCCATTGTTGAACCATGGGTCCTCTCAGGGAACGCGACGAATGCGCCGGGAAGCACCTTTCCATCTAACAGTTGTATTGTCCAGCAGCAGACGGCTCAGAGCACAATCCAGTTTACCGCAACCAGCCAGGGGACCTGGGACTTGGTCGCCTTGAACACTAGCTCGACGCAGATAACCGTGGACTTCAACCCAGCATAATGCCCGAACGATTGAACCGGGAAGAATCAATCGAGGTTGTCTACGGATCACTCCGCGGTCCTCGAAGGAAGGAGAACCCTCCTGAGACCAAGATAAGTACTGAAAAGACGATGAGAGAATGCTGCAGTCCCGAAAGAAAACCGGCAAGGTCGCCGCTTGCAACCCGCCCACCTGCCACCAGGTTCACATTTCCAATTATGTTTACGAGTCTGGCGTATGAAATGTCTGCGGTCATGAATGCAAGGACGAGAGGGATGCTTGTCACTATGCTTGTATTGATGATTGTTGCTCGGATTCCAGAAGAGATTCCTCTCTTGGAGGCTGGAACCGATCCCATGACGGAACTCGCGTTTGGGCTCCGGAATAGACCGATTCCGAAACCCACGAGGACCAGGCCTGCAGCGATCTGCGAATAGGAAGTTGCCTGATCGAATAGAGACAATACGAAAAATCCTACGGCGGCTACTATGAGGCCGAGTGTGCTTAGGCCCCTCGCTCCCCACTTGTCTGAGAGTGAGCCGCTGATCGGTCCGATCATGATCAGGGTAGCGTCGAGAGGTATCAGAAATATTCCCGCGTGCAGCGGATCGTAGCCTCTCACCAGCTGAAAATATAGGGTCATGACAAATGCAAGCCCTGCAAACGCGAGCCCGCTCAACAGATTTGCAATGTTTCCAACAGTGAACAACCTGATTCTGAACAGGGAGAGATCCAGTACTGGAAACCTGGTTCGCCTTTCGACGAGAAAGAAGAAGACCATGAGGATTCCGCTTAATCCGATGAGAACCAGGTTCAGAACATCTGTCAGGCTACCAATAGTTAGACCTAGCAGAAGCAGAGTGATCGAAGCGGAAAAACTGACTGCACCTAGCAGATCGAATTTTTCTCCCCGCGTCGGTTGAGAGATCTCCTTCAATCTCCTATGCGACCAGTACGTTCCGAAGATTCCTACCGGAACGTTTACCAGAAAAATGGAACGCCAGGTGAAGAGTTGGATAAGAATACCGCTGAGGGTGTAGCCAGTAATCGTGCCAGCGTTGATGGCGACCTGGTTTATTCCGATGCCCTTTCCGAGTCCTTCGCCAGCGAAGGCATCTGTAACAATCGCGACACTATTGACGAAGAGAAGCGCAGCACCTACACCCTGAACAAGGCGGAACACCAAGAGCTCCTCAGCAGTCTGGGAGAGGCCGGAGAGCAACGACCCTATGGTGAAGATGGCGAAGCCCATATTGTACAACCGGACCCGGCCGTGCAGGTCCGCAATTCTTCCAATTCCTACCAGAAGAACAGTGATCATGAGCCTGTAGACGGTGATGAACCAGACACCAACAACCAGATTCGTGTTCAGAGCAAGAACCACCTGCGGAAGGCCCACAACAAGAATACTCGAATCCAGCGTGGCCATGAAAATGCCGACGGTTGTGACGGTGAGAACGATCCACTTGTACTCCAAAGACAACCCCGCCAGACTGCCAAGCGTTTCCGAGCCTCCTCCTAGCGAGGTATAAAACGCCCCCGAGAAATGAGGCCTCCATGTTGCGAGTTAAGACAATACACGGAGACCCGCCCAGAACAAGCCCTGATCAGGAATCAGGGCGGGCGATTTGAGATCGCGACTTTTTCGCGCTGACCTCTGCGCTTAATCTGCGATTAGAAAAACGGTCGACGGTTCCATTCTGCGCCCTGAATTGTGAGACTCGCGCGTATCAGTTTCAACTGGCGGGACCACTCGCCAAGAAATCTCAAAAGTAGTTGCTGCCCGCGACACAAAAGTGCTCTTCCGTAAAGGTAACCCATGGGAAGCATTAGGCATTCCTTTAGATACCATGAACAAACCGTGACCCCGCAGGCTTGAGCAGACCCCAAGCACGTCTAGCAGACGACCTATTCGCCCTAGATCCCAGAATCAGATACGTAGCACTACTAGACCGGAACCATAAACTCGTAGAGTCAAGAATGCGGACAAGCGTAGCAAGCTTCACACCCGAAAGCTACGACCGGAAGTTCATGGGAAGCGTCCCCCCGCTAATACTCGACACACTGTCACAGCTAGAAGCCCAGTGCGGACCACTAAGCCACATATCCGTACAATACGAAAAAATAGACCTGATATTCCTACCACACAACAACCAGATAATCGCCATAAGCCTCGAAACAGGACCACTAGAACCCATACTCAGAAAACTCCGAGACTCGCTCGGAGTCCCCATCCACCTCTAAAACAACCATAAACAGAAAAACAAGGCAGA
>Ga0209577_10002522_pt1 | contig 17562 bp, 18 predicted proteins | sample GraSoiAngelo_109_FD_185874 | JGI IMG/M metagenome (GOLD analysis project Ga0209577, IMG submission 185874) | Grasslands soil microbial communities from the Angelo Coastal Reserve, California, USA - 14_0903_12_20cm (SPAdes) (version 2) | ecosystem: Environmental > Terrestrial > Soil > Grasslands...
GCTTTTTCTCGCGCTGCGGAAATTCACTGGATCGATCTGGCGAAGTGCGTTTGCGGCCGCGATTTTTGCAATTCATCCATTGCGGGCGGAATCGGTCGTTTGGATCGAGGAACGCAAAGACGTTTTGAGCGGAATTTTCTTCATGCTCACGCTCGCGGCATATTTTTATTACACGCGCAAACCAACGGTCGCCCGCTATCTCACGATCTCGATCTTATTCGCGGCCGGGTTGCTTTCGAAGGCGATGCTCATAACGACGCCGATCATCCTCTTGTTGCTCGATTACTGGCCGTTGAACAAAGATCACGGGTCAGAGATCGGAAGTCAGAAATCACAAAATAGTAGCAACTGGCCAAAATTAATCCTTGAGAAAGCGCCGCTGTTTGTGCTCTCGCTGATCGTCGCATTTCTTACATCGCGCGGGATTGCGCCAGCACATAGCGCCGCCGATCAACTCCCGTTTCTCGCGCGCATCGGCAACGCCTTTGTCAGTTATCTCGTTTACGTCTGGCAAATGATTTGGCCGACAAACCTCGGCGTCTTTTATCCCTATTCACAAAATGGTTTGCCGATCTGGCAGTCGATAGTCGCCGCAGCAATCTTGGTCGTGATCACAATCGCAATTCTCGCGGTCCGAAAATCCCGCCCGTATCTGTTCGTCGGCTGGTTTTGGTATTTGATCATGTTGCTGCCGGTGATTGGAGTTATTCAGGTCAACCTTCAATCACACGCCGATCGTTATACGTATCTTCCCCAAATCGGTCTTTATTTAATCATTGCCTGGGGTGTGGCCGATCTATTGGCGAGTTGGCGTTATCGAACTCAAATTGCAAGCGCGGCGGCGGTTGTTGTTATTCTCGCGTTTGCATTCGCCGCGCGCGTGCAAGCCTCTTACTGGCGCGACAGCGAAGCGCTCTGGACACATACGATCGCGGTGACGAAGGACAATTATTTCGCGCACGCCAGCCTGGCCGATCTTCTGATGCGGCGCGGCCGCGTGAACGAAGCAATCGAACATTCCGAGGAAGCGTTGCGTATCCGCCGCGGTGACGCGGACGCGCAAAATAATCTCGGGCTCGCATTGTTACAGACCGGCGACACGCAACGCGCGGTGGCGCATTTGGAGAAAGCGCTGGAGATCGATTCGGGTCACATGAACGCGGAAGTAAATCTCGCGTGGGTTTTGGCGACTTCGTCGAATGAGTCAATGCGCAACGGTGCGAGAGCGGTCCAGCTCGCGGAAGATGTCGCGCGCCGCGCCGGTCATCCAAATGCGATTGTGCTACGTACGTTGGCCTCGGCTTATGCAGAAACGGGACGATACAGCGACGCGATTGAAACTGCGCAGCAAGCAATCGCAATCGCGAAAACGACTGGCAACGAAGGTCTGGCCGCCGATCTTGAAAGAAATATCGCGGCTTATCGTTTGAACCAACCAATCCACAGCGCGCCTTAGTCTAGGCCACCCAGATCGTCTTTGCGTTCATGAATTCGCGGATGCCGTGAGCGCCGAGCTCGCGCCCGACGCCGGAACGTTTCACGCCGCCGAACGGCAATCGCGGATCCGATGCCGACATCGCGTTGATGAAGACCATTCCCGATTCCAATTCGGAAGCGAAAAGTTCCTGCTCGACCGGCTCGTTGGTCCACGCACTCGCCGCCAGCCCGAATCGGCTGTCGTTTGCCATCTCGATCGCCTCCTCAGGATCGCGCACGCGGAAAACCGCGGCCACTGGTCCGAAAACTTCTTCGCGATAAGCGGGCGATTCTCTCGGCACACCGGCAAGCACCGTTGGCTCGTAAAAAAAGCCCGGTCCGGCGATTCGATTGCCACCGGTCAGCAATTTGGCACCGTCGGCCATCGATTTCTGGACCTGCTCGTGCACGCCGTTCAAAATCTGTTCGGTCGCGAGTGGCCCGATCTGGGTCGTTTCGTCAAATGGATCGCCCACTTTCAGCGTGCGCATTTGCTCGACGAACTTCTCCAAAAAACTGTTGTAAATTTTGTCGGCGATGAAAAATCGTTTCGCCGCGATACACGATTGGCCGGTGTTGATCGTGCGCGCTTTGACGGCAGTGCTGACCGCAAGTCCGAAATCGGCGCTGGGCATGACGATGAACGGATCGCTGCCGCCGAGCTCGAGCACGGTCTTTTTAATTTCGCGCGCCGCCGCGCTGCCGACCGCGCTCCCAGCTTTTTCGCTACCGGTCAGGGTTACTGCTTTGATCCGAGGATCGACAATTAGCTTTTCAACTTGATCGGCCTCGATAAGCAGCGTTTGAAAAACTCCCTCGTCGAATCCTGCGCGACAGAAAAGTTGCTCAATCGCCAGCGCGCATTGCGGAACGTTGGCCGCGTGTTTGAGAATCCCGACGTTGCCGGCCATTAAAGCGGGCGCGGCGAATCGGAACACCTGCCAGAACGGAAAATTCCAGGGCATAATCGCCAGAATCGGCCCCATCGGCTCATAGTGAACATAACTGCGACGCGCGTTCGTTTGCGCGGCTTCATCTTCCAGAAAACGTTCGGCGTTCTCGGCGTAGTAGCGACACCCGCGTGCGCACTTTTCGATTTCCTCGACTGACGCGCGAAATAATTTTCCCATTTCGAGCGTCATCATGCGGGCAAGATCTTTCTTCTCGCGCTCGAGCAGTGTCGCCACGCTGACGAGCAATTGAGCGCGTTTTGGAAAAGATTCTCGGCGATGTTGCTGAAATGCGTGGTCCGCCCGCTTCAGTCGTTTCTCGATCTCAGCGCCGCTGAATGCGCTGAATTCTTTGAGCTTTTCGCCCGTGGCCGGATTGGTCGACGCGATCGCCATACATTACCTAAACGCAGCTCAACGGATTCGCGAAGTCAAAAAACTGCTAGCGACATTTACAACCGCAATCCCTTTGGAATCAAAACGCGATCGAGCAAATCGAAGAGCGATTGCACCAGCAACGCGAGCACCGCGGCCGGAATTGCGCCTTGAAGGATCGTTGCGTGATCGTTCAAATTGAGGCCGCTCAAGATCGGCTCGCCCAGGCCGCCGGCGCCGATTAACGCCGCCAGCGTCGCCGTGCCGACATTGATCACGGCGCTCGTCTTAATTCCGCCCAGGATCGACCGGGACGCCATCGGCAAATGAATTTGCCAAAGCCGCGCTGTCGAGCTCAGGCCCAGCGCAACCGCAGATTCGCGCAAGGCACGCGGAATGTCCTGCAGTCCAGTCGCGGTGTTGCGGACAATCGGCAGGAGACCGTAGAGGAAAAGTGCTGCGATTGCGGTGCGCACGCTGATTCCGAAAAACGGAAGCGGAACAAGCAGCGCAAGCAATGCCAGCGACGGAATGGTTTGCACAACGCCGGCAAAACCAAGAATAACATGGCCGGTCGCGCCGCCGCGACTCGCCCAAATGCCAAGCGGAATTCCAACTAGCACTGAAAGCAGCAGAGAAGACCCGGCGAGCTCGAGATGGCGAAGCGTCCAGCGCGCGAGCTTGTGCGAAAAATTTTCGCCCGCAGTCCACGTGGTGGATGTCGCATTGCTTGCCGCACCGTAGCCTTGGCGGAGGCGGGTTGATGTTGTGGCGGGTTCAAAATACAAACCGGCTGCGCGCGTATAATTTTTCGTGCGCTCCGCTTCCGCGTTCAGCCTCACCATCTTTGCTTCATCAATGGTTCCTTCCAATTTGCGCAGCACGGTGATCGTTGGCGCTGGAAGCGCGTATCTAAACAACAAGACGGCTTTGTATTGCGGAAAAAAATGGTGGTCGTCTTCGAGCACGACCAGATCGTTTTCTGAAATCTTGGCATCGGTTGAATAGGCGTCTTTGACGTCGATCGAACCGTTCGTGAGCGCGGCGTACCCAAGCGCGTGATCGATTCCGATAACGCTTCGTGGATTCAATTGGTAATCCTGCGCCAACGGTCGCCATCCATCTTGTCGATCCAAAAATTCGTGAGTCAGCCCAAACTTCAATTCCGGATGGTTCCGAAGATCGCTGACTGTGCGAAGACCGAGTTTCTCGGCACGGCTTCGCGACATCACGAGCGCGTAGGTATTGTTGAAGCCGAGCGGTTCGGTCACTCCGATCCCAACTTTGCCTAGCTCGCTTGCGATTTGTTCGAAATTTAGTTGATCGGTCCGCTTCAAAATCTCCTGCGTGATAGTTCCCGTGTACTCCGGATAAACATCAATCTGTCCGCTGCGCAGCGCTTCCCAAAGAATGATGGTGCCACCCATCCCTTGCCGATGCTCAACCGAAATTCCAGCATCAATCAAACTGCGTTTCGCAATTTCGCCCAGCACGTACGACTCAGTGAATTTCTTGGAACCAATGAAGACAGGAGCTGCACGCAACGAACCCGAAAAGAAAATTAGGAACGCGGGAACGCAGATAAAAAGAACGATACGAATGAACGTTTCTTGTTTTCCTGTTTTCCTGATTCTCCTCATAGAACGGCGAGGCTCCGTTGCGCGTTAATAAATTCGGAAACAAAGTTGCTGGTCGGTTTATCGCGAAGATCAGAGAGCGAACCTTGCTGAACGATGCGGCCTTCATTCATGAGCACTATCTCATCCCCGAGATAAGCGGCTTCGGCCAGATCGTGTGTGACCAAGAGCGCGGTTTGGCGGAGCCGCGCGAAAATTTCTTTCAAGTCTTTTTGCAACGCCGCGCGGACCAGCGGGTCGAGCGCGCCCAGCGGCTCGTCCAGCAGCAACAGTTCCGGCGAAAGCATTAGCGCGCGCATCAAACTCACGCGTTGACGCTGGCCGCCGGAAAGCTCGAGTGGATAGCGATCGAGAAGATTCTCGGGGAACCGGGTGAGCGCGCGGAGTTCGGAAAGCCTCGCGCGCATTTCATTCTCGGGGCGGTGAAGATGACGTGCCATGAGCAAGATATTTCCGCGCGCGGTCAGATGTGGAAAGAGTCCGCCTTCCTGAATCACGTAACCGGCGCGATGACGAACGATGTCGATCTTATCGGGGCGAAGTGGGGTTCCATCGAACTGGATTTCGCCACTATCCGGTCCGAGCAGACCAATGATCAGACGCAGAAGGGTTGATTTGCCGCAACCGCTCGGTCCGATCAGCACCGTCGTTTTGCCACGCTCGACCGAAAGATCGACTGCGTGGACCGCGGCAGCGTCGCCAAATGTTTTTGAAACGCCGACCAGTTGAACCAACGCGCTCATTTTATTGCAGTCGGTCGCCGCGGCGGCCGCGTCAAAAGGCGGCGGCTACGGTACCGTGAAATAAAAAACGCCAAACCAGCGCGCATCGTCGGTCCAGACTTGCGCGAATTGAAACCCGGCGTCGCGCGCGAGCTCGATGAATCCGGGGACCGTGTGTTTGTAGGAGTATTCGGTGAGAACCTCTTCGCCGGCACGAAATTGAAATTCGCGCGCGCCGATGTGAACCGCCTGTTCGTTATCGCTGATCAGGTAAATTTCGATTCGACCCTCGGTTGAGTTGTAAATTGCGTGATGCCGCCAGCGGTTTAAATTGAAGTCGGCGCCAAGCTCGCGATTGATGCGTGCGAGAAGGTTCTTGTAAGCACGCTCTAGAACATGTCGATCCTTCTGAAGATCAACGCCGATCAGCAAACCGCCGCCGTCGCCGGCGAGCTCAACCAGGCGGGCGAGGAACTCGCTGGCCGCTTCCGGTTCGAAGTTGCCAATGGTCGATCCCGGAAAATAAATCACGCTTCGCGAGGAAAGGCGACGCGGCAGCGGCAGCTCGAATGGCTCGAGATAATCGGCGCAGACTGGCAGGATCTGCAGACCCGGGAACATTTCTCGAAACCGGGCGGAGGATTTCTCCAGCTGTTCCTTCGAAATATCGATCGGAACGTAAACTAGCGGGTCGCGCAATTCTTCGAGCAGAATTCGCGCCTTCGTCCCCGCACCAGTGCCGAGACCGATCAGCTCGATTTGTGGACCGAGCGCCTTTGCCATGTCCGCTCCGTGCAATCGAAGAATCTCGATCTCGGTTCGGGTGATGTAGTACTCAGGCAGATCGCAGATTTGTTGAAACAACTGAGCGCCGCGCTCGTCGTAGAAAAACTTACACGGCAATTGTCTGGGCGATTTTGAAAGCCCAGCCAGGACTTCCTCGCGAAAGTTTTCGATCGCAGCGGCGGCAACAGCAGAAGTGATTTGCTCTTTCACGAGAGATCGTGCGCCAAACGGATCCCCGTGAATTGCCACCGTTTATCGGGTTGAAAGAAGTTTCGGTAAGTTTTGCGAATATGAGTCTGTGACGTGGCACAGGACCCGCCGCGCAAAACGTATTGATTGCACATGAATTTGCCGTTGTATTCGCCGAGCGCGCCGGGGCCTGCGCGGTAGCCGGGATAAGGGGAATAAGCGCTCCGCGTCCATTCCCAAACGTCGCCAAACATTTGTGCGAGTTCTCGATCTTTCGGCGATTTGTTTAGGACCGCGGGATGAAACCGCTCGCGCTCAACGAAATTGCCGTCGATGTCCATCTTCGCGGCCGCGCGTTCCCATTCAAATTCAGTCGGCAACCGCGCGCCGGCCCAGTTCGCGTAGGCGTCGGCTTCAAAATAACTAAGATGTGTCACCGGTTCGTTCGGATCGATCTGGCACAGGCCAGACAAAGTAAAATTCCGCCATTGACCATCGCGCTCGATCCAGTAAAGCGGCGCGCGCCAATTCTGTTCGTTGACCGTGGTCCAGCCTAACGAAAGCCAAAACTCCGAACGCGAATAACCGTTGTCGGCGATAAACGCGAGATACTCGGCGTTGGTGACCAAGCGGTTTGCGAGCGAAAAAGGCAGAACCAGCGCACGATGGCGCGGACTTTCGTTGTCGTAGGCAAAGCCGTTGCCATCGTGACCGATCTCAATTATCGCTTCGTCGAACTCGACGAACTTCAACGGGCCGATATTCCCCCCGGCGAATCCGTCTTTTGGCGGATCGATCTTGCTTGCCGAGCCGTAGCCTGGCGAAGGCTGGGGTTCGCGAAAAACCGGGAAGAGCGGGTTTTGCGCGAAAACGTGTTTGATATCGGCGATGAGCAACTCCTGATGTTGCTGTTCGTGATGAATTCCGAGCGTAAGGATCGGTTTGATCTCACGAAACAATTTCTCGTCGGCACTGGCAACAAGAGCTTCGATGTCCGAATCAATGGAAGCGCGATATTTTTTCGTTTCGTCCACTGTCGGCCGTGAAATCAGTCCACGCAGGTCGCGTCGATGCATCGCGCCGGCGGCGTTGTAATAGGAGTTAAAAAGATAGGCGTACTCGGAAACTGCATCGCGATAGCCCGGCACCCATTTTTTCAAAATGAAGGTCTCGAAAAACCAGGTGGTGTGCGCAAGATGCCATTTCGTCGGGCTTACTTCCGGCATCGATTGCACAACGCAATCTTCGGGAGCGAGATTCTCCGCCAATTTCGCGGTGAAATTTCGAACGTCGTGAAAACGCGCGAGAAGTTGTTCGGCTGGAGACGACTCCGCCCGCGAACGCTTTTGCGCGGTCGCGGCTCGATTTGCTGTTGCGACCGCGGCTTGGATCAAGTAATTCCACCCTCCTGTTCGAGCTCTTCTCTGCGCGCCTCAAGCATTTGATCGTGGGCCGCTTCTTCCCGTCCGTCACTGACGAGATGTTCACCGACCGTCTCTTCTTCGTCGTCAATCCCGGAACGGGGCACACGATGACCGCGGTCGTCCGGAGTTACTTGCCACTCTGCGGTCACTTCCGAATTATCCGGCGTTTCTTCGGGCGGGTTATTATTTTCAGCACCCATCAATTCCTGGCGCGCGTGGCTCCAATCGGCATCGGTAAATTCGTCCGGATTGCGCTCGTCGATCATCGCAATCTCGCGCGCACGTCGCTCGATGTCTTCGGGGGAGGGAACTCCCATTCCGTTGCCATGAAGCTCGATTTTTCCACTACTCGGTTTCTTTTCCTTCATACACTTGAATTACGAAAACCGAATCAGGTCTACGTGCAAAAAGTTACAGCGCGAAAGTCCGGCGGGAAAGAGGATTTTGCTTCGGGCCGCGATAGCGGAAAATAGATGGAATTTCATGGACGACTGCAAATTACTCTCGTTGAAAAGCGGCGCCGAGCTCGCCTACGCCGAATATGGCTGCGCTGCGGGCACGCCGGTTTTCTTTTTTCACGGTTGGCCGAGCTCGCGCACGATGGCGCTGCTGACCGACCCGGCCGCTAGGCAACTAGGCGTGAGAATTATTTCAGCTGATCGCCCCGGCATTCGAGATTCCAGTTTTCAGCCGAATCGCAAATTGGTCGATTGGCCGCAAATCGTTGAGCAGTTGGCGGATCACTTGCGGATCCAACAATTTCGAATCTTGGCGATCTCGGGCGGCGCGCCCTACGCCTACGTCGCCGCGTGGAAAATTCCGGAGCGAGTCCAGGCAATCGGGATCGCAAGTGGCGCTCCGCCGATTGTCGATCTTGGCGATCATTCGGGGCTGCTTTCGCTTTACCGTCGACTGCTCTGGCTCTATGGCCGATCGCCACAAGCGCTGCGGGCGCTTTTTTTTCTGACCGGCGCAATTGCAAGGATTCGTCCCCCGGTTCGTTTTCGTCCGCTCATGTTGAAGCTTTTGCAATTACAAGCGTGCGACGCGGCGTCCCTGGAAGATTCGGTCGCGTTTGAGGCGTGTTTCGAAAGTCAACGCCGCGCCTGGCGAGCATCGGTTAAAGGGCTGACCGCCGACGCGGAAATCTTTGCCGCGCCGTGGGGATTTCGTCTGGAAGATGTCAATGTTCCGGTGCGTCTCTGGCATGGAACGAAAGATCGTGCCTTTTCTACGCGCGTGGCCGATTACGTCGCGGCGCGACTTCCTGATTGCAAAGCGCGCTACGTGGAAGGTGAAGGTCATTATTCGCTTCCGATCCGCCATATGCGCGAAATTTTGGCCGATCTGATCGCCTGTCGCTCGGATCACGTGGTGCGATCACGCAAGGCGTAAATGATTCATCGCTGACCGGACGACGCTATGAGCCACAAGCTTAAGCTTCCATATAAATAAGTCGTCGATCATTTCCCGAATTCGTAACCAAAGTAATCGATATCTACTTTGAACTTTTTTGTGATGATCTCTCTCGTTCGGTTGTCGTAGTACTCGGTATAATGGCGTGAGCGCGGATTGGCTCGCTTGTGTGGCAGGGACTCAGCGATGCCGAGTTTCTGGGCGACGAAGGCCCAATCGGTTTCGAGTCTCTCGAATTTCCCAATGAAATCAGCAAGGATCTTTCCACTAGCGTCTACAAACCAATCAAGTTGGTAACGGTGTGGCGACGAATGAATACACGTGCTGCTGCTATATTGAATCCAGTTAACGAATTGATCGAAACTCATTTTATCCTTCATCTGTAAAGGCTCAGTGCGTTCGTAGAGAGAGACGACGCGATCCCAAGGATTGCGCACAAAGCCGAATTTGAAATAACTATTGAACTGTTGTCTACCAATCTCGGCGCATCTCCTTTTTGAGCGCAGCAGATAGAGATATTCAAGAATTCGATGCTTTAATTCGTCGTACGGCGTCCAGCAAGTCTCCATGACTTTTTTGATCTCGCTCAAGTCCATATGCGGCTTAGGGGACTTACCGATTATCGCCCTGATGCTGCTGGAGCCAGTTTTCGGCACCTCGACAAAGATGCATTTGTGCCTGTGTGAGATCACGGTGCTCCGATCCGGTTCAGGCCTGACTCAAAACGATAGCCATGCAGTGCGATTTCTCTGGCAAACACCTCGCTTATAATTTTGCTTTGCTCTTCATTGAACACGAGCTGACACGGCGTGCGACCAGTCCGACACTCTGATTTTGCCAGTATCCGAAGCGTGCGATCGAAAGGCACATTCAGTTGCGAGAAAACCTCTGTAAGTTCAGCATCGAGATTTTCATAACGAAGAACCGGGTTAACAATGATTTTGGTGCCCGTGGAATCAGTGTAGCGGGGATAATTAATAGGAAACTTACCTCTTGCCAGATACTCATCGAGTGAGAAACGCCCACGCAGCCGGGAAGCCTGCATATAGTAGTGATGCAAGACCTTTTCCCACTGGTTTCGTTCTACGCAAAATTTACAGTATGAGTTGCATACGCGGGCGGGAATGCGTCTTTGTACGAGCGCTGCGGGCATTTGATTATCGAATTTTTTTCGACGTAAACTCCTGGCTCATAGAGGCGAGCAATCCTTCGGATTTGTGACGAGCTCTGGGATTGGATTAACAAAGCCCGAGTAATTGCCCGGCCGATGTCCATCCCCCGGCGGAGCAATAGGTGTTACGACATCACTGGAACCGCATTGCTGCGACAGCAAAACTTCGATATTCGTTCCGGCGGTTTTTACTGTCTTGATAAAAATGAATTTGTATTTATGTGAGAGGATCATCGGCGTAGGAACAACCGAATGCGATTGAGTGCGAGGTCGCCGTCGGATTCTTAAACGTCGAGAGGCAACGGTGCAACTGTAGAAATGAATTGGCTTGGACTAGGGCATCTTGAAACCGGGGTGCTGAATCGCATCGAAATAGATCTAACGATATCGAACTGATCCGATGATTTCCTTGCAGAAAAGATTTCTTTTCGTTCATATACCAAAGACCGGCGGAAATTCGATCCAAAGCATTCTACGGCATTACTCCGAGGATCAGGTGGTGACGCTACATCCGCATCAGGACGGAGTGGAACGTTTTGAGATCCGGAACCGAAGTTATAAGATCAAAAAGCATTCGCCGCTGGCTATCTACCGCGCGGTCCTGGGGAGTAACCAGTTCCAAAGCCTTTATAAGTTTGCTTGTGTACGGAACCCATGGGACCGGATGGTCTCCTATTATTTTACTCCTGGTCGGAAGAAGGAGTGGGACGCGAACTCATTCGAACGCGTCATTTTAGAAGCATTATCGGTGTCGGACTATCTGCGGCTGACGGAAGGAGAGGCGGACCCTTTCTCCAATGTCAACCGTGTGCTCCGCTTTGAAAGCCTGGAGGAAGATTTTCGGTCGGTCTGTTCCGACCTTGCCATCCGGTCTGGGTCATTGCCGAAGTATAACCGTTCCGAACGAGAGCACTATTCTCGATACTACGATGATAGACTTCGCGAATTAGTAAAGCAGCGCTTCGCGGCCGAGATCGAGCGTTTCGGTTATACCTTTGATTGATTAACCGATAACCGCTAGGCGCTTTCCCGTGGCATGACTTCACAACCAGCTCATCTTCCGCGCAAGCGTAACTTGATCGTTTTCCTGCCGGACCAGCAGCGAACTGATACTATCGCTTGCTATGGAGGCGGTTGGGCGCACTCCCCGAACCTAGGTAAGCTTGCTTCTGAATCAGTAGTCTTTGATCGCGCCTACGTGACCCAGCCGGTTTGCTCTCCCTCGCGAGCATCTCTCATGAGCGGATTGTGGCCGCACACTACCGGATGCACTCAGAATGGCAGCGCGCTTAATCCGCAGTTTCGTGTTTTGCCTCAATTATTGGAAGACAACGGCTATCGAACCGCCTACATGGGTAAGTGGCATCTTGGCCCCGAGGAATTGGTGCGACGCGCGTTTCAAGTGCGAATCTCGACGCAAGGCGACAGTGGCTATAGCGAGTTTCTAGTTTCAAATGGACTGACACCAGACCGGAAAGAAGGAGGCTTCTCCGAGCTGACGGTTAGCAACTTGCCACTCGAATTATCGCAGCCGAAATTTTTGGAAGCGCGGGCATGTGAATTCATCGAGCAGCATCGTCGTCATCCTTTTATCCTTGTCGTCGCTTTTGTGGAGCCGCACTCACCTTACAATGGGCCGCTCAACGATGAGCATTTGCAGAGTGGGGTAGAAGTCGATGTTACGGCCAGCGTTCCGATGGATTCGAACGTCCCGCTGCGTTACCGGCTGATCCGGGAATGGCAGCAAGAACAGGCACTTTCTGACCCAGCCATTCGGGAATTCTACTTCGGAGTTACTCCAGCCGATTATCGCAGTCTCAAGCAAAAATATCTCGGCTTAGTCACACTAGTGGATCAGAGCATCGGTGCGATCCTTGCCTGCTTGGAACGGACAGACCTGATGGAGGATACGGTTGTCGTGCACACAAGCGACCATGGCGACATGTTAGGGGCACATCAATTGTTCGGGAAGGAAGTGATGTTTGAGGAAGCGGTACGAGTCCCGTACTTGATCCGATTGCCTGGGCAAAGGCCCATCCGAGTTCCGCGACCCGTCAGTCACATCGACTTTATACCAACATTGTTTGATCTCCTTGATCAACCGAATCCGGCGCAGTGCGTAGGAAAGAGCCTCGTGTCTGTGATCCGTGGAGGGGCGTTGCCTGCGGAGAATGTTTTCATCGAATGGTCTCCTAACTGGCGCGCCAAGATAAAAAAAAGCACGTCACTTGCATCGCGCCATCAAATCAAGCGAGCGATCGCGGAATCCACGCGCACCCTGATTTCGCCTGACGGCTGGAAGCTTTCTCTTCGCGACAAGGATCTTAACGAGCTATATAACCTGAACGAAGATCCACTGGAAACGCGGAATCTTTATTATGATGGTCAATACGCTGCGGTTATTTCGCGTTGTTCCGACGGAATTCGCCGTTGGCAGCAGGCGACGAACGATAAACTCAAGCTCGCTTACAAATAGAGTTTTATAGTTCTCCCATGATAACTTCCAAACGGTGCGGCCGCCGAAACCAGGCTGGTAGTTTGATATCAGTTTTCTTGATGCTGTCGTAGCAGTTTTTAGTAATGGCGCCTTTGTGCGTGCTCTCTCCAAAAACCGCGAAGTTTTCCTTGGTGACGAACAACCGGTATTCAAGCGGCTTGACGATATCGTCTTTGAACTCATCCATCGCCTTGGCGGTCGGGATTCGATCCGGCAGTTGAGTGAAGAGATAGCGCAGCACTTTGACTTTCAGGAGTTGGTGGATCCAGATTTGGAACCAACCCTTACGCTCTAGATAAACATCCCCGAAAGAATTGATCCATTCTCCAGGATAAAGAGTAAGCTCGGGACTATCCAGGAGCAGCCGACATCGGCAAAAGATGAGGCCGCTCAACTGCGTCGATCGTGTGGCATCGGAGATTAGATCGACGATTTTTTCGTTCGGCAGGCGGATTGGATACTTGTCATCTATGCACCAGTAAATCCAATCTTCATTATCGAGGTCTGCGATCAATCGCAACACGGTCGCTTTCATTGCCGCAGGTGTCCGGACATACTCAGTTCTGTCCGTATTAGCGTCGCCGAGTTCTTGAAAAGGGATCCGAAATACGAACGGGTGATTTGGCCACAGCTTCTCATATTGCAGTATCATGTGCTCGGTCATGGCTCGGTACCGATCGCACGTCAGAACTATCGCTTTCATCGTCGCGTGGAAGCTTCGAGTTTAGTTGCCTGATTTGGGCTGTCTATCAAAGACATTTTCAGGTCGGCGCACTGTCTCGAGTCACAGAGCAGCCACCTGAAATTTCCCGTGCGTTCAGCTTGACGCACGCTAAAGGTTTGCTGTGGAAGATTTTACTGGGGAAGCAATTCACGATCAGCCGACGCGACGTCTGTGGACAGTTGATCCGCCATTTGATGCGCGGGTAAAAGATCTCGTCCGCGATTGGGGTGCGAACAAGAATCCGGAACTGATCGAGGAGATGATCGTGACCGCGCTGAAAATGGCGCGGGATGAGATGGGCGTGGCCGATCTCAAACTCATCAATCGTTCCCTCAAAGAAATGCGTTATGCCGCGAAAGTTTTCGGGCGCTACGCGCAGTTCCGCAAAGTTGCCGTCTTTGGATCGGCTCGCACCACGCCAGATGCGCCCGAATCAAAAGTGGCTGAAGATTTCGCGCGAGCGATGGTTTCGCACGACTACATGCTCATCACCGGCGGCGGGGAGGGTATCATGGGGGCAGCCCAACGCGGTGCCGGCCGAGACCGCAGTTTTGGCTTGAACATTCGTCTGCCGTTCGAGCAACAGGCGAATGAAGTGATCGAAGGCGATCCGAAGCTGATCAATTTCAATTACTTCTTCGCGCGCAAACTCAACTTCGTGAAGGAAACGCACGCGTTTGCTCTTTTTCCGGGCGGCTTCGGAACGATGGATGAGACTTTCGAGATCATCACTCTGATGCAGACCGGCAAGGCGCGGATTATCCCGATTGTGCTGCTCGATCGGCCCGGTGGCACTTACTGGGAGACTTGGATGAGGTTTCTGACCGAGCATCTCTTCAAACTCGGTTTGGTTTCGTCGGAGGATTTCTCTTTCTTCAAGATCGCGCACGATGTGGATGCAGCGGTGCGCGAGATCCTCCAGTTTTACAAAATCTATCATTCCGGCCGTTGGGTTGGGGAACAACTGGTGCTGCGCATTTGCCAGCCGTTATCGAAAAGCGCGATTGCCGACCTGAACAAAAATTTCGCGGATCTTATTCGCGAAGGCGCGATTGTTCAGGGCAGCGCGTTGCGGCAGGAAAAGAATGAACCAGAAATCTGGAATCTGCCGCGGCTTATTTTGACGCCGTATCGCAACAACTTCGGCCGCTTACGCCAGTTGATCGACGCGATCAATCTCGCGTCAGTCGGGTAAAATCGGCTCGGGACTTGCGATTGATGTAAGCGGCGAAGTTTCGGCACAATCCTTGATTCGAACACGGCGCTTCTTGTTCGCTACGACCAAGGCAAGATCGACATCGAGCTTCGCGCGCATCATGCGATCGAAACAGAAATGTTCGCGGGCGTAGCGGAGACCTTTGTCGGCGCAGCGTGCGGCCAAATTTTCGTCGGAGAGAAAGAGCAGGATCGCCGTAGCCAAAGCGTTGCTGTCGTTTGGTTGAACGATCAATCCGTTTTCACCGTGAACGATGATCTCCGGCACGTCCCCGACGCGCGTCGCTACGACCGGCCGACCGCTGGCAAACGCTTCGCGCAAAACAATAGGCGACGCTTCGGTGTGGCGCGACGCGATTACGACCATATTCGCGGCTGCAAGAATGTCCGGTATGTCCCAGCGATATCCCATCATCAGGACGTTGCCGTTTAGGCCGGCGCGATCGATCGCCTTTCGCACCCATTTTTCCCGGCTCCGGCCGCCAGTTGCTTCGCCGACAAAAACAAAATGCGCATCCGGCCGCTGGTGACGCACGATTCGCGCGGCTTCGACTAAATTGAACTGTCCCTTGTCCGGCCGAATCATGCCGATGTTCGCGATGATCGGTGTTTCCGCCGAAAGGCCGACTTCTCGCCGGAATTTCATCGGGTCGCGTTTCGGCGAGAATTTTTCGAGATCGACCGCCGATCCGATGACTTCGATTTTTTCGGGCGCGATCCCGTATTGCTCGATGAATTCCTTTTTGATCACCTGCGCGTCAGCGACAATTTTCGCGCAACCATGTCGGTAAATGAACGCGCGGTTCTTTTGGCCGAGCGGATCAGTGATGCAGCGGGCGCGCGTCACCGGCCAACCGCAAAGAAAGAGCGGCAGACAGAGCCAGTGGTCTTTTGAGCTGTAACTCTTGATTAAGTCAACACGATTGCGGCGGCAGAAAAGCCAGATGCGCAATGAAACGACTGGATTGATTCGATGCCTGAGCGACATCGGAATTACCGGCGTGCCGAGCTCGCGCGCTTTGGTGAGCACTTCGCTGGTGGGGTCGCAAATCAGCCAGGCGCGATGGCCGTTTGCATTCAGCCAATTGATTTCGAGACAGGTGCGATATTCCTGTCCGCCCCAACTGCCACTGCTCTCAAGATGAAGTAAATTCACGCGGGTTTATCGACCTTTTCGCCAGTGTGACTGACTTCTCCGCGTTTTTCGAGAATATAATCGTGGATCGTATTAACCGTCCGAAGGGCCTTGCCGGCCACCTCCGAGTTCGGCACGCCCACGCCGAAGGTCTTTTCCATGCTGACCACCAGTTCCAAGGCGTCGATCGAGTCCAATCCGAGGCCGTTTGGCCCGAAAAGCGGCAGATCGTCCCCGATTTGGTCGGGAGTGGTTTGCAGCATCAAATTTTTGACCAGCATTTCTTTGATGCGCGCGCGTAGGTCAGCATCAGACATAAGTCAGCGGCGCCGAAGTTGTCGTAATCGGCCCTGCCGGTCAACACTCGAGTGATTGGCGGGACGCGAGCCGTCGTGTCCATTAATGAAAGCCGGCGTCGACAGCGCGACGCCCTCCAAGCTCACGCCTGATCGGCTTTATCGCCGGGAGTAACCGCTTGATTTTGATCGGGCCCAGCTGCGGTGCTAGCGGTGGCGTCGGTTCGCGGGACGGTCGATGACGGTGGCAAATTTCCCTTAGCTGCGGTGTCGGTTTTGCCGGCCTTGTGCAGCTCGTCACTGAATTCGTCTTTGGCCTTTTGGAATTCCTTGATTGCCTGGCCAAGGCCGCGGGCGAGTTCTGGCAATTTCTTGGCGCCGAATAGCACGAGAATGATCAGCAGGATGATGATCAAATCGGGGCCGCCGAGGTTCATGAAACTGGCGAGCATGCTCATATCTAAGTCACAACACTCAGACTCGTTGGCCAAACTTGCAAGGCAATTTGGGAAGCCACGTTATCTTGAGGTTTGCCTCGGTCTCGGTGTCTTGTGATTTCGCGCAGGGAGCGTAACTTCGTTGGTGCAACGTTGTCCGCCGGTCGGACGGACTCGTCCTGTGGCGAGCCGGGCATTTACATTGATCGAGATCATTATCGCGGTCGCGATTTTGACGGTTTTGCTTTTGGTGGCGGTACCCAGTTTAAGCGGTGTTCTGGCGGATCGGCGGCTGCGCGCATCGTTGGATGAATTTAACAACCTCGTTCGACAGGCGCAGGAACGAAGCGTGGCCGAGCATCGCGCCTACTTGATTGTTTGGGGCGATAAAGACGTCATTGTGGAACCGGAGGCTTTTGCCAAAGACGAAGAAAAAAAAGCGGTGGCAGCGTTCGCTTTGGCACGTGGAACGGTGTTGACGCTCACTTTGCCGGCCGCTCTCACCTCCAAGCCGGCGGGCGAATGGATTTTCTGGCCGACTGGCACATGTGAGCCCGCGACCGTTCGCTTTGCGGGAAGAGCTGGAACCTGGACGGCAAATTATTCGCCGCTGACCGGCCACGGCGAGTTGGCAAACTATGCGGCGAAGTAAAACAGGTTTCGCGCTCTACGAAGTGCTGATGGGCCTGGCGATTTTCGCCCTCGGCGTGCTCGCGCTTGGTCGCGCGGTGCAGAATTGCCTGAACGCCAGCACCTTTAACGCGGAGGAGAATCGCGTTCGACAAATTTTGTCTAATCGAATGGCGGAAGTGCAGGCCACGCCCGGATTTCCCGATGCGGCAAAGGAATTCACGGTCGATACCGGTTACGGGATGGTGAAGCTGATCCAGAAAAGCGCGCCGGCTGAATTGGAGGAAAACAACGGAGTGCCGCTCGCCGGTGTGAATCGGGTAACGTTGACGGCAAAGTGGACGCGCGGCGGCGCCGCGCAATCGCAGCAGATCGAATTTTATGTTTATCGTCCCGGTTAATCGCCGACGCGGCTTCACTTTGTTGGAAATCATTATGGCGGTGGCGATTTTGGCCACGATGGCGTTGGCGATCTATCGCTT
>Ga0209577_10002524_pt1 | contig 17558 bp, 18 predicted proteins | sample GraSoiAngelo_109_FD_185874 | JGI IMG/M metagenome (GOLD analysis project Ga0209577, IMG submission 185874) | Grasslands soil microbial communities from the Angelo Coastal Reserve, California, USA - 14_0903_12_20cm (SPAdes) (version 2) | ecosystem: Environmental > Terrestrial > Soil > Grasslands...
GAACACCGGCTCGCTTCTCGTCTGCCAGATCAGCGACCTGCACGTCAAGGCGCCGGGGAGGCTTTCGTATCGCGTAGTGGACTGCGCCGCGATGCTCGCACGCTGCGTCGAGGAAATCCTGCGCCTGCCGCAGCCCCCCGACCTCGTGCTCGCCACCGGCGATCTCACCGATTTCGGCCGGGCGGAGGAATACGCTCATCTTCGCCAGCTGCTCGCTCCGCTTCCCATGCCGGTGTATTTCATTCCCGGCAACCACGACGAGCGCGGCGCGCTGCGCGCGGCGTTTCCGTGCCACGCCTACCTGCGCCAGTGGGATCCCTTCGTGCAATACGCGATCGATGAGTGGCCGCTGCGCATCGTCGCGCTCGACACCGTCATTCCAGGCGAGGACGGCGGGCGGCTGGACGATGAGCGGCTCGCCTGGCTGGAAAAGATCCTTTCGTTGAAACGCGACAAACCAACCCTGCTCATCATGCACCACCCGCCCTTCCCCACGCTGATCGGCCCCATGGACCAGATCGGCCTGCAAGGAGGTGAGCGCCTAGCCGAGCTAATCGGGCGGCACCCGCAGGTGGAACGCGTGCTTTGCGGCCATCTGCACCGGCCGATCCAGTTCCGCTTCGCCGGGACGATCGCGTCCACCTGCCCGAGCCCGGCGCACCAGGTCGCGCTCGACCTCGCCCCCGACGCCGCGTTGGCCTTCAGGATGGAGCCGCCGGCGTTCCAGCTGCACGCCTGGAGAGAGGGCGTCGGCGTCGTCAGCCATACCGCCTACATCGGCGATTTCGCCGGACCCTATCCCTTCTCCGAGGGCGACTGACCGATCGAGTAGAAGGGTGGAAAATACGCCAACTCGACCCTGTAAAGGAGGCGCCATGCCCGTTACCGGACTGAACCACTACCTCATCGTCGCGAAGAACCTCGAGCGCACCAGGGACTTCTACTGCAAAGTGCTGGGCATGGAGCTCGCCGAGCGCCCGGACTTCGGCTTTCCCGGCTACTGGCTGAAGGTCGGCGACGAGATCTGTGTCCACCTCGCTTCCCAGGATCCCAACAGGATCCGCGACATGTTCCTGCTGAAGAAGCACCCGAAGGGGACCACCGGCTCCGGCTCGGTCGATCACATCGCCTTCCTCGCCCAGAACCCCGTCGCGGTGCGCGAGCGCATCCAGAAGAACAACGTCGAGATGCACTTCCGCAGCTTCCCCGACGCGAAGCTCTTCCAGATCTTCCTCAAGGACCCCGACGACATCACCATCGAGCTCAACTTCCTTGGCGAAGTGATCGACGAGAAGGAGTGGAAGGGCAAGGGCTCGGCCTCCGCGGTCACGCTCGAGCGGGGCAAGGCAAAGCGCCAGAACTAGAGCGAGCGCAGGAAATTAATGAGGTCTTGCTGATGCTTCGCGCTCAGCCTGTTGAAGCGCTCGACGATCTTGCTTGCCTCGCTGCCGCGGCTTCTGTGGGCCCTGATCGCATCGATCAGGTTGGTCGTTCGTCCGTCATGGAGGAAGAAGATGCGTTGCCCGACCCCCCAGAGCGGAGCTGTGCGGAACTCATCGGGGCCTGCGCCACCTTGCGTGATGCCGTCCGCCAGACCCGTGCCCATGTGGTGGACGAGAAGGTCTGAGAAAAGGTTCACCGGTCGGTTGGACAGCGCGCCGCTCGGGCTAGTCGAGGAGCCGCTTGCAATCGCCTTGCCAGTGGTGAGCGAGGGTGTGTGGCACAGGGCACAGCCTAGCTTTATGAAAATGGCCCGTCCACTCACGGTGGACGGCGTATCGGGCGCGGGGGTCGGCGGGGCCAGCATTCGCATGAAGTCAGCGAACGCCTCGATGTCCGAGATCACGGCCGTATTCGGGTTGGGGGTGGTCTTCGAGGTGGGAGCGAAGTCAAGCGTGTCCTCGGGCGTGGCGTTGAAGACGCACCCAGGAGTCTCGTCGCGCTCTTGAGGGAACAGCTGGTTCGTGACGCCCATCTCGACGTTGTACGCCTCGCCCGCGAACAGGAGCAGGGACTTGTTCTGCGCCTTCCATCCGAAGCGAGTGATGGTCCCGTCGTTGGCGCTGCGGTTGGTATTGCCGCTCAGGTGCGCGTTCGGGTGACCGGAGATGCCCAACGGCTTTTTCAGATGCGCTTCGGCCCTCATGTTCGCGAGAATCGCCGAGTCAGGTATCGCCTCGATGAGCCCGGCACCAAAGACAGGAGTCGGGATGCGAAAGACGATGTTCGGATTTCCACCTTTGCCGGTCAGCGGGTCTCCGGCGGGCCGGAAGCTGGGTTGGGCGATGTTGCAACCCGCGGCGTCCTTGCGACCGGTGATGACGAACAGGTTGTGCACGCCGCCGTCGTTGGTCCCGTTCGGATTGCGCTTGAAGCGTGCCTCGCGGATGGGACCGTTTTGCGTGATAAACCATGGCACCACGTTTCTTGCCCCGTCGAGCGTGGCGATCATGATCAAGGGGTTCGTCGCAGGGCTCGTTCCGCCGACGCTCGGCTGCGAGTGGCAAGACAGGCACTGATTCGAGTTGAAGCGCGGCCCGAGCCCGTTGTTTTGGCCTCCCGTCACCGAGTCGATGTCGAGGAACTTGGCGAGCCCATTTTGGAACAACGCGGTTTCGTCCGCGGTCAGGCCCTCCAGCGCAGTGCCAGCACCCGGCGCGCCGCCGCGCACCCCAGGGTCTACCGGCGCTCGCGCCGCTTGACCTTGACTGCGCGTGCAGACGCACATTGCCAAAGCCGCGGCAAAGACTCCAGCGGAAATTTTGAAAGCAGCGTTTCGTCGTGTTGTCATTGCCGTTCCTTGCGCCCATAAGGACCCGCACGCGGCGAGAATGCCCATAGATTGTAGGACAATGCTGTCCCGTGAGCGCCGCACGGCAGATGACCCTAGCGCCCGTTGCTGGCCGCGTGCGCATCCGAGCGCCGCGAACGGCGGATGCAGAGCAGCTCTGCGTTCTCAATCGCCAACTTGGCTATGCCACGGAGATAGAGGAGCTTGTCTCGCGCATCAACAAGCTATCCGAACTACAGGGACACTTCGTAGCAGTGGCCGAAGTTGACGGCACGGTTGTTGGTTGGGTTCAGGCCGAGCACCGATTCAGCATGGAATCAGGCGATAAGGCGGAGCTCGTTGGCTTGATTGTCGGTGCTGCAACTCGTCGCAGCGGGGTGGGGCGGTTGCTTGTACAGGCGGCCGAGGACTGGGCGAGCGACCGCGGCCTGCTCTCCATTGTGGTGCGCTCCAACGCAATACGGCCAGAGTCACACTCCTTCTACAGGCGGATCGGCTATACGCAGTCAAAGACACAACATGTGTATGCGAAGCCCTTGCAACGCAAATCGGGCGCCTGACCCATTCATCGGTGCACTCTGCGCTCTGATCGCAGTGGCCTGCACGCCCGCGTTCGGCCAGAGCATTGCGGCCGACGACCCCGCCAGGGTGCTGGTGGGACGGCTCGATCTGGAGAGGTACAAGGCCACGATCAAGGGTCTGGCCGAGTTCGGCGACCGGCGCCAGGGGACGGATCGCAATCGCGCGGCGATCGACTGGATCGAAGGCGAGCTGAAGAGCTTCGGCTGCGCAGCCGAGCGGCTGAAGTACGTGTACGAGCCGCCGCCGCCGCGACCGCGGGCGCAGCAAGGCCCCGCCTCCGCTCGCGTGATTGCCAGCGGGGAAATCCGGACCGGCTCCGGGGGTTCGCGATTGCGCGGCGTGACAGCGCCCACGGGCGTGAACGACAATCCCGCGGCGCAGCCCGATGCGAAGCTGCGAGCGCTCAACTCGCAGCCAAGCGCTCCCGGCCCGCGCGAAGAGGTGTATTGCACGAAAATCGGCTCGACGCGGCCCGGCGAGATGTACATCATCGGCGCGCACATGGACGGAATAGGCTGGGGCGAGGCCGCCGACGACAACGCTTCAGGCACGGCGCTGGTCATGGAACTGGCGCGCGTGCTGAACAGTGCCGATGTGCGCACAGAGCGATCGATCCGCTTCGCGCTCTGGAATAACGAGGAAACGGGCCTCGACGGCTCCCGCGCCTACGTTGCGCAGCGGGCGGCGCTCCAGGGAAAAGAGGATCCCCCCGGCTCGGGCCGCTATCCGGAACCGAAGTGGCTCGGCATGATCCAGCACGACATGCTGCTGTTTGACCACGGCATGCCCCGCGCGGACGGCACGCTCGGCGCGGAGCAGCGCCCCGAAGCCGACGTCAATATCGAATTCCAGTCCACCTCGAGGTTTGCGGACCAGGCACTGAAGCTCGCTTTCTTTTTCCGCGACGCCAACGAGAAATACGCCACCGATTATCCTGCCGCGGTCGGCCACCACATGACCAATACCGACTCGACGCCCTTCATGGATTTCGCCCCGGCGATCAGCGTTCGCGAACACGAACGAGGCATGCACATCGGCGCCGGGTGGAATCCGCATTGGCACCAGCCGACCGATCGGTACGCCACGTACTCCGACAAGGATTTCCGGCTCGGGCTCAACGCGGCGCAGACCACGCTGGCAGCGATCGCCCAGCTCTCGGGCGCAGCGCTGGATAGATGATCCGTCCTTACTTCTTGTTGAACTCCTTCCAGGGGTCCTTAAGAGCGGTGGCGACGGTCTCGAGCTCGACGTTGGCGAGCTGACCGCCGACCCTGCGCACCTCGCGCAGGTACTCGTTCTGCACGATGTCGCGGGTGTCCGGATCGATCGAAATCGGGCCGCGCGGGCTGTTCGGGTTCCTGTAGTTCTTGAACATCTCCATCGTCTTGTCGGGGTCGAGCTTGCCCTTCTGCGCCTTGATCGCCTGGAACATCATGTCCATGCCGTCCCAGGCGCCGACGGCGACGAAGTTCGGCGTGCTGCCGGCGCCGTATTCCTTTTTCCAGGCGGCGACGAAGGCCTTGTTCGCGGGCCGAGCCGCCGCCGCCGAATAGTGGTGCACCGTGAGCACGCCGAGCGCGACCTCGCCCATGTTCGGCAGCTCCTCGTCGGTGGTGATGTCGCCCGGGCCGATCAGCTTGACGCCCGCCTCGCCGAGGCCGAGCTCGCCGAAGGCCTTCATCACCGCGGTCGCCGTGCGGCCGGCGGGGATGAACACCATCAGCGCATCCGGCCTGGCGTCCTTGACGCGCTGCAGGTAGGGCGCAAAGTCGGGGTTCTGCAGCGGCACCCGGACCGTGCCGAGCACCTCGCCGCCGCCCTGCTTGAAGCCGCGGATGAATGCCTCCTCGGCGTCATGGCCCGGCCCGTAGTCGCTCACCAGCGTGTAGGCTTTCCTGAATTTCTTCGCCGCCCACTGGCCGAGCGGGTAACTCGACTGCCAAAGGGTGAACGAGGTGCGCACCAGGTAAGGCGAGCGGGTGGTAATGACCGAGGTGCCGGCGTTGGTGATCACCAGCGGCACTTTCGCTTCCTGCGTCAGCGGCGCGACCGCCATGGCGTTCGGCGTGAAGACCACGCCGGCAAGCAGATTGACCTTGTCGCGCACGATGAGGTCCTGCGCCAGCTGCTTCGCCTTGTCCGGGTTGGGGCCGCCGTCGTCGCGCGAGATCATCCTGACCTTCACGCCGGGCGGCAGCTCCTTCTCGTGCAGCTTGAGATAGAGCTTGAACGCCCGGTCGGTCATCTCGCCGAAGCTCGCCTGCGGGCCGCTGAAAGTGTTGACGATGCCGATCCTGACGGTTTGCGCGAAGGCGGCGCCTGCCATCATCCAGCCGGCCAGGACGACCGCGAATGTTTTCATGGAGACTCCTTACAAGGTCGGATTGTCGTTTGGCAGGCCGAGCGCGACGCGCCCGTAGGTGGTGCCGGCGATGTCGGTATTGAAGGAAAAGTGCTGCTTCACGGCGTGCGCATCGCGAAAGGCGCGCGGCGTCTGGCCCGATTCGTAAAGGCCGCCCGCGCCCGAAAGAGCGAACATCACGTCTACGGCGCGCGTGGCCCAGTCGACCGCATAGGCGCCCTCTAGGCGATAGCGCGCTTTCGTCCGGGCGTCGGGCACTCGGCCCGAAGCGATGAGTGCCTGGGCCTCGAGGCTGTTGCCGACTTGAACCAGCCGCGAGGCGCGCGCGTACGCTGTGGCCTCTCCGAGGCGGATCTGCGTGCTCTGAATCTCGGAGATGCGCGCGCCGGTCATCCTCCCGCTTCTGTTTGGACTTCCGGAAGCAAAATCATCGATCAGGCCCTCGGCGATGCCGAGCGGCACGCCCGAGAGCATGTACGGAAAGAGCGCGAACACCGGTATCCGGAACAGCACACCGGGATTGACTTCGCTGCCCGGCGTCGGCCCGCCCTTGGTGTCGGCCACCGAGAGCGTGCGGTGCTCGGGGACGAACTGCTCGAGCGCTTCGACGTCCTTGCTGCCGGTGCCGCGCAGCCCGCCGGCGAACCAGTTGTCGATGACCTTGTACTGCGAGCGATGAAGGAGGAACACGCGCGGCTCGGGCGGCGCGTTGTCGTCGAGCCAGGCAAGGCCGGCGAGCATGTTCCATTCGCTGGGGTCGACTCCGCTCGAGAACGGCCAGCGGCCAGAGAGGACGTAGCCGCCCTTCACTTTTTTAGCCTTGCCGGCGGGAAAGACGAACGAGGAGGCGATCAGCGTGTCGGGCGATGCGCCCCAGATCTCGTCCTGCGCCTTGGGCGGGAACATGCCGAGCATCAGGTGATGCGACAGGAAGTTGATGAAGTTCCACGAGCTCGACGCGCAGGCGCGCGCCAGCAGCGCGCCGAACTCGACCACGGCGACGAAATCGAGCTCCGCGCCGCCGACGCGTTTCGGCTGATGAATGCGCAACAGCTGCGCGTCGTGAAAGTCGCGCAGCGTCTCCTCGGGAATGCGCCGCAGCTCTTCGCAGCGCGGCGCGCGCTCGCGCAGCACCGGCAGCAGCCCCTCCGCCCTGCCCCATAGCTCAGCGTACGTGGGCGGCGCTCTTGTACCAGTCAAGGATCTGTTCTCCAGTCCACATCAGGACGCCTGGCCGCGAGGCGATGTAACCGTAGAGCTTTTCCAGGTAGCCGATGCGATGCGGCACGCCGGTGATGTACGGATGCACGCTGATCGCCATCACTCGAGCGCTCCTCTCGCCTTCGGCGTGCAGACGGTCGAAGCAGTCGATGCCGCGTCGCAGCCATTCTTCCGAGGGATGGTTCTGCAGCACCATCATCGCGATGTCGTTCATCTCGACGGTGTACGGCACCGACACCATCGGCCCGCTCGCGGTGTCGATGAGGCAGGGCTGATCGTCGAGCACCCAGTCGGCCACGTATTCGATACCGGCTTCCTTGAGATAGTCGATGGTCTCGTAGGTCTCGGTGAGGCCGGGGCTCTCCCAGCCGCGCGGCGGCTTGCCGGTGAACTGCTTGATCGCGGCGATCGTCTCGCGGATCGCGGCACGCTGATCCTCGACGTGGTGCATGGGCCGCTGGAGGTAGCCGTGCCCCATGAATTCCCAGCCGGCCTCAAGGCCCGCCTTCGCCACGCGCGGATAGCTCTTGCACACCGAGCCGTTGATCGCGAGCGTCGCCTTGATCTTGAAGCGATTCAACACCTCCAGGAAACGCCAGAACCCCACTCGCATGCCGTACTCGTGCCAGGCCCAGTTCGGCAGGTCGGGCAGGATCGGCTGACCGTAGGGTGGCGGCAGCACGGTGCGCGGCATCGGCCGCTCGATCGACCATTCCTCGACGTTGACGATGGTCCAGACCGCGATGCGCCCTTCGCCGGGAAGCTTCAGCGCAGGGCGATCGACGATCGCGGAGTAGGAAACGCGCTGACTTGGCAAACGCGGCGGCAGCTTCATCCGGTTACTATACTGACCTCACAGCGAGGAGGAGATCAACATGCTGAAATTCGATCCTGCACGCGCAGGCCTCGGTGATCGCCAGGGTGGTGCAGGATCACTCCAAACTCCAGGTGCGCGTCATCGGCTACGGCGGCGACGCGCCGATCCTCGACGCGGCTGCCTTCGGGCTCGCTCGGAGGTACCGCCACGGCGGCAAGGGACGTGCAGAAAAAAAGCGAAGAGACGACTCGCCTCACGGTGTGCCGGGCAGGTTTTTCTGAAACACCACGGTTTCGGAGGCCACCGGCCCGTAGCGGTAGGGCTTAAGCTCTCCCGTGGGCTCAAAACCGAGCCGAGTCCAGAAAGGGATGACCTCCGCGTTGCTGCGCACCACGCCGATGCGAACCCGGTGGCAGGTGCGCCAATCCCGGATGTACTGCTCGAGCAGCGCGTAGGCCCGGGAGCCGATTCCCTCGCGGCGATGCCTCTCTGAAACGAGGAGAAGCCCGAGCAGCGCTGTGGCAGCGTCGGGATGGCCGCGGATCAGGTCGGCGCAGCCCACCATTTCGCCTTCCCGGCTGATCGCGAACACGAACTTGTCCGCGTAGGACTTGCCATCGGGCAGAGCCGTATAGGTGCTCTGTGCATCGGCGCGCCCCGGCGGCACGCCCGTGATGCGATGGGCGTAGACGGGCGCTTCCTCGATGACGCGCTGCAGCTCGCGCATCTCGGCGGGCGCGCCTTCAAGCAAGCGAATCGTCACCGTTGGAGGGTTCAAGGCGACGCATTGTAGTGTCTCGCGCACGCTGTTGACGGAACGCATGCCACGTCACGAGAATCGAGCCGCATTCAACTGGGGGAGGTTCCCGTGTCCGTATTCATGCGCAGCCTCGCACTCGCCGCCGCGGCGATCGCTGCGCCGAGCGCCGCGCAGGCACAGACTTATCCGGCGAAGCCCGTGCGGCTCATCGTGCCCTATCCGGCCGGCGGAGCGACGGATTTCTTCGCGCGCACGGTGTTCACGAAGATGTCGGAGTCGCTCGGGCAGCAGGTGGTGGTCGAAAATCGCCCCGGCGCCGGCACGGCGATCGGGGCGGGCGAGGTGGCGAGGAGCGCGCCGGACGGCTACACGCTGCTGCTCGGCGACGCGGCGACATATGCCTTCAATCCGACGCTGTACAAAAAGCTTTCCTACGACCCGCTGAGGGACTTCGCGCCGGTGAGCCTCACCGGGCGTTTCGCGCTGATCCTCGCGGTGAATCCGTCGGCGATGCAGTCTGGCTCGGTGAAGGAATTCGTCGACGCCGCGAAGCGCTCGCCCGGCAAGATCGACTACGGCGCTCCAGGGCCGGGGAGTCCCATCCACCTCGCAATGGAATTCTTCAAGCAGCGCGCCGACATCATCATGACGCCGATTCCCTACAAGGGCGGCGCCGACGCGATGACCGATCTGATCGGCGGCCGCATCTCGGCGATGTTTCCGGACATCGCCTCCGCGTTGCCGCAGATTCGGGGCGGTAAGCTGCGAGCGCTCGCGGTGGCGAGCGACAAGCGGGTCGCCGCGCTGCCTGAGCTGCCCACCATCGGCGAATCGGGCTATCCCGGCTTCGAGGCCTGGGCCTGGCAGGGCTTCGTCGCGCCGGCGGGCACGCCGCGCGCAGTCGTGATGAAGCTCAACGCGGAGTTCGCCAGGGTCATGGCCGATCCCACGATCAAGCGGCGGCTCTCTGAGAGCGGCTTCGAGCCGCGCACCAGCACCCCGGAGCAATTCGGCGCCTACCTGAAGAGCGAAATCGCGAAGTGGGCGAAAGTCATCCGCGACAGCCAAATCAGCCTGGACTGAGATGAGACTGGTCAGCTACGGTGCGATGGGCGGCGAGCGCGCCGGAATTCTCGTTGGTGACGCCATCGTCGACCTCCCGCTCAGCGACATGCGCCTGTTCCTCGAGCAGCCGGATTGGCGCAGGCAACTCGACAAGATCTTCGCCTCGCGCAACTCGGCAAATGCGATCGAGCGCAAAAGCGTGCGCCTCGGAGCCCCGGTCCCCGTGCCGCGCAAGCTGCTGATCGCGGGCGCGAACACGAAGTCGCATCTCGCCGAGGCGGGCCCGGTGCTCAAGGACGTCGCCCCGCCGCGCGAGCCGATGATCCTGGCGAAGGCGACCTCGAGTTTGTGCGGGCCCTTCGACGACGTCATCCATCCGCGCGAGACGAGGAAGCTCGACTACGAGCTCGAGCTGGGTGTCGTGATCGGCAAGCGCTGCCGGCGCATCCGCGAAGCCGAGGTCAAGGACCATCTCGCCGGATACATGGTGGTGAACGAGATGTCGGCGCGCGACATCCAGCTCGCCGAGCACGAAGCGAATCCGTTCTACCGCGTGCACTTCATCGGCAAGAGCTACGACACGTTCTGCCCGACGGGACCCGCCCTGGTGACCCTCGACGAATTCCAGTGGGGCAAGCCGCTCAGGATGCGCACCGAGGTGAACGGCCAGGTGCGGCAGGACAGCGACACTTCCGATCTCTACTTCGGGATTGAAAAGCTGGTGTCCTACTGCAGCCAGGCGATGACCCTGTTTCCCGGCGACATCATCGTCACCGGCTCACCTGCCGGCGTGGCCTTTTTCATGAAGCCGCCGGGGTTCCTGAAGCCCGGCGACCGCGTGCGCTGCGAGATCGAGGGGGTCGGCGCCATCGAGAACACCGTGCGCGCCGAGGATTGATCGGAGGCAAGACATGGCAAAAGTGATCCCCAGCGGCCATCGCCTCGGGGCGACCGTCGAGGGACTGGATCTTTCCAGGCCCCTGTCCACGCAAGAGTTCGAATTCGCCCTGCATGCGCTCGCCGAGCACGGCGTGCTGCGCTATCCGCGCCAGGAGCTTACCGCGCGGCAGCTCAGGGACTTCAGCGCACGCTGGGGCGAGCTCGAGATCAATGTCGCGAACACGTACCAGGAGCCCGGCATCCCGGAGGTGATGATCCTGTCGAACATCGTCGAGAACGGCAAGCCGATCGGCCTCGCGGACGCGGGGCAGAGCTGGCACACGGACATGTCCTACAGCAAGACCATTGCCTTCTGCAATGTCCTCTACGGCATCAAGATCCCGCACCGCGGCGGCGAACCGCTCGGCAACACCGAGTTCTGCGACCAGCGCGCCGCCTACGACGAGCTGTCCGCCGATCTCAGGAAAGAGCTGGAGGGAAAGACGGTGCTGCACGACTTCAACAAGTTCTGGGAGATGATGCGCCGCGAGAAAGGCAGCGCTCGCCCTGCGCTGACCGCGGCGCAGCGCAAGGCCAAGCCGCCGGTGTCGCACCCGATTTTCCTCACCCACCCCATCACCGGGCGCAAGGCGCTCTATGCCAACCCTGGCTATTCGATGCGCATCAACGAGCTGCCGCAGAAGGAAAGCGACGCGATCCTCGAGTTCCTGTTCGAGCATCAGACCCAGCCGCAATTCCGCTTCGCGGCGCGCTGGCAGGCGGGCGATGTGCTGATGTGGGACAACCTGCGGACGATTCACAACGCCGTGGCGGACTACAGTGCCGATGAACCCCGCCTGATCAAGCGCTGCCAGGTGATGGCGACGCGTTTCTTCCAGGAAAGATCATGAGCGGAAGATTTTTTCTTGCCTGCATCGCAGCGCTCGCCGGCGCCGCGGCGAGCGCCCAGGATTACCCAGCGAAGCCCGTCAAGCTGGTCGTCGGCTTCGCCGCGGGCGGACCGACCGACGTGATCGCGCGCGTCATCGCGCAGGACATGGCCATGTCGCTCGGCCAGGGGGTGGTCGTCGAGAACAAGACTGGCGCCAACGCTCTCATCGCCACGCAGGAGGTGAAGCGCGCCGCTGCCGACGGCTACACGATCCTCATGACCACGCTCTCGCACAACGTGAACGCGATCCTGCTGGCCGACAAGAAGCCCTACGACCCGATCAGGGATTTTGCGCCGATCAGCCTGGTCTCGTTCCTTCCGCTGGTCATGGTCACCCGCGCCGATGCGCCGTTCAACTCTGTCCAGGACGTCGTGCAGGCGGCGAAGGCGAAGCCGGGCGAAGTGTCGTACGCCTCGGCCGGGAACGGCGGCTCGGCGCACCTCGCCGCTGCGCTGGTCGAAACGCTCTCGGGGGCCAAGATGACGCACGTCCCGTTTCGCGGCAACGCGCCCGCCCTCACCGAGGTGATGGCGGGCCGCGTGAGCTTCATGTTCTATCCGATGGTCGGCATCGCCGAGCAGGTTGCGCAAAAGCGCCTGAAAGTGCTTGCCGTGAGCACCGAGGCTCGGCATCCCGATTATCCGGACACCCCCACAATGGCGCAGAGCGGGTTTGCGGGGTTCGAGCAATACACGCAAGGGCTCGGCCTGGTCGCCCCCGCCGGCACGCCGGCGCCCGTCATCGACAAATTGAACGCGGCAGTCCGCGCCTCGCTTGCGAAGCCGCAGACGAAAGAGAAGCTCAAAGGGCTGGGCGCCATCACCGAAGGCGGCAGCTCGCCCGCGCGGTTCCGTGCCTGGCTGCAGAGCGATGCCGAGCGCTGGGCGCGCGTGATCAAGGCCGCGGGCGTCAGGGCTGAGTAAAAAGCGAGGGGAGCGATGAAATGGTGCCGCATCCAGCTCGACCAGGGCCCGGCCTACGGCATCGTCGAAGGCGACCAGATCGCCATCGTGAGCGCGGCCCCCTTCGAGCGCCACGAGCGCACCGGTGAGCGCCATGCACTTGCCAGGGCCAGATTCCTGCCGCCGGTGATCCCGCTCAACTTCTACGCCGCCGGCCTCAACTACCTCGCGCACATCGAGTGGGCGAACCAGCACCACGGCATGACGCTCAAGCCGCCGCAGCAGGCCGATATCGGCTACCGCTCCGCGAACGCGCTCATCGGCAGCGGCGCCGACATCGTCATCCCGAAGGATTCGACCGGGCCGGTGGAGTTCGAGGGCGAGCTGGTGGCGGTGGTCGGGAAAAAAGCCAAGCACCTCCCGGAGAAGGAGGCGCTCGGCTGCATCGCCGGCTATACGCTCGGCAACGACCTCAGCGAGCGTGCCTTCCAGCGCAGCGATCGCACCTTGTGGCGCGCCAAGAACATCGACACATTCAAGCCGATGGGACCCGTCGTCGTCCCGGGCATCGACCCTATGGGGCAGAGAATCGGCGTGCGCGTCAACGGCCGCACGGTGTCGCAATACGAGACGAAGAACATGATCTTCAGCCTCGCGCACTACATCGCGCGCATGACGCGCTACGTGACGCTCCACCCGGGCGACGTCCTGTGGCTGGGTTGCGATGGGCCGACGCTGCCGGCCCTCGAGCACGGCGACCTGGTCGAGGTGGTCAACGAGGCGATCGGCGTCCTCGCGAACCGCGTGGTGCGCGAGTCCTGAAGCCGTCAGCCGTGGCGAGAATCCGTCAGGGCGTGCCGAGCTCGCTACCTAGTTAGCCGCTTGCCGCACGCCGCAGGCTTACTTTGACCTTGCCCAGTTCCTTGAGAAGCGCCTGCATCCCCTTGGCGTCCTCGGCATGCGCCCGCGATAGCGCCGCGCCAAACGTCATGGCTAGAAACATCGCTCCTGCATTGAAAAGCGCGCTGCTTTCCTGGAGCTCTCCTTAAAAGGTGAGTTTCATCGGACTGCATAAACCAATACACGCGCCGGCGTGCTGCCGACTGCCGGGGCGGCGACATATAGCTTTCCTTCTTCGGGCACGAGCAAGCCGGTACGCGCGCGCGGGGCCGTTCTTACCCGAGCTTCCCGCACGTATCGATCCGGGCTTTCCTGGCGGAAGACGTCCACTTGCCCTTCGCCGCATATGGCGTAAATCCGCCCGCGCTCGCCGTCGAAGAAAATATCGTCAATGTCACCGGCCATCTCCAGTTTGGCGACCTCCTTCCCCGATTCAATGTCATGCACGAGGAGGGCTGCCGGGGAGCGCGTGCCTACGAACAAGCGCCGGCCCTTCTCGTCGAGCGCCATCGGGAAATTGGATCGAGCCGAGACATCCCATGTCGCTATCACTGCGCGCTTTGTACGGCCGACGACCGCGATGTGGCGCGCCGTCGGCACGTTCACGAAGATGCGATCTCCGTTCTGCTCGAGCTCGAAAGACTCCGGATGTCCCGACAACGGGATATCGCCCTGCGATTCGCCTGTGCTGGGATCGAGCATGCGCAGCGCGCCCTTACCGTACCCGACAACCATCTTGCGCGCGCCCGCGTCGTATCGCACGTTGTCCGCATCGGCCAGCTTGCCTATCTGCCGCACCGGCGCGAAAGATCGCCCGTCCAGGATATCGACGCGATCCGCGCTCCCGCTCGCCACGTAGAGCCGCCGCGTTTCCGGGATGTAGATCAAGCCTTGCGGCTCACCGAAGCCCGCAATGCTCTTCTCATGCCGGTTCTGCGCAGTGTCCAGAACTTCGACCGTGTCATTGCCAAGGGCGGCGACGTAGAGGCGATGACCCTTCACGTCCGCGGCGAAGTGGTCGATGCGTCCCTTGACGTTCGGCATCGGAATCGTTGCAACCAATTCGAGAATCTCGCCGGCGCCGATTGCGAAAGGGGTAACCAATGCCAGCGCCAGAAAGCCGAACAGTCTCATCGATAGGCCTGCGGATTCCATGTGTGCACCTCCTCCTTGCCTTCCTTGCACCAGGCGTAGAGCGCATCGTACATCGCCATTCCGTGCTTCAGCGTCTCGTGATCGTCCTGAAAATTACGCGAGAGGCCGAGGAAAATCGCGGCCAGGCCGGCGGCTTGCGATGCGAGGTCGAGCGCAAGCAGGCCCAGGCGGCGGACGGGGCGGCCCCGAGCACTAGGAGGGGGGCCAGGGTGCCGGCCGCCTTGCCCAACTGTGCTAGGTTTGGGTGCCAATCCAGTTTGCGGTGATCCGAACGCTCGGATTTGCTACCGGTGTAGTAGTCCATCGGGCACTCGTGAATTGCCCGCGGTTCGCGGATGCGCGAGTGTGACCCATTCGACGCCTATGGCATATCAGGGGATCCCTGCAGATTCACTGCGGAAATTCATTGCATTCCTCATTGAGAAATGCTGCGACGTTACCCCAAGAAAGCGGGTAAACCTGCGGGTGTCCTGAGGACAGTACGGTTATGATCATTCTCCGCGCACGATGACGGCAAGCTCGCTGAGCGCGGCGTAGGTCAGCCGGTAATGCCTGATGAACGACGTCGAAGCTGCAGAGCTCGCCGTCGGAATTCCCGGGGTCCTGTTACCCCCGCGTCCAGATTGCTCGCACAAGTGTCTGAACGCCAACCGTGGCTCGACCAACGGATTTTTACTTCACGTCCTAAGTGCGTCACTTTCCTGCGGCACGCGCCGTCGCGATCTGTTGATTAATCATCGACTACGATCGTCGACCAACGGATTATTTCGTCACGATTTCGTCGCGCCGCCGCCTAAGAGGAACAAGGCTCAGCGAATCTCTAAACTAGTGCGCCGGCCGACGCTCGATCCCGTAGCCGGCTTCGGTCCACGCGTCCAGGCCGCCGCGCAGGGGACGCGCCCGCGTGTAGCCGCGGTCGATGAGCCTCTTGGCGGCGCGCGCCGCCGAGGCCTCGTTCGGGCAGCTGCAGTAGAAGATCACGTCCCGATCCGCGGGCAGGGAGTCGAGCAGCTTTTCCATCCCTTCGAGCTCGAAAGCGAGCGCGCCGGGAATCGAGCGCGCGTCGAGCTCGCGCTCGGCGCGCGAGCGCACGTCGATGATCACCGGGCGCTTGCCCGAGTCCATGAGATGACGCAGCTCCTCGGCGGTGATCCGGGCCATGCGCAGCATCTTGTAGAAGCGCCTGCGCTCCCACCATTTGAACGCGACGTAGAGCGCAAGGAGCGCGCAGACGGCCTCCAGCGCCATGGCACCGAGATCTTGCAGGCGGTCGACCAGACGCTCGATCTGCGCGTAGAACAGCATCCCGAGCGCGATCGGCGCTGCTGCCCAGAGCGCGGTGCCGGCGCCGTTCAGAACCAGATAAGAGTGCCACCGGATACGCATCGCTCCGGCGAGCGGCGGAGCGACGATAGCGAGACCGGGAATGAATTTACCCAGGACCAGGGTGAGCCCGCCCCAGCGTTCGAAGTGGTTTTCGGTCTGGCGAACGCACGAGTCGGGCGACAGCGAGATGCGGCAAAGGGTGGTCATGACGCGGCGCCCGTATTGCCGGCCCGCGAGGTACCAGGCGGAATCCGCGATCATGGAAGCAACGAAGGCCACGCCGAAGACCGCCGGCGCGGAGAGTGTTCCGTCTAGCGCAAGCGCTCCCGCGACAATCAGCGTCGGGACCGCAGGCAGCGGCACGCCGAGCTGCTCGAGCAGCACATTGGCGAAGATCAACGCCAATCCGTGCCGCGTGATCAGCTCGAACACGAGCTACAGCGGCTTTAGCCGCGGCATCACCTCGCGCGCGAACAACTCCATGTTCTTGCGCGTCAGCTCTGCAGGCAGCGTGCCGAACTGGCACAGCACGAGCAGGTTGCCGAAGCGCATGTCGTTCCAGTAGGCCTCGAAGGCCTTGAGCACGGTTTTCCCGCTGCCGCAGACGAAAAGGCCGAGCTCGATCGCCTGGTCGATGGTCACGTCGCCGAACATCTGCGCCTTGGCCTTCATCACGTTCTTCAGCGACTCGCGCGACGTGTAGCCCGGCGGCAGCAGCATCTCGAGCGGCATCTTCACGAACACGTTGCGGAATGCCTCGAAGTGCGGCTTCGCCTCGCGGCGCGCTTGTTCGTCGGTGTCTGCAACATAGACCGGGACGGCCCAGCCGAGCTGGCTGTCCTGCGCTTCGTAGCCGTAGCCGCTGCAGCGGTCGCGGTACATCCCGAGATAGCGCTGCACCACCTTGGCCGGGCTGAAGGTCTGCAGGTAGGTGTAGCGCCGCTCGGGGTGCGAGGCCCAGTCGATCGTCTCCTTGCTGCCCTGCGACGGGATCCAGATCGGCGGGTGCGGCCTCTGGTAGGGGCGCGGCCACAGGTTCACGTACTGGACGCTGTAGTGCTTGCCCTGGAACGGGAACGGCCCCGGCTCGGTCCAGGCGCGCACGATGAGGTCGTGCGCCTCGTGGAAGCGCTCGTGCGAGACGGTCGGGTTGACGCCGAAGCTATGGTACTCGGCGCCGATGCCGCGCACGAACCCGCTGATCAGGCGCCCGCCGCTGATCACATCGATCATCGCGTGCTCCTCGGCGACCATCAGCGGGTGCTCGCGCAGTGGCAGCGCGCTGCCCAGGATGGCGATGCGCACGCGCTTCGTGCGCCGCGCGAGCGCGGAAGCGGTCACGATCGGCGACGGCATCAGCCCGTAGGCGGTCTGGTGGTGCTCGTTCACCGACACGGCGTCGAAGCCGAGCTGCTCGGCGTACTCGAGCTCGTCGAGATAGCGGTTATACAGCCTGTGCCCCTTCTGCGGATCGAAGTGCCTGTTCGGCAGCCTGACCCACACCGTGCCGTTCTTGCGCCCCGCTTCGAGGTCCAGGTCGGCGTACGGCATGAGGTGGAACAGGATTATCTGCATACGATTTCGCAGAACGCGTCGGGCTTCTCCATCTGCGGCAGATGGCCTGCGTGTTCCATGATGTGAAGCTCCGCGTGCGGAAGAAATTTCTTGAACTGGTGAGCAAAAGCGACGGGGAGAATCCGGTCCTGCGCTCCCCAGACGATCTTCACCGGCACGTCGATGCGGTGCAGCCACTTCGGCAGAAACGGATCGTGCAGCCGCGGCTCCCAGGCGAGGCGCGCCGTGGTGTGCCGGTTCTTGAGCGCGATGTCGAGCGACTCGGGCGTC